>Ga0102924_1000029_pt1 | contig 154359 bp, 137 predicted proteins | sample PaiPotPPM11metaG_FD_80116 | JGI IMG/M metagenome (GOLD analysis project Ga0102924, IMG submission 80116) | Iron sulfur acid spring bacterial and archeal communities from Banff, Canada, to study Microbial Dark Matter (Phase II) - Paint Pots PPM... ...
GCCCCGCCCCGCCCGCCGTGGCTGCCGAAAGAGACGATCCTGACGCCCGTTGCGCCGAACCGCTGGCGGCAGGAGCGCGCGGAAGAGGCATTGGAGGGGCATTTTCAGGTCGGCACGCTGGAAGGGCTGGGGCTGGCGAATCTGCCGCTCGCGGTGCGCGCCGCCGGAGCGATCGTCGGCTATCTGGAGGAGACGCAGCCGAAGGCGCTCGCCCAGATGGGCCGCCTCACCGTCTACAGCACCGCGACGACGATGACGCTCGACGCCCCGACGCGCCGCAACCTCGAACTGACCGAGAGCGGCCGGGGCGACGCGCGCAAGTCGCTCCTTTCCGTCCTCAACCAGACGAAGACGCCGATGGGATCGCGCCTCCTCCGCCGCTGGGTGATGCAGCCACTCGTGGATTTGCACCGGCTCCATGCGCGGCAGGAGGCGGTCGCCTTTTTCCATCGCGAGGGGCTGCTGCGCGCCGAACTGCGCGATGCTCTCAAACAGGTCGCGGATGTCGAGCGGCTGACGAACCGCGCCCTGCAAGGACTTGCCGGGCCGCGCGAACTGGCGCATCTTGCCCGCTCGCTCGACGCCCTGCCGCAGGTGCGCGAGGCGATTACCCGCCCGCCGATCGGGGTTAGTGCGGCCGCCGCGAGCCGCCTCGCGCCCGTCCGCCCACTTCTGGCGCGCCTACCGGAGTGTGCCGACCTCGTCGAGTTGATCCGTGGCGCGCTCGTGGACGATCCGCCTGCCGTCCTCGGCGCGCATCCGGTCATCCGCCCCGGCTACGCGCCCGATCTGGACGACCTGCGGACGACAGTGAATGAGAAGCGCGCCTGGATCGCCACACTGGAGACGACCGAGCGCGAGCGGACGGGGATCAGGAGCCTGAAGGTCGGCTTCAACAAGGTCTTCGGCTACTTCCTCGAAGTCTCCAACGCGCACGTCGCCAGCATTCCGCCTGAATACCTGCGCAAGCAGACGCTCGTCAACGCGGAGCGGTACATCACGCCGGAATTGAAGGACGCGGAATCCATCATCCTGACCGCCGAGGAGCGAATTGCGGAGTTGGAGACGGCGGCGTACCGCAGCCTGCTCGCGCAGATCGCTGGAGCGGGGGAGCGGCTGCGGACGGTCGCGGAATCCATTGCGCACCTCGATCTCTTCGCCGCCCTTGCCGAAGTCGCCGCCTTCCGGGGGTATGTTCGCCCGATGCTGGATGATGGCGACCGGCTGGAGATTGTGGACGGGCGGCACCCGGTCGTTGAGGTGATGCTGACGGAGATGGGCGAGGCGGGTTTCGTGCCGAACGATGTGGAACTGGACGATGAGTCGTACATTCTCGTTATCACCGGGCCGAACATGGCGGGCAAGAGCACCTATCTCCGGCAGGTGGCGCTGATCGTCCTGCTGGCGCAGATCGGCTCGTTCGTCCCCGCGCAGTCGGCGCACATCGGCCTCGTGGATCGCATCTTCACCCGCGTCGGCGCGCAGGACGACATCGCGACAGGCCAGAGTACCTTCATGGTTGAGATGACCGAGACGGCGGCGATTCTCCATGCCGCGTCGCCCCGCTCGCTCGTCGTGCTGGATGAGATCGGGCGTGGCACGAGCACCTACGACGGCCTTGCCATCGCCCAGGCAACCCTCGAATACCTGCACCACCATCCGACCTGTCGCCCGAAGACGCTCTTCGCTACCCACTACCACGAACTGACCGCGCTCGCGGATGTCCTGCCGCGCGTCCGTAACGCGAAGGTGGATGTGCGCGAGGACGGCGACGACGTGGCCTTCCTCCATCGCGTCGTGCCGGGCGGCGCGGATCGCAGTTACGGCATCCACGTCGCGCGGCTGGCAGGTGTGCCAAAGGCGGTCGTCCAGCGGGCGGAGGAACTGCTGGCGAACTTCGAGTCGAAGCCGAAGCCCGGCCTCCCCGCCGAATCACTCGCCACTGCTGCTGCTCCCACAAATGGCGGCGGTACACCGATGACGATGCAACTGACGCTCTTCTCGCCCGCCGACGAGATCGCCCGCGACATCGCTGCCCTCGACCCGTACAGTCTGACGCCCATCGAAGCCCTCTCCAAACTCGCCGAGTTTCACAAGCGCGCCAAAGAGCGCACCGGCGCCCCGAAGCGCGGCAAGCGGTAATGCGCGGTATCCGCCTCGTCGCGACTGATCTCGATGGGACACTGCTGCGCGATGATAGTGGCGGCGGGCTTTCGCCTGCTGTATCAAGTCGCTGCTCCAACACATTGACGGCGAAGCAGCATGACGTATGCCACGGCCATTCCACCCTTATGCGGGGCGCAGGCGCTTCGTTCAGTCCATAAGGGAAATGCTCCGTGCGGCGCTTTTCGCCAACGCAAGCGAGGCGCGGTACGCGGTACATGGGAGCATCACGCATCTGGCCCGTATCTCTTCCCACGCGGAATGCAGTGCGGGTATGCTATCCGGCATGAGCGTCGCGGATCAGGGCATCAAAGCGGACAAAGAGATTTCGCGGGCCGCGATGGTGATGCCCGTGTATGTCCCGTCTTTCCTGCTCTCTTTCGGGCAGGGCATTCTTGTCCCCACGCTGCCAGTTTTTGCCAAAGGATTCGGTGTTTCCTTTAGCCTCGTCAGCCTCGTCGTTGCGGCGGCAGGGCTGGGAACACTGATAGCGGATCTCCCCGCCGGCCTGGCGCTCGGCCGGTTTGGGCGGCAGCGGGCGATGCTCGTCGGTATCTCCCTCGTCGCCTCCACCACCCTCGTCATCGCGCTCTGGCATCAATTCAGCGTCTTGCTCGTCTGCCGACTCGTTGGCGGTGTCGGTACTGCATTGTGGGGGATTTCCCGCCACGCATACATCACTGCGGTCGCGCCACGCTCCCAGCGGGGAAAGTTCATCGCGACATTTGGCGGCATCAACCGTCTCGGCCTCTTCGCCGGGCCATTTATCGGTGGCGTGATCGGGCATCGGTTCGGCCTCTCATCGTCGTTCGCGCTGGCCGCGCTCTTCGCTGCCCTCGCCGGGCCGCTCGCCATCTTCTTCATTCGAGACCCGCGCGGGACTGTGGCAGTTGTCCCACCCCGTCATCTGCGCTGGGAAAGCGTTCGGCGGTTGATGCGGACACACCGGGCGGATGTCGTTTCGGCAGGAGCGGCGCAGATTTTCGCGGCGATGATCCGCTCCGGGCGGCAACTGATCATCCCGCTCTACGGCGCCTACGCGCTCAACCTTGATGTCGCCTCGATCGGTACGATTCTTACCGTCTCCACGGCGATTGACATGGTGCTCTTCATCCCTGCCGGGTGGGTCATGGACCGTTTTGGCCGCAAGGTCGCCTCGGTGCCGTCGTTCGCGATCATGGCCGTCGGTGTGGCACTCATCCCACTCGCCTCAAATTTCCTCGGCCTCCTGAGCGCGGCGTGCCTGATCGGTCTCGGCAACGGCATCGGCTCCGGCTCGATGATGACGCTCGGCGCGGACCTCGCGCCACCCGACGCGGTCGGCGAATTCCTCGGTATCTGGCGCTTCGTCGGCGATGCGGGGCAGGCGGGCGGCCCGCTCGTCGTCGGCGTGATCGCGGACGCACTGGGCCTTACCGCGACCGCCTTCGCCCTCGCCGGGATCGGCGTCACCGCCGCACTCATTCTCTCTGCCCTCGTCCGCGAGACGTTGCAGGCAGAACCGCAGGCCCAGGCTCCCTGATGGGCGCAACGAGCAACGAGCGACAGCAATGAGTGGGACCCGGTGCACTGATGCATCGGATGCCATGTGGTGATAATGAATACTACTGCCCGCTGCCTGCTACTGCTGCCTGCTCGTCTCGTTGCTCATTGCTCGTTGCTCATTGCTCTCAAGCGGGGCGGCCTGGGCGCGCAGGACTTTCTTGTCGAATTTGCCCGCGGAGGTCTTCGGGATCTCCGCGATGAATCGAATCTCGTCCGGGATCCACCAGCGCGCGACCTTGTCCGTGAGGAAGCCGCGAATCTCTTCCGGTGTTACCATGCCCGCATGCTCCGGCCTGGTGACGACGAAGGCGACGGGCCGCTCGACCCATTGCGGATGCGCGAGGCCGACGACGGTCGCTTCCAGCACCTTCGGATGCGCCATGATCGTGCCTTCGAGTTCGATCGTGGAAATCCACTCGCCGCCGGACTTGATGACATCTTTCGTGCGGTCAACGATGGCGACGAAGCCGTCCGGGTCAATCGTCGCGACATCGCCCGTCTTGAACCAGCCGTCGTCGGTCAGTTTTCCGGGGTCGGCGTTGTGATGGTAGCCGCGTGCAACCCACGGCCCGCGCACCTGCACCTCCCCGAATGCCTCGCCATCCCACGGAAGTTCCGCGCCGGTAGCGAGATCGGCGATACGCAGTTCGACGCCGGGGATCGGCGGCCCTTGCTTCAGCCGGATTCCAAGCGCTTCGTCCGCCGGTTGCCACGAGCGCGGGATGGAGACGGTGCCGAGCGGCGAGGTTTCCGTCATGCCCCATGCGTGGAGCATCCGAAGTCCCTGCTTCTCCATCCCTTCCATCAGCGCGGGCGGGATCGCTGAGCCGCCACAGACAACGGTATGCACCTTCGGCAATCGGGCGCCAGTCAACTCGATCTGCCTGAGCAGGTTGATCCAGATCGTCGGTACCCCCGCAAGCACAGTAACGCCCTCTGTCTGACTGAGTTCAATGAGCGTCGCGCCGTCGCCCATCCAGCGGTCAGGCAGGACGAGTTTCGCCCCCGCCATCCCCGCCGCGTAGGGCAGCCCCCAACTATTGGCGTGGAACATCGGCACGACGGGGAGGACGACATCCTCCTCGCCGAGATTGAGGCAGCCCTTCTGCAGAACGCCCATTGTGTGGAGAAACTGCGAGCGATGGCTGTAGACGACACCTTTCGGGTTGCCCGTCGTGCCGGAGGTGTAGCAGACGCCCGCCGGGGCACGCTCATCGAGCGTCGGCCAGTCATAGGAGGTCGGCTCGCTTGCAATCAACGTCTCGTAATCCCGCATCGCGCCGAGGTCGTGCTCCGGCAGGTCGCCGCCGTCATTGAGGACGATGATCGTCTCGACGGTCGGAATCTTCCCCGCGATCTTGTTGAGGATCGGGATGAGCGACTTGTCCACACAGAGCACCTTGTCCCCGGCGTCCTCGATCACAAATGCCAGTTGCTCCGGGAAGAGGCGCAGATTGAGTGTGTGAAGGACGGCGCCCATGCATGGGATGGCGTAATAAAGTTCGAGATGCCGCTCATTATTCCACGCGAGCGTCCCCACCCGGTCGCCGGGCCGGACGCCGAGCCGTTCGAGCATGTGGGCGACCTGATGAACGCGCGCGGCGAAATCGCCGTAGGTGTAACGATGGATGCCCGTCTCACGCTTGGTGACGATCTCCTTGCGCCGGAAGAGTTTCTCGATCCGCCACAAGACATGTTGAACGGTGAGCGGATAGTCCTGCATCGTTGGTTCCATCGTCTCCGCCTCTCCGCGATCCTGGCTGCATCGCGCGACATCTCTCGTTCGCCCGCGCATGGGCGTCGTCTGATTGCGTGTTCCCTCGTTCCCGCTGCATTGTATGGTATGACGGCTCGCCGTGGTGTCAAGTCGAATTCCCTGGGATGCGTCCAAAAGTCGGGGTCAGTCATCGCTGCTGCTGCCGGGAACGGTCTCTCCCGGCAGACCTACCGGCTTTGAGACGCATCCGTTGCTTGCTCGCGCGTTGACAATTATGCGCAAGAGCGTATGCAATCGCCCCAGGTTTCGGTCCTCGCCCCTTGCGACGCACCACGAACCCGGCTACGATGCGTGCGTTATCAGCGAACGATCGTGCGCTTCATAGGAGGGAAACGGCGGTGGGAGAGCACGAGAACGGTTCCGCACCAAGAGTCGAAGACCATGATGGCATTGCCTGCATCCGGGGCAGCGAGAAGGTCCGCGAGTGGAATAACATCAACTACGCACTCGGCCTGTCCGGCAAAAACACGAAGGCGCAGCACCTCTCGATGAATGTCGCGACCGTGCCGCCCGGCGGCGTCGCCTATGCCCACATCCATGATGGCTTCGAGGTGATGCTCTATATCCTGCACGGTCATGTCCGCCATGAGTACGGCGAGGGGTGCAAGAAGGTGATCGAGAACAAGGCGGGCGACTTCATCTTCATCGAGCCGGGCGTCCCACACGAAGTCTTCAACATGAGCGACACCGAACCGATTGTCGCCGTCGTCGCCCGCTCCGCCGCCGACGAATGGGACAAGATCATCCCCTACGACCGCACGACCGGCACATCGGGTTGAGGACCTCATCCCATGCCCTTTCGATAGTGATGAAAAGGAGAATCACGCAGACCCGAGAGATACAGGGGGCGAAACCAACCGCGTCTGTCTGAATTTTTCTCTTTCCTGCGTCTCTTCGTGGTTACGTCGTTTGAAGTGGAGGTGCTGATGTTCCAGGACTTGCAGATCATTGACTGGCACGTTCACTTCCCGATTTTCCCGGCGACGATGCGGCGACAGCTACCGATGCGGCGCCAGATCCCGGAGGTCGGGATGGCGAAGCGGCGCACGGCGGTCGAGGCGGAGCGGGCGCAGTGGCGATACGCATGGGACTTCCCAGTACCGGAGCAGACGAAGCGAACATGGGAAGAGTACGCGGACATGTGGAACGACGAGGCGGTAACGTACGGCCTCGACAAAGTCGTTTTCGTCACGGGGCCGGACAACGACGGCCTCGCCGCGATCTGCCGCCGCCACCCGGACCACTTCATCGGCCTCGCGCATCACGATCCCTGCCAGCCCGGCGCGGCGGCGGAGTTCGAGCGCGGCATCACCGAACTCGGCCTGCGTGGCTACAAGATGATCGCGCCGACGCTCGACTGGCGGATTGACGACGAGCGGTACTACCCGATCTGGGAGGTCGCCGCGAAGCATGAGGTGCCGATCCTCTTCCACTACGGCATGCTCGGCGGCGCGGGCGGCATCGCGTGGAACGAGAAGATCAGCCCGGTGCATCTCGAACAGGCCGCGAAAGATTTTCCCGAAGTCAACTTCGTCGTGCCGCATTTCGGTATTCAGTATGTGACCGATCTCTTGTTTCTCTGCTGGGCCTGCCCAAATGTGCATGTGGATACGTCCGGCTCGAACCAGTGGGTGCGCTGGATGCCCTACCCACTGACGCTCGCCGATCTTTTCCATAAGTTCTACGAGACGGTCGGGCCGGAGCGCATTCTGTTCGGCAGCGATAGTTCGTGGTTCCCGCGTGGCTTCGCGCTCCGCTATCTGCAAGACCAGTTGCAGATTTGTCGCCTCGCGGGCTTCCCGCACGATCATTTGCAACTGATCTTCGGCGGGAATGCGGCGCGCCTACTCGGCATTCCACTCGGTACGGAGGCGGCAGCGCCGGAAAAAGTCGGCATCGGGAGATAAGGGAAGAGCGGGGCCATGATGGCTCCGGCACGCGGGAGGGAAATGCAGATGGACGACCAGTTTCCGACACAGGTGACGCGGCGACGGTTTCTCCGTATCGCGGCCGGGACGGCGGCGGGTGGGGTCCTGACAGCGGTGCTCGCGGCATGTGGCGGTTCCAGCAACGCGACCCCGACCGTTGCCAAGCCCGCCGCGACGCAAGGCCCGACGGTCGCGCCGTTCGCCACGATTGCCCCCGCCGCGACGACCGCACCGGCCACCGGTGCGAGCACGACGACGGCGAGCGGGAGCGCGGCAGCCCCGGCGACAAGCGCGACGAGCGTCACAGGGAGCGCCGCCGCTCCATCCACCGGCGCCTCGGCATACGAGCCGAAGAACGCGGTCACCATCGAGTACTGGCAGTATCAGTTCGACGCGAAGGTGAACCTCGTCAACAAACTGATCCCTGACTTCCAGAAGCAGTACCCGAAGATCACCGTCAAGCACGTCAACTTCCCCTATGCCGACTTCCAAACGAAAGTCGCCGCCGCAGTGCAGGCAGGGCAGGGGCCGGATTCGCTCAATGTCTACTACGGCTGGCTCCCAGCCTATGTCCAATCCAAATTCCTCCAGCCGTTGCCCGACGAACTCTTCAGCGTGGACAAGATGGAGAAGAACTTCTACGGCATGGTGCAGGCGGCCAAGTTCAACGGCGCCTACTACGCCTCCCCGATCGCCGTGCGCGTCCTCGCTCTCTTCTGGAACAAGGACATGCTGAAGGAAGCGGGCTTCGCGGACGCGCCGAAGAACTGGGAAGACCTCGTCAAAGTCGCGCAGGCAACGACGAAGCGCGACGCGAGCGGCAAACTCCTGCAGGAAGGAATTACCTGGGGGCCGGACGGGCAGGGCCACGCGTGGTGGCGTGAGTGCCTGAACCGGCAGAATGGCCTCATGCCGATGAGCGAGGACCGCAAGAAACTGAACTGGAGCGATCCGCTCGGTGTCGAGGCATTCACCTGGTACACCGATCAGGTGACGAAATTAAAAGTCGCGGAAAAGGGCTTCTACACGGACGACACGACCGCCTTCAAGACCGGCCACGCCGCGCTGACGGTGGACGGCAACTTCCGCATCAGCACGCTGAAGTCAGACGCGCCGACCCTTAACTACGGCATCGCGACCCTGCCCGAGCACAAGAGCAAGGCGACCTTCGCCTCCTTCTGGTGCAACAGCATCACGCGCAAGGCGGGCGACCCGAAGGGCGACAAATTTATTGCGGCGGCCCTCTTCAACAACTATCTCTCCTCTCCCGCCGTCCAGAAGCAGTGGACTCCGGCGGTCGGCGAGTTGCCCGCCACGCCATCGGTCGGCCAGGAATTCCTGAACGACCCCTTGTACAAGGGCTTCGTCTCGCAACTCGGTGACGCCTACGCCACTTTCTACATCTCCGAGGCGGACGACCGGCAGGCGGTGATTGACGCGACGGATCAGGTCATCCTCAAAGGCGTCTCGCCCGCCGACGCCGTCAAAGAGGCGCAAGGCAAAGTCCAGGCGATAATGGACAAGTATTGGGCGAATCAGAAGTAACGACATTGTAGGGGCAGGCACAGGGGCCTGCCCCTACAGATGACGGAGCGCTCTCATGCACCTGACGCTTGCCAAACGGCGATGGCTGTGGGCGTACGCCTTCCTGCTCATCCCGCTCGTTTTCTTCCTGACGATCCGGATCTGGCCGGCGGTGCAGGCGTTTAAGTTGAGCCTCTATGACTACAACCCGCTCGACACGGAGCACACGTTCCGTGGTCTCGGCAACTACAGCGACCTGCTGCACGACACGATTTTCCGGCGCGCGCTCCTCAACACGTTTCTGTATGTCCTCTACGGCGTGCCCGTCGGCCTGATCGTCAGCCTCGCCATCGCGCTCGGGCTGAAGCGGGTAAATCAGTTTCGGGGTTTCCTGCGCTTTCTGTATTTCCTGCCCTACGTCACCGCCCTCGTCGCGGTCTCGTGGATTTGGCGGTGGCTGTATCAGCCGAACGGTCTCCTGAACAACATCCTTCACAACCTCGGGTTTCGCGATCTGGGCTTTCTCGGCAGCACGGGGCAGGCGCTGATCTCCGTGACGGTCGTGACGGTCTGGTACGGGCTCGGCTTTCAGGTGATTATCTTCCTCGCCGGGCTGGAGGGCATCCCCGATGTCTTCTACGAGGCGGCAGCGCTCGACGGTGCGACGGCATGGCAGCGCTTCCGCTTCGTGACACTGCCGCTCCTCAACCCGACGATCGTCTTCCTTGCCGTGATCGGCGTCATCCAGTCCCTACAGATTTTCACGCAGATCTGCAACCTGACGACGAATGGCGGGCCGCTCAATAGCACGACGAGCCTCGTGCTCTATGTCTATCAACTCTCCTTCCAGACCCTCCCGGCACGGATGGGTTACGGCGCGGCGATCACCGTCGTGCTCTTCGTGATGATCCTGGTGATCACCGTCGTCCAGTTGACCGTACTGACGAGGCGCTATGAATACTGATCGAACCCCCACCCCCTTCCGGGCGCCCTTTGGACAGGATGGACAAACTGGGCGCGGGCGCGGGCGCCCTCTGGGCAGCATGGGCAGGCGGGGGGGTCGGGCTCCCCTCATGGCGACTGCCGCCACAACCACCGCTGCTGCCCGAACGCGGCCCCGCACAGACGTGGAAGCGGCCATCGGCATGCGGCGGCGTCACTGGCTCGGCGGGCCGTGGTGGCTCTACCTGCTGCTCCTGCTCGGCGGGCTGTGCATGATCGTGCCCTTCCTCTGGATGCTCTCAACCTCATTCAAGCCGAACCCGGAGATTTACACGACGAGCCTGATCCCACAGCATCCCACGCTGACGAACTACACGAATGTGCTGGAAAAGACCCACTTCCCGCGCTGGTTCCTCAATAGTCTGATTACCGCAGGCATCACGACGCTCTCTGTCGCCTTCTTCGACTCACTCGCCGGGTTCGTACTGGCGAAGTACAACTTCCCCGGCAAGCGGGCGATCTTCATCATGATCCTCTCAACCCTCATGGTGCCGACGGAGATGCTCGTCCTGCCGTGGTACCTGATGAGCGTCAACAATCACTGGGTGCGCGGCGACGTGACGGGGATCGGCGATTACGCGGTGGGATACTGGTCCATCATGTTCCCCGGACTGATGAGCGGCTTCGGCGTCTTTTTGATGCGCCAGTTCTTCGAGAGCATCCCGGACGATCTCTTCGACGCGGCGCGGATTGACGGTGTGAGCGAGTTCGGCCTCTACTGGCGCATCGGACTGCCGAGCGTCCGGCCCGCCATCGCCGCCTTGTGCATCTTCACGTTCCTCGGCAACTGGAATGCTTTCCTCTGGCCATTAATTATCACGAATGCTGACAAACTGCGCACCATCCCGGTCGGTATTTCCTTCTTCAGTAGCGATGTCGGCTCCGCGTATGACCTCATCATGGCTTCCGCCTCGCTCGCGACACTGCCCGTGGTGATCGTCTTCGCCATCTTCCAGCGACAGATCATCCGTGGCATCGCGCTGACGGGACTGAAGTCTTGACCTCACCTGAGACGAGTCACCCTTTGCCCCTTGAGGGAGAGGGGCCGGGGGGGAGGGAGGGAGAGATGTCAGAATCAGCGACCGGCTTCCCCCATCCTGTCTACCGCGCGATCGTGCTCGATCCAGCGCTGGCGAACGCCCGAGAACGGCTCTTCGGGCCGATGCTCGCGGCGAACACGGCACACGTCGTGATGCTCGCGGAGCAAGGGATTCTGCCGAAGGAGCAAGCAGCGGCGTTGCTCCGTGCGATTCAGAACGTGGCGGCGGAAGGCGTCGAGTGCGTGGTCGCCGCCGCGCCACCGACAGCGGAAGACCTCTTCTTCATGGTCGAGGGCGAACTGATCGCACAAGCGGGGGCGGATATTGGCGGCAACCTGCAACTGGCGCGCTCCCGCAATGATCTCGGCGCGGCGCTCTGGCGGATCGTCGCACGCCAACTGGTCCTCGATGTGATGGAGAAGATACTCACCTTCCGCGGGTCGCTGCTCGCGCTTGCGGAGAAGCATGTCGAAAGCGTCATGCCGGGATACACGCATACGCAGCCCGCGCAACCGACGACACTCGCGCATTACCTCGCGGGCGTCTGGGGACCGCTGGAGCGGGACACCGCGCGGTTGCAAGCGGTGTACACCCGCGTCAATCAGTCGCCCCTCGGCGCGGCGGCGTTCACGACGACGGCGTTCCCGATTGATCGCACGCGGGTCGCCGCGCTGCTTGGTTTCGACGGCGTGATCGAGAACGGCTACGACGCGGTCGGGGCGTCCGACGCGATGATTGAAGCGGTCAGCGCACTCGTCATCTGCGCGTCGTCGCTCTCCCGCTTCCTCTACGATCTGCTCGTCTGGGCGCGGATCGAAATCGGCTTCATCCGCGTGGACGATGCGTTCGTGCAGATCAGCAGTATCATGCCGCAGAAACGCAACCCGGTCGTGCTGGAACACCTGCGCGCCCATCTTGCCTACATCTACGGCGATGCCGCAACCGTCCAGACAATGACGCACAACGCCGCCTTCGCCGACACGAATGATGTCGAGGACGACATTCAGATCCCGCTCTACCGCGCCTTCGAGCACACTGCGAATGTCCTGACGCTCTTCACGGCGGTACTCGATACGGTGCAAGTCAATCGGGAGCGGATGGCCGCGCTCGCGAGCCGGGGCTTCACGACAGCAACGGAACTGGCGGATACCCTCGCGCGGGAGTTTCGTCTCCCCTTCCGCACCGCGCACGGCATCACCGCGCGTGTCGTGCAAACCGCGCTAGCAGCGGGGAAGGAAGCGGACGCGGTAACGGCAGCCGACGTGCGGGAAGCGGCCATCGGCCAAAGCGTGCCGATCACGGAGGAGATGGTGCGGCGCGCCCTCGATCCGGCGGCGGTCGTCGCCGCCCGCTCCCTCCCCGGTGGCCCCGCTCCTGACCGCATGCGCGCGACGATCAGTGAGTCGCGGGCACGCCTCGAGGCAGACCACATATGGTTCGTCGGTGCCCATCAGCGTCTCACCGCGACGACGACGAAGCGCGCGCATGCGGCAAACTCGATCGTCGCCACGTCGTAGCAAGCCGAAGAGCGCCCAAATCGCCGCGATGGATCAACCTCCTTCCTGACTCCGGAAGGATTCGCGAGGTGCGCAAGGAGCAATGAGGAGCGGGCTTCCCTCGGTCAGTGCTCATTGCTCCGGAAACGGGGGCGCTTCGTCCTCTTCGAGGATTTGCGCGTCGAAGAGGTTGGCAAGTCGCTGGACGTGCGCGTCGGCCTCATCGGGGGAGGGGGAAGGTGTCGCGGGGGGTTCAGTTGGCGCCGGGCTCACACCGTTCGACGGCGGGGGCGGTTCGGCGATGACGGGCGGAGCAAGCGGCTCGATCGTTGCCGTTGGTGGCGGCGTTACGGACGCCACGGGCCGGAGCGGCCTGCCGTTGCGTGTGGATGCCGCCGGGCGATCCCCGATCAACTCACACATGACGCGCACCGGTTGGCCGACGAGCGGGCTAATCACCTTTTCAAGGAGCAGGCGTGTCTCATCTTCGGAGATGTGGTCGTAATAGAACCTGGCCGTCGTGGCGAGGACGATGATATTACCCCGCACCGCATGAGGATTCACGTCGTTGAGGATTGCGAGCGTCTTCGTCCGCCGCTCCATCTTCACGCCCTGTTTGATACGATTCCATAGCCCGTCAATCTGCTCCAACGTCAACGTACCGCCGGACGCGGTGGGAATATCCGTCGCAGCCGGAGCAGTGGGCGGCGGCGGGGGCGAGGTATCGCGCTGCGGTCGGAAGCGTTCGGGGTGGATGGCGATTGGTGGCATTTCTGGATCAGTCGGTGGCAACACCGGGCGGTCGGCGGGCGGGCGCGTTGGGCGCGCGGCGCTGATCGGTGTCGGTGTGATGGGCGCCACCGGCACGGCGACCGGGATGCTCTGCACCGGCTGCGCGGGCTGGACGGACTGCCCCGTACGCATCAGCACGGCATCCACGATGGCGAGTTCGAGCGGCAGATGGCCGTACGCGGTGTGCTTGAGGCGGAACTCGACCTGGCTGAAGAGTTTGGTGATGTACGCGACCTCGGCAGCCGCGAACTTCCCCACACGCTCCTGAATGGCGGCGTCCACAATCTCGCTCGCGCGCGGCACGGCATAGGCGGCGTAGAGGAGCGCGCGGAAGGCGGCGACGATCTGCCCCGCCAGTACACCCGGCTCGACGCCCGCCTCGGTCGCGGCGTTGATCGCGGCGATGCCCGCGCCGACATCGTTCGCGGCGAGCGCGTCAATGATCGCCAGCACCCGCTCGTTCGACCCCGCGCCGAGCACATTGCGCACCGTCTCCAGCGTGATGCCATCGCCGGATGATCCATACGAGGCGAGCGTATCGAGCAGACTGAGCGCGTCGCGCATTGAGCCGGTCGCTTGCCGCGCGATGGCGGCGAGCGCGTCGTCGCTCGCCACAAGCCCTTCGCGCGCGCAGATGCGCCGCATCAGCCCGGTCATCGCCTCGACGGGGATGCGATGGAAATCGAACCGCTGGCAGCGGGATGCGACAGTATCCAGGAGTTTCTCCGGCTCCGTCGTGCAGAGAACGAACTTGGCGTGCGGCGGCGGTTCTTCGAGCGTCTTCAAAAAGGCGTTCCAGGCGGGCGGTGTCAGTTGATGGCACTCGTCAATGATGTAGAAGCGGTAGCGCAGTTGCGACGGGTTGAACTGCACCGTCTCCCGCAGTTGGCGGATCTCGTCAATGCCACGGTTCGAGGCGGCATCAATCTCGATCAGGTCCAGCGTCCGCCCCTCGACGATGGCGCGGCACGCTTCACACTGATTGCACGGGCGGTTGTCCGGGTCCGGGTTGAGGCAGTTCGCGGCCTTCGCCAGGAGGCGGGCGGTGCTCGTCTTGCCGGTGCCGCGCGGCCCGCAGAAGAGGTAGGCGTGCGCGAGCCGCCCCTGCTTGATCGCGCTCTTCAGCGTGCGGGTGATGTGCTCCTGCCCGACCAGTTCATCTCCATCAAACGTGGTGGGGCGGTAGACGCGGTAGAGCGTCTGCATCGCGGGTTTGTCGGCGTCCATACTGCCTCTCGGTCATGCTGAGCGGGGCCACGGGAAGATGGGAGCGATGTGCCCCGCGCGGGTGTTCGTTCGGGTTCAGTATCGCCGAACCGCTGCGGGGAGGCAAGACTGCCCTCACCCCCGGTCCTTCTCCACGGGGTGGAGAGTACATTCTTCCCTCTCCGCGTCGGGGAAGGGTTTTCCGCCGCCGCGGCCTTGCGCCGATGTGTGACGGGCGTCTAGGATACGGGTATCATCCGTCGCACCGATGTCGCATGGCAGTCGCTGGATGGCATGCAACCGCTTCGTATCCTAAAGGAGGTCCACCGATGGCCGCACCCGTTCGTTCGGAGACGATTGACCAGGAGCGCGCCCGCCGGATGGCCGGGTCCGCGACACTCCACGTCCGCGCCACGGCGACCTTCCCCGATGGCGTCACGCACGATGGACGCTACATGGAGCCATTCCCGCTCTATTGCACCCACGCGAAGGGGCCGCGCAAGTGGGATGTGGATGGCAACGAGTACATAGATTACTTCGGCGGCCATGGCGCGCTGCTCCTCGGCCATTCCCATCCGGCGATTGTCGAGGCGCTCCAGCGGCAGGCGGCGCTCGGCACCCACCTCGGCGCGTGCCACGAGCAGGAGATCGTCTGGGGCGAGCAGATCAAAGCGATCGTCCCTTCCGCGCGCGGCGGGATGGTCAAGTTCACCTCCTCCGGCACCGAGGCGACGATGCTCGCGATGCGGATGGCCCGCGCGGTCGCTGGCAAGGACGTTATCTGCAAGGTACAGGGCGCCTTCCATGGCTGGCACGACTACGCGACGATGGCGATGGCGCCGCCCTACAACGAACCGAACGCCGCCGGGGTGCCGGAGGCGCTCGTGCGGACGGTTGTCAGCGTGCCGCCGCGCGACATCGGCGCGCTGACGCAGATGGTAGAGAGCCGGGATGACATCGCAGCCGTGATCCTGATCGCCGATCAAGCCGGTAGCGAATACCTCCAGGCGGCGCGCGACCTCTGCGATGCGAAAGGGATCGTCCTGATCTTTGACGAAGTCGTCACCGGTTTCCGCTACGCCCCCGGCGGCGCGCAGGAGTATTACGGTGTCCTGCCCGACCTGACCACGCTCGCGAAAATCCTCGCCGGTGGCCTGCCGGGCGGCGCGATTGCCGGCAAGGCCGACCTCTTCGCTCCCTTCCTCCAGAGTGATGACGAGGAGTGGGTCCGTCATGAGCGCATCCCGCATCCCGGCACCTACAACGCCAACCCGCTGTCGGCCGCCGCTGGAATCGCCTGCCTGGACATCGTCGGGGATCCGGCGGTGCAGAAGCGTGCGACCGCGACTGCCGACGCGATCCGGGCGGGCTTCAACGAATCGTTCGCCCGCCACGGCATCGCGGGCAAGGCGGGCGGGCCGGTGTCGCTCATTCCGCTTAGGTTCAGCGAGCCGAAGATCCCCGCCCGCAAACTGATCTCTCGCCTCAAAGCCGCCCTGCAACTCGGCGGCGTGGACCCGTCCGGCATGCAACTGATCGTCTCCGCCGTTCACGGCCCCGCCGAGGTGGACCAGACCGTGACAGCCTTCGACCGTGCGCTCGCCATGCTTAAGGAAGACGGTTCGCTCTAAGTAGGGCGCACCCCTCGTGGGTGCCCTTCTCAGATTGGGAGGGCACCCACGAGGGGTGCGCCCGACAAAAATAGGGAGATGCCACTAGGTAGGTGGCCAGAGCAGATTAGACACTGGTGGCGGCGGGCTTTAGCCCGCGCCAGACTCGGCAGGCTAAAGCCCGCGCCCACCGTCCAAATTCAGATGTCTACCCACTTAGCAGCGCATCTGTGGCCAACACCTCCTCATGGGATGTTGGCCCATTTGTCGTAGTGCGCTATCCTCCGCAAGACAGAGCGGGACCATCCGCCTCCTCGCGGTCGCAGTCTCCCCCTTCGGAGTGTGCCCTTGCCTCGTCGTAGTCTCGATCAGAAGGTCGTCGTCGCCGTCGTCTTCGTCTGCGGCATGCTGATGAGTTCGATTGACTCGACGGTCGTCAATGTCGCACTCGCCACGCTCAGCCGCCAGTTCAATGTGCGCCCCTCCGCGATTGACGCCGTGGTGGTGGGGTATCTCGTCAGCCTCGCGGTGGTCATCCCGGCATCCGGGTGGCTGGGCGACCGCTTCGGCACCAAGCGGATGTACCTGCTTGCCCTGGCGCTTTTCACGGTCGCCTCGGCCTTGTGCGGCCTCGCGGGGAGTTTCAATCAGTTGGTCATCTTCCGGGTGTTGCAAGGTGCGGGTGGCGGGATGCTCACTCCCGTCGGCACAGCGATGTTGTACCGCACCTTCCCGCCCAACGAGCGGGTGCAGGTATCGCGCATCCTCATCTTCCCGCGCATTCTCGGCCCGGCGGGTGGGCCGGTGCTTGGCGGGCTGCTGGTCAGTCAACTGTCGTGGCGGTGGGTCTTCTATGTCAACCTGCCCGTTGGGGTCATCGCCTTCCTGTTCGGGCTTATCTTCCTGCACGAGCATCGTGAGCCGACCGCCGGGGGGTTCGATCTGCCTGGCTTTCTGCTCGCCGGGACGGGTTTCCCACTCGTCATGTACGCATTGAGCGAGGGGCCGTCGCGCGGCTGGGTTTCGCCTGGTATCCTTCTCGCTGCCCTCGGCGGATTCCTGCTCATCACCGCGTTCGTCGCCGTCGAACTGCGGATCCGGCAACCGATGGTCCATCTTCGCCTGATGGGCGATCGGCTCTTCAATACGACAAATCTCGTCACGATGTTCTCCTCCGCCGGCTTCAGCGGCATCCTCTTTCTTGTCCCGCTTTTCCTGCAGGAAGCGCGCGGCGCCTCGGCGCTGGCGTCGGGCCTGACGACCTTTCCCGAGGCGCTCGGCGTGCTCGTTTCGAGCCAACTCGTGGCCCGGCTCTATCCGAGCGTCGGGCCACGCCGGCTGATGGCCGCCGGGCTGGTCGGCGTGGGGACTTCGATGACGCTCCTCTGTCTGGTCCGCCTCGATAGCAGCCCGTGGCTCGTGCGGTCGCTGATGTTCCTCATTGGCGTCGGCATGGCGTACGTCTTCCTGCCCGCGCAGGCAGCGGGCTTCGCCACCATCTCTCACGCCTCGACCGGGCAGGCGTCAACGCTCTCCAACGTGCAGCGCCAGTTGGGGGCCGCGCTCGGTGTCGCGCTCCTGAGCAGTGTTCTCGCCGCCTTCGGGCCGACGCGCATCGGCATAACGGGCGTGGTGCAGCCCCATGTGGCGGCGTACCGCGCGGGCTTCCTCACCGCCGCCGCCCTCGCCGTGATCGCGGCCCTGATCGCCCTCCGCGTGCCAGATCGCGATGCCGCCGCTACCATGCGCCGCCGACCGGTGCGAAATGCACCGGCAGACACGCCGCAAGAGGCATTGGCCGCGGAAGGCGACTGACAACGGGATGCCCTCCAACCCCTCCTGCCGCAGCGGGGAAGCGGGGCGGTTCCCACCGAACGTTGTATGATGGTCGCGGCATGAATTGGGCAGCGCGGGAAAGGGGGACGCGTGGCGCAATGGCGGCGGAATTTGACGGCGATCTGGGCCGCGCAGATGCTCGCGATCGTCGGCTTCAACACACGCGCACCGTTCTACGTCTTCTTCCTGCGCGATGATCTCGGCGTCCATTCCACCCGCGCGCTGACCATTTGGTCCGGCGTGCTGAACTCGGCGGGTGCGCTGACGATGATGATCACCGCGCCGATCTGGGGTGTCGTCGCTGATCGCTACGGGCGCAAGCCGATGGTAGTGCGCGCGATGTGGTGCGGGTTCGCCCTCGCCACGCTCTCGTCGTTCGCGCAGCATCCGTGGCATATCCTCATCCTCCGCCTGTTCGAAGGCGCGACGCTTGGTACGGTCTCGGCGTCGGTCGCCTTCGTGGCGAGTGCGGTACCGCGAGAGCGACTCGGCTTCAGCCTCGGGCTGATGCAGATGGCGGTCTTCTCTGGCGCGTCTATCGGGCCGCTCGTCGGCGGCTATCTGTCGGATGCGCTCGGCTACCGGCATACGCTCTGGGTCTCCGGCGCGCTCCTCGGCCTTGGCGGGCTCGTCGCGCTCGTCTTCACGCGCGAGGATTTCGTGCCGCGTCCCGTGACACAGGTAAAACCGCCCTCCTTCCTCGCGACAACGCGCGGCCACCTGAGCAATAAACTGCTCCTCGTCCTGATCGCCGTGCCGATGCTCGAACAGACGGCAAACCAATCCGTCGCGCCGATCGTGCCGCTCTTCGTGCAGCACCTGATCAGCGCCGGGCAGAATCCGGCCTCGATCACGGGGCTGATGCTCGGCCTCGGTGGTGTGGCGGGCGCGATCTCGGCGATCTTCTTTGGGCGGCTCTCCGACAAGGTCAATCCGAAGTACGTCCTGCTCGCCTGCTTACTGATCGGCGGCGTTTCGTACATTCCGCAGGGGCTTGCGCCGACGGTGATAGTCCTGATCGGCTTCCGGCTGATCTTTGGCCTGACGACGGGCGGCGTCGGCCCAACGACGAACGCCTTGATCGCGGAGATCACGCCACCGGAGGAACGCGGCTCGGTCTTTGGCCTGCTTTCGGCCTCGACCGCGGCGGGCGGGCTGATCGGCCCGCTCGGTGCGTCCGCCCTCGCCGCCGCGACGAACCTGCGCGTCCCCTTCTTCCTCACCGGTCTGATGCTCCTCCTCGCTACCCTCTGGGCCTGGCGCGAAGTCCCCCAATCCATCGCCGGCACCGCCCATGGCGACACGCGCCTGCCCACGCCCGCGCCGAGTCCCGCTGCGCGCCGGTCATGATGTGCCAGATAATGATGGAGCATGGAGAAAGACCCGATGGAGAACGCGCGCATCGTCCGAATTGAGTTTGGCGCGCTAGAAGGGCGGCGACCGCGCAACGCGGGCAGCAATGCCCGGCGCGGCGAGCATGGCATCACCGTCCGCGTGCCGCTCGCCCGCCTGACGACCGATGATGGCGCGCAGGGCTTCGGCATCTTTCGGGGCAGCCGGGAGGAGGCGACGGCCCTGCTCGGTACGCCGCTCGCGGAAGCGTTCCACATGGAACAGGGTGTTGACGCCCGCTGGCTCGCGTGGGATTGCCCGCTCTGGGACTTGATAGCGAAGTGTGTGGGCCAACCTGTCTACGCGCTCGCGGCAGCGGTAAACGGCCAGGCGCCCACCACGCCATACCGCGCACCGTGCTACGACACCTCGCTGTACTTCGATGACCTCGGCCTCGCGGCCGACGACGAAGCCGCCGACCTGATCGCCGCCGAAGCGCGTGAGGGGTACGCACGCGGCCACCGAGCCTTCAAGATCAAGGTCGGGCGAGGCGCGCGATATCTGCCGCTCGATCAGGGAACGCGGCGGGACATCGCCATCGTTCGGGCGGTACGAGAGGCGGTCGGGCCCGGGAGCTCTCCGGGCAGCATCCCGATGATGCTCGACGCGAACAACGGCTACAACCTCAACCTGACGAAGCACGTCCTCGCGGAGACGGCAGATTGCGGCATCTTCTGGATGGAAGAGCCATTCCACGAAGACCCGCTCTTGTACGAAGACCTGCGGGGGTGGCTGGACCGTGCGGGGCTGCCGATCCTGATCGCGGACGGCGAAGGCGATGCCTCACCGCACCTGATGAACTGGGCGCGCGATGGCATCGTGGATGTCATTCAGTACGACGTCTTCGGCCATGGCTTCACGCGCTGGTTGGCGACGGGAAGGCAACTGGACGGCTGGAACGTTCGCAGCGCGCCGCATCACTACGGCGGCTACATCGGCAACTACACCGCCGCGCACCTCGCTGGGGCGATCCGTGGCTTCACCTACGTCGAGTGGGACGAAGTAATGACGCCAGGCATCGAGGCGCCCGGTTATACCGTCCGCGATGGCTGGGTGGACGTGCCGGACACGCCCGGCTTCGGATTGTCGCTCGATGAGACGGCGTTTCGTCGCGCGGTTGAAACGGCGGGGTATGATCTTGCACAATAATGCGCCTTTGATTGCCGCCTTCACTTGGGAAAGCAGTGACGGTGCTTATCTGGTATCTCTGGGGGGAAGGGATGCCGCCAGGAAAGAAACGACTACCATCGCCGCAACAGCAGGTTGCCTCCGTCGGACTGACTGACGCAAGCCGTGCAAACGAAGTGTGGCAACTCTGGTCACACGGCAACGTACTCAAGACGGTACCTGATATTGAACCATTGCTCGCGAGTCGGAATAGCAAGACCGATCCTGCGCAGATCAGGTTGCAGAGGTATTTGGATGATCTTCAATTTGCCGTCGGAACGTTGCCGTCGGATCAACAACTCTTTTTACATATGCAGATTGACGTCAATAAACCTGAGCGTTTGCTGCATCACTATGACTTGGAGAATTATCTGACACCCGTTGTCGGTCGTTTCGGTGTAGGACATTTTATCTTTGTCAGTGCCACGAAAAGCGTCGGGCGGGGATCGCACCTGACAATCGGGTACGCTGTATCGCTCGGCCACTATTCCGCACTGGAAGGATGGTCTGACTTTGACTACCACGCAGGAAGCGGGGCGACAAAGAAAGAATGGAAAGAAGGCATTCGAAATGCGCTATTGAACACGCGGCCTCAATTATTGCCGCCCGGCCCTGCTTTCGTTCATCTCGTCTGGCGTTGTGCACGCCAACGAAATTGGGCGACGCTCTGGAAGCCTACCGGAGACGCGATGGGGCCGGTATTGGGTGAACCGTCTGCACGAAACCCATTCAATCCCAGTGATGATCGGATTGTATCGCTGGGCTTGCACTTAAATGTGGATGATGCGATGGGTTATGACGTAGATGTGGGAATGTGGTGGCGCAGCGTATGATCGAAGACGCCTATAGGCCATATTGAGGGGCGTAATCCCCGTGTACTCGCCGCTCGTCAGGTTCAGCCTCTATCATCCAATAGGCCGTCGGCCATCAGGCACGCGGTCTATACGGGTAAAAGCGCTGCGTATCGCCGCGTTGCCACGCCGCGCGCAGTTCCGGCGTCGTGATGTCCCAATCGGGCCGGACGCGCTGCGTCACATCACGCAAATCCTGCCAGAGTTGCTCGGTGGAGGGGCGGCCCCAGAACCAGTAGCCGTTGTAAATCTTGTAGATCACGCGGCCCGGTTCCAGCACGAGCGTGTACGGGATCATCGGGTCGTGATGCGGGTCGGTGTACTCCTGAATGTCGAGGTCCTTCTGCACCTTACGGCCCGCGTCGGAGAGGAATGTCCATTGCGCGCCGACCGCGCTGCGGAACTCGTTGGTTTCGAGGATATTGTCGGTCGTGATCGTGACGATCTGCGTGTAGGCAACGGCGATCTGAGGGTAAAAGGCAGCCAACGCACGGTGCTGCTGGTGATCCTTCGGTCAGTAGTGCCCGCGCGCGAGGATGAGGATCATCGGGTCGTTTCCCTGCAACTCCGACAATGTACGCCGCTGCCGCGCATGGTCCGTCAGTTCGTAGTCCGGGAACGTGGCGCCGGGAACGATGTCTGCGCGCATGATAGGCCCTCCTGTTTGACGAATGCGGCTGCTTCACATAGAGCTGGTGGCATGCTCGCGATCCGCGAGTCGTCAATCGTGTCAACGGAAGGGCGTCCGAGGCCTGGGCCAGTCGTCATGCGCATCTCAATTGCCGCCGACACCGCCTGATCTTCAGCATCGGTGAGTCCAAGGAACCATTCCTTGAACTGGTCAGCGCCTTTAACGCCCCATCCCATGCGGGGATGATACCACGATCATTCTAAAACGCAGGTCTGTTATCGTCGTGCGTCGTGTGCCCGTTGTATCGGCTTGACTGCGCACGATAGACCCGTACCACCCCGTCCTGCCATACCACGTCCGCATCCGCGAACCCGAGCGCCGCCGGGTCTTCCCGCGGGTAAAGTATCGCGTAGTCGTATTCCTGCCCCGCCACCGGCGCGCCGCGATAGCCGGTGCCGAAATCGACGCGCAGGTGGGCATACAAGGGATGGTCCCGCAGCACATAGCCGAGCATCGCCATGTACGCGCCCGATCCCTGCGGGTCCTCCCGCGAGAGCAGGACCGACGCACCGGGCGGGATGATCGTGCGCAGCGTCGCCAGCTGCGCGGAGGGGGCGACGGCATACACCACCGTATCGGAAAACTGCGCCATCCGCGTAAGGCCGTCGACACCGGCACGCAGCTGATCTTCGAGCCGGTTGCGATCCGGGGCGCTCAACTGGTCGAAATGGATCACGACGTGCGTGACACCGATCCCTTGCAAGAGCGTGACCGCGCGGGGAGCAGGGAATTGCTTCATGTCGAGCACGAGCGCCCGGAACCCCTTCGGGATCACGTTCGCGTAGCCATTGACGGTCGGGTGCCCGTGGACGAGGGAGTAGTATTCCTCCCGCACGGCGACGTATTCCGTGTTCTCATGGTCGGGGATGGCGATCGGCAGCTCGATGATCCGCGCGTCGGGCTGCCGCGCGAACCAGCGATAGACCGGCGGCACCACCGCCCCGGCCTCCAATGGCGAGAGCCGCAGGGGGGCGCTGGCGTACTCGACGCCGATGCCGGCGAGCACTGCCATGCTCGCGACGATCGGGAAGGCCGCCGCGAGGCGTGGCCGGGGGAGGGTGAGGCCGGCTACCCATCCCAGCACGGCGGTGAACCCCGCCGCCGCGAGCCCCGCGATGCCGAGCAGGAAGAGCGTGCCGAAGCGGGCGGGCACGCGCATCGAATCGAAGCCGGGCACATGCCAGTAGAGCAGGTCGTAGGGGAGATGGCGCAGGAGCGGCTGCGTATTGGGCTGAGGGGTCGCCCGCAACTCGGGGCCGAGCGCGAGCAGGCCGGCGATGACGACAAGCACGGCGAGGAACTGTTCCCACGCTCGCCGCCGCCCCACCCAGGCGCCGATGGCTGCCAGGGTGAGGGCGATGAGACCGGGGAACATCACCCGCTCGAAGGTGTACGTGCCATGGGCGCGTAAGGGGGCGGTGACGCGACCCCACAAGAGGTTGCCGTCGTCGGCGGTGATGAAGTCGCTGAGTGTCGCCGCGTAATACGTCACCTGCCCGTACGTGCGATCCAACCCATATTCAACCTGGACACGCCGGAACGTGAGCGCCATGGGCGCAACGACGAGGAGGGCAAGCCCTCCCGCGCCCACGAGATGCAGCCAGACGCGCCACTGTCGTGCTTCAGGGCGTCGTACGAGCATGATGACGAGGAAGGGTGGGACGAGGAAAACGAGGTAGATCGCGTAGTACTGCGAGGAGAGCGCCGCCATCGCCAGGCACACGGCGAGTGCCAGCGCATCGCGCGTCCGCGGTGTCTCAAGGAGCCGGTCGAGGAAGAGCAGGGTCAATGGGAACCACTGCGCCGACAGGAAGGCGATATGCCCCACGCGATCGAGATGCATCGGCGCGAACGCGTAGATCGCACCCGCGCCGAAGGCGGCGATGGGGACGGCGCCGAACCGACGGGCGAGCGCATACATGGCAAGGGCACTGAGCATGAGGGAGAGCAGGACGGCGATGTTGTAGATCGCGAGGGGCGGGACGCCGACGATCGCCAGAGGCAGGGTGAGGATCGCCGCGCCGAGGACGGAGCCATCGAAGAGATAGGAATCGGGGAAGGGGTAGAACGTGTTCCCGGTGAAGAGGTGCGACGGGGCATGCAGGAGCTGGTGCTGCGCCCAACCGATCCGCCAGATGTTGTCCACCGGATCGATCGAGGAGGTGACACTCCGGTTGATCTGTGCGATGAGCGGCCACGTCAAGAGGGCGGCAATGATGCCATAGGCGACGATGAGCAGACCGACTCGGAGAGCCTGGGGCGTGGCGAGATGCCGCGAGATGCCGCGAATCCGCCGCCAGCCGATCCCAAGGAATGGTACGGCGATGTGTTCCGAATCCAATTGCATCAGGCCCTCGCACGGTGACGCACACGGCTCGGACACAGAGAATCGAAGCGCCGTCGCGGCAACCCTCGATAAGAACACGGAACTGGCCGCGAATCGGGTTCATATTGCCCCGCGATGCGCAGCAGATGTAGACAGAGGATGGTGGCTCTTCCGCAATCGCAGTGAAGCCGAAAGCGTAATGAATCCATGTGGAGACAGGGAATTCGGGTCTCGCGATCTTCGCGCTCAATCCAAACTGACGTGCGCAGTGGTGTTGCCTTCTTCATCGTTCCGCATTGCGCGCGATTAGGTAGGCGGCGATGTAGGTGCGGTAGGCGGTGACGACATCGGGTGAGACCCAGCGGATCGCGCGGTCGCCGATGCGCTCGACGGTCGGCAGCATCTCCACCATATCAGCGTGCAACGAGGTATTCCAGAGCGTTTCCATCGTCACGGGCGGCGTCATCGGGTATGGCTTCAGGGAGGGCGCGCGGCGCATCGCCTCCTCCGCGCCCTGACGGATACGGTCGCGCGCGATGGTCGGGTGGACCATACGAGCGGCGACACGGTTGATCCCCTGCTTCGTCACGACGGTGACGATCTCCGGCCCGAAGTCTGCAATCGCTTCGGCGGCGGTGACGTCGTCGCCGGTGACGAGCGCGATAGGCACGCCGTACTGCCCGGCAACCGCCGCGTTGAGCGTCGCCTCGGAGCAGATGATGCCGTTCATCCGCGTCTCGTACGGGCTGAAGGTGTGGTTGAGCGTGCCCCGCGCGCTCCCGGCCCGGCCGTGGTAGCCGACGAGAAAGAGCGCGTCGCACGAATCGTCCAGCCCCTCGACCATGAACATCGGCTTGTGCCGCCCCTGGATCAGTTCGGCGGCCGGGTGCAGCAATTCCGGCAGAAGGTTGCGCATCGGCCCGTGGCTGTCGTTGATGACGACGTCCGTCGCGCCCCCGGCCAGCGCTCCTTCGATTGCCTCGTTCGTTTCGAGTGTCGTCAGGCGGCACATCGCGTGATACGCCGCGCTGTCGCCACGCACCTGATCCCAATCCACGACGCCCGCGACCCCTTCGACATCTACGGAGATATAGACGCGCATCTTCGTCCCCTTCCCGATGGTAGCGTCATTCGACACGGCAAGTATACTGGGCAGTGAGAGGAGATGCCCGCATGGTGATCGCACAATCCACGAGCGGGGCCACACGCTGATGCGCCGCCTCGCGACCGCATTCCTCACGAGCCTCGGTGTCTGTCTCATCGCCTCGTTCATCATCGCGATTGTCGCGCACATGGATGGCAGTTCACGGCTGATCTACCCGCTCGGCGCGCTGGTGGTCGTGCCCATCCCCGTGATGCTCGTCCTTCTCTACTTCCTCATGCGGCGTGTGCTCGGCGATGACGCAGCGGCCAACCCGGCTGGGAGGGGCGGACAGATCGAGGCGGACGTCGCCGCGGCGGCCGCAGATGCCTTTCCCGCTGAAACGCGGGCGGAGGCGCTGGCGATTCTCTTCGCATACGGCGCCGGGCCTGACGAGCCGGAACGTATGCGCGTTCGTCTGGCTATCCTCCGGCTGAGCGGCGGTGATCTCGACCGCCTCCACTACTTCACCGATCAAGCGAAGCAGGAGTACCGCGATGTGCTCGCATGGGACGCGGAGATCACCGTTCCTCGTCAGCCGTAGTTTCTTTCTCGTCTCGTGCCCCTTGACATCACGCTCTTTCTGTTTTACGATTTAGCCGCGGCTAAATCTCCTTTGTAAGGAGCGATGATGACTGATTTGGTTCCCTCTCAATCTGAACAAGACTACCTCAAGGCGATTTATCACCTGACGTATGGTGAGGCGAAGGAACGAACGGGGCCGGCCGCGCTGGCGGAATGGCTCGGTTTCTCGTGCGCGTCGGCGACGAATATGGTGAAGAAACTCACGGAGCGCGGCCTCGCCACGCATAGCCCATATCAGGGTGTCGCGCTGACGGAGACGGGTGAGAAAGTCGCGCTGGAAGTGTTGCGACATCACCGGCTGTTGGAGACCTACCTCAGCGAGCGGCTCGGCGTGCCGTGGGAGAAGGTCCATGCGGAGGCAGATCGCCTCGAACACGCGCTCTCCGAAGATCTCGAAGACCGCATTGATGCCGCGCTCGGTCACCCGACGACCGATCCGCACGGCGCGCCAATCCCGACGAAGGAGGGCATCATTGTTGCCCCGGCAACGCAGCCACTCGCGACGACCCTGCCGGGGACGACGGTGACAGTGACGGCAGTCGCGGATGAGAACCCGGCGCTGCTGACCTACGTCGCCGACCTCGGTCTCGTCCCCGGCGCCACGGTGGAAGTGCTGCGGAAGGGGCCATTCGATGGCCCCCTCCACATCCGCATCGCCACCACGGAATACGCGCTGGGCGAAAAGGTCGCCTGGGCGATCTCAGTCATGGTCGGCAGCAGTGATGCATCAACGGGTGTTGAACACGAATCGCGCGGCACGCACGGCAAAGTGAAACGAATGAAGGCGGAATCGTAGGCAAATCACTATGGCTTGAAAGCAGGCGCCACAAACAGAGGGGATATACGTGAGTGTAGAGACGAAGGCTGATGTGCGGGTGATTGAAGCGGAGTCGGGGCGTCGGTACGCGGGCGAGACGATTAAGGGCCATCTCGATACCGGCACGATCGCCGCTGGCGCCAGCATATTGGCGGGCACCAGCACAAAGCGTGGGCTGGCGCGCATCCTCCCCTTCCTCGGCCCCGCCTTCATCGCCTGCGTCGCCTACGTTGACCCCGGCAACTTCGCCACGAATATTCAGGGAGGGGCACAGTTCGGCTACCTGCTCGTCTGGGTGATCGTCGCTGCGAATCTGATGGCGATGCTCATCCAGGGCCTCTCCGCCAAACTCGGTATCGCCACCGGCCTCAACCTCGCCGAACTGATTCGCGAGCATTTCCCCCGCCCGGTGACGTGGGGACTCTGGGGAGTGCAGGAGGTCGTCGCGATGACGATTGACCTGGCGGAGTTCCTCGGCGCGGCGATTGGCCTGAACATCCTCTTTCACATCCCGCTCCTCGCCGCCGGCCTCATCACCGGTGTGATCACCTTCCTCATCCTCGGCCTGCAACAGTACGGATTCCGCCCGATCGAGGCGGTCATCACCGCGCTCGTCGGCACGATTGCCCTCTGCTACATCGTGGAGACATTCATCGTCAAGCCGAGCCTGGGCGGCATCGTCAGCAGCTTCACACCGCCGAAGTTCGACGGCACGGCGAGCATCGTGCTCGGGGTTGGCATCCTCGGCGCGACGGTGATGCCGCATGTCGTCTACCTGCACTCGTCCCTCACCCAGCATCGCATCGTCACCGACACGGGTGATCGCGCGCGCAGGCTCTTCCGCTTCAACACGATTGACATCCTCATCGCGATGTCCATCGCGGGGTTCGTCAATGTGGCAATGCTCCTGATGGCGGCGAACTTCTGGGCCAACGGTTTGGGGGATAGTGTCGCGAACGCAGACAACTTGATCACCGAGGCGTACAAGACGTTGACGCCGCTCCTGGGTGGTGGAGCGAGCATCATCTTCGGCCTCTCACTCCTGGCGGCGGGGATCTCCTCGTCCACGGTGGGGACGATGGCGGGGCAGGTAATCATGCAGGGATTCCTGCGCCGACGTATCCCGGTCTGGCTGCGCCGGGCAGTGACGATGATCCCGGCGCTGGTGGTGATCGCGCTCAATGTGAACCCGACCAAGGCGCTGATCTACAGCCAGGTCGGCGTCTCATTCGGGTTGCCCTTCGCGTTGGTCCCGCTGGTGATCTTCACGCGGCGGAAGGACCTGATGGGCGCCCTCGTCAACCGGCGTGCGACGACCTGGCTGACTTACGTCGTGATCGTGGCGATCATCGTCCTCAATATCTTCCTGCTCTATCAGACAATCCCCACACTCTTCGGTAGCAGCGGGGGAGGATAATCGGCATGTTCACACACCTGCTCGTCCCGCTCGATGGCTCCGGGCTGGCGGAACGGGCTCTCCCCTATGTCCGCACGCTGGCGCACGGTTCCGGTGACCGGGCGCATGTGACGTTTCTCCACCTGATCGAGCGGGGTGCGCCCTCCTCCGTGCATGGCGCGCGCCACCTGACGACCATACCAGACGCGGAGGCGTATCTGACGGAGATCGCCGAACGCTTCCGCGCGGAGGGGATCGCGGTTGATACCCATGTGGACACCAACGAGGGCAACGACACGGCAGGCCGCATCGTGGACCACGCAGCGGAGATGAAGGTGGACCTCGTCGTCCTCTGTGCACATGGTCGGAGCGGTCTGGGCCGCTGGCTCTTCGGCAGCATCGCGCAGAAAGTGCTCGCCGTCGGCATTGCGCCCGTGCTGATGGTCCTGCCGACCGGTGGGAGCGAGCCGCAACCCCCGGCGCTGAAGCAGATTCTGCTCCCGCTCGATGGCACGCCGGACGCCGAGACCGCTCTCCCCCTCGCGGCGAACCTGGCGCACGCGATGGGCGGAGTGATGCATCTCATCCTCGTCGTGCCGACGCTCGGCACGCTCTCCGGCGCGATGTCCAGCATCGCCCGCTTCAACCCGAAGGTGACGGCGGAGTTACTGGAGAGCGCGGGCAGCGACGCGGTTGTCTATCTGCGCGATCTCGCAAGTACACTGACCACGCAAGGCATCGCGGTCGAAACCAGCATCGCGCGGGATGACCCCGCGACCGCGATCCTCGAGCAGGCGAAGCATGTCCCCGCAGATCTGATTGTCATGGCGACTCATGGCCGCGCGGGGATGGGCGGTGCGTGGGCAGGCAGCGTGAGCAACAAAGTGCTCGCCCGCTCCCCCGGCCCCTTTCTGCTCATCCGCGCGCCAGGCCCGCCGCAGACGATTGCGTAGGGAATCCGACTCTCGGCCCTAATGGACGACGACCTGCGTGCCGAGCGGCGCCCAGGTGAGGATCCACTGGGCGGTGGGCAGCGAAGCATTCACACAGCCGTGCGAGAGTTGCGTGCCGAAGTTGTCGTGCCAGTATGCGCCGTGGATCGCCTCGCCACTTGGGTGAAAATAGGAGATGTACGGGACGGCATCGAGGTTGTAGTAATCGGCGGCGAAGAGGTTGTCGCCCTGCATGCGCTGGGAGGCAAGCCGCCAGAAGGTCGGATAGGTACCCTTGTCCGTCGGGTTCTTGTTCGTGCCACTCGCCGTCTGCGCCACCATCAGCGGCCGCGCGCCGAAGTATGCGGTCAGCACCTGATTCGCGAGGTCCACGTCAACCCAGCGGCCCGCGTACGCTGGTTTGTCCACGCGCAGGATGTCCGCCTCTTTCGTGACGAAACTGGAATGCAGGAAAAGGCTCTGTTCCGGCGGCGTGGCGACCTGATACCACTTTGTCGAGCCCTCGTATGCCTCGCCAGCGATTTCGTTGAAGACAAGGACGCGCCGCCCGGCGCCCCACGACTTGACGACCTGATGCGATGTGCCGGGGCCAATGCGCACATTCGCGCCGCCTTGCAATCGCCCGACCCACGCGAGCGGGCCGCTCTTTGGCAGAGGCGCCGGCTCCTGTAAACCGGGTGTCGGTGTGCCGAAGACGGACCAGGTTGAGACGTAGCGGTCGGGGTTCGTGAGCACTTTGTACCAGCGCTTTGTCCCCTTGTACTGGGCGCCATCCACTTCGGCGAAGTACGTCACCTGCATGCCCGCCGTCCAGTTCGTGATCTGCTTGCCACTCTGATCCGGCGCCTCGAAGATCGGCGTGCTTTCCGTCAGGGTCCCGACACCGATCGGTGTCGGGAGTTCCGGGCCGAGGCGCTGCAAGAACTTGCCGTCCGCCCAGCCGAGGCCGGACTGGAAGTTGATCGGGAAGTAGCCGTCCTTCACTTTTCCCTCGATCGTCACCTGGCTCCCGCCGGGGATGACCGTGATGACATTGCTGTTGGAGGAGGGATTCGCGCGCAGATTCAGATCGTCGGCGGTCAGAGCGAACTCGCCCGGCTTCGGTGGGCCGTTGAGAATATTCTTGAGCGGCGGGTAGGCATTCGGGCTGTATTTCGGATTGCTCAAGTCCGGCTTCGCGACGACCGGCTTCGCGGGTTCAGTGGGCGCGACCGGGGGGTCATTCTGCGGCGGTGGCTGAGGCGGCAGGTTTGTCGTTGTGTCGTCCGTCGTCAATGGCTGGGCAAGCACGCCGATCTGCCGTGCCAGCATCGTTGCCGCTGTCCCCGCGATTCCCGCTACTACTGCTCGTCGTCGCATCGTCCTGTATCCCCCCACGCAAACCATAGTATGTCCAGCCAGAGATACACGATGACCGGGCATTCGTCAACCATCAAGAAATGATCATTCTGTGCCGTCTTACTCGCACTAGTGTACGTACAGTGATCGCCGGAAACGTGGCATGGAGGTTGCATAGTCAGTCTGTGGGACAGTTTCTATCTCGCGCAGGAGCAATACGGCTCCTGCGAATCTGAAGGGAGACGACGATGAGTGGTCTTGGCGACAAACTGAAGGGCAAAGTCAACGAAGTGAAGGGCGGCGCCAAAGAGTCGTATGGCCGCGAAACCGGCAACGACGAAATCGCCGCTGAGGGCAAGATTGACCGGGCCAAGGGCAAGGGCCAGGGTGTTGTCGGTGAAGTGAAAGAAGCCGCGCACGACATTAAGGAGAAGATTAAGCACTAACGCCACCGTGCGTGTATCGTGAGGCCGGGGCATGTGCTTCGGCCTTTTTTAAGTGGACAGGAGCAGCTGCCCATCATTGTTGCGATGTGCTACAGGCCCAAAAGGATGTGTCGAACACTCTTGTCAGGATACGTGAAGCCGCGTAATCTGTATGCCATGCAAAAGCTTCCGCGCGGCCGCGTGCGGAGCAATCGTACCCGGATCACCGCTCGTTGCTCCCGGCGCCATCTGAATTCGGGGTATTGATTCGCGCGGAGACGGTATGCTTTTCCCGACGCTCACCTTCGCCGTTTTTTTTGTGCTCGTCTACCCCGTGTATTGGCTCCTGCGCGAGCGCGGCGGTTGGGCATGGAAGCCGTTTATTCTCGTTGCCAGTTACATCTTTTATGGCTTCTGGGATTGGCGCTTCGTCTTCCTGATTATCACGTCCACAGTCGTCAATCAGTGGCTCGCCGTCTGGATTGATCCGCCCGGTTATCGGTTGCGGCGGCAGGTGCTTGCGGTCGCGGTCGCCTTCAATCTCGGCATCCTCGGCGTGTTCAAGTATTACGGCTTCTTCATTGATTCAATCAACACGTCCCTGCGCCGGCTCGGCATTGGCACGCGCCTGCCCCTGCTGGAGATCATCGTGCCGGTTGGTATCTCCTTCTTCACTTTTCAGGCGATCACCTACGTTGTGGACATCTACCAAGGCAAGATCAAACCGGCCTCGTTAATTGATTTCGCCGTCTATCTCGCCTTCTTCCCGCATATCGTCGCGGGGCCGATCGTACGGGCGGCGGAGTTCATTCCGCAACTGCGGCAGGCATGGCCGGTCGAGCGACGGCAGGCGAGCCGGGCCGCATGGCTGATCGGCCTTGGCTTGTTCAAGAAGGTCGTCATCGCCAGCAATGTCGCGACGGCGATCGTGGACCCGGTCTTCGCGCTGCCGGGGCAGCACAGCGCGCCGGAGATTCTGCTGGCGGTCTATGGGTATGCCGTGCAGATTTATGCCGATTTCAGCGGCTACACCGATATGGCAATCGGGATTGCCCTGCTCCTCGGCATTACCTTCCCGCAAAACTTTGACCGCCCCTACACCGCGATCTCGTTACAGGATTTCTGGCGGCGCTGGCATATGACACTCTCCCGCTGGCTGCGGGATTACCTCTATATCTCGCTCGGCGGCAGCCGCAAAGGACGTGGGAAGACCTATCGCAATCTGCTCCTGACGATGACGCTCGGTGGCCTCTGGCACGGCGCGTCGCTCACCTTTGTCGCCTGGGGGCTGTTTCACGGGCTGGGGCTGGCGGTGGAACGCTGGTTCGGCGAGCGGCGCGCGGCGCGTGGTGTGGTGGAACCGGAGGCCGCCTCCGCCAGTCGGCAGTGGCTCGGGCGATTGCTCACCTTCCATCTCGTCTGCGTGGGGTGGGTGCTCTTCCGCTCCGATAGCTTCGGTACCGCCGTGACGATCCTGACGCGGTCAGTGACGGCGTGGGGCTCCGCCGCGCCGCTCGTGACGACCAATCTCCTGCTGGTGATCGGCGCCGCGATCGCGATGCAGTATTTCCCCGTCCGCCTCAGCCACCGGTTCGAGGTCGCGTTCGCCGAACCGCCGCTCGTTGTGCAGGGCGCGGTGATGGGCGTGGTGGTCGCGCTGATTTTTGCGCTCGGTCCGAAGGGTGTCGCGCCGTTCATCTATTATCAGTTCTGATAAAATCGCTGCGGACTGATCTGACCGCGAGGTGTGACCGATGGCCCGAGTGACGCGAATCGAACCGACGACCGCACGCCGCCCGACGGGCGAGGAACGGCACGCATACGCACAGGCCGAAACAGACTCCGCGCCCTCCGCGAGGGATGTCTCAGTTCACGAGCGCGGTACCGCGCGCCTGGGGGTAATTGCCGTGCGCCGCCGCGTCATTAGCGGGATCGGGGAACCGTGGCAGGTCTTCGGGGCGGTGGTTATCTGCCTCACCGTCACGCTCCTGCTCAACACCAAATCGTTCGTCAGGATTGCGGACGAGCAGCCGGACGGGCGCGCGCGGTCCGTGCTGCTCGCAGGTGCGCGGGGCCTCGACGCCGTCGCCAGCGCGATCCGGCTGGATCGCATCAACGCGTGGATTGATGGCGCTCTCAACCGTCAGGACGATGCGCCTACATTCGGCCCCATCGCCGCGAACCCTCCGGCGGCGACCGCCGCTCCCGTCGCTCCGACTGCTGTTGCCGCACCGGCGGGCGACCCGGCGGCGCCCACGGTGGAACCGGCCAATGTGCCTGCGGCATCGCCTCTCGGCCCCGCGCTTCGCACCGTAACGGTCGCGAATCCGTTGCGTGTCTATGTCGCGGGGGATTCCTTCGCCACCTGGATGGGCTACGATTTCGCCGACTACGCGAAACGGGATAACCTCGTCACCTCCCTGCTCGACTTCAAGATCTCCTCCGGCTTGGCGCGGCCCGACTACTTCGACTGGCCCGCCCGCCTGACACAGGAGATGGCGGGCAACCCACCCCCGGAGGCGGTCATCTGGTTCGCGGGCGCGAACGACTATGTTGACATGCGCACCGATGCAGGCTCACTGACGCGTGGCACGCCGGAGTGGTTGCGGGAGTATCGCAAGCGGGCTGACGAGGTGATGGATATCGTCGGGCGGGGTGGCGGGCAGATGTACTGGGTCGGCCAGCCGATCATGCGGGATAAGGCGCGCGCAAAGGTCGCGGCGGATATCAATACCGTTGTGCAGGCGGAGGCGGAATCCCGCCCGTGGGTGCATTACCTCGATATCTGGGCGATGTTCACGGACAGCAACGGAAACTACGCCACCTTCCTGCCCGACTCCAGCGGCGAACTCGTGCGCGTGCGGCAGGAAGAGGGCGTCCATCTGACGCGCACGGCGACTACCTGGGTCTCTGACCGCGTGTACGATCTGATGCGGCGCGATTTCAAATTTCCGTCGCCGTAGCGCAGTACTACTCTGGTAGCGTAGGAGTATGAACGTGAAAAACCGCACGACGATCTCCGTGCGGTCAGAGAGCGCTCTCGCATGGGCCGACGTTATCGCGCGAGGATGCCCTGCATCAACACGTGCTGTCGGTTCGAGATCAGTTCGTCGAGGTCCGCGCCAGTCAGCCGCATGCAGTTGCGGGCGATCGAGACGAGGCTCGCTTCCGTCAGGTAGAGGGCTAATCCCTCCGGGGCGTTTTCGGTGCGGATACTGCCCGCCGCCTGCCCCGCCGCGATGATCTCCGCGACGAGCGGCAGGTACGAGAGGCAGCGCTGCGCCGCATCCGCGCGGTCCTGCTCGTGATGCAGCAGTTCGCGGGCGGTGATGCAGAGGAACGTCGGCCACTGGACCGCCGCGTCTTTCGGCACATCGAGCGCCTGCCAGAGGAGTTTCGTCGGCTCCGTGCCGCTCTCCAGCCCGGCGCGGATCGCCGCCAGCCGATCCGACATATAGGCGTCCATGAACTCGAGGATCATCAATTCTTTGTACGGGAAATAATTGAAGACCGTGCCACGGGAGACATCGCAGACCGCGGCGATGTCCTCCAGCGTCACTTCGTCGAACCCGCGCGCGGAGAAGAGTTCGATGGCGGTATTGATGATCAAGCGCCGCGTCTTGCGCTTTTTCCGCTCTCGCAGGGGAAGCGCGGCCTCATCGGGTGAAACGGCGGCTAACGTTTGCATGGTCTTCTCACCTCCCCCTTCAGGTTCAATCCTATCAAATGAGTGTAACAGAAGAAAGTGAGTAGTGTCAAACGTGCGATGCATGAAAAGATTCAAGACGCTGGATATACTGAGGTAGTCTGAGAAGCGTCCAAAGTGGGATGTTCCACGACTACCGACGACCGGCTACTCCGTGGTATAAACGGTCGGAAGAAGGGCCGGTTGAAGGCTGCCGTGAGGGAGAGAACGGGCGCATGATGTACTTCAAACTCAACGATTATGTGGTCACTACCCGCGAATATCCCTATCATCACGTCTTTGGGCATATCCCGAAGGGGACGCAGTTTACCGTCGCGAAGTATTCCCAGGCGGACGAGACGAGTGACGCGGACTTCGTCATGGTATTGAAAGACCGCCGCATGGGGTGGATCGAGGCGAAGAACCTCAACATCGTCCGGTGAGCGCCTCCCCCCCCGCGCCACCAGGTCTGCGGGCGGGCGCGCCACTGTCGGCATCGGATGGCGCCGTCCGCGATCTTTCGGAGCGGCTCACACGGGGCGCGGCGAAGGTGCTCGTCGGGCAGGAGGAGACGTTTCGTCTCCTGACGGTAGCGATGCTCGTCGGCGGCCACACACTCCTCGAGGGCGTCCCCGGCACGGCGAAGACGCTGATGGCGAAGACGCTCGCCACGCTCGTTGGCGGCACATTCCGGCGCGTCCAGTTCACGCCCGATCTCATGCCGTCAGACATTACGGGCACCAACGTCTTCGATATCCAATCCAGCCAGTTCACGCTCCGGCGCGGCCCGGTCTTTACCGATGTCCTCCTGGGCGACGAGATCAACCGTGCCCCCGCCAAAACACAATCCGCCCTCCTCGAGGCAATGGAGGAGCGGCAGGTGACGATTGATGGCGAGCCGCACGCGCTCTCATCCCTCTTCACCGTGATCGCCACGCAGAACCCGATCGAGTTCGAGGGGACGTATCCGCTCCCCGAGGCGCAACTCGACCGCTTTTTCTTCAAACTGATCGTCACCTACACGCCGCATGAGGCGGAGACCGAACTGCTCAGGCGCGTCAATGCCGGCTTCGACGCGCACGCACTGGAACGTGCGGGCCTCGCGGCGATCACCGATCCCGCGCACGTTCTCGCGTGCCGCCGTCTCGTCCAGGAGGTGCGGGTGGACGAGGCGATCATCGGCTATATCGAGGCGATTGTCTGGACGACGCGCCAGTCACCCGATCTGCTCCTTGGAGCAAGCCCGCGCGCCGCGATCGCGCTCCTGCAAGGGGCGAAGGCGCTCGCCGCGCTCGATGGCCGCGCCTACGTCGTGCCGGACGATGTCAAGGCGCTCGCCGCCCCTGTCTTGCGCCACCGCCTGATCGTGCGCCCCGAAGCGGAACTCGCGGGCATCACCGGCGAAGTCGTGATTGGCCGTGTCCTCGGCTCTGTTCCCATTCCCCGTTGAATGCTCTTCTTTCGCGCCGGATGCCTCTGATCGCGGTATTGGGTGGACGGCCCGCTGCGATATGGTAGGCACGAGAATCTCCGCAGGTAGCCTTCGTTACTCGGCACGCGCCACGCGGCGCTCGTTGCTTCGCCGCCCCTTGCCGTGCCCCGCACGCATCGCTATCCTTGCGGGGCGAGAGGGAGGAGACGCAGTGGAAAAGGAGCGGGAGATGCCGGGTAGGCACGGGGGAAGCGACCGGATTTTCAACCTTCTCAAGGAACTTCTGGAGATTCCCGGCCCATCGGGGCAGGAAGAGGCCGTGCGCGTCTGGCTCCGGGAGCGATGGCGAGGCCGGATGGCGGAGTGGCACGAAGACCCGATCGGCAACATCGTCTGCCGTGTCGGCGGGAGCGGGCCGAAACTCCTGGTGCAGGCCCATATGGATGAGATCGGCTTCGTCGTGCGCTACATCACCGATAAGGGATTCCTGATGCTCGACACCGCGCAGGGGCCGCGCCGGATGTCGCCGGACCGCCGCTACATGATTGGTCAGGTCGCGCAGATCGTCGGGCGGCATGGCATCGTGGCGGAGGGCATCTTCGCCACGGCCAGCGGCCACACGCTGACGCAGCCGCAACTCGACAAGCCGCACCTCGATTTCAACGATTTCTTCGTGGACATCGGCGCGAAGAGCCGGATGGAGGTCGAGGAGCGGGGCGTTCACGTCGGCGCGGGCGTCATCTGGTCGTGGCCGGTGCGGCGATTCGGCACCCGCATCGCGGGCAAGGCGATGGACGACCGGATGCTCCTCGCGATCATGGACCTCCTGCTGGACGATCTCGATCGTCACGCTTTGCAGTACGACCTCTGGTACGGCGCGACCGTGCAGGAGGAGGGCGGGGTGCATGGCGCGAAGGCGATGGCGCATCTCTACGACTTCGATCTCGCCATCGCGCTCGATGTCGGCCTCGTCGGTGATGTGCCGACCGTGGAGGAAAAAGAGTACGCGACGCATCTCGGCGGTGGGCCAACCCTCGTTCACAAGGACGCCGGTATTCACTATGACCGGCGGCTGCTCTGGCGGCTCGCCGATGTCGCGAAGGCGAACAATATTCCCTTCCAGCACGGCGTTTATGCGAACTACGGCTCGGACGCGCATGCCTTCATGGATCATGGCATCCCGGCGGTTCTGATCGGCACGCCGACGCGCTACACCCACACGGCGACCGAGATGGTGGAGGAGAGTGATGTCACCGCCACGGTGAATCTCTTGCGCGCCTTCGCCACGATGCCCCCCGCGCAATAAGAGCGCGTCATGTACGCGCGCGACCAGCCATTGCCCTATCGCTGGGTTGGATGGTGGCCAATACGCCTGCTGCGGCACGTACTCGTCGTTTGCTACTACCTCACCCTGCGCATCTGGATACGGCGGCTTGTCGTGGAGGGGCGGGAGCACATCCCGCCCGGCCCGGTGATCTATGCCGCCGCGCATACGAGCATGGCCGATACGCCGCTCATCCTCTGGGCCGTCGGCGCGCGGAGAGACCGCCTCGTTGTCACAGCGGCACGGGATTACTTTTTTCGGAGCAATCGCCCCGGCTTCGGCCCGTTCGTCGCCCTCGCCTTCGGCGCGATTCCGATTGACCGCACAGGTTCGCCGCGCCAATCACTCCATGATGCAATAACGTGGTTACGTCGTGGATTTTCCTTGGTGATCTATCCGCAAGGGACGATTCCCAACCATGCGGAGGATGAAACGCGCTTGCATCGCGGTGTCGCGTTGATCGCAAAACAGGCGCAATGCCCGGTCGTGCCCGTGCGGATTGTCGGTGCATCGGCGTTCTTGCCCGCCGGGGTTCACTGGCCGCGGCGCGCGGCGGTGCGCGTTACTTTCCTCACGCCAATTTTGTACAGCAAAACGGAAAACACGGAGCGTTTCACAACACGGCTTGCCAACTGGCTCTTTTCAACGTAACAACGAAATAAGAACATGCAGATCGCGAGCTGCTAGTCCGGGCTTTAGGGCTTGCAAATGGGCTAAAGGCGCGTATACTAGCGGCACATGGCGCGCGGTTTGTACGCCAATGTTGCCCGAAAAGTGGGAATCTCACCTGGCTCTCCTTTCGGTTCGGCATGAAACGTTCGGTGCTTGTCTTCGCCGGTCACGCTGAGGAATGCGTGTATGCAGATCGCCACGACAACGGTGTTGATACGGATCGGGATCGCCCTCCTTTGTGGTGCGATCCTCGGCCTGGAGCGCGAGCGGCTCGAACGCGCCGCGGGACTCAGGACGCACGCGCTCGTCGCAGTCAGTTCGTCGCTCTTAATGATCGTCTCAACATACGGCTTCTCGGATGTGATGCGAGTCAGCCAGGTAACGCTCGATCCGAGCCGCGTCGCGGCGCAGGTCGTGAGCGGAATCGGCTTCCTCGGCGCGGGCGTGATCATCTTCCGCAAGAACACGATCAGCGGCCTGACGACAGCGGCGAGTGTCTGGTCGGCTGCTGCCGTCGGGCTTGCCTGTGGTGGCGGCCTTTTCTGGGCGGCAACGATTGTCACGTCAGCGATAATCGCTATTCAGATCGTCTTGCGCTTCATCGAGTATCGCTTCTTCGCGCATCACCACCCAAGCACCCTGAGTGTGCGAATGAAGCACGCGCCGGGGCAGATCGCGGAGGTTGAGCGGGTAGTGCTGGAATCCGGCGTGCCGCTCCGTGGCCTGCATCTGCGGATGGGGCGAAGCGAGGACAGGATTGAGTTGGTGATGGGGAACGCGCGCGAGACGGCGGTACTCCGGCTCGTCAACCGCCTCGGCGCACTCGAAGGGATTGGGTCAGTGATGTACCGGAGCATGAATGGTCGGCTGCGGTCGGCAGATGAGCGCGACATGATCGAGGAAGCGATCGGCGCAACGGAAGAGGAGCGGCGTTCTGTCGCTTGAGGGGAGGATTCGATGCAGGTTATTCCATCCGAACGTCCGATCCCGGCGCCGCTCACCTGTAGCGGCTGCCGCCACTGGGCACAAATCACCGCGCACACGCCCGCGGATACCGAAAGCATGGGAGTCGGGGCAGGTCGTTGCGGGCGCTTCGCCGAAACGCGCTCTGGAGCGGCTCGTCCACGTTGTAATATCTGCTGGGAACCGGCAGCCCGCCTGCAGCCTGCTCCCGACGGGGTATTGCGAGACGATTGACGGACCCGGCAGCGGAGGCTTCGGCCTGCCCCTCATTATCATGCCTCTCCCTCGGTCGTCGTTGTCCGCGCGGCATGCATCACGGACCCGGGCGCGATTTCCGTGCGACGCAGGTGTGGCAGCAGCGGCAGGAAGGCCGCGAGAGCGACACCATAGACGAGCCACCGCGTCGTATCCACCGTGAAGATGATTTGCTCGCGATATTCGGATAAGCCGACGTGCTGTCGCTCCGTCAATGGATAGAGTATGGCGAGGCTGAGCGCGAGCGGCACACCCGCGCTCAGCAGGATCGCCAGCCAGCGGGGGAGGCGCGCGATCCCGATCACGTAGGCGAGCAGCCCGAGGAGTGCGGCGAAAACCAGGAAAGCGGGCCACGCGATCAGGAAGCGCAACCCACTGCCGACGCCGCGCGTCGCGATGAGCGGCTGATGGCCGTACACGCGCCGCCCGAAGGTGATGAATTCGCTGACGCTGTTCGCCGCCATCAGCCCGGTGACCCCGGCAAGCACGCCCGCGACGAGCGCTGAGACGACCGAGCCGTGCCGATCCTGCGTGAAGGCGGGGGGGGCGCGCCGCAGTTGGTGCATGACAAAGATCAGCGCGATCAATACGCCGAGTGAGATGAGTGCGCTGATCGGCAGCGAGACCCGGTCGTAGAACGCAAGCGCGGCGGGGCCGACAAAGACGCCGAGCAAGGTGTACGTGAGGATGTAGAGAAACGCGCCGAGGGCGAGCACGGGCAGAAAGGCGCGGAACGGCATACCGAGCACCCCCGCCGCGATCGGCGTGACGATCCGCAGGCCGGGAAGGATGCGGCCGACGACGATCGCCCAGCCGCCGTGGCGTTGGATCTTCCCCTCCGCCCGTGCCAGCGCCTCCGGCCCGAGATGGATGAACCGCCCGTATCGCAGGATGAGCGGCCTCCCGCACCGTCGGCTGAGAAAGAAAAGCCCTGTCGCGCCCGCAACCGTCACAATCTCCTGCAGGAGCAGGACGAGCCAGAGCGGTTCGCGCCCCTGCGCGACGCGCACGCCCGCGAGCACCATCATCAAGTCGCCGGGGATCGGGCTTGGCACACCGAGTTCCTCGAAAAAGATGATCGTGACGATCACCGCGAGCGTGTGCGATCGCAGGAGGGATCGCATACTTTCATTGATCGTACCTAGCAAGAAGATCATCGTCGCGTGCCGGGCTCCATTTCCGTTGTACTGCTCCGAAGGGTCACGGCAATCCGCTGAGTTCGAGATCTCTGTCGAGCCATCCGAAAACGGTGTCCATGTCACATGATACAACGGTCAGTGCGGAGCGAGGATGTGCGGTGGCCCGGTTGATGCATAGGCGCTCGTCAAGGAAACTGCTCAGAGGTGATGGAAAGCGCCCACGGAGGCACGCATGAACCCGACAGAACTGATCGTGGAGTGGCTGGAGAGCGATTCCGCAGTACGTGACGAGATGGGGGAACTCGAAACATTCTCCGATGTGCATGGCCTGCAGGAGGGTCTCGTAAACCGGATTCGCAAAGAGAGCGATCTCCGACGGTTGCGCGATGATCTCGTGAAGTACGGTACGCAGTACGCGCCGCGTGAGATCGGTGACCTGAAGGGTTTTCTCGATTGGTCGCTGGAACAAGTGGATTGGCAGGCGGTGAACCATTTCATCACCGACCGTAACGAAGAGGAGTCAGTTGTCACTCAGGGAGATCACGAGGCCGCATCGTAACCCCAACGGCATCGGCCGTCAGATCGCTGACGACCGGGATTACGCCGGGGCAACGATCGGCGAGTAGACCGATTTCGGATGACCAGCGGCAATCTATTGAAGGAACTTCCACGTCCGCACAACGACGATCGCTTGCTGCTTCATCGCATTGATATCCGCGGGCTGGGTGCCGAGGGTCAGAATGTACGCCGTGCCGTTGTGGAGGGCGAAGATCTGCGAGAAGTAGATTTTGGCGCCATTGACGGTACCGGTGTAGTCAATCTGGACCGCCGACTCTGTATCGAGTTGCAGGTTGGTCGTGCCGACCTGCTGCGCGTCCGGGATGTTCTTCTTGATCTCCGCGAGTGAGGCGTCGAGATATTGCGTGATGCTGCCCGAGACCGATTCTGTCGAGATGTCAATGGAGCCGGACGGCCGAGACGTAGTGAAGGCAACGACACTGAGCGAAGACGTGGGCTGGCTCACCGTCCACGCGGAGGGCCGGGAGAACGAGAAACGCCCCTGCGGATCCGTGAAGAGCGTCAAGCCCGCGCCTGCCGTCGTCGAGCCTGCGGCGGTCGTCGAACCGGCGGTCGCCGAGCCGGTCGTTGCTGACCCAGCCGGGCGTGTCGCCACTGCGGAAGCACCGGCGGAGGCCGTCGGCGCGGTTGTCGAGCCGGCTGCGGCGGAAACGGATCCCGCGGCGGTTGGGGCCATCGTCGGCACGGCTGTCGCGGCGCTTGCGGCTACCGTCGTCGGTGTCGTCGTCGGTATGGCGGCTTTCGGTGTATCAGTCGCCGTGCTGCCACCGCATGCGACCAGAAGCGCCATACAGACAAGCAAGGCAATCACCGGTAACGCGTACCGTCGGTCCACCACGTCCTCCAACCCTTTCTTCGTGTGGCTCCGCTGCCACTCTCCGTTGCGCACCATCGGCGGTAACGATGCGCCAGTGTAGGGTACACTACCGATCAATGCACTGATCGAACTGACGAGCGCGCGGATCACCGCGTACGAACGATACGGCTTCAGGAAAAGTTTACGCGGCGAGGGAGGCGAGCATTGATGGCTGAGCACGCTTCGGCATACGTGGAGTCGCGCCAGTTCGGCGATGCGACCGTAACTGTCATATCGGACGGGTCATCGCTCTGGCCGCAGAATTTCGCGGTCGCGCCGGAGGAACTGCGCGCGGCGATACCCGAACTGGACGCGTCGGGCCGACTGCCGATTGGCTTTCATAGCATTCATATCCGTTCTGGTGATGCATCTATCCTCGTGGATGCCGGATTCGACGATCCCGATTCGGCCTGGGGCCGGAAGTTCGCGACGATGTGGGAGGGAACGCGCCGCACGCCGGGTGTCGAGGCCGGGCTGGCGAGCATCGGTGTCTCACCGGAGGCAATCACGCACGTCATCACGACGCACGCGCACTTCGATCATTACGTCGGCCTGACTACCGAGTGGGACGGTGGCTTCGCTCCTCGTTTCCCGAATGCGCGCCACCTGATCGGCCGGGCGGATCGGATGGAAAGTCGGTACGGCAACCCGCCCGACGCCGAATTCGTCAGCCGGATAGAAGCCCTCGAACGAGCCGGCCTCCTCGACCTCGTGGGCGGCGACCGGGAGGTTGTGCCGGGTGTGACGATGATCCACGCGCCGGGCGAATCGCCGGGGCATTCCATCGTCCATGTCGCCTCGCACGGCGCGCATTTCTATGCGCTCGGCGATCTCCTGCACCATCCGTGCGAGGTCGCGCATCGTGACTGGGTGCTCGTCAATCGCGATCAAGCCGCCATGCGCGCCTCGCGCGATCGCCTGCTCGCGGCGGCCGTGCCGCAGGGCGCGACGCTCGTCTTCTCGCACGCGCTCTTTCCGCCGTGGGGCCGCATCGTCCCTGATGGCGACGGCTTCCGCTGGGTGAATCAGTGATCGGCGGCCCACGCTTCAATCTCGATGAGCATATTGGGCCAGACGAGCGCCGGTACCACCATGAGCGTCGAGGCGGGGCGCGCATCGCCGAGGTAGCGCGCGCGAATCGCACCGTAGGCGCGGATATCCTCCGCCCGCAGGAGATACTGCGTGATCTTGACGAGGTCGCTCACGTCCATCCCCGCGGACGTGAGGGCGCGCAGCACATTCGCCCACGCCTGCTCCGCCTGCTCCTCGAACGAGTCGGGCAGCGTGCCGTCCGGGAGCATGCCCGGTGTGCCGGAGAGAACGAGCCACCGTGCCGGCTCGCTGACCTCGATCGCATCGCTGTAGCGCCCGATATGCGTCGCCACCCCGATGTCATGCGGTGTGTGCATCCGTCTCCCCTCCTTAGAAGTGCTCGATGAGATGCCGCGCGCGGTAGAGGTCCCGGCCATAGCCCCGCTGCCTCAGCCCGCCCCGGCTCCGCCCGAGGGCTTGGTCGCCCCTTTTTTCGCGCCCGCACTGTCTCCCACTACCCGAGACCGACCCTGGCGGCGCCTTGCATTGCTTTCGTCAAACGTCACGCGTCGATCGTCGTTGTCTACACCGTCGCCCGCCCGCTGGCAAACGCATAGCCCCATGCCGAGACATCGGGCGGCTCATATCCCAGCGCGCCGAGGATCGTGCAGATCTGCGCGCGGTGTTCGTTCGCGTGGTGCAGCGCCTGGGTGATGAACACCCCGGCCGGGACGGTGTAGACTTCGGGATCGCTGCCGCGCGCCTCCATCGGCCGCTCACTATCCACATCGCCCGCGAGGAATTGCTCCCAAGTGGTCGCCAGCACGGCCGCGCGCTCCACCAGCACATCGAGTCCGACCGCTTCATCCCTTCGCCACGGATACGCGGACTCCTTGCCGATGAGCCGGAAGAGATAGGACATCTCGCTGTCGATCGTATGCCGCAGCGTCGCGATGATCGTGCCGAATGTGCCTGGCACCGTCGTATTCAACGTCGGCTCGTCGAGTCCCCGGCAGAACGCCAAGATCTGCGCGGTTGCCCAGGTGTTATGCCTAGCGAGATCGTGCAATCCATGTCCCATCTCCACCCCTCCGTCCGCACCGCGATTTGGCGCCGCCTGCCCGAATCTCCAATCATACGGGGTGCCACCATCTGTGCCTACCGCTCCGCCTCCAGTTCCGCGGTCGCCCCGCAAGCCATACCGCCGCGTCATCCCGGCCCTGCCCTCAGCGCCCGGTTTCAACCCACCACCCCTACCACAACGGAGGACACGCCTCAACTATGTCGGGATGACCGCCAGCACGCGGACGGGGCTGCCGCTACCGCCGACGATCTTCAGGGGCGCAGCGATCACGATTGCGCCGGTTGGCGGCAGGTGATCGAGGTTGCAGAGGCTGGCGAGGCCGAACTTTCCCGCGCCATGCATGATCGTGTGATTCGGGAAGGGCGGATCGAAACGGCCCGCCTGCCCCGCGTCTGTCCCAACCGTCTCGACGCCGACACCGAGGATGTCCCGCTCGTGGGCGAGGAATTCGGACGCGCTCTTGTGGAAGCCAGGCGTGTGTGGGCCGCTCGCGTCCTCGTTGAAGAACTCCGCAATTCCCGTGCGTTTGCTCCAATCCGTTCGCAGGAGCACCCACGCACCGGGCGGGATGCGGCCGTGCGCGCTTTCCCACGCGGCGATATGCTCCGGCATGAGCAGGAAATCGGCGTTCGCTGCTGCCTCCGCCGAGACATCAATCACGCAGGCCGGGCCGATGAACCGGCGCGCGGGGATCGTGTCGGTGGCGTTCTCCGGCAAGTCTTTGCCGGTGATCCAGTGGATCGGGGCGTCGAAGTGCGTGCCGGTGTGCTCACCCATGTGCAAGGTATTCCAGTACCAACCAGGACCCTGATCGTCGTAGCGCGAGATGATATCCACAGTCAGGCCCGGCGACGCGCCGAAGATCGGTGGCAGGGCGATCACCGGCGTCTCCGGGCTGAGGGGCTGCGTGAGGTCCACGACCGCGATCCGGCCGGCAACGAGGTCGTCCACAAACTGCGTAAGCACACTGGACATCTGGCACTCCTTCCCAATCTATCGGCGACATACCCGTGAGCGCGAGGGATTGCGATGCCCCCGCATCATCCCCGCCGCGGAGTGATTTGTCCATATGGGAGCAATGAGGCAGTACACTGCAACGAGTGAACGTGCGGCGGAACAGGAGGCATGGCGATGGAGATTGGGATTGGCTTGGATTTGACCCCACGGATCACCTACGCGGAGCAGCGCGAGGCGATCGCGGAGGCGGTGCGGCTAGGTTACACGAGCGCGTGGACACCGTCCGGTTTCGCGCCGGATGCCTTTCATACCTGCGTGCAGTGGACGGAGGCCGCCGACGCGGCGGGAAACAGCGATTTCAGGACGGGAATCTCCGTCGTGCCCGTGCCGCTCTGGTCGGTGCCGTCGCTTGCGAGCGTCGCGGCGACGACCGGGCAACTGACGAGCGGCCGCTTCAGCCTCGGCATCGGCACTGGGAGCATCACGAGCGCGCCGTACCGGGCGAGTTTCGGCCTGCCCGCGCACCCGCCGATTGCGTTGATGCGCGATTACCTCGTCACGCTGCGCGGCTTGCTCGCGGGCGAGCGGGTGGATTATACGGGGCAAACGGTGACGCTCAAGGGCGTGCAACTTGACTGGCCCTGGGAGCGGCCACCGGTACCCGTCATGCTCGGCGCGCTCGGGCCGCAAATGTTGCGGCTGGCGGGCGAGGCGGCAGACGGCGCGGCCTTGAACTGGTGTACGCCGGAGCAGATCGCCTGGAGCCGCGAGCGCGTCGCCGAAGGCGCGAAACGGGCCGGGCGCGATCTCGCCGATATTCAGATCGTCGAGTACATCCGCGTCTGTGTGGATGAGGATGAGGACGCGGCGCGGCGGGCCTTCACCCGCGCGATCATGGGCTACGCGCTCGCCCGGCCCGGCGCATCGAAGGAGCAGGGCTATCGCGCCCATTTCGCGCGGATGGGCTTCGACGAAGCCTTGACCGACCTCGAAGCGCGGCGGGACGCGGGCGCGCCGAATGAGGAAGTGATCGAGGCGTTCCCACGCGATCTGTTGCGGATGGTCGGCTATTACGGTCCGGCGGCGGGCGCGGCGGCGGCGTTCCGGCGCCTCGCCGAGGGGCTGGATGTCGCGCTCGTCCGCGTCGTCCCGGCCCGGCCCGGCCTCGCCGCGGTGCTCGATGTAATCCGCGCCTGTTGCCGATAGCAAGGCAGGGTATCCAACGAAGGTGATTTCGTCGTCGCGGGGGCCGAGGGATGCTTGACGGTACCGAGCGTCGCGGATAGGCTTGGCCCGCTGACGCGGAAAGGGGGCGCCCGCGCAATGATTGACCGCTCGCGGACCCTAACCCCTCCAGCCGCAGGCGCTGGGACTGGGGTATGAGGAGGCCACATGCTCGATTTCTTCGCGGTTGACGGGTTGCTGACACCGGAGCAACGCGCGATCCAGCAGACGACCCGCACATTCGTGGATCGTGCGGTGTTGCCCGGCATCCGCGACTGGTGGGACCGCGACGAGTTCCCCCTGCATCTCGTCAAGCAGTTCGCCGAATTAGGGATTTTCGGGGCGAATCTGCCGGAGGAGTATGGCTGCGCCGGGGTGGATAACGTCGCATACGGGTTAATCCAGTACGAGTTGGAGCGGGGCGACAGCGGCCTGCGCTCCTTCTCCTCGGTGCAGAGTTCACTCGTCATGTACCCGATCTACTCCTACGGCTCGGAGGAGCAGAAACGCCGCTATCTGCCGGAACTTGCCGCCGGGCGGCTGATCGGCTGCTTCGGGCTGACCGAGAGCGACGGTGGCAGCGATCCCGGTGCGATGCGCACCCGTGCCCGCCGCGATGGTGACGGCTGGGTGCTGAATGGCGCCAAAATGTGGATCACCAATAGCCCCGTCGCCCACATCGCCGTCGTCTGGGCAAAGGATGACGAGGGCGTTGTGCGCGGTTTCATCGTGCCGACGGAGACCCCAGGCTTCAGCGCGCCGAAGATCATGTCGAAGATGAGCATGCGCGCCAGCATCACTGGCGAGATCGTGCTGCAAGACTGCCGCGTACCCGGCGATGCCCTGCTGCCGGGATCGGGCGGGCTGCGCTCTCCCCTCGGCTGCCTGACGCAGGCGCGCTATGGCATCGCCTGGGGGGCGCTCGGCGCGTTGGAGGCGGTCTACACGACGGCAAAGGAGTACGCCGCGACGCGCACGACCTTCGGTAAGCCCATCGGCGCGCGCCAACTCGTGCAGGACAAACTCGTACGCATGGTGACCGATCACAGCCTCGGCTTGCTGATGGTGCACCGACTCGGCACGCTCAAGGATGACAAGAAGATGACTTTCGCGCAGGTCTCGATGGCGAAACGCAACAATGTCCGCGTCGCCTTGAGCGGCGCGCGCCTCGCTCGCGAAATCCTCGGTGGCAATGGCATCACGACCGAGTATCCCGTCATCCGCCATATGCTCAATCTGGAAACCGTGGATACCTACGAGGGCACGCACGACATCCACACGCTCATCGTGGGTCGCGAGATCACCGGCCTGGGGGCGCTGGAGTAATGGGCGACACCCTTCAACGCCGCTTCAGCGCGCGGGCGAGCAGGCTCGGTGTGACGGTGGAATGCGTCGCCTCGCTGGATGCGGTCGCCTCCCTCGCCGCTGAACTCGCGGCGGCCGTCGCGCCCGATGTGCGGCGTGTCGTGCTGGCTCCGGAGTTGGAGCGGGCATATCCGGCGCTGCGGCAGCATCTGGAAGCGTGCGGCATCACGCCCACCCCGATTGATGTCATCAACCCGGCAGCGACCTTCGGCCCGCTGGCGATCGGTATCTCGGCAGCGGCACTCGGGCTGGCGGAAACGGGGTCGTACGCGATCGCGGACGGGATCGCCGATCGTCTGGTGCGGATGCTCGCCTATCGGCACATCGTCGTGCTCGATGTCGCGCGCCTCGTGCCCGGTCTCGATGAGGCCGGGGCGTGGCTGCACGACCGCTTGACGGGCGCGGATGGCGACCCGGCAGGGCACTATGCCTCTTTCATCACGGGCCCAAGCCGGACGGCGGACATCGAGATGAGCCTCAGCGTCGGCGCGCATGGCCCGGCGGAACTGCGGATCATCCTGCTGGATACCGGCGCGATGTCTGATGGCGGAAACGGGGAGACCAATCATGCAGGCGAGCAAGAATGAGGATTCCGGTGGGCGCCGTCATCTCGGCTGGCTGGCGCTCGGCGCGGGCCTCGCGGCGACGCTCGGCGTCGCGCGTGCCAGGCGGGCGCTGACACCGCCGGACGAGCGCCGCAAGCCGCGCAGCGCGGTCGCCGATCACCACGCGCCGGAACCTTTCGCGCAGCGGTATCGCGAGGCGCTAACGAACGACCGGATGCGTGCCGGCCTCCTCCGCTTCCAGCGCACCTGGCGCAATGGGCGGGACATGAGTTTCGCCGAGTACGCCGATAGCGAGGCGATGGGCGAGACCTACGGTCAGGGGCCTGCGCCCATCGCCCCGGCGGAGGGCACCGGCGCGGAGGCGGTGGCCGCCGGTGTCGAACTGGAGCAATCCGGTCGCACCTTCGAGGAACTGCGCGACCGGCTCGCTGCCGTCAAGGACGCGGTGATCGCTAACCAGCCGACCTACTTCGCGCAATTCAAGGCGATGGCCGAGCGCAATGGCGCGACCGTCTACGAGAGCGCCAGCGCTGAGGACGCGAGCCGGTATATTGGCGAACTCTGCGCGCGCAAGGGCATCACGCGGCTGACGAAGTCGAAATCCATGGTGACGGAGGAGATCGGCCTGGGGCCGTATCTGGAGGAGCGCGGCATCAGTATTGTCGAAACCGACCTCGGCGAATGGCTGGTGCAACTGGACAGGGACCGACCCTCGCACATCATCGCCCCCGCCATTCATATGGACCGCTACGACACGGCCCGCCTCCTCTCCCCCGCGACGGGCGAGAAACTCGACCCGGACGACATCTCCGGGCAGGTGGCGGCGGCGCGGCGCACGCTCCGGCAGGATTTCCTCGCCGCGCGGCTGGGAATCAGCGGTGCGAACGCGCTGGTTGCCGACACGGGCGCGATGATGCTCGTCACGAATGAAGGCAACGCGGAACTCGTTACCTCGATCCCCGATGTGCATGTCGTCCTCGTCGGTTACGAGAAATTGCTGCCGACGATGGCAGACGCGATGCTCCAACTGCGTCTCCTGGCGCGTTCCGCCACCGGGCAGGCGATCTCGGTCTACACGACATTCGTTAATGGCCCCGACCGGCCAGGCAAAGAAATGCATTACGTCTTTGTGGATAACGGGCGGAGCGCGATGCGCGAGGATGATATCTTCGCTGACGCCCTCCGTTGTATCCGCTGTGGCGCGTGCGCGGATGTCTGCCCGCCCTATCAGATCGTCGGCGGCCATGCCTTCGGCTACATCTACTCGGGCGCAATCGGGCTGGTGAATACGGGGTTCCATAACGGCTGGGAGAACGCGGCAGGCCCGCAGTCGCTCTGCGTCTCGTGCAACGCCTGCGCGACCGTCTGCCCGGTCGGCATCCCGCTGCCACAGCAGATCCTCGAAGTGCGCCACCGGACGGTCGAGGAGTTCGGTCTGCCGTGGTACAAGCGGCCGGTGCTCGAACTCTGGTCCAGCCCGGCGCTGTTCGACAAAGCCGCCCGCCTCGCCGCCCGCCTCGGCCAGCCCCTGGCCGAACCGGATGGTTTCTTGCCCAACCTGCCGGGGATGGATCGCTTCCAGCGGTGGCGCAGCCTGCCTGTCCCGGCGGCGCAGCCCGCGCGCGACCGGCTCTTCGGCGGCGCAACCAGCGGCGTGCCGGATGCGCCGATCCTCTCCCCACCGCTCCTGGAGTCGGGCGCGACCGGTGCGCGGGTGGCGTACTTCATCCAGTGCTTCACCGACCGCCTCTTCCCGGAGATGGCGGAGGCGACGGTGCGTGTCCTCCAGGCGTGCGGCGCGCACGTCGTCGTGCCGACGAGCCAGCATTGCTGCGGCCTGCCCGCCTTCGACTCCGGCGACTGGCCCCGCGCCAAGACGATGGCAAAAGCGACCATCGAAGGGTTGGAAGCGGCGCAGGCCGATTGGATCGTCACAGCGGGGGCATCATGCGCCGTCGCGATCACCCACGATTATCACCAGTTGTTCGCGGACGAACCCGACTGGCTGGCCCGCGTCGAGGCGCTCGCTGAGCGGACGCGCGATCTGATCTCGTTCCTGACGACCGTCGCGCGCTTGCCGGATGGGTCGCTTGCCACCGGGCACGGCGAGCCGGTGACGTACCACAACTTCTGCCAGTCGCACAACGTCCTTGGCCTCAAGGAGGAACCGCGCGACCTGATCGAGCAGGTGATGGGGCTGGACATTGTCGAGTTGCCGGAGGCGGCGGTCTGCTGCGGCTTCGGCGGCTCAGTCTCGGCGGATTACCCGGCGCTCTCCGAGCAGATTCTGGCGCGCAAACTGGAGAATGTGGATCAGACAGGTGTGCGCACGCTCGTCACCGACAACCCCGGCTGCATCATGCACCTGCGCGGCGGCATGGACGCCTCCGGTCGCGCCGTCCGCGTCCTCCACCTCGCCGAACTCCTGGACGAACGGCTGCACGCGCGATTCCCGCAGGCGTTCACAGCACGTCGGTCATACTGAGCAGAACGACAGAATGAAGCGTTCTATTTCGGTAGTAAGGCAAGAACTGCGGTTCGGATGCGGTGCATCGCCGCCACCGCTGCGATTGCCTGTTTCTTCGTCGGTTCTGGTGCGATATCCGGATAGCGCGGCGCAACGCCATAGCGCGTGACGTACCGACAATCGGCTTCCAACGTTGAGAGCGTGGGAGCGATTTGGGCGCAGTCTATGAGCAAAGAGACGCAATCATGTGTCTTCTGCGGAATCCGCCCGTGGAAAACAAGTGAGAATTTTCTCCGCCGCTTGTTGGGCATGGAAGCAGACGTTGTCCCACGGCACGCGTTTTCCGGCGATCATGCTCTCAATCGCGAGAATGTCGTGATCCGCCTTTCTCAGCCACGCGCGATGGGACGGTGGCGACGAGTTCGGGCCGCTCATAGAGCACGCGCCCTTCCCGCTCGACATAGGTCAACATCGTGCCGATCTGCCCGGTCCATTGTTTCACCTCTTCCGGTGTGTACACGATGATGTCCATTGGCCATGCATGCAGGCCGAAAAGCGCGTCAATCGCAATTGCGCGGTCGAAGTAACCCAGCGCTGTCTCCATCTCAACGAAGATGTCGAGATCGCTGTCCGGCCCCGCGTCGCCCCGCGCATAACTACCGAACAGGATGATCCGTCGCGGATTGCATTGTTCCACGATGGTCCGGGTAATGGATTGGATCAGTCTTTCTTCAATGTGAGCCAATGGTCCATCCAATCTCGATTCTTCCCATGAGTGATTGGTACGGATAGGAGATGCCTTATATGTGGCGCAATCCTAAATTCAGCCACATGATCAGCGACATGGATCCATTGTATGTCACCATCTCTAATACCGCGAAGATCAGCACCTTGACCGGTGAAATCGAGTAGCAAATCCATATTCGCTGGAATATCAACTATTCCTTGTGCCTTGCCTAGCACGAGCCACGCTTCTTCTGTCGAGCAAGGACGCGTATAGAGTTCGCCACCCATACGATCATGAGGGGATTGAATCTGTCGTCGTATGCTTCCTTGCTTTTCATTACGAACGCTATCACGTGCGCATCTCAAAGCTTTGACTCTCTTGTAGAGTTGAGCGCGTTTACGGGTAAGATGCACGACTGTGACATCAATTGCCAGTTGGTCCGTATCTAAGAAAAGCATCTCTGGAGTACGCAGCGTTCTGGCTTGAGATTCAAGATCAATGATCTGCGACTGCAATTCTTCGATTAGTCGCTTTTGGAAGGAGACTTGTTCCTGCCAATATCCCCAAGTGTGACGGTCTTCAATTAGTATTCGTATATGCCGCTCACGTTCGGAGACTTCGGATTCCTTCTGCTTAATCTGATTCTCGATGTAAAGAAGAGGCTTCCTACGCTCTCTGTTCGACGCCCTTAACTCCTCCCAAAATTCAATATCGCTTGAGAGTGAATCCAGTTGAGCCTCGGCCTCCACTAATGAGCGAAGGATTTCAGCATCCTGTTTATTACCATCCGTAGGACGGCACATCTCGATCCTCCTGTAAACCATCGACGCATTCTTTCCCAGAATTGGGGCGACAATAGAACATCAACCCTTTAGCGCGATGTTGCAATACCAAAGGATAGCATACGCTCTAGGAGCCCCCCTATATTGGCACGATCAAACTGTCCAGATCGCGCGGGTAGAAGGTGAGGGCGTCGCAGCCCGTTTCGGTGATGACAATGGTGTCGGAGTGGCGGAAGCCCGCAAAACCGGGAACGTAGAGGCCAGGTTCGACACTGAGGACCATGCCGGGTTTCAGTTCGGTCTCATCGCCCATATCAATGAAGGGCTGCTCGTGCCCTTCCAGGCCGATGCCGTGGCCGGTGTGATGGCGCTGCAAGGCGGCATGACCCATCGCGGCGATTGCGCCGGAGATGTCGCGCTCGGCGTCCGCGCAGGTGCGGCCGGGGCGGAGGGCGGCGAAGGCGACTTCCTGAATGTGCGTCATCGCGTCGAAGTAGGTGCGGAACTCGGCGGACGGTTCGCCGACGATCATCGTCCGCTCCAACTCCGAATGGTAGCCGCCGACGAGCGCGCTCGCACCGGTGATAATCACATCGCCGGGCCGCAACCCACCCTCGCGCCGCATGCCGTGCGGCATTGAGGTGTTCGTTCCCGCGATGAACATTGCGGACGCCGGGGAGTTGCGGACGCCGCGACCACCGCCGGTGTAGGTCGGGCCGAGGGTGTCGAGCATCGTCGTCGTGGCAGCGAGCGTGGCGCGCAGGCTCACTTCGATCTCGCTGCGTCCGACAGCCATCTCCTTCTGGAGGATGCGATGCGCGAGGTTGCCCCAACGCGCGCTCTCGCGGATCAGTTGCAGTTCGTGCGCCGTTTTTACCTGCCGGAGCGTGTCTATCAGGTCCGCCGCCTGCACGACGGTGGCGCCACCGGCGATGTCCGTCACACTCGGGCCGCGATAGCCGTTCACATCGCCGTAGCCGTCCGAGTCCACACCGATCTTCTTGCCCTTGCCGGTCAGTTTCAGTTCCGTGAGCAGCGCCGCGAGGTGCTGCATCGGGTGCTTGCTGCTCGGCCCCGCCGGGTATTCCGGGTAGACGGCGAAATGACCGACGCCGATGGACTTCCGCACATGCTCCTGCTCCAACGCGGGGATCAGCACGCCGAGGTCGCCGTCTGCCGGGATAATCAGCGCCATTGGCCGCTCGGTCGTGGCGTGCGTGAAGCCACTGAGATAGACGATGCGGTTCGAGTTGAAGAGGATCAGTGCGTCCAGCCCCGCGCGCTCCATCGCCCGGCGCGTCTCCGCGACCCGCCCCGTATACTCCTCCCGCGTGATTGCCAAGGTCTCAATCGGCGCAGCCATCGCCGGTATCGTCGTCGTCATCACATGCCCCCTTCTACATCTGATGCATCAGGTCCGGCAATCGTAAGAGAAACCAACGATCCCCGGTTAGTTCGGGCGGATGGCGACGCCTATGCGGTCCATGAGGTCGCCCATGCCGCCGCGAGAGAGTTTCGCCGCCCGTGCCGCCTCGGCGACGTTCGTTGCCGCGCCGGAGACGTAGAGGGCGATCGCGATCGCTTCCCGCCGCGCCGCGTCCGACAGCCCGTTCCACTTCTCCGCGAGGTCTTTCGGTACCGGATACCCGATCTCCACCATCTCATCACTCATCGCTGGGGCCTCCTTGCTACACATCAGCCTTCATGACGAAGACAATGTAACGGTCATTCTCGCACGGCTCAATATCCCATCCCGCTTCCTGCCCCTTTAGAAGGAGAAAGAACCTCTGAGACCGTCAACGACATGAAGCAGTGCGTCAAAGTAGTCTGTTTCTTCATAGCGTCCTCCTTCTGCATCATAATGGAAGGAGCGATTTTCGAGACGCATTGTAGTCCGACTCCGCGCTGCGGCGTACACTGATAGCAGCAAAGGCAGAAAGGCAGCATAACAATGACAACGGCGAGCAAATCAATGCGGACGGAGCGCGATTCACTCGGGGAGGTGCTGGTCCCGGCGGATGCGCTGTACGGGGCGCAGACGGCACGAGCGGTCGAGAACTTCCCGATCTCCGGCATCCGGCCGCACCGCGTCTTCATCGAGAGCACGGCGATGGTGAAGTGGGCGGCGGCGATGGCGAATATGGCGATCGGCAAACTGCCGTCCGAAAAAGGGAACGCGATCACCCAGGCCGCCCAAGAGATCATGGACGGCCAGCATCACGAGCAGTTCGTCGTGGATGTCTTTCAGGCGGGCGCGGGCACCTCGCACAACATGAACGCGAACGAGGTGATCGCCAACCGCGCGAATGAACTGCGCGGCGGGCGGCGCGGCGATTACGCGCCCATCCACCCGAACGACGACGTTAACATGAGCCAGAGCACGAACGACATCTTTCCGACGATCGCGAAAGTTGCCGCGCTCCGCATGCTGCCGGGCGTCGTCGCACAGTTGCGGTCGCTCGAAGAGACATTTCGGCAGAAGGCGGACGAATTCGCGGCCGTCGTCAAGAGCGGCCGCACCCACCTGCAGGACGCCGTACCGACAACGCTCGGCGCGGAGTTCAGCGGCTACGCGAGCGCGATCAAGCACGTCCGCGAGCGTGGAGAAAGCACGGCGCACTGGGTCGGCGACCTGAACATCGGCGCGACGGCGCTCGGCACCGGCCTGAACAGCGGCGCGGGCTATCGCGGCGAAGCGGTGAGGTATCTCAAAGAGATCACCGGCATCGAAGACCTGCGCCCGGCGGAAAACCTCTTCGAGGTGACGCAGAGCATGGCATCGCTCGGCGCGCTCTCCGGTGACTTGAGAACGATCGCACTCGAACTGATCCGCATCGCGAACGACCTCCGCCTGATGGCCTCCGGGCCGCGCACGGGGCTGTACGAGATCGCGCTCCCCGCTGTGCAGCCCGGCTCCTCGATCATGCCGGGCAAGGTCAACCCGGTGATGGCGGAAATGCTCGATATGGTCTGCTTTCAGGTCGTTGGCAATGACACGACGGTCGCACTCGCCGTGCAGGCGGGGCAACTCGACCTCAACGTGATGATGCCGGTAATCGCCTTCACCATCGTTTGGTCTATGGAGATCCTCACGAACGCGGTGCGCGTCTTCATCGAACAGTGTGTACGCGGCATCACGGCGAATCGTGAGCGGATCGCCGAATGGGTCGAGCAGAGCACGGCGATTGTCACCGCGCTCAACCAGCGGATTGGCTATAGCCGCGCGGCGAAGGTGGCGCAGCAGGCATTCCGCGAGGGGCGCACCGTGCGCGATGTCCTCATCTCCGAGGGCATCCTGACCGCCGATGAAGCCGCCCAGTTCCTCGATCCCGCCGTCCTCGTCCGGCCCGGCGATCCAACGACGTACGAATAAATCATGCCCTTCCTATTCGGGAAGGGGGCAGGGGTTAGGCATGACCACACCACTCTCGAACGATACCGCGAACCTGACGCCACAGACCGCGTGGGACGGCCCGTCGCTGACATTCGACTTCCCGGCCTTCCAGATCGGCGTCGCGGCATACCCGGAGGGGCCGACGGGCTGCACGGTCTTCCACTTCCCGGCCGGAGCGGCGTGCGCGATGGATGTGCGCGGCGGTGCGCCCGGCTTCCTCGGCGATTACGGATGGGTGGACGCGATTTGCCTCGCGGGCGGGTCGCTCTACGGCCTCGAAGCGGCGGCGGGCGTCGCCGCCGAACTCTTCGCGATGCGCGGATACCGCGCAAACTGGATGGAGATCGCGCTCGTCTCCGGAGCGATCATCTTCGATTACGGCCCGCGTCAGAACACGATTTATCCCGATAAGGCGCTCGGCCGGGCGGCACTCAAGGCGGCACGAACGGGCATCTTCCCGCTCGGCGGGCGCGGGGCGGGTTGCTCGGCGCGGGTCGGCGCGGGCTTCGACTGGAATCAGGGCGAACTCGCCGGACAGGGCGGCGCGTTCCGCCAAATCGGGGAGACGAAGATCGCCGTCTTCAGCGTCGTTAACGCGCTCGGGGCGATCGTGGACCGGGACGGGACCGTCGTACGCGGCCACCGAAATCGGGCAACGGGCAATCGTCACCACCTGATCGCCGACCTCGAACGGCGGCTCGCGGCGGGCGAAGAACCAACGCCACCGCACGGCAATACGACGCTCACCGTCGCCGTCACGAACCAAAAACTCGATATGCGGTCACTCCGGCAGGTCGGGCGGCAGGTGCATACTTCGATGGCCCGTGCAATCCAGCCGTTCCACACGATGGACGACGGCGATGTCCTTTTCATGGTGACGACCGGCGAAGTCGAGAACGCCGCGCTCGGCACGACCGCCCTCGGCCTCCTCGCCTCCGAACTCGCCTGGGACGCCATCCTTTCTTCATTTTCGGGCCGCGTATTACACCGTCACGGTCAGTGACAAGCGCGTCGAGAACGCCGCATGGTTCTACGCGAACCCGATACCGACGTTCACATCACTACGGAACTACGTCGCATTCTATGCGGGCAAGATAGATGGCTGTTTCGTGGACAGCGAGCGCGTGCAGCCGCAGCCGGGCGACTTCTATGGCGGCTGGGTCACGCACGAGATCGTCGGCCCCTTCAAAGGCAGACCGGGCACGCGGGATTGGTAAGCGGCGCGGATCGGATATGCTATACTGCTCCACGAGGCGGTGGCGCACGGCACATGTCGGCGTTATGACCGCACTCCGCTACTCGCATTCGTAGGAACGGTGACCGTGGCCGGAACACGCTGACAAGCAAACGTCTCCCCTTCCCGCTTCGGGAGGGGGCGCCCTCTGGGCGGTGAGGGTAGGTCACCCACCCCCGCGTTGCTGGAGCGTGTTCCATGCTCACCATCACCGATGTCGCCAAAGCATATGGCGACGCGCCGATCCTCAGTCACATTACGTTCACGCTGAATCGTGGCGAGCGCGTCGGGTTGATCGGCCCGAACGGCGCGGGGAAGTCCACGCTCTTGCGCATCCTCGCGGGGTTGGAAGCGCCCGACCGGGGCCGCGTCTGGCTGGACCCCACCGCGCGCATCGGCTATCTCGCGCAAGCCTTGCAATACACGCCGGATGCGACGATCCATACGGTCGTGTCGGAGGCGCTCGGCCCGGTGCGAGAGGTCGTCGCGGAAATCGAAGCATTGGGCGAGGCAATCGCCACGACGCAGGGCGTGGCGTACGACGATGCGATCGCCCGCTATGCTGACGCGCTCGACCGCGCGGACCGCATTGACGCCTACGGTGCGTCCGCTCGGCTGGCGGCGGTGCTGGCGGGGTTGGGGCTGGCGCATCTGACGGAAGAAACGCCCGTCGCTATCCTCAGCGGCGGCCAGAAGACGCGCCTTGGCCTGGCGCGGTTGCTCCTCACGCGGCCGGATGTGCTATTGCTCGATGAGCCGACGAACCACCTCGACATTACGGCGCTGCACTGGCTTCAAGCATTCGTGCGGGAGTATCAGGGCGCGGTGCTGATCGTCTCACACGACCGCGCCTTCCTCGACGCGCTCGTCACGTCCATCCTCGAATTGGACGACGTGACGCACACAATCACCGCCTATCCCGGTACGTACGCTGACTATGCCGCCGAACGTGCCCGCCGCGCCGCGAAACTGCTGGACGACTACCGCCGCCAGCAGGAGCAGATTGGTGCGGTGCGCGCCAATATCCGCGCGGTGGCGGGGAACGCAATGAAGACTGAGCGGGCGACGCAGAACGACCATCTGCGTCGTCTCTCGAAGAAGGTTGCGCGGACGGCGAAGGTGCGCGAACGCAAACTGGAGAAACTGCTGGAGAGCGAAGAAAAGATCGAGCGACCGGAGCGGCAGTGGCATCTCAAACTCGACTTCGGCGCAACCCCGCGCGGCGGGCAGCGCGTCCTCGCCCTCGAAGATGTCAGCAAACAGTTCGACGGCCACATCGTGTTCACCGGCGTGGAGGCGGAAATCCGGCACGGCGAGCGCATTGCCCTGCTCGGGCCGAATGGGAGCGGCAAGACGACGCTGCTGCGCGTCATCAGTGGCACGCTCTCCCCGGACACGGGTGCGGCGCGGATCGGCGCGAATGTCCGCCCCGGTTACTTCGCGCAGGAGCAGGAGGGGCTGGACCCCGCGCAGACGGTACTCGATGCCGTTCGCTCCGCCGCGCCGATCGGGGAGACAGAGGCGCGCAACTTTCTCCATTTCTTCCTCTTCGCGGCGGAAGAAGTCTTTCGGCCAGTCGGCACACTCAGTTACGGCGAGCGGGCGCGGCTCGCGCTCGCACGTCTCGTCCTCAGCGGCGTGAACTTCCTTCTGCTCGATGAACCGCTCAATCACCTCGACATCCCCTCGCGCGAACAGTTCGAGGCGGCGCTGGAAAACTTCAACGGCACGATCCTCGCCGTCGTTCACGACCGCTACTTCGTCGAGCATTTCGCCGAACGCATCTGGGCGCTGCACGACGGCAGACTTGGCATCTACCCCGACCTCGACGCGTACGAGCGCGCGGTTACCGGAGTGTTCGCCCCTTGAACCCGCCACGAAGTGCGTAGATTTACCAAGATTTGTCCGATTTTCCGTCGTCGCGGCTTCTTTAAGCATCGAACAAATGTCCTGCAATCGAGCAGGGTGCGATGCACCCGAAAGGAGCCCGTGATGTACACGACGGAGTCATCATTTCTCTCACCGCCGATCAGTACGCAGCAGGTGTGGGCGGATGCCATCCGTCCGCACAATGCCGCGCAAGCGGATGCCATTACGGTGGCGTATTTTCACTTCGGCGCGCAGGTCGGCATCAATGCGGATCTCGCCCTCGCGCAGGCGTGCCACGAGTCCGCGTGGTTCACGTCTCGCCATTGGATGGAGCAGTCCGACCCGTGCGGCCTGGGTGTGACGAGCGACACTGCGCCCGGCGCGACGTTCGGTTCGCTCGAAGAGGGTATCAAGGCGCACTACGAGCATCTCGTCTGCTACACGATGGCGGCGGATCCGCCGGTCATCGCGGAATGGGGGATGCTCGACCCCCGGCATGACTTCTACGATGGGATGCCGCGCGTCAGTGACCTCGTGCGGCCCCAGCGGAAATGGGCCGTGCCGGGCGATGGCTACGCGGCAGCAATTGTGGCGATCGCCAATCAGGTAATCGGGAACGGAGAAACGCCAATGGAGCCGATTGCGGGATTAATTGACATCCGCGATCAACTGACGCGTAACGCGGATGGCGGGCCGAACGAAACCTGCCCGCTCGCGGAAAAGCGGGGCGTGATCGTCCACTACAACGGCCCGACCGTGCATCTGGACGACCTCGCACAATTACAGGCGGATGCCGCCTATCACTGTGCGAAGGACTGGGGCGGCGGACAGCGCGGCGACGGCCTGATGTACCACGTCGCCATCGGGAAGCATGGCGAGAAGTGGCTCTGCCGAGACCTTGACGCCGTACTCTGGCATTGCGGCGCCTGGCCGGAGAACCGCATCGCCCTCGCTGTCCAGGTGCCGATTGGCGACGATCAGCGGGCGACACCCGCCCAACTGCGCGCGCTCGCTGAGGTCTGCGACGACTGGCTCCGCGCCAGCCATGGCACACGCGACGATGTGAAGGGGCATCAGGAAGTGAGCGCGACGAGTTGCCCCGGCACCCTGATGGACGATTTCGTCCGCCCGTACCGCAATGGCAATCTCGCCCCCGGCCCGATAGCGCTCATCGCCTTCTACGCGCCGGAAAATCCGTACGGCGTCGTCGCGATGGAGCCGCCGTTCTGGAACCGTTGGCACGCGCTCGATACGCTCGGCCTCGCATTGCCAATGATGGGCTATCCGCGGGCGGCGGAGCAAACATTGGCGAGTGGCCGCCGCATCCAGCGGTTCGAGCGCGGCTGGTTTGGCGCCCAGGACGCACCCGATCCCTGGAACGTCGTCGCACTTCTCCCCGCCGAATGGCCTGCTGAGGTCGCGCAATAAACATCGAATCCAGCGCTGTCGGTTGTTCCGAAAGTCGGGAGATGTCCGGGATCGCCACGGTGGATTCGCGCGGCATGCATCCGCCGGCGCCTCGCGTGCGTCTTTTCGGGTAAGTCCCTCGATGGGAGGGGAACGAAGAGCAGAGGGAGGGCGACATGTCGGCGGAAGAGAACAAGCGAATCCTGGCGCGTGGCTTCGATGCAATGAACAAGCAGGACTTCGACGCATTGGCAAAGGTGATCGACGAGAACTACATCAACCACTCCTTCCCGGATGCGCGCGGGCCGGAGGGCTTCCGGCAGGTAATCGGGATGTTCTTCGCGGCGTTCCCGGACATGCACGTTGATGTCGCGGATATGATCGCTGAGGGAGACAAGGTGGCCAGCCGAGGTACGTGGCGCGGGACACACAAGGGGGAGTTCATGGGCATCCCGGCGACGGGGAAGCCGATCGAGATTGGCTACAGCGACGTCTGGCGGTTCGAGCACGGCAAGGCGGTCGAGAATTGGGTGCAGATGGACATGCTCGGCATGTTGCAGCAACTCGGTGTCGCGCCTGGCCACGGATAGCAGTAACGCGACGACCGTGCCGCTACAGAGCGGCGCGGTCGTGGACGACAGGCATGGAGGGGGCGGCGCCGCATCGGCTCATTCCGCCCCAAATAGACTCCCTTTCCCTCCGAGAGAAGGGCCCGGTAGTTAGGTATTCCCGTACCGCCAGCGATAGTAATGCTGCCCCACATTACCGAACTCGACCTTGAACGGGTCGGGGTTGGCGGCGTTATAGGTGAGGACGCGCCGCTCGAACGCCTGCATCAGCACGTACCGCTGCACGCCGGCCACCTTCACCTGCACCCAGAATGGCTGCGTGATCGCCAGCCCGATCACCTGCAATCCTGCCCGCTCCCGGAAGTCAAAGAAGATGCGCGGTAAGGGGAGGCCGGTGGCGCTGTCTTTCGTCGCGATCGCCGCGGCAGGATCCTGCGGGAGATTCGTAGCGGCTTGCGGGCCATTCGGCGTCAGTATCGTCTGCACCGGCGCGCCACTGGCGAGCGGTTGTGGCGGGAGCGGCATGGTGAGGTCGCTGTACAGGGGGAAAAGGTTGTCCGGGTCCCCAGCGACGGAGATCCGTGCCGGAGCGCGGTTCTCGAACGAGGTATCACCCAGTTGCATGTGGCCCGTGATCATTTCCCTGGCGAGCAATCCGGACGTCACCGTCGCGTTCGGTGTCGTGAGTTCCATTCGCCCCTTGTCGAAATACTGCACGAGTCGCTTGCCTCGAATCAGATACTGCGGGCAGACCTGTGGCGGTGGGCAAAAGGGGCCTACCACCCCTTCCGCGTATGTCTCAATGATGCCGTCGGTAGCGAGGCTGAGCGGCCCCCAGAAATTCGGTGTGGACTCTTCATTCTGCCGCCAGCGTTGGTCAAAGGCGGGCGACGCGAAGGTGTCCGCCGCCAGCACATCGTTCGCCATCAGGCAAAAGACGAGAGCGGCGATCACCAGCGGTGCAATCGTTCGCTTGGACATGATGAACCTCCCGTGAAGTACCGGCGGATTCCGTATCATGGGAACGTTCGCCGCACGACATTCGTTCCAGATCGCCTATGGCGAGAATTTGATGCCGCTCGCGCGCATGATTGCGCGGAAAGTGTGCGCGAACGCCAACCCATCGAGCGGGGAATATACGACTGTGCGCTCCCCGCCCCGCTCGACGCCGGGGATGTAGACGCACTGGTCCGCCCGCGCCTGATGGTCGAAGTCCACCTCGACGCGGAAACCGGGGTGGGGTCGCCACGGTTGGGCGCTCGCCACCCGCCGCATCGCCTCCTCGGCGCCCGTCACGAGCGTTACCGGCACGCCGAAATGGCCCGCGACGAGCGCGTTGATGCCGAACTCGCCCGTGGAGCGCCCGTCAATGCGGACATCGTTCACGTAGCCCGTCCAGGTATGGGCGAGGGGCGCGTTTGGTGTGCCGGCCTTTGCGTGGTAGCCGGTGAAGAAGAGCGCGCCAACTCCTTCTTCCTGAATGCCCTGCACCATACCGAGTTCCTTGTCGTTACCGGTGATAAAGCGGATCGAGGGGTGCAGTTCCTCCGCGATCAGGTTGCGCATGCCGTCGTGCGATTCATTGACGATTACTTCCTCTGCGCCGCCCGCCAGCGCTCCCTCGACGGCGGCATTGACCTCGCGCGTCAGCCGTAGCCGCGCCCGCTCGTACTCGACCGTGGCGGTCGGCTCACCGCCATATTCCGGCGGCGTCACCTGCACCCAACTCGTGACGCCGCACGTCCCCTCCATATCCGCCGAAATGAGCACCTTCATCGTGTCGCCTCCCATTGTTCCGGTTCCGCTTGTACACTCTATCATCCCGCGCGTCCCCTGTACGGCGCGTGGTACGATGCGTGGGCCGTTTGCGGCGGGAAAGAGACAGCGTGCATGGCCGCGACACCGACGAGAGAGCCGATGAGGAACAGATCAATGATGCACGCCCATTCTCTCTACGAAAGCATCGGCGGCGACGAAACCTTCCATCGCTTGGTGGACGCCTTTTATCGCCGCATCGAGGCGGACTCGTTGTTGCGCCCGCTCTTTCCGGCGGACATGACATCGGGCAAGGAGGGGCAGTTCCTCTTCCTCACCCAGTATTTCGGTGGCCCGCAGCGCTATACGGAGCAGCGCGGTCGTCCTTTCCTGCGGATGCGCCACATGCCATTCGCCATCGGCGCGCAGGAGCGGGATACCTGGGTCGGGCACATGCTCGCCGCGATTGACGAGGTCGGCATCCCCGAACCCTACCGTGCCATCATGCGCGAATATTTCGAGCGTGGCGCAACCTTTATGATTAATCAATCGCCCACCTGACGGCGCGAACGCGTCACAGAGATGTTCGAGGCCGTTACAAAGGGCTTGGCATATGATCTCGGCTCTTCCGCCATCGGTGTGAATGTGATGATGGGTGCAGGAATCGCTGCCGCAGCAAAACAAACCCGGCGCGCCCGTACATCTGCCCGACACACTCGATCGCGCAACAGAAGAAACGAGTGCGGGAACTCCTTCGCGACGGGAAAAGCGATACGAAGGAGTGTAAGAGTGTGCGACACCTATTCACGCCATTTGCGGAAGAGCCGGTTGAGCAGATCCCCTATTCCCTGCCCGTGACGGACGGGACCTCCGGAGCAACCGGCAAGTCTTCGAAGGCCATTGCCTCACTGGCGAAGCTGGCGCGTGGCGCCTGGCCGGGAGAGGTGATCTTGTCGCGGATCGCCAGGCCGGTAACGCCATCGAAGATGTGAATGCGGTCCAGATTGGGTGCGAGCCAGACATCCTCGTCCGGTGCGAGATCCACATCCGGTTCGACACTGGCGACAATCGCATCACTGCCGACGCGCGCATGGACGAAAGTGATGTCGCCCGTCGGCTCGACGGCGTAGACGATGCCGTGAACGCTGTCCGGCATCTCCGTACGGCTGACCGAAAGATCGCGATGGCGGACACCGTACGCGACGTCCGGCCCGGCGTTCATTGCCTTCGCGGCGGTAGACAACCGTTGCGGCAGTGGCCAGCGGCTCGACCCGACGCGAACCGACGCCGCGCCGTCCTGCTGCAACGTACCGCGCAGGATATTCATCGCGGGGGAGCCGATGAAAGAGGCGACGAAGAGGTCCGCGGGCGTGTCGAAGACTTCCAGCGGCGTGCCGTATTGGTGCACGGTGCCGCCGCCCATCACCGCGACGCGGTCACTCATCGTCATCGCTTCCAACTGATCGTGCGTGACATAGACGACGGTCGCATTGAGGTCGCGGTGCAACCGCTTGATCTCCGCTCGCGTCTGGACGCGCAACTTCGCGTCGAGGTTGGAGAGCGGTTCGTCCATCAGGAAGACTTGGGGGTTCCGCACGACGGCCCGGCCAAGCGCGACGCGCTGCTGCTGGCCGCCGGAAAGCTCGCGTGGCCGCCGGTCCAGCAGTTCCTTGATACCGAGGCTGTCCGCAGCCGCCCGCACTTTGCGCTCGATTTCGTCCTTTTTCTCACCGCGCATCTTGAGTGGGAAGGCGAGGTTCTCGTAAACGGATTTGTGCGGGTAGAGGGCGTAGTTCTGGAAGACCATGGCAATATCGCGGTCCTTTGGGTCGAGGTCGTTGATCACCCGCCCGCCAATCGCGATCGTGCCGCTCGTGATATCGAGCAGCCCCGCGATCAGGTTGAGCGTCGTGGTCTTCCCACAGCCCGACGGCCCGACGAGCGTCACGAACTCGCCATCCTCCACGGTCAGCGACACGTTGTCGACGGCGATCACCGTCCCGTACGTCTTCACCACATCGGTCAATACCACTTCCGCCATCTCTAGCCTCCGTTTGGTGGACTCAGTCCTCAGTCCTCAGTCCTCAGTCCTAACCCTTGACGGCGCCTTCCGTGAGTGCGCGGATGAAGTAGCGTTGCAGGAGCAGGAAGAACGCGACGACCGGGATGCTGATGACGAGCGAGACGGCCATGAGCTCGGCCCACTGCGAACTGTTCTCGTTGAGAAAAAACGCCTGCCCGACGGGGAGCGTGCGCAGTTTCGGGTCACTCGTCAACGTGGTCGCGAAGATATATTCATTCCACGCGCCGATGAAGGAGTAGATCGCCGTCGCGACGATGCCCGGCGTTGTCAAAGGCAGAATGACGCGGAGGAACGCGCCGAAGCGGGTGCAACCGTCGATCCGCGCCGCCTTTTCCAGCTCCACGGGGATGTTGTCGAAGAAGCCCTTAAGGAGCCAGATCGCGAGCGGCAGTGAGAAGGTGAGGTAGGCAAGCACGAGGCCGAAATAGTTGTTCTGCAACTTGAGCGTCGCCATCAATTGGAAGAGTGGCACGAGGAAGACGACGAGCGGGAACATGTTCCGGCCGAGGATGATATAGAAGAAAGGGTTCTTGCCGGGGAAGATGAACCGCGCGAAGGCGTATGCCGCCGGAACCGCGATCAGGACCGAGAGGATCATTGTCCCAATGCTGACGATTGTGCTGTTGAGGAAGTACCGTGCGATGTTGTTATTGTTCGCGGCGTGCGTATCCCAGAAGACGCGGTACGCCGAGAAGGTGATGTGGTGCGGGATCCAGCGCGGCGGGATGACGAACGCCTCCTGCGGAGTCTTGATTGAGGTACTGAACATCCACGCGAAGGGGAAGAGCGCGAAGATACTCATCACGATGAGGAAGCCGTACGCCAGCACCTTATCAATCAGGATGCTCTCGATCCTGCGCCGTCGCCGCGTGCGCGCGACCAGGTCTTCGTGGCTTGCGTCAGCCGTTGTGCCCTGTAACTTCGTGGCGACCGCCATCAATTCCCCCCGTATTAGCCGATGTTACCCGGCTCGGAACCAATCACCATCAATCCGCCCTCGCCCTCATCTTGGATGACCCGGTTCGAGCGGCTCTGCCGCGTCAGGAGCCGGACATAAAAGACGGCAAAGATCATCAGGGCGAAAAAGACCATCACGCCGAGCGCGGAGGCCAATTCGAAGTGCGGGCTGCCGACGAACGCCTGTGAGTAGACGTGCGTGATAAAGATCTGTGAGCGGTACGCCGGGCCGCCGCCCGTCAGCACCCAGACAATCGTAAAGGCATTCACATTGGCGATGATCAGCAGGATGCTCGCGACCGTGATGACGGGCATCAACTGCGGCACGGTGACATCGGTGAATCGCCGCCAGCGACCCGCGCCGTCGATCTTCGCGGCGTTGTAGAGTTGCTCGGGGATCGCCTGCAACCCGGCGAGCAGCATAATCATCGCGAAGGGGAACTCTTTCCAGACGTTGACCACGATCAGCGAGGGGAGCACGAGGCTCGTGGAATCAATGAACTTGATCGGCTTGTCGATGATCCCCATCTGCACCAGGAGGCCGCTGATGACGCCGAAATCCGCATGGAAAATCCACTTCCAGACGAATGCCGCCGTCACTTGCCCGATCACATAGGGAATGAAGAGGACGCTGCGAAAGAAGCCGCGGAAGCGGATCGGGCGGGCGAGGAGGATCGCCGCCGCCAGCCCGAGAACGAGCGCGAGCACGGTGCTCACGCTCGTCCAGATGATCGTATTCTTGATGACGATCGGAAAGTGCTCGTCCTGCACCGCCTCTTTGTAGTTGTCGAGGCCGACGAACCGCTGTGGTCCCCCATACGGCGAGGTGAAGTGAACGCTGAGCCAGATCACCTGGATGAGGGGATAGAAGATGACGATCCCCATCACGATCAGCGCGGGCAGCACGTACATGTAGTCGCCGCGGCGGTTCCACATCTCCTTGAAGACGTTGGCGCTACCCACCGCACGCGGCGCATCCGGCTTCCGGAGCGTTCGCGTTGCCGTTGCCAATCCTGCCCCCTTCGGGAGAGCAATGAGTTGTGAGCAACGAGCAATGAGGAAGAGAGTCCCCACTCATTGCTCATTGCTCGTTGCTCATTGCTCCGCGTTACTTGCGCTTGGCGATCAGATCGTTGACCTTCTTCGCGGCGTCCTGGCCCGCCTGCTGTGGTGTCTTCGCCTTCGTCATCACTTCCTGCATCATCTGCGGCACCAGCAGATTCATAATGTCTGACGCCTCCGGCACGGTGGGGAAGGAGATACCATACTGGAGCATCTCGATTGTCGGGCCAAGAAACTTCGTCTCCGCCTCGCGCTGCTTCTCTTCCGGCAGGGTGAAACCGTCGCGATGGCCGGGATTGGAGGATTCCCAGTTGAGCCGGAGCGCCCAATCCGGCTGCGTGCGCGCCTTGACAATCGCCTTCGCCGCGTCTACGTCCTTCGCGCTCTTAAAGATGGCAATATTGGAGCCGCCGAAGACGATGGCGCGGCGCACCGGACCCTTCGGCATCAAGACATAGTTCATCTGGTCCGCGACATCCGGCGCGACCAGCTTGATCGCGGCATATTCGCCGGGGCTGCCGATCATCATCGCCACTTGGCTGGAGACGAAAAGCGCGCGCACCTCAGTCTGTGAGTTCGTCAGCGAGGATTGGGGCGCCAGGCCGCCGTTGTAGATGTCGGAGACCCATTGCAACGCGGCGATGTTGCCCTCGCTATCGAAGCCGGACTTCTGGTAGGTGGGATTGTCCGCCGTCTCATCGAGTGCGGCGCCACCGTACGCCCAGGAAAGCGGCATATAGCGGAATGGTGTGTTGCCCGAGTTCAACTGCGCGACGAGGCCATACCCGGCCTTGCCCGTCTTATCCTTGATTTGTTTCGCGAATGTCTTGACGTCTTCCCATGTCTCCGGGCCCTTGTTCGGGTCAAGCCCCGCTTTCTGGAAGATATCTTTATTGTAGACGAAGGCCATCGTCTCGTTGTTGGTCGGGACGCCGTAGAGCTTGCCGTTGACGGTAATCGACTTCAGCGCGCCCGGCCAGAACTTGTCCGCCGAGAAACCGAAGTCCGCGAGCTTGACTTCCAGGAGTCGCCCGCCATAGGCGAACTCGGGCCCCCAGAGGATCGGCATGACGGCAACATCGGGCCCCTGCCCGGCGCGATCCGCGACGCGTAGCTTGTCGAGTAGGTCCTGGTTGTAGGCGTATTGCTCTTCCTTCAGGACGACATTGGGGAGCGCGGTCTTCAGGTAGCCGATCCACTGGTCGTGGTAGAGCGCGCTGGGCACGGTTGTCGGAATATAGGTAGTCTGCCAATAGCGGACATTGCCCTTCGGCGTGGGGTTGGGCGTGCTCGCCGGAGGGGCAATCAGGGCCGCCTGGCCGGTTGCCGTGGTCGGGGCCGCCGCGCTCGATGCCGCCGTCCCGCTCGGTGCGGAGCCAGCCGGTTTCGTCGCGGCGGCCGCGCTCCCCGAGGCGGTGGTCGCCGCTGGCGCACTCGTCGCTGGCGCACTCGTCGCCGGTACAGGGGATTGGCCGCCGGTACCGCCCGACAACGCCGTCGGCTGCGCGGCGCCTCCCGCCGGAGTGTTCGTCGCGCTACTGCCGCCGCAAGCTGCGAGGAGTGCCGCTACGGCGGATCCCGCCGCGAGTTTCAGGAGGCCACGTCGACTGAGCTGTTCTACCACTGGGGAAGCTCCTCTCCTCTTGCACAAGGATACATCCGAGCCACATGGACACGTTCGACGGGCAGGGATGCATACGTCTTTTGCGAAGACGCTGAGAAACGTAACATTTCACGTCACGCGCTGTCAACAATTAACGGGGCGCACCCGGGTTTTCGGCAGAATGCACAAATGGGAAGGAACGAGTAACGAGTAGGCCCGGTGGTACGGAATCTGTCACCAGCCGCAATTTAGCGCACCTTTCAGCCGGTCGTGCGCGATCGTCACGGTGCCCCCGATGCAGTCGCCGCCTGTAAGAGATGGTACTTCACGCCATTCGTTCGATATTGCGGAGGAGTGGGGATGTTTCCCGGTCGCCGCAAGCGAATCGCCGATGACTCCCTCGCTTGGCAGCTTACGGTGTGGCCTGTCGCGTTGTGGTGTCCACACACTGGGCCCAGTGGCCGGTGAGGAGGAGATGGAGATCACCCTCGAAGCGGGCGATTTGCGTCTCGGCGCTCTGTTCGAGGGCGGGCGTGGTCGGGACGGCGACGGCGAGGATATAGCGGACGGTGCTGCCCGGCGTCGCGACGATCAGCGCATCGAGCCGGACACCGGGACGATCCGCCGAGGCAGGGTAAATGCCGCCGATCCGCTGCACGGTCAGGCCGCAGGCGATAGCGTCCGACGGATGCCACGGATTATGCGTGCCCCGCTCGCCGAGAAGCGCGAGCACGTCCGTCGCGCCGTCGAGCGTCGTTTGCTCGCGGTCGGTGAGGAGCATGATCTGGGCGAGGGCGGCGCTCGTCGTCGTGCTGAGTGTGCCAGTCGTGAAGGCCTGGCTGTCCTGCAAACCGTGGCGGAGCGTCATGCCATGGATGCCGAGCGCGGTAAGATAGTCATCCACAACCGTAGCGCCCGCCAGCAAATGCTCCCGGCTCGTATCCTGCCCGCCGCCGAGCCTGCCGAGCAGGAGGTTGGCGGCGACGTTGTCGCTCTCGGTAATCATCAGTTGGGCGATTTCGCGCACGGAATGAATGCTGCCCGGCGCATTCTGGAGCACGCCCGTCCCGCCGACGATCTCCTCCCGCTGAACGGTAATTGGCGTCTCCCATGTGATGCTCGCCTCGCCGGTGCGGATGCGATGGGCGAGCGTCAGGTAAATCGGTAGTTTGACCGTGCTTGCCGGGTAGACCTCGCGCGTGTCGCCGAGATGGGCTTCCGCGCCGCCGAGGACGATCACCGTGACGCTGTTTATCTCCGGCAAGTCGCGGGCGCGGATCGCCTGCACATCGCGCGAGAGGTTGCCGCCCGGTATCGTAGCGGGCACGGTCGCGGTTTGTGCCGGTGGCGTCGGGCGGAGTAGTGGTGGTGTGGCGGTCGCCTCCGGTATCGCGGGAACGGTTGTGGTAGCTGTCGGCAGCGCGGTCACGGTGACGGCAACCGGCGTGGGCGTGAGTGGCGGCGGGATCGTCGCGCGTGCGGTGGCGGTTGCCGCCCCGGTCAACGGAGCGCGCGGGGTCGTACGAGAGACGCCGAAAATAATCACCGTCGCCACGATCAGCGCGATCATCAGGCTACCGCCAAGTGTGCGCCGACGCCGCATTCGTTTCAGGCCGTCGCGATCGGGAAGATGTTCCGCGAAATCTCGCCCGCCTTGACGCCGATCTCACTGTTGGGGACGGTGGACTGGTTCATAAAGACGAGGATGTACGCGCCTTTGTTGGCCGGGTAGAAGATACCGGCGTCATGCAGCACGCCTGGTATGCCGTTGGCGGGCGGGATCTGCCCGGTCATGTGGACGATCTGCGGGCGTGGCTGGAGGCCGCCGCCGAGGAAATCCCACTCCGGTTTGTTCTGCTCGGCGATCGCGTTGACGAGCGCGGTCGAGACGGCATTGGTGTAGATTTTCCCGCGTGCGAGTTGCGTGAAGAAGGTGGCGATGTCGCTCGCGCTCGTCTCATTTTCGATCCCTGCCTTCCGTGCGGCGTCGTCCGCGAGGTGGCGGCGCAGGGCGGTATGCGAGAGGCCGAGCGTCTTGATCGTCGCGTTGATCGCGTCCATGCCGAGTCGGTTGATGAGCAGGTTCGCGGCGATGTTGTCGCTCTCGGACGTGATGAGGTCAATACACTCCCTGATCGTCGTCGTGCCGCCCTGCCGGTTCTGAAGGATGCCCGTGCCACCGACGATATCCTCCTGCCGGATGGGTAGCGTGTCGGTCAGTTTCAGTTTGTTCTGATCCACCTGATGGAATGCCTCGGTGATGATGAAGAGATCAATCAGCGCGGCGGCAGGATAGACATGATCCGGGTCCACCGAGGCGCTCGCATTCGATTGGATATCCGTGTAGAAAACGCTACTCCCAGCCGGCAGGTTGGTGAGGACGCGCTGCACCTGCACGCCCTTGTTCGGGCCGATGGCGGTCGGCTGCAGAATGCCGGGCGTCGTCGCCGTCGGGAGCGGCAGAGTCGGGCCTGGTGGGGCGGTAGTCGGCGCTAACAGAGCGGTCGCGGGCGGACGCGTTGAAGTCGACAGGCTGGCCGTCGCGGTTGGTTGCACGGGAGGCAGCGCCACTCCACCCGTCGTCTGTCCGGTCGCCAACGCTCCCGCGCCAACGGCGGGCGGACGGGTGGCGAGCGCGCCGTTCCCGCCGCTTCCTGTACCGCGCAGGAGGAAGACCGTACCGCTCGCGACGCCCGCCACGGCCAGCCCGCCAAGGCTCGTCAGGAAGGCGCGGCGACTCGTCCGCGGTGGCGGCGGACTTGGCTGGTCTGCTGCCCGTGGCAGGTTGCCGAATGTTGGTAGCGGTGGCGGCGATGATGATCCACTGGGCGACGCGGCCAGGATGTGCGTCGGGTCGTTGGACGCGGCGATGGGCAGGCCCGGTGGCCCGACCCTGTCGGGTGGGTGATAGGGCGTGTCGGCTTCCATCGCAAGGGTACGCTCGATGGCCGTGATCGCTCCCCCGACATCGTGCATCGAGCGGTACCGGTCGTCCGGGTCGAGGGCGACCATTCGTTCGATCAGCGCGGCGACCGGTGACGGTTGCTGGGCAAGCAGTTCCGCCGCTTCCTGCTTGCGGAGCCGCTTGTAGACCCTGCCGGTGAGCATCTCGAAGAGGACGAGGCCGAGGCTGTACTGATCGGCGGCGGGCGTGACGTAGCCCGTCGTGCTCGCCTGCTCGGGACTCATGTAGATCGGCGTACCGGGGTGCCCGACCGTCGTCTGCGTCCGGCCGGAGATGTCGTCAATCTGGGCGATGCCGAAGTCGCCGACTTGCACGCGGCCATCGGCGGCGATGAAGAGATTGGCGGGCTTGATGTCGCGGTGGACGAGACCCGCGTCATGTGCCGCCTGCAGCCCGCGCGCGGCCTCCGCCGTGATCCGCAGGGCGTCAGCCAGCGGCAACAGGTCTTGCTTCATCCGCTGCGCCAGCGTGCCGCCCGCGACGTATTCGAGGATCAGATAGAGCGTCTTATCCGCATCGCTGACGAAATCGTGGACGGTGACGAGATTCGGGTGGCTGCCCATCCGGGAGCCGGCTTCCGCCTCGCGCGTGAACCGCTCCTCGAGGCGGCGGAACTGGTCAGGATCGGCGGTGTACAGCGCGCGGCGGAGTGATTTGATCGCGACGCGCCGCTTGAGGCGGGTATCGAAGGCCATCACGACCGTGCCGAGACCACCCTCGCCGAGCAACCCATCCACGCGGTAGCGGTCGAGCAAAAGGGCCGGAGTTTCCGCCACGTCGGTGCCGCCGGTCATACATCCTTCCCTCACGATGCACTGCGGTGCTGTCCGTCCGCACTATAGCGGCGTGAGCGTGGGCTGGCAAGCCAAAATGCCCGTGTCTCACCGTCGCTTCGCTCAGATAACGATGCTACGCTCTCTCCCGTTCCGAGGCCGTTGCGTTGCAGGTGGCGAGGTAGCGACCGGGCAGATCGTGGCCGAGGACGCTGGCGAGAAATTGGGAGGCGATGGCGACCTTTGCGATATCCACGCCCGTTTCGATGCCGAGGCCGTCGAGCATGTAGAGCAAATCTTCCGTGGCGAGATTGCCGGAGGCCCCCGGCGCATACGGGCAACCGCCCACCCCGCCCGCCGCGCTGTCGAAGCAGGTAATACCGGCTTGCAGCCCCGCGTAGGCGTTCGCGAGTGCGGTGCCGCGCGTGTCGTGCAGATGGAGCGCGAGTTTCTCGACCGGCGCAATATGCGTGAGGAGTGTCACAACTTCCGTGATCTGGTTCGGGGTGGCGACGCCGATGGTATCGCCGACAGAGACTTCGGCGACGCCGAGCGCGAAGAGTCGCTGCGTCACCTCCACGACCCTTGCCGGCGGGACGCGCCCCTCGTACGGGCAGCCAAAGGCGGTCGAGACGTAGCCGCGCACCGTCAACCCTTCCGGTCGCGCCCGCTCCATCACGGCGGCGAAGACGACGAGCGATTCGTCAATCGTCATGTTGATGTTCCGTTTCGTGAAGGTCTCCGACGCGGCGGTAAAAAGGGCGATCTCCCGCACCCCCGCCGCGAGCGCCCGGTCGAGTCCGCGCACATTCGGCACGAGGACGTGGTAGCGCGTGCCCGCTCGCTTCCTAATCGCGGGGAAGACCTGATCGGCGTCCGCGAGCGCGGGGATCGCCTTCGGGCTGACAAACGAGGTCGCCTCCACGACGGGCATGCCCGCATCGGCGAGCAGGTCAATGAAACGGATTTTTGCCTCGGTCGGGACGAAGACCGGTTCGTTCTGCAGCCCGTCGCGCGGGCCAACTTCGACGATGCGGACAAACATACCTCACCCCCTGCCCCCTCTCACCTGCCCAAAGGGCGCCCGCGATGGAGAAGGGGTTTGACTTATGCATGCGGTGGTTACTTATCGTTCACTCCCTCTCAGGGGCGGCGGACTTGGGAACGTTCTCCAACTCGACCAGCACCGTGCCGCCCGCGACGCGATCCCCCTGCGTGGCATGAATCTGGCGGACACGGGCGGAGCCAGGTGCGGCGATGGTGTGTTCCATCTTCATCGCTTCCAGCACGACGAGCGGCTGCCGTGCCTGCACCTGCTCCCCCGGCTGGACGAGAACGCGCGTGACGATCCCAGTGAGCGGCGCTTTGAGGTCGGTCGCGCCTTCGAGCGGCCTGTCTCCGCTGCCCAGGACCCGCTCCGGGCTGGGCAGGGCGGCGCGACGGATCGCGTACGTCCGCTCGTGCCACGTAATGGCGAACATATCCCGATTCGCACCGTCCTCGTGCAGCATGAAGGAGCGCACCACCGCACCCTGCCGGACAAGAAGGTGGGTGCGGGAGAGGCGGGTAAAGGAGACCTCACCCCCCAACCCCTTCTCCTTTCCCACGGAAAGGAGAGGGGGAGACGGAGCAGGGATCGTGGTGTGCCAGGCATCGTTATCGGTGCGGTCAGCGTGGATGGTGTAGCGGATGCCGTTGCTCTCGTAGGAACCGTGAATTTGGGCGCTGCCGAAGCGAAGGGGGCCGAGGGTTTGCCACGGGTTGGTGGCGGTTGGATCCGGCATCGTGTGGTGGGTCGCTTCATAGCCCGCGATGGCGAGGAGGACTTCCGGGGGCAACTGCATTGCGTGACCCATTGGATGCCAATGCTCGGTGAGGAAGCCGGTATGTGTCTCTCCGGCGCGGAAGGCGTCGGTGGCAATGATGGCGCGGAGTTGTGGCAGGTTGGTCACGACGCCATCAATTCGGTAGCTGGAGAGCGCTCGTTGCATCCGCGCGATGGCTTCGTCCCGCGTCGTGCCGTGCGTGATGACTTTCGCGAGCAAGGGATCGTAGTACGGTGTCACCGTCGTGCTTTCGTAGAGCGAGCCATCAATCCGCAGGCCCGGTACGTCCGGTTCGGCAAGCGCCGTCACTGTGCCGGTCTGGGGCAGGTACTCCTGCTCCGGGTCTTCGGCGTAGACGCGGCACTCAATGGCGTGGCCAGTGATCGCGACATCATGCTGCGTGAAGGGGAGCGGCTGCCCCGCCGCGATCTCGACCTGCAACCGGACGAGGTCAAGCCCCGTCACACCCTCGGTGACGGGATGCTCGACTTGGAGGCGGGTATTCATCTCAAGGAAGAAGAATGTTCCATGTGCATCGAGCAGGAACTCCACCGTTCCCGCATTCACATATCCCGCTGACCGGGCGGCGGCGATTGCAGCATCACTGAGTTGTTGACGCACCGCAGGCGTCACGGCGGGCGAGGGGGATTCCTCGATCACCTTCTGGTGCCGTCGCTGGATCGAGCACTCACGCTCGCCGAGCGAGACGACGTTCCCGTGCGCGTCCGCGAGGATTTGCACCTCGACGTGGCGCGGGCGGACGATCAGACGTTCGAGCATCACACGGTCGTCATCGAAGGCGCGGTGGGCGGTGCGCCGGGCAGCAGCGAGGGCGTCCGCGAAATCAGCCGCGGCATGGACCTCGCGCATGCCCATGCCACCACCGCCCGCGACCGCCTTGATGAGCAGCGGGAAGCCGATCCGTTCCCCCTCCGCGACCAGCGTCCTGTCCGCCTGGTCGCTACCGGTGTAGCCGGGCACGGTGGGGACGCCCGCCGCGTCCATCAGTCGCTTTGCGCCTGCCTTATCGCCCATCGTGCGGATCGCCTCGGTGGGCGGGCCGATGAAAACAAGCCCCGCGTCCGCGACAGCCTGCGCGAAGGCGGGATTCTCGGAGAGGAAGCCATAGCCAGGGTGAATCGCCTCGGCGCCACTCTGCTTGGCAGCATCGAGGAGGGCGGGGATATTGAGGTAACTCTCCAGCGCCGAAGGCGGGCCGATGCAGTATGCCTCGTCCGCCACCTGCACATGCAGCGCCGTCCGGTCCGCCTCCGAATAGACCGCGACGACGCCAATGCTCATCGCCCGCAGCGTCCGCGCGATCCGAACGGCGATCTCCCCTCGATTGGCGATTAACACTTTGGTGAACACGCCACCCCCGAAACTATTGAATCGCAGAGGTCATAGAGAAAAGGCAGAGAACAACAGAAGAAGCGCGCGAGCCCAGTTCCTATCGCACACTATACAACCGTCGGCGTCCTTGTTACCGGGAACGAGCGACACTTCCAGCGCATCGTGGGTTTACCGTTGGAAAACGGCTGACCTGACAGGGAATCTATTCCTTCGGTGCATCCAGCCTCCAAGAGGGTAAACGATGGTCGAGGAAGGCGCGGAGGCCCTCCTGGCCTTCGGGGCTGGTGCGGAGGTGGGCGATGAGGGCAGCAGTGTAGGCGCGCTGCTCTCCCGCCGCCATGCCGGGGAGTTCCTGCACGAGTTCCTTGGCGGCGGCGAGGGCATGCGGGCCGCCGTGCAGCAGCATCTCGGTCTGGCGGGTAACGGCGGCGTCCAGGTCGTCGGCGGGCACGACGGCGTGGACGAGGCCGATTTCTTTGGCGCGGGCGGCATCGAACCGCTCGGCGGTGAGGAAGAGCGCGCGTGCCTGCGACGGCCCGATCTTCCGCAGGACGAACGGCCCAATCGTCGCGGGGGCGATGCCGAGGCGGACTTCGGAGAAGGAGAAACGCGCACCCGCCGCCGCGACGGCGACATCGCAGCAGGCGACAAGCCCCGCGCCGCCGCCAAATGCCGCGCCGTTCACCCGCGCCACGACGGGCTTTGGGCAACGATCCACGGTTGCCAGCATCGCCGCGAGGGCACGGGCGTCTTCTGCGTTTTCCTCGGCGGTGAAATTGGCCGCTTCCTGCATCCAGCGTACGTCCGCGCCCGCGCTGAAAACCGTCCCCGACCCCGTCAGCACGACAACGCGCACCGCCTCATTCATCGCCAGCGCGGTGAAGCATTCGTGTAATCGTGCGATCAACTCCGCATTGATCGCGTTGCGCACTTCCGGCCGGTCGAGCGTGACGGTCGCAACGCCCTTCGCATGGGTGATGGTGAGCATCCTTACCTCCGGAGAATTCGCCATAGAGAAGGGACAGAGAACGGGAGATACGATGATCGTACGCACCGATCGCGCAGGTTCGACGCTATTCTATGCGATGAATCGCGCGGGCGAGTGAAAAGGAGCAAGGAATGGAACAACCACACGCTTGGAAGCCGAACGCGGCGGCGCTCTTCACGGTGATCGTGCTGCGGCACGGAGGGCAATATCTCCTGTTGGAACGCGCGGAAACGAAGCGCGTCCAACCGGGGCGTTGGACGGGGATGGGTGGCCGCGTCGAGGCGGACGAGATGGACGATCTCACCGCTGCCGCCCTACGCGAATTGCAGGAGGAAAGCGGTATTGGCATGCGCGATGTCCGCGACTTCACGCTCCGGCGCGTCGTCTTCCACGCCCGCCCCGGCGCGCCGCTGACCACGCTCCTCTACTTCACCGGCACGCTGGAACGACGCGTGTTGCCGACCTGCCCGGAGGGGACGCTCGCCTGGGTCTCGCCGGAGGGACTCGCCGACCTGCCGCTGATTGACAATGCCCGCCCGCTCCTCCCGCTCCTCTTCGCGGATCAGGAGCGCGACCCGGCAGGGAACGAGCCGCTCTACCTGGGCATCGCCCGCTTCAAGCCGGACGGCGCCTTTGTCAATGTCCTCTGGACCTGACCGATCCTCGTGTTCAGTCACGATAGATTTGCCGGGAGATATGCATGTTGGTGGAGCAGGCTGCGGCCTGCGAGAGCGGCCTACCTTCGCTACGTACTGCTTCCCGTCGCGCCGCCCCAGACGAAGCCAAGCACGATAATCGCGAGCAGCACGACGAACAGGAGCGTCGCCGGGCTGATACCGAAGACGAGCAACGTGCCGACAATGACGGCAAAGAGCGGGATCGCCACCAGTTCACGCCGCAGGAACCAGGAGAGGTCGGGGTGCGTTCGTGGCTCATGATCGGTGGTGGGGTCGGTCGGTTGTCGTGGCGGCACGCGGCAGGTTCTCTCTTTCTTGAAAGACTGTTCTGGATGGAAAACACATCGCAAGGATTGCGCGATACGTGCGTTCGTAACCCATACGATGCTCGATGACCGGACGGTCTGGTCATCGGCGCATGATACGATGGATCGCGCCGCGTGACGATGGAGCCGCACAAAAGGAGCAGGAGATAGGTATGAATGAGCATGACGCGAACCTGACCGTCTATGGCGCGCCGTGGTGCCCCGATTGCCGCCGCGCCAAGCAGTTCCTCGGCGAGCATCGCGTCGCGTATCAGTGGGTGGACGTGGATGCCGATCCGGCGGGCGTCTTCGTCTTCATCGGGTTGCGGCCGAACACCGCGTTTCTCCAGGGGATCGTCACGCTCGACGAAAGCGGTTTCATCGTCACGGATGCGGGGCTGCAAACGAGCATGCCCGGCCTGTTCGCAGCGGGGGACGCCCGCGTGGGGAGCACGAAACAGGTCGCGGCGGCGGCGGGCGAAGGGGCGGCGGCGGCGCTCGCGATCCGAACATATCTTCAGCGATTTGGCGAAGAGGGCCCGGCGATGCATGAGCCGAGCGACATGGCCGCCGACTGAGCCTTGCGCCCGATACGTCACCGTGGAAGGAAGTGAGCGGATGGTCGAGCTAGCGCGTCAGGAACTGCACATTGCGTGGAGCAATGTGCATCTCGCAGGGACGCTCCATCTGCCCGCCTCGCCCCCACCCCATCCCGCCGTCGTCATGCTCCAGGGATCCGGGCCGGCTGACCGCGATAGTGGGGGATACTTCCCGCCGATCCGGGATGCCTTCCTCAGTCGCGGCATCGCGGCGTATTCCTTCGACAAGCCCGGTATCGGCGGGTCGTCGGGAGACTGGCGGCAGTATGCCCTCGCGGGTCGTACCGACCAGGCGCTCGCCGCTATCGCGCTCCTGCGCGAGCACGACGCTATTGACCCGCAGCGGGTTGGTGTCTGGGGGCAGAGCCAGGGTGGCTGGCTCGTGCAGATGATCGCGTCGCGCCTCCCCGACCTTGCCTTCGCCGTCGCCAACTCCGGTGCAGGCATAGGCGTGGAACAGCAGGACCGATACGGGTGCGAGCACACAATGCGCGCCGAGGGTAAGCCCGAAGACCAGATTGGGCGCGCCATCGCTTTCATCAACGCGGTGCATGCGGCGGCGCTGCGGGGCGACGACTACGCAATGGTCGAGCGGCAATTGCTGGAAACGGCGCGCGCCGAGCCGTGGTATGACTACCTGACGATTGACGATGAAGAAGACTGGGGGCTGATGTGCCGCTTTGTGTCAGAGCGGTACGAACCGGCCGAGGCGCTGGCGCGGGCGCGCTGTCCGTTCCTGGCTATCTTCGGCGCGCTCGACGTCTTGGTACCAGTGTGGGAGAGTGCGGCAATCTACGGGCGGGCATTGAGAGAGGCGGGAAATCGGGACGCCACCATCGTGATCTTCCCACAGGGGAATCACCGCATCCTTGTCGCGGAGACGGGGGAGTTCGCCTCCGGCTATCTCGACCTCCTCGCAGACTGGGTCGCTCGGCGGGTCACGAACCGGTAGCAACTCCCTGCCATGCGTCGAAACAGCGCATTCAAACGGATTGGCATCGTTCACAGGCAATTCGGCTGAAGCGCGATACCAAGGCGCGGTACGTCGGCGTAACCGCCTTCCGCGGCGGGCGCCTCGTGCGACGATGACGGCGAGGGCGAGGAAGCCCACACATTGCAAAACAGTATCACTCTCGATTTGCTAGCATGTGCAGGCGTGGCATCTATCTTGCAGGAAAATGTGCGGCGCATGAACGCCGCTGCCGCGTCGGAGAGGGTAATTCGCAACGATGGCGAGCGTGGTTCGGTCGGTCAGTGAATCAGTAATCGCGGTGGCAACATCCTCATCCCCGATCGGGGACGTTCACGTCCAGCAATCTCGTTCTTCCGCTTGACGCGATATCTTCGCTCGAAGATACTAAAATCACATTGGGTTGTAGATGCCGGTTGGGAGATTGATAGCAACGCGATACGGCACGATCTATGCTCAGGAGGAATCTCTATGCCACGAACAGCGAAGAATATCACGGGCTCCGGCCCCTCCATCTCCGCCCGTGCGGTCGAGCGCACCCTTGAGGTGATCGGTGGCAAATGGACCGTCCAGATTCTGCGCGACCTCTTCGAGGGGACACGCCGCTTCGGCCAGTTGCAGCAATCCCTTGGGGGCGTCAGCCCGAAGATGCTGATCGCGCGCTTGCGCGAACTGGAAGAGCGCGGCCTCGTCACTCGGACGCTCTTTCCGGAGATTCCACCGCGCGTCGAATATAGCCTGACGGATGATGGGCGCACCCTCCGGCCGATTGTTGACGCGATGGCTGACTGGGGCCGGACGCATGGCGAGCATGTCGGTTTCGACCGTGCCCAGCGCGGCGCGCGCGCCGCAGCCGCTGCCAGCGAACCATCTGCCCAACACGTTCGCAGCCGCTCCGCCGCCGCTTCCTAACGAAAGACTGAGGAGTGAGGATTGAGGACTGAGTGGGAATGCTCAGTCCTCAATCCTTCCTGATGAGCGGCAACGAGAAGGTGAAGGTGCTGCCCGCGCCTTCGATGCTCTCCACCTGGATGGCCCCACCATGCTGGATGACGATTTCCCGGCAAATATAGAGCCCCAATCCCATCCCGCCGGAGCGCATCACCCCGGCGCGCGGCGCGCGGTAGAAGCGGTCGAAAAGGTGCGGCAACTCGTCCGGCGCGATGCCGACCCCATGATCGCGGATCGAGACGAGCGCGGCGCCGTCTTTCGTCCAGACACGGACATCCACATCGCCGCCCTCCGGCGAGTAGGTGATCGCGTTCGCGATGAGGTTGATGAGCACCTGCTCGATCCGCGCGGTATCCCCATCTACCTCGATCCCCGGTTCGGTGTCGAGCGAGAGATGATGCGTCTCGCTGGAGACACGCATGTTGCTGACGACCTCGCCAATGAGTGTGGAAAGGTCGAAGGGCTCGCTGTTCAGCCGCAGATGCCCCGCCTCGATCCGCGAGACGTCCAGCATCTCGTTGACGAGGCTGGCGAGCCGCTCCGTCTGCTTACGGATCACCCCAAGGGATCGCCGATCGGCCTCACGCCCGTCCTGCATGCTCAACCGCCGGTCCAGCAACTCCGCGTACCCCTTGATCGCGGTCAGTGGCGTGCGGAGTTCATGCGCGGCAATGGAGATGAAGTCGTCTTTCATCTGATCGAGTTGCTTCATCTCGGTGATGTCCCGGAAGACGGCGACCGCGCCGGTGATCGCGTCGTTGCCGGCCCGCACGGGCGCGCTCGAACACATGAGGAAACGGTCCTCCCCCGTGTCCGCTCGGCGCACGAGTAAGACCTGCTCCGTCACCGTCTCGCCCCGCACGGCGCGGCCGAGGGGCAATTCGGCAGGCGGTATCGGCGTACCGTCCGGATCGCGCAACTGCTGCGCTGCGGCTTGCGCTTCGAGGTCGAAAGAGACCGCCGGTTCGATACGCCCCGTCAACCGCCGAGAGGCGCCGTTCTCGAGGATGATGCGGCCCTCGGCGTCCGTCACCATCACGCCGTCCGCGATCGAGGCGATCACTGTCTCCAGTTCGCGCGCGCGCTGGGCCGCGTCCCACGCCAACTCCTCGATTCGCTGGCGCGACTGGACGCGCTCCGTCACATCCGCGACAACCGTGAGAATGCCGGTAATCGCCGCACCCGATTCCCGCAACGGTACGATGCTCGCGTCGAAGTAGCCCGTTCCTCTGGCGAAGCCGCTAAACGCGAACTCGCGCAGGGCGATCGTTTCGTCTCGTTCGAGCATCTGCTGAACGAGCGCGGTCAGGCCCGCCGCATCCGCATCGGGGACGAACTCGCGCACCCCGCGCCCGGTAATCCCCTGGACGCGCCACGGTTCATTGAGCAGTTGCAGATATTGGTCGTTCGCCATCCGCACCGTGAGGGCCGCGTCCATGCCGAAGGCCGCGATGCCGACGGGCGCGCTCTCGATGACGGTCTGCACGAAGCGGCGCCGCTCGTCAATCTCCCGCAGCAACTGCTCGCGCTGCTGCTCGGCGGCGTGCCGCTCCGTGATGTCCTGAATGATCGCGACGAGGATAGGTGGGTTCTCGGATCGGGAGAGTTGGAGATTCACCTCAACCGGGTAGAGCGAACCATCTTTGCGCCGGTGAACAGTCTCGAAGGAAATCTCGCTCCGTTCACCGGAGCGCAGCGGCGCAATGAGCGCATCATAGGTTTCCGCCGTGAATTCCGGTTTGATATCGAGGGGTGTCAGATGCATCAGTTCGTCCATCGTGTAGCCGAGATTGTCGCGTGCGCCCCCGTTCACCTGCAGGAAACGCAGCGAGGTCGCATCGCAGACATAGATTTCGTTCGAGGAGGCATCGAGGATGCGCCCGAGGCGCGTTGTCAGTTCCTCCGCACGTTTACGCTCAGTGATGTCGCTGAAGACGACCACCGCGCTCGTGATCGCCCCCGCCGCGCTCGTGATTGGCGCGCTACTCATCAGGATGTTTCGGTCTCCGCGCAGCGTGTGGCTGATGAACTCGTAACCGGAAACGGTCTCTCCGCGTAGTGCGCGTGGGAGTGGCAAGTCATCGAGCGGGATCACGCGCCCATCGGGATAGCGCAAATCGAATTGCTCGACAACATCCGAGAGCGCGTCATCCGGCGAGAGGTCCTCACCGGAGATCGCGCGCCCAGCCAGGTTCATCTGTACTAATCGGCCGTCCGCGCCGTAGATCGCAACGCCGTCCGGCATATTGGCGATGATTGCTTCCAGTTCCGCCGCCCGTTGCGCCGCCGCGTCCGCCAGTTCCTCGATTCGCTGTCGCGAGAGGACGCGGTCGGTCACATCGGTGACGAGCAGGATCAGGCCCGTTACCTGATTCCCGCCTTCGCGCAGCGGTACGAGGCTCCAATCGAAGTATGACGGATCCCCCCCGCTCCCGCCATATTCGAACTCGGAAAGGCTGACTGGTTCGCCCGTCTCCGCGACACGACGGAAGATCGGCAGGATACCGGCGTCTTCGGCATTCGGGGTGAATGCGCGGAACGGCGTGCCATCGAGGTTCGCCTCTGCCCATGCATCCCCGACGATCGAGCGGAATCGGTCGTTGGCGAGCAGGACGGTAAAGTCCGATTCCGCCGTGCAGACGGCGATCCCTGCCGGCGCGCTGTCAATCACTGTCCGCGCGAATTGACGCTGCTCCTCGACCTCCCGGAGTAGTCGCTCGCGCTCCCGTTCAGCGCGCTTGCGGTCGGTGATGTCCGTGAACATGACGACCGCGCTCGTAATCTCGCCCGCCGCGTCGCGGATCGGCGCGCTGCTGGAAAGGAGATAGCGATCGCCTTGCCGTGTCTGGCTGACGAACTCGTAGCCGGAGACGGTCTCGCCCCGCAGGGCGCGGGGGAGCGGCAAGTCATCGAGCGGAATCAGTCGCCCGTCCGTATCACGGATCGCGAAGCGCTGGACGGCTTCCGCGACCGCTTCGCCCGGTTGAGGGTCCTCACCGACGATCTGTCGCCCCATGGCGTTCATTTGCAAGAGTCGCCCATCCGGCGCGTACATCGCCACGCCATCCGGCATGTGCGCGATAATCGCTTCCAACTCGGCGGCGCGCTCCGCCGCTTCCCGCGCGAGCGCCACGATGCGCTGCTGCGCCGACACCTGGTCCGTGACATCCGCCGCGATATAGAGGACATGATGTGCGGCCTGGTCGTGCATGATGAGCGGGATCATCGTTTCGTTCCAATACGTCGTGCCGCGCGTCGGGTGCTCATACCGGGTCGCGAACGTCTCAGATCGCTCGCCGGTCTGGCCGGTCGTTCGCAACTGGCCGACGAACCCGTTTTTCACCGTATGTGGGAGGACTGTGGCGACCGGACGACCATTGACGCCCAGATCGCGATACGGCGCCGGTGTGCCCGCGACGAACGTCGGGTTCGCGGCGCTGAACGTCATCGCGTCGGTATCAATCACCGCGAGGGCAACCGGCACAGTATCGAAGATTGCCTGCGTAAACCGGCGACGCTCCTCCGCCAGGATATGCAACCGCTCCCGCTCGCGTTCCACTTCCAATCGCTCGGTGACATCGTTGAAAACGACGACCGCGCCGATCACCGTGCCATCCGTCGCCCGGATGGGGGCGGCGTTCTGACTCATGAAGCGATCCCGCCCCTGTCCATCGCGCACGAGCACGACTTCGTCGCGAATCGTTTCGCCACCCAGAGCGCGGAACGAATGCGTCTCCTCGCGCGTTATCGGCGTCCCGTCCGCCCGACGCAGGTGCATCTCGCGGATAAAGTCATCCCATAGTGGCGGCGCGCTCCCCGATTCGAGATGTAGGAGGTGATAGAACGCTTCGTTGCGGTGGACGACCCTACCCTCGGCGTCGTAGACCGCGATGCCATTCACCATCGCCTCGAAGGTCGCCGCCAGTTGCGCCGCCTGCCGCTCGATCTGCTGGAGCAGTTCTTCCCGCTCCCGCTCATTCCGCACGCGCTCGGTGACATCCGCGAAGGTGACGAGGGCCGCGCGTGTTTCGTCGCCCAGTGCGAGTGGCTTCATCGTCCAATCGTAGTACCGCCCCTCCGGTACGCGCGCGGCATAGCCAGTGACACTGAGCACCCGGTCTTCGGTGGCCGCCCGGCGCAACTGCTGGACGAATTCACTCGCTTCGTAGCCGGGAAGGGCATCCAGAAGCGACGCACCGGCCGTGAAGGGCTTCCCCGCCAGTTCACTGACATACGTCTCGAAGACCTCATTCGCGCTCGCGACCATCAAGTCGTCTGGCCGGACAACGCCGATCGCGACGGGAGCGGTATCGAGGATCAGCCGCGTGTATCGCTGCTCCTGCTCGATGGCACGGAGTAACTGCTCGCGTTCCATCTCCCCCCGCACCCGCTCGGTGACATTGACGGCAGTGATCAGGAGGGCGGGTATCCCGTCGCTCAGTTGGAGCGGTTGGATCGTGCCATCGTAGAATTGGTCCGGCACGACGGCAGCGGCATATGCGGTGCTGCGGATCGTCGTTCCCTCATCCCGCGCGCGGGAGAGGAGACGCATCGCGGCATCGTGGGAGGCGGCGGGGATCGCGTCGAGCAGTGATCGCCCGATGGTCAGGGGATGACTGCCCGGCGCGTGACGGATGGAAGCGTCGTACTCACCATTGAAGGAGAGCACCGTGAAATCATCCGCGCGTAGTACAGCAATCCCGACGGGAACGTTCGCAAGTACTTGCGCGGTGAACTGCTGCTCCCGCTCGATCCGTTCTAACAGCGCCTCGCGCTCCCGCGCCTGGGCGAGCCGGTCGGTGAGACCGCGGCTCACGCTCACCGCGCCAGTGATTTGTCCGCGTGCGTCGCGTAGCGGGCTGGCGACCGCGCTCACGACGCGGGGGCCGTCCGGCGTGTCGGGGATCGGGACATCGTGCTGCGCGGTTTCCTCACCGGCGAGCGCCCGTTCCAGCAGCGCATACTCATCCGTGGCGGGTGTGCCATCCGCACGGCGGTGGGTGATTCTCGCCAGAGCATCCGCGCGATCCACCGCGCCGAGCATCGCCACCGCCGCGTGATTGACGTCGGTCGAGCGGCCCGTTACGTCCACGATCATCACCGCGTCGCTCATGCTCTCCAGGATCGCCTCGAACTTGGCCTGCACCTGCTCCGCCGCGCGCTGCGCGCGGCGGAGCCATTCCGCCAGCCCGATGATTACCAGCATCGTCGCGACGAGGATAACCGCTCGCCCGAAACTCTCATACGAGGGGAAGGCGAGAAAGATCGCAAGCATGGAGGCCGCGGCGGCCACCAGCGCCGGGCCTGCGCCGACGAGGAGTGCGACGAGCGTGACGGTCGCGATATACACCGTGCCAGGATTCTCGATCGTCACGCGGTCGAGGAACCCCCATCCACTGTTGACGAGCGCGATCAGCCCCGTCGTCGCGAGAACGACGGCGAGGGTGGCCGCGTATCTCCCAGCGGGCGGCCATGAGGAAACCGCCCGCACGAAACGCGAGCGAGATCGTGGTGCAATCATTGGTTCCTGCCTTCGTCGGGTGCGATGAAACGATGAATCATCGGAGAATGCCAGATTAGGCATGAAGAGGCGGGATGAGAACGGCGCAACCTTACGTCTCGACTATGCATGCTGTCAACCAACACCGGTTTCCGCAGAAGATCGGATGCCCGTTTCTTTTCACGCGGGAGTATTGTCAATGTACACACTTGGCATAACTCTTGCGGAGAGAAGCCGCGAGCGCTGACGCGATAAATGCGTCTACCCGCCCGTTTCTGCGTGGTGGTCAATCGTATTTGTAAAGGATTTCTGGGAACGACTATGAGCAACCCGGTATGTGTCCTCATCGTTGAGGACGACGAATGTATCGCGACCCTGATCGCGGACGCGCTGAAGGAAGAAATGGACATGCGGACGCTCATTCTGCACAATGGGCGGGATGCAATTCGTTTCCTCGCCGACCAACCTGTTGATCTCCTCATCCTCGACTATCAACTCCCCGGCGCGGATGGCCTTGAGGTGTTCGACACACTACGCCGGAATGTGCGAACCGCGCAGACGCCGGTACTCTTCATCACTGCGAACGAAAAGCGCGCGGAGTTCCAGCGTCGCGACCTCACCTATATTCGCAAGCCGTTCAATCTGTTCACACTGTTGGCAATCGTTGAGGAACGGCTGAGCAAGCGCCAGATCATCGCCGCGTCAACGTAGCCCCATGACCGGCCCGTCACACCCCACAAATTGAGACATCGGCAATCGCATGAAGTGTACCATGCCAACTATGGCAAGGGATTCGCGCTGGCACGATCCCTGCTATACTGTTTTTTGCGGTGCATTCCGTGGGGCGATGAACGTCACATCAGAATGTCGAGAGGGAGTAGGGGCTGATGGCTGGTTTAAGCCACTCGATGGACTTCACGCACGAGCAACGTCAATGGATTTCTCCCGTCCTCATTGAAGCGAATCAAGTCTTACTCCTCTCGCGCACCGAACTGCAAGCGGCGATGCGCGCGGAGATCATGAAGAATCCCGCTCTCGAACTCGATTTCGATTCTGCGAATGGCGACGAAACCCGCCAGTGCCCGATTTGCGGCGAGGCGCTCCATAATGGATGGTGCGCGATGTGCCATAGCCGACCGCAGGAAGGGCCCGCACGCGAGAGTTACGAAGAGTTTGCCGACCAGTGGTATACCGCCTCACCCCGCCGCAATGACGGCGATGATGACGTCTACGATCCCTTCACCGCTGTCGCCTCCGAAGAAGATCTGCGCCGACAGTGGCTCTCCGATGCCGCGACAATGCTTCCGGAAGACCGGATCCGTATCGCGGCCTTCCTGATCGTTCACATCAACGAGCGCGGCATCCTCGATACGACGCTTGAGGAGACCGCGCTCGCGTGCGAGTGCGACGACGAAACGGCGCTCGCCGTCCTGCGGGTCGTGCAGAGCATCGTCCCGATCGGCGTCGCGGCGCGCGACTACCGCGAGTCCTTCCTGCTCCAACTGCGCGGGTTGCGCGAGGGAGGCATGGCGATTCCGGAGACGGTCGAGCAGATCATCGCCGAGCATCTCCCCGATCTCGCCGCCGGGCGCTTCGCGCACATCGCCGGTACGCTCGGCGTCGCGACGGAGATGATCGAGGAAGCGCGCGCCTTCATTCGCTCTCACCTTACGCCGCACCCGCTCCAGAACCCCACGGCGCGCGCCGGCCGGAAGACTTCCGCGACCGGCTTTCTCACGCCCGATGTCATTATCCGCGCGGACGCGGACGGTGAGTTGATCGCCGTTGTGCCGGAGAGCGGATCGAATCGGCTGCGTATCAACGAAACCTATTCCGCCATTGCCTCCGATCGCGGTGTGCTCGCCGGGCTTTCCGAGCAGGAACGCGAGCACATCCGCGAGAGTGTGGCGCGCGCCCGGCTCTTCCTGCATGGCGTCCGGCAGCGCGGCGCGATGTTGCAACAAGTCGCGCAGTATGTCATCGAGGAGCAGGAAGACTTCCTCCGCTACGGCGTGCGGGAACTGAAACCGCTGACACGCGCGGCAGTCGCCCAGGCGCTCGGTGTCCATGAATCCACAGTCAGCCGCGCCACGGCGAACAAATATGTCCTCCTGCCGGAGCGGCGCGTCATTCCCTTCTCGGACTTCTTCACCGCCTCGCTTGGTGTGAAGGATGTCATCAAGGAACTGGTGGATCGAGAGGAATACCCACTGACGGACGACGAAATCTGCGACAAACTGAAGGAACTCGGCATCCAGATCGCGCGGCGGACCGTCGCGAAGTATCGGGGCGAACTCGGCCTGCTCCCTTCCACGATGCGCTAGGTGTTGGTAGCGTAGGCTTCAGCCTGTACGAGCGGGATGTTCCCACGCTAAGAGACGGAAGGGGCCGGGGGTTCGGTAGGCAACGCAAGCAATCGTTGCAACTGATGGCTAGACGAGTACAATGAACGCGCGTCCGCGATGCGCGTTCCTGGTGTGGTTCCGGGTGAAGGGGAGTACACGACATGAGTAGCAGGCCACCTGCACGCCGTGTGAGCGCCGCCGGCTCCGCCGCGTCGCGTAAACCAATCGCGGATGGGCATGCGCCGAGTAGCGGCGATGTGCCCGTGCCCGTCCATGCCTACGACGCGACAAACCGCCGCATCCTCATCGCGGACGACGACGAGGCGATCCGCTCGCTCCTGGTCGAACTGCTGATAGACGAAGGATACGAACCGCTCGAAGCGGCGACGGGCAAGGAGATGCTCGATCGTTATCGCGGGCCGCAACATCCCGCGCTCGTACTCATGGATGTGCAGATGCCCGATATGACGGGCCTGGAAGCACTCCGCGAGATTGCCCAGTCATCCGGTGGGGAGACGCTGCCGATTATCATGATGACGGCGTTCACGACCGCCTCCATCGCCATTGAGGCGACGATGCTTGGCGCGTTCGACTACTTGAACAAGCCGTTCGACATCGAGTACGTCGTTCAGAAGGTGCGCACCTTCTTCAACACGCAGGAGCAGGAAGCCCAGATGATCGCCCGGCCCGCCGAGGCCGATCAGCGGCTGCGGGACGAGATCATCGGCTCCAGCCCGGAGATGGCACGCATTTTCCAGATGATCGGGCGGGCGGCGGCCTCCGATGCCCCCGTTCTGATCACCGGCGAGACGGGCGCGGGGAAAGAATTGATCGCCAATGTCCTGCACAAGAACTCCCTCTACGCGCGGGGCCCGCTCGTGAAGGTGAACTGCGCCGCGCTGCCGGAATCGCTGCTCGAAAGCGAGTTGTTCGGCCATGAGAAAGGTTCGTTCACCGGCGCGCAGACGCAGCACAAGGGCAGTTTCGAGCGGGCGAATAAGGGAACAATCTTCCTCGACGAGATCGGGGAAATGTCCCTCTCCACGCAGCGCAAGTTGCTCCGTGTCCTCCAGGAGAAGGAGTTCGAGCGCGTCGGCGGAACCGCACCGATCCATATTGACGTGCGCGTGATTGCGGCGACGAACCGGCGGCTGGAAGACGAAGTGTCGGCGGGCATCTTCCGCGAAGACCTCTTCTACCGCCTCCATGTCCTCACGATTCATGTGCCGCCGCTCCGGGAGCATATGGAGGATGTGCCGCTCCTCGTTCAGCACTTCCTCAATAAACACCGCTACGGCGTTGCGGGCCGCTCGGCGCGCATCTCACCGGACGCGATGGAAAAACTGATGACGCATCACTGGCCCGGCAACATCCGCGAACTCGAAAACACCATTCAGCGCGGCATCGTCCTCTCGCAGGGCGGTCTGCTGACTGCCGAGCAGATCCAATTCGCGCCGCAAGCGGGCGGGCGGCTGATTGACATCACACAGCGTGTCCGCGAGCGCACGCCGCTGACGCAGGTGCTCAACGAAGTTGAACGCGAACTGCTCGTCGAGGCGCTCAAGCAGCATGAGGGTGACCGCGTCGCCGTCGCGCAGACGCTGGGGCTGGAACTGGCCGACCTCACGCAGCGCCTCCACGACTTCGGCCTCGATGGTGAGTATGCGGCGGATTAGCGCGAATATCGTATTGGTGGTGGCGGGCTTTAGCCTGCCACAGCAAGGAACGGCAGGCTAAAGCCCGCCACCACCGGCTCAATGCTTCTGCAAAACGCTGTGGCGCGAAGGATTGGGATTGGTGAGGTTGCCCCCTTGTGGCGCCCTTCTCGTGGCAGGATAGTACCCGTCGGGGAGGCCCCCATAAAGGGATTCCCCTACAGGCGATTATCACCCCGCCGCATCCCGCTCGCGGCGGGCGACTGTGGCGTTCTTGCGGTGCGCTTCCTGATAGAAGGGCATGATACCGGGCGGTTCCCAGCGTACATCCGGGTCGGCGAGCAGCGCATCGAGGTAGGCGGCGTTGTCGCGCAGTAATTGCGCGTCGCCCACGGGGCCGTGCGATGGGACGACCATCCGCACATCGTCCCGCGCCGCCCAGATCCGTAACGCCTCCGCCCACGGCCCAAGCGGCCCGACTTCTGTTGTCGGGATCGGCCATTCCGCCGCGTCCCCCGCGAAGAGGAAGCCCGCTTCCGGCAAATGGACGACTGCCTCATCCGCCGTGTGGCCGGGGAGATGGTGAATCGAGAGCGTCAGGCCACCCAGATCAATGTCCATGAATTCCGCGAAGGTGATCGTCGGCGGGACGATGGTCACGTCGCGGTAGCGCTCCGGTTCCTCCGCCCGTTTTTCCGCCAATTTCTGCTGCCCCTCGGTGAGCATTGCGGCGCGGCAGAGGCGATGCGCGATGATCGGCGCGTCCGGAAAGGCAGCGTTACCCCAGGTATGGTCCCAGTCCGCGTGCGTGTTGACGACGAGCATCGGGCGACCGTGCTGATTCAGCAACTCGTGTACAAGGTCCATATCCTCCGGGCGGATCAGCGTGTCCACGACCGCGCTCACCGTCTCCCCCAGGATCACCGCCGCGCAGACGAGCAGGTCGGCATCCAACGGGCGTTCCGCGAGCCAGATCGCGGGCGTCACCTCCCGCAGGCGCACCTCATTCATTGTTCGATCCGGTAGCGGCGGATGGCCGGTACTTTCCAGCCAATCAGGATGACCGTCACCACGCATGCGACGCCTCCCGAGATAATTGAGAATGGCACACCGAGACCCGCGGCGACCGCGCCCGCTTCCAATTGGCCGAGTTGCGGCCCGCCCTGCACGAAGACCTGATTCGCCGCCGTGACACGCCCGCGCAACGCATCCGGCGTGAGGAGTTGAAGGATTTGATGTCGGAGCGTCATACTCACCGTGTCGGTCAGCCCCGTCGCGGCGAGAAAGAGAATCGCCGTCAGCATCGAGCGCGCGAAGCCGAAGCCGACCGTCGCGAGGCCGAAGGCCACCACGGCGATCAGGAGTGGGAAGCCCGGCTTGCGGATGCGGTTCGAGAGGCCCGTCATCACGACCGCGCCGATCACGGAACCGACAGCGGGCGCGGCGTAGAGGATGCCGAGAGCCGTCGGGCCGACATGGAGAATCTTGTCCGCGAAGGCGGGGAGGAGCACGGTCGCACTGCCCCAGAAGGTCGCGAAGAAGTCCAGCGACATCACCGATCCGACGATGTCATTGCGGCGGATGAAACCGAGACCCTGCACCGCCGCCTTCCAGCCACGCACGCCTCCCACCGATGCCGCCCCGAGCCGCGACCGCATCAGCAGAAGGGCGAAGATCACCGCGAGGAAGCCGACCGCGTCGAAGGAGTAGGCCCCCGCGAGGCCGATCGCGCCAATCGCGAGGCCGCCGATTGCCGGGCCGGCGACCATCGCCACCTGCATGACGGTGATATTCCAGGAGAGCGCATTCGGCAGATGCACGCGGGGGACGAGCGCGGGGATGATCGCCTGCCGCGCGGGCATATCCAGCGCGCCCGTCGCGGCGGCGAGGAAGGTGAAGCCGTAGATGACGCCGAGATTCACTCTGCCCGCCGCTGTCAGCAGCGCGAGGGCGACCGAGAAGGACATCAGCAAGGGCTGGGTGAGGAGCATCAGGCGGCGGCGATCCACCACGTCCGCCAGCATGCCACCGAGGAGCGAGAAGGTAATGACAGGCACGATGCGGAAAAGGCTAATCAGGCCGAGGTCGAGCGTGGAATGGTGAAACTGATAGACCTGGTAGGCGATCGCGACTGTTTGTATCTGCCGCCCGATCGTCGAGATGAACCGGCCGATCAGCAGCAGCGAATAATCGCGGTGTTGCAGCGCGACGAAGGGACTGAGTGAGGGAGGGGGCACAGTCGTTCGCGCGGGGGCGTCGCGGGTCGCAAGTTTTCCGGCCACGCAGGGCACTCCCTTTCCTTCCGCCAGACAATGCCACGCATCGTACCGCACTCGCTGCCGATGCAACAGTAGCCAGTCAGCGGTCGGCAGTCGGCAGTAGTCCGTACGGCTCAATCATCGCAACGATGTTGCCCCGAATGGTCAGGATCGGCATTTGTTCTGCTACTGACTGCCGGTACAATACCCGTATGATGGACGATGGGCCGACGATCTTCACGGTTCCCCGCTACCTCGCCGTCCGCGCTTCACGGCTGCGCGCGGCCGCGCGCGCGCATGTGCTGCTCGCGCCATTGGCGATCTGGCTACCATTGCTCGCACGATTTCGTGGTCTCCGGGCGGCGATCATTGGCGCCTTCATCTTTTTCTCTTTCTGGGCGCTCCTGCAAATCGCGCCACTGGATGCGCCCCGCACCATGCGCCGCCGCTACCGCCGTCTCACCACGCAGGCGGGCCTGATCGCGCTCGCCGCATTTTGTCTGCTTACGTTCGCCTTACTCCTCGATGTGCGTCTGGCATTCGTCGCGGTCGGCACCCTTGCGCTCGATGCACCGATCGCCGTCTTCCTCTTCGTCAGCCTGCCCGTCTACCTCACTCCTCACCCGGAGGACATCCCGCGGCCTTGATCTCATCCCCGACCTCTACAAACTATCGCCAAATTGGGCAGAAGAAGGGGTTGCCATCGCGCGCATCTGTGCTATCCTCGGCAGCAAGCGCGGGGAAGCGCGATGCTTCCGCGCGGGTGGGGGAGAAGACAGGGGAAGACGGTCCCTATGGCCGGAGTGAATCAGTACCGCCGCAGGTGGTCCACACAACCGCACTATCGGCGTTCGCGAACCGCAACACTGGGGCGCGGCATCCCCGTGCTCTTACTTGCCACCGTGCTCGCGGTGACGCTCTATATCTTCGGGATCGTCGGGCCGGATTCGCGCCATCGCACCGCTGTCCCGACGCTTTCGGCCACGCTTGTCCCGCCACCTGCCGCGCTCGTCATACCCGCGCCGATGGGCGGCGATGAACCGTTCGGCACACTGCCAGCCGTTATGTCCATCGTCAATGAAACGCCGTCACCCTCACTGATCTACAAACTCTCCGGCCCGCTCACCGGTGGTGCGCCGCGTGGAGACGTCTTCACGATCACCTGGCCTTCACCGAACGCCGCGCAGGTAGATGATCTCGCGCGGAAACTCGGTCTGACCGGGCCGGTGCGGCAGCCGAAGGCGGGGATCTATACCGTGGATGGCAACGGGAGGCTCTCCGTTGACGCGAAGGCGACTGTCTACGCGCCGCCTGCCGTCGCCACGGCGGCAAACAGTCTGCCGGACGATCACACCGCGATCAGCAGCGCGCGCACCTGGCTCGCGATGCACGATCTCCTCCCGGCGGACGTCGGCACGGCTGATGTGCGGCACAATAGTGATACGCTCGATGTCATCTTCCACCCGAAGGCGCTGCCGGATATTCTTTCCGATACGCCGGGGATCCGCGTCCGCATTGGCCCCGGCAATGTCGTGCAGGAAGTGCAGCGCGCGTGGCCAGGCGAACTTCGACCGGGCGCCTACGATCTCATCTCGCTCGATGACGCGTGGCAGCAGGCACAAGTGCGAGGTATGGTGGTTCTCCGCCCGCCCGCCGGTCTCTCGGTACCGCTGAACGCGACTGCGCTCATCAATAACGTCTCGCTCGCCTATGCCGTCGCCAGCGATCAGAAGGGCAGGGATTACCTGCAGCCGGTCTATCTCTTCAACGGTACGGTCACGATCCCCGATCACGACACCGGGGCGGAGATCCACATCGCCGTCCCCGCCGTCCGCAATGTGCAGCAACCCGCCGGCTAACCTCTCGCAAACAGGTTGAGAGGCGTGTAGGGGCGCATATCCGTGCTACTCTCGCTTCCTTGGCGGTGATACGCGGCGGTGATGCGCGAAGAGGACCACTACGGCAATGCGGCGGCTTTCGCGACCTCCATTGCTTATTACGACGGAGGAGGAGCCATGATCCCGCGCTACTCGTCCCTACTGCTTGCCCGTCGCACGCTGCTCCGCGAGGCCGCCGCCCTCGTCGCAGCGACACTCCTCGCCGCGTGCAGCACCCCGGCGACAACCGGCACGCCGACTCCCACACTACCGCCACCCCCGACCCCTACTGCCGGCACCGGCGGCGTGCCCTCACCGGGAGCCTCCGCCACGCCGGTACGCCCCACGCCCCCGCCGACGGAGCAAACGAGCAGCGCGGCGCCGCAGCCCGCCGCGGCCGGTTCCTACCTGCTGCGCCTGCTCGCCTTCGTGCCACTGGAGAAACCGGACCGGATCTTCTCCCTCGCCTTCGCCAACGTCGCGGCGGCAAAGCAGCGGTATGGCCTCGCGAGCGTCCGCAGCGACGCCGATCTGCAGGCGCACAACATCTCGCTCGCCGACTACGTCAATGCGACGGCCGGTTGCTACCTCTCGGACTTCACCGGAGGGTCGTACAGCGCGAACGGTCTGTACCGTGATGCGTTCGGCTACGACGTGTATCAAGTGGATCGGGAAATCTGGGCCGGGCAGCCGCCCGACTACTTCTCCCACATGGAGGGCGGGTTCGACCCGGACGCGATCGCGGCGAAACTGCGGGCGCAAGGCTACACCACCGCCACCCACAACGGCGCGACCTTCTTCACCGTCCGCGAGGATAACCAGCTGCCGCCCCTGAGCGAGCCGAACGCCCCGCTCACACTCGCGCGGCTGAACCGCATCGCCGTCAGCACCGAGCGGATCATCGCCGCGCCCGCGACCGGACTGATCGCGGCGGCGCTGGATGCGGAGGCGAAGAAGCGGCCCGCCCTGGAGACGTTCCCGACGACCCGCGCCCTCGCCACCGCCCTCGGCGATGTCACGAGCATGGCGACGATGCCACCCCCCGCCGCCGACCCCGCCATTGCCCTGTTGAATCCCGAGCGATCGGTGGCGATCACGGCGATGACGCGCGACTGGGGCACCCTGCACACCCCGGAACTGACCGCGATGGGCTATACGGACGCGGGGAACGACAAGCGGACGATCCACGTCGCGCTCGTCTACACGCGCCCGGCGGACGCGGCGGCGGATGCCCCCGAGTTGGTCAAGCGGCTCCGTGGATATCAGAGCATTCGCACGCAGCAGCCGCTCATCCCAACCTTCGCCACGACGGTCACGAGCCGGACGATGACGGTCAGCGGCAAGGGGGTGTTGATCGCCGACATTACGCAGACGCCGGAGCCGGCACGCGGGCGGCTCTGGTTGCAAATGCTGACCGGACGCGACACGCTCTTCCTCGTGCCGACGCCGCTTGCCGCGAACGGCACGCCCCTTCCAATCATCTCCCTACCGGGATCACCGGGCACGACCGTGACACCACGTCCGTAGTCGGACCGGTGCATGCCCATCGAGCGGATGAGTGAGTGCGTCACCCCGGCGCACCCGCTGCTGCCCGCCCTCGTCCGCCCGTTCGGTGTCAAGAGTGGAGCGATCCGTCCCCAAGCCGCGTCAGTGATCTCTCCGCGCGCGACCATCGCCTCGCGCCGCTACGTCGCGATTATCCTTGCGACATGGCGCACATCGTGTGCCGATTGGTAGTGTGTGATTGTGATACTGTGCTTACGCCTCACGCGTCTCGTAGACAAGGAGCGTTACGCCCGCGCCCGCGAAGTTGCGCAGATCACCAGCGGTCTCGCGCCCCTCGGGTGACGACATCCCGGCCTGCAAATCCGCCATTGAATCGAACGTCAATTCCGCGATCTGATGAGAGGGCGAGGGCGAGCCGTCCGGCGCGACGATCGGGCCGCTGCTGACGACGAGCGAGCGCATGCGGGGGATTTTCTTCGCCAGTGGCGTATGTATCTCGGCGTAATACGTGTCGAACGCCGCCGGATCGGTCGGGTGGTTGTACATCACGAACATCTTTGCTGGCATATGAATTTCTCCCATCATGAATGATGCGGATACGAGGCCGGTATCGGACTGAAGTGATACACGCGATCAGGCAATCTCGGCTGACTCGACGATAACAGAACGCGCCACACTTGTCGGGACGAAAGCGGGGCGGCCTCTGAGAATGCGACCGATGAGTTGGCGCGGGCTGCCTTCCCACATCCCTCGGTAACGTGTGAGCAGCGTCGCGATGCCAATCGCGGTGCGCACGACGATATTGAGCAGGCGCACCGTCATTGCGACGAGGACGATGTGCCACGCGCCGACGCCGAAGTAGTGCATCCAGGCAGCCAGACTACCGTCCGCGACGCCGAAGCCGAGAGGAATGAAGCTAATCATCGCGGTGAGGGTGCTCAGTGAGTGCGTGACAAGCGCTTCAGGCATCGAGAGTCCGGTGCTGCCGAAGCCGCGCGTGAGGGTGTAGAGAATCATCGCGGAAAGGAGGGTGCAGACGGTGCTGTAGCAGACGCCCGCCGCGAGGGGGCGGGGGCGCATCACGCGGCGGGCGGCGCGGTGGAAATCGGCCTCGGAGCGGACGAGTTTCTGGGTGCGCGGCCAGCGGGCGAGTTGGCGGGCGATCCAGCGCGCGGGCGTCTTCGAGCGGAGGAGCAGCGCGACACTGAGCGCAATCGGGATCGGAATCAGCGTATAGGGTGTGAAGGATTGGTAGTACGCCACGCCGACGGTCACGACGATCGAGAGCGCGATAGCGTCGGCAATCCAGCGGGCGACGAGAGCGGGCGTGGCTTGGCGCATCTTTGGGTGGTAACGCCCCTGGCTATGCTCCTCCACGAGGCGCGCGGCGAGGAAATCGTGCCCCGGCAGGACGGTGAGCGCCTGGCTCGCCATGCTGGTGCTGATTGCATCGCTGATCCGAATGCGTACCCCGGAAGCGCGCAGGAATGTCCCCCACCGGGCGCCCTTCACCACTTCAGTGCAGACAAGCAGCCCGACACAGATTGCCAGGGGAATGCGCGGCACATCGGCGAGATAGTCGCGGGCATTGAAGGGACCGATCGAGATGCCGGAGGCGATCAGCATCCCAGTGATGCCGCCGACGACAGCGAGGATGAGAAGAATTCGACGACGCATGCCCGATTCCCCGTTTCCATTTCCCTCGATGGACGCCGACGTACCCGTACCGTTTCCCGTGGCGCCGGCGCCTCGTTGTCCGCTCTGATGTTTCGTGATTACCAGGCGATCACCGATCATTGCGCCCTCAGTCTACTCGACCCAGATGAATGATTGATGAAAAGGAGAGCGGCGCTTTCCGGAACGTCATGGCATGTCTCTTGCACATCTCTGAAACAGGAACGGCGAAGACATTCGGTCGCTCCGTTATGAGACGTACATACCTTCCCCATACCTCCCCATACACCGGCAGCCGGGGTCCCGCGAGGGGCCCCGGTTGTCATGTGTCCGGAGGCTTCTCCTCCGGTCCTTCCCCAAACCTCCCCGGGCCGATGAATGGTGTGTTCGCTTTCCCCCTACCATCCACTACTCTGAACGCAGCCACCACGGATTTGTGATGGGCATGCTGCGGATTCTGCAAACTTTTCGCTGAGTGAAAATGCGGACGATACGGATCGGCGCTACATGCGAAAGATGCCCCAAGTGGTGTCGGGGATTGGCGCGTTGAGGGCGGCGGCAATGCCGAGACCGAGGACGAGACGCGTCTCCTCCGGGGCAATGATCCCATCGTCCCAGAGACGCGCGGTGCTGTAGTATGGGTTGCCTTCCCGCTCGTAGGTGTCAAGCGTCGGGCGCATGAACTCCTCACGCTCTTCCGGCGTCATTGTCGTGCCGTGGGTGCGGAGATTATCTTCCCGGATCGTCAGGAGGACATTCGCCGCTTGTTGCCCGCCCATCACCGAGATGCGCGCGTTCGGCCACATCCACAACTGGCGCGGTGCGTACGCCCGGCCACACATCGCATAGTTGCCCGCGCCGAACGAGCCGCCGATGACGACTGTGAACTTCGGCACCGCCGCGTTTGCGACCGCCATCACCATCTTCGCGCCGTCCCGCGCGATGCCCGCGTTCTCATACTGCTTGCCGACCATAAAGCCGGTGATGTTCTGTAAGAAAACGAGCGGGATCTTCCGCTTGGCGCACAACTCAACGAAGTGCGCCCCTTTCTGCGCGCTCTCGGAGAAGAGGATGCCGTTATTCGCGACGATCCCCACCGGGTAGCCGAAGAGGGAGGCGAAGCCGCAGACGAGCGTCTCTCCGTAGCGCGCCTTGAACTCCTGGAAGCGGCTGCCGTCCACGATACGTGCGATCACCTCACGGACATCCCATCCCATGCGCGTATCGCTTGGCACGATGCCCCCCAGTTCGGCGGGGTCGTATCGTGGCGACTCAATGGCAAGAAGGGGCCACGGCAGATGCTTTTCATTATGGAGATTGGCAACGATGGCGCGGCAGATCGCTAGCGCGTGCTCGTCATTCACCGCGTAGTGGTCGGCGACGCCGGAGAGCGTCGTGTGGACTTCCGCGCCGCCCAGTTCTTCGGCGGTCACTTCCTCGCCCGTGGCGGCCTTCACGAGCGGTGGGCCACCGAGGAAGATCGTTCCGGTGCCGCGCACGATGATCGTCTCGTCGCTCATCGCCGGCACATATGCGCCCCCCGCCGTGCAGGAGCCCATGACGGCAGCGATCTGAGGGATACCGGCGGCGGATAACTGCGCCTGGTTGTAGAAGATGCGACCGAAATGATCGCGGTCGGGGAAGACATCGGCCTGCAAGGGCAGGAATGCACCGCCCGAGTCCACGAGGTAGAGGCAGGGCAGCCGGTTCTGCGCCGCGATCTCCTGCGCCCGGAGATGCTTCTTGACGGTCAGCGGATAATACGTACCGCCCTTCACCGTCGCATCATTCGCGACGATGACGACTTCCCGCCCACAGACCGCGCCAATGCCCGTGACGATCCCCGCCGCGGGCGCATCGCCGTCGTACATCTCCCAGGCGGCGAGCGCGCTCAGTTCGAGAAAAGGGGTGCCGGGGTCCACGAGAGCGTCAATCCGCTCCCGCACCAGCAGCTTGCCCCGCGCCCGGTGCCGCGCAATCGCCGCTTCGCCACCGCCTGCCGCTACCTGCCGCAGCCGTAGCCGCAGTTCCGCGACACGCGCGCCCATGATCGCCGCATTCTCCTGGAAGTCCGGCGCGCCCGTGTCGAGATGCGTCGGCAGGATGGGCAACGCGACCATATCGAAGTGGTTAATCAGCGTTGCGGGACTCATGCATTCACGGTCTTGTACTGGGCGGCAGAAGCATGTTGCCAGACGAGCCGCACCTGGTCTGGCGTTACATCTTCGATGGCAACCGTCTCTCCATCGCGAACGAATTCGACAATATATGCGACGTTTTCACGCCACACACCAACGACGGTTCCCTGATCGCCAATGCGTAGTCCGTCACTATCATCGAACATCTCGGCATCCGGGAGCGGAACCGTAAGTGCCACCACATCGAGTTCTCGAATATTCATTGCCGCCTACCTTTGTGGGCCGGTACCGCCGTTGCCAATCGCGGCACACTTTCGCCGCTACGGACGAACCATCCCACGCGAACTTCGGGGTTCCGCCTATCGGGCGTGATGATCGGCCCTTCCACAGTATACCGCGTCCCGTACGGTGTCTCTCGCATCGCGACAACGTCGTAGTTCAGCGCATGGTTTTGTAAAGCAGTCGCAAGCACTTCCCAGTGTTCGGATGAAAACCCAAAGCGCTGAAAAAATTCGCTTTGCCCCCGCCCTGTGGATGCGTCGGCGAGAGGAGATACGCCGTGATCTTCTCTTTTGCGACGATCGTGTCGGCGGCATTGGGTAGTTTCATTGTCACATCATCGCAGACAGCGACCGCATTTCCCAATCAACGGACGAGCAATTCATATTTTAGACAGCAACCACTTGTTTTTCTCGCAATCAGGTGTATGCTGGAATCATCGAAAGCAATCCCCAAGGAGGTGCCGGATGGCGACGACCACGACCCGGGCGAATGGACGCAGAGTGGCGGATGATGGCTTCGTGCGCGCGGCGAGCCTGCACGATCTGGAGGCGCGCGGGCAGCGTGTCGTCAAGGTCGGCGAGCGGCAGGTGTTGCTCCTGATGCATGAGGGGGAGGTGCGCGCGCTGGACAACCGCTGCCCGCATATGGGCTATCCCCTCTCCAAGGCGACGATCACCAATGGCGTCATGCGCTGCCATTGGCATCACTGGCGCTTCGATCTCTGCTCCGGTGGCTGCTTCACCGGCGGCGGAGACGATGTGCCGGTCTTTCCCGTCGAGGTGCGCGGGGATGACATCTACGTCTCGCCCACTCCGGTGGAGACGTTCTATCACGCGCGGGCAGAAAAGGGGTATGCCGACCTCGCGCAGGGGATGGAGGAGCGCAACACCTTCCTGATCGCCAAGGCCGTCGCGAGCCTGCTCGCGGCGCGCGAGACGATGCCGACGGTGATCAGCCATACCGCACCGCACGCCCTCCGCTACCGGCGCAACGGCTTCGGCCCCGGTCTCGTCATCATGACGTGTATGGGCAACCTCGGCCCGGCACTCCTGCCGCCCGATGTGCCGCTCGCACTCGTGCATGGTGGCATCCAGATGGCGCGCGATTCCTTCGACGGCCCGCCGCGCCGCGTCCAGCGCCCGCTGCCGACACTCGACACCGCCGATCAGGAGCATCTGACGCGCTGGTTCCGTCTCTTCATCGAGGATCGCGAGGCGGCGGGCGCCGAGCGCTGCATCCGTACCGCCGTCGCTGCCGAATGGCCGCTCGAAGATGTCGTCGGCATGCTTCTCACAGGCGCGACGGACCATTTCTTCCTCTCCACCGGGCATGTCGTGGATTTCCTGAACAAGGCATGGGAGATGGTGGATTTGATCGGCGAGGAACACGCGGCGGATGTGCTCTCCGGCGTCGTTCCGCCGATGGCGACCGCCTTCCGGCACGAGGAATCCGCCGACTGGATGGAGTTCGTCGCGCCGCTGCACGCCGTCTTCGCGGAACTCCCCGCACTGATCGAGGCAGGCAGCAATAAAGCATGGGACGGCGCGGATGCCCTGCTCGTCACCGCACTCGGCGATGCGCCGCACGCGACGATTGCCGCCTTCCGGGACGCCATCGCGGACGGCGCGGCGATCACTGATCTGACGCGCACCCTCTGCCGCGCCGGAGTCTATCGCGTCGCCCGTTTCCCCTTGCAGAATGAGGAAGACTGGGACGACGTGCTCCATGTCATCTCATACTGCCACGCACTCGATTCATTGGCGCATCGCATCGCGGGCCGAAGCGACGAGACGGACCGCGCGCTGCTGCGGGCGATCTTCCACGGCGCGCTCTTCGTCTACCTGACGTATTTCCTGAACATCCCGCGTGCCGAACTCCCCGCGCACCGCAACCATGTGCCAGCGATGATTGACGATCCGCGTGCATTGACTGACCGGCTCGTCTACTGCGCCGAGTTCCAGCAGGTCGAGGAAGCGGCGGACATCGTCCACCACTATCAGGAGCGCGGCTATCCGGTGGACGATCTCAAGGCGGCGATTGCCCACGCCTTACTCCGGGAAGATTCGACCTTCCACACCTTCCAGATGATCGAGGCAGGCATCGCCCAGCACGACCGCCTCCACGCCGCCGGGCAGGAGAGAGATGCCCGCCTCGCTCTCGTCGCCGCGACGCGCTACCTCACCGCACAGAAATTGCGCCGCAATGTCCTCTGGAGCACGCAGAACGCCCTCACGCTCCAGCGCGGCGAAGGCTTGGCAGGCGAGATCGAAGCGTAAATGCATTGCCGAAGCAGGTTTCGTACGGGCGGTTCGTGAACCGCCCTCCCCGGCCTGAGGAGCAATTCCTTGCGCTTTTCGGCTTCGATAGCGTCTGGGGCTGCGATCATTTCGTGCAGCCGAGCCGCCCGACGGGGTCGTATCACGCATCTTGGACAGCGCATCTTCTCATGACGCACTTAACTGCAGCCAATCCTTCGAGTGGAGCGCGATGATGGTATTTCTCCAGACGAACCGCGTGCCGCCGCATTTCGGCCTCTCGCTCCGACCTTCGTATACGACATGGCCCGCGCTCCGCGCATACGGGTTGCTCGCCGACACGCTGGGCTATGACTCGTTGTGGGCATCAGATCACTTTATCGCCGGTGAGACCGATCCGGACGGCCCGGTCTTCGAGGGCTGGCAATTGCTCCCGGCATGGGGCGCCCTCACCTCCCGCATTCGTATCGGCCTCCTCGTCAGTGGCAACACCTATCGGCACCCCGCAGTCGTGGCGCACATGGCCGCCACTCTCGACCACATCACGAACGGTCGTGCGATCCTTGGTTTGGGGGCTTCCTGGTTCGAGTATGAACATCGGGTGTACGGTATTACCTTCGATTCTCGGAATACTCGCCTGGCGAAACTCGCGGAAGCGGCGGCCATCGTGCGATCGCTGCTCGACAACACACGGACGACGTTCGCGGGTCAGTATTACCAAGTGACGGGTGCGCCATGCGCGCCAAAGCCGGTTCAGCAGCATCTCCCGTTGATGATCGGCGGTGGAGGCGAGCGCAAGACGCTACGGATTGTGGCGCGGTACGCGGATCTCTGGAACGGCTTTGGCTCGCCGGAGACAATCGCGCGCAAACTCGCGGTGCTGCGCGAACATTGCGCGGTTGTCGGTCGCAATCCCGATGAAATTATCCCCACGGTCTCCTTAGTCAGCATCGTTCGCGACGATCCGGCCGCAGTCGAAGTGCAGATGCGGGCGATTGCCGCCGCGAACCCCGGTGATGAGGTGAGCCTCGGCCCAAGTGGCAGCGTCGAGGACGTGGCGCGGCAACTGGCCGCATACTGGCGGGTGGGAGTGCGCGGCTTCATCTTCGATATGCCCGCCCCGTACGACCGCGAGACCGTTGAGCGGCTTTGCTGTGACGTGCGGCCGCGATTGGCGATGCTCATCAACGGATGATTTGAGATATGCTATCGCCGTCAACGATCGGCTCAGTAGCAGGCAGGAGGGGGAGATGGCGCAACCGCTGCGGATCGGGCTTTGCACGGACCAGAACATGCCGTGGGAGAAGACGGTCGAACGCTGGCAACTGTTCGAGCGCCTTGGGTTCGATAGCGTCTGGGACTGCGACCACTACGTGCAGCCGAGCCGCCCGACCGGCCCGTACCATGAAGGCTGGACGCTGCTCGCGGGGCTGGCGGCGCGTACGGAGCGCATCCGCATCGGCGTGCTCGTCAGTTGCAATACCTTCCGCCATCCGGCCTGGCTTGCCAAAGAGGCGGCGACGGTGGACCATATCTCGAATGGGCGCCTGGAACTTGGCCTCGGCGCGGGCTGGTACGTGCCGGAGCACGAGATGCTCGGCATTCCCTTCCCCGCCCCCGCTGAACTCGTCGAGCGGTTCCGCGAGGCGGTCGAGATCGTGGATCACTTGCTCCGCAACGAATACACGACCTACGAGGGGAAGTATTACCAACTGAAGGACGCCGCTTTTCGCCCCGGCCCCATCCAGCGGCCGCGCCCACCGCTGACGCTCGGCGCGCACGGGCGACAGATGCTGAAGATCGTCGCGCAGTACGCGGATCGCTGGAACTCGCATGGCACGGTGGACGAGATGCGCGCCCGCAACGCGGTTTTGGATGAGCATTGCGCCGCCATCGGCCGCGACCCACACGAAATCATCCGCTCCCTCTACGGCTGGGCCGCCCTGATGCCGAGCGACCCATGGGCCTCGATAGACGCCTTCGAGGAAGTCGTCAGTCAGTATTGGGAAGCGGGCGTCAACGAGTTAATCATTGATGCCCCCGGTGACGCTCAACTCCCGATCCTCGAACGCGTCGCCACCGACGTGATCCCGCGACTGAAAAAGGGGATTTGAACCCTAACTGACTTCGATGGGGACGATCCACCAACCGTTGTACTGGTAGCCGTTCTTGTTATAGGGCGGGATTTCGGGCTGGACATTGCCCTTCGCGTCCATCGCGCGGGAGGTGAGCATCGCGGCGCCCGGCTGGGCATCCCATGCATACTCGAAGGCGTACCACGACCATTGCCCGGCCTGCTGCGTGATCTTGGCATCCTTCCATGTCTTGCCGCCATCCGCCGAGACCTCGACTTTCGTAATGCCGCCGCCCGCGCCAGTCCATGCCTTGCCGGAGATGGTCTGCGCCCCTTTCGTCACCTTCGCGTTCGGCGCGAGCGACGTAATGATGGATTTGACGGGCATCGTCGTCAGTTGGCCGAGGTTCTTGCCGTCCGCGGTGATGAAGGTGTAGAGCGTCGTGTTGAAGTAGCCGTCGTACGGCTTGTCAATCAGATCAATGTTCGTGATCCATTTGACCTGCGCGACGCCGGGATACCCGGGGACAATCAGCCGCACCGGAAACCCCTGCTCGACGCGGAGCGGCTCGCCATTCATCTGCCAGACGAGCATCGTGTCCGGATCTTTCGCTTTCGCCCAATTCAACCCGCGTGCCCACTGGCTGTTCCCTGCGCCGCTGCAGACGATGTCCACGACGCCGGACTTCGGCGCGGCCATCGTCAGCACGTCATTGAGCGAGACGCCCGTCCATTCGCCATTCGAGATCGCGCCGACCATCCACTGCCCGCCGGTCGCCATTGGCTTGTACCGTCCGCGCCCGTCGCCCGCGCACTCGATCCACGCGGTCAGTTTCTTCGCGGGCATCTTCGTCAGTTGGTCGTAGGTGAGCGTCAGCGGCTTGTCCACGAGGCCGGAAATCGTCAGTTTCCATTCTGCCTGCTTGACGACCGGGAAGGGGTAGTGTGCGCGAACGAAGAAGGATTTGGTGTCGGTGATGAAAGGCTGCTGGGCGGCGAGCGGCGTTTCCCAGTCCACCGCGTCTAGGACTTTCATATTCGGATCTTTGTTGAAGGCGCTCAGTTCGCCGGGGCCGGGCGAGGGAAGTGCCGCCGCACTGCCGATGACTGGCCCGGCAGTCGGCGTCGCGCCGGGCGGTGGCGCGGCGGCGAGCGCGTTCGGCGTCGCGTTGGCGGGAAGCGTCGGGGCAGGCGCCGTCGCGCCCGGTGAGCCAGCGGCGGTGGCCCCACTCGTCGTGGATGCGGCAGCGGATCCGGCCCCCGTCGTCGCCGATCCGGCTGCCGCTAGTGCGGCGCGTGTCGCGGCGGCAGGGGCAGCCGCGCTTCCGGTCGGATTGACGCGTGCCGCAGTGGTCTGTGTGGCAGATTTGTCCACCCCGCAGGCCGTGGCGATCACCGTCGCGGCGAGGGCGGCGACCCCTTCGAGCACACGCCGCCGCGAATGCCGCGTGGCGAGAAATGACACGGGCCGGGTGTCTGCGGATGTCATTGCGGATTCCCTTTCTGTTCCCTGTCGTGTCCCGCGAAGTCTCGTGTAGAGATACATCTGATCCGACGCTGATGCAAGGAAATTCACGGAATGCTGCAATCGGGGAACGCGCGCATCGCTCAGGCTGTCAGTCGCCCGCCGATCCAATGCGGGATATGGTATCGTTCCGGCGAGAAACGAAGATCGTATAGGGGGCGCGGGATGGATCGAGAGAGCGGGATGCATAATCTCTTCACACGGACGCGCCGGCTCCGCACGCGTGAAGAAGGAGAGGCCGACATCGAGGCGGAGATGATCGAGCCACAGATGCTGAGGGAAGACCCTGGTGAAACGACGGAACCCGAACCGCTCCTCGCACCGCAGAGCGTCGAGCGCGAGCAGTGGCGCGGCTACGTGCTGATCTGCGTCAATGCGCATGTGGTCAAGGTCTGTGAGACAGTCAAGGAGCGGTTGGGCGCGCGATTCCGGGGGATGTCACTCGTCACCGGCATCTACGATCTGATTGTCCGGGTCGAGGCGGACTCCAAAGAGCAGTTCAAGGAGACGCTCATCCTCGTGCGCGAGACGCCCGGTGTCATCTCCAGCGTCACGCTGCTGGACCTGGACTGATGGTCCACGCGATCCGCGAGCCTGTCTGGCTGGCCTATCACCTCGTCCCGACTGAGGAATGGGAGGCTGTGCCGCCGGACGCATCCTACGTCCCCGCCGCCTTCCCCGACGATGGCTTCATCCACATGACGCACACTGCTGTGGAAGTGGCGGCGGCGGGCAATCGCTACTACAGGAACGACGCCCGCCCGTATCGCGCGCTGATCGTTGATCTTCGCCGACTGACCAGCCCATGGCGCTACGATGGCGACGAACGCTTCCCACATATCTACGGCCCGCTGAATCGCGATGCGGTGCTGGCCGTGTCCGCCGCGCCCCGCGAACCGGACGGCACATTTCTCCCGCCGACCTGGGCGGACCCGACCTATACGCCCGAAGACATTCCCTTCACGACACCGAAAGTCGGCGTCAATGCGGTGATCTTCGATGATGTGGGCCGCGTCCTGCTCACGCAGCGGCAAGATAACCGCCTCTGGTGCATGCCCGGCGGCCATGTGGACCTCGGTGAGACAATCGCGGAGGCTGTTGCACGGGAAACGTTGGAAGAAACCGGGCTGATTGTCGAGCCGGGCCGGATCGTTGGGGTCTACTCCGATCCGCGCCTCGCGCTCCGCATCGGACATGGCTTGCGCTATCACATGGCACTCATCGCGGTGGAGTGCCGGGTCATCGGCGGGACGCTGGGCCGCTCCGACGAAACGCTGGACGAAGGCTGGTTCGATCCGGACGACCTGCCCGCACTCGTCCCCGCGCATTACCAGCGGATCGCCGATGCCCGCGCGGGGCAAGAAGCGGTGTTGCGGTAGGGAGATGAGGTTTCTCTACGTCTCCACCGCGTGCGCCGCCGCGTGTGAGTCGGCACGGCCAGCCGCCGCTTCCGCCGGGCGCCGGGGTTTGACGGGCAGGAAGACCGCGAGTATGACGCCGATAATCGCGGCGCCGAGCGCGACGTTATATGCATCGCGATACCCCGCGATCGTATAGATGCCGCGGAACCCGCTTGCCGGGGTGCCGCGCAGTTGCAGCACCGTGCCGAGAATCGCGACACCGAGCGATTGGAAGACGCTCCGCATCACGGAGAGCAGGGAACTGGCGCGAGTGAGGACATCGCGCTCGATGACGGAGAGCGCCGCTGCCTGGGTCGGCTGCATGACGCAGGCGAGGGCAAAGCCGCGTACTGCCATTTGCACGCAGATCACGATGTACGAAGTCGTTTCGGTGATCTGCGTGAATCCCCACGTCGTCGCGGCAAGCCCAATCAGGCCGGCCGTCACGACATAGCGCGGGCCGATCCGGTCGTACAAGCGTCCGCTGATTTGAATGGCGATCACTGCCGCCACCGCCTGCGGCAGGAGCAAGAGACCCGTCTGAAACGCTGTCCGCCCGCGGAGGGTCTGGAAATAGAGCGGCAGGAGGAACGTCGCACCGAAGAGGGCGACCACCGACACCCAGCCAACCGCGCTCGCCAGCAAGTAGATCGGCTTCTGGTAGAAACGGACATTGAGGAGCGGATGCGGGGAGCGCAATTCAACGACCGCAAACGCGATGAGCGCGACGATCCCCAGGCTGAGAAAGCCGAGCACGGTGCTACTCGTCCAACCATTCGTCGCCGCGTTGGACAGGCCATAGAGCAGCGCGCCGAAGCCAATAGTCGAGAGAATGAATCCCGGCAGATCGAATCGCGCCCGCGTCGCGCTCTTGCGCTCGCGGAGATTGCGGGAGGCCATGAGCACACCGGCGATGCCGATCGGCAGGTTGATGTAAAAGATAAAGCGCCAGTCTACGTACTCAACGAGAAAGCCACCGAGCGTTGGGCCGAGGGCGGGCGCGACGAGCGAGGGGATGCCAAAGACGCTCAACGCCAGCCCTCGCTCGTTCGGCGGGAAGGCGGTGAAGAGCATCGCCGTACCGAGCGGCAGAAGCGCGCCGCCGCCCAGCCCCTGCAGGATGCGGAAGAGGATCAGAGTGTTGAGCGAGGGGGCGAGGCCACAAAGCGCGGAAGCCGTCGTGAAGGCGATGAGCGAAATCACGTAAATTCGTTTGATGCCGAAGCGATCCGCGAGGAAGCCGGCGACCGGGATGACGATGCCGAGCGAGAGCGCGTAATAGGTCACAACGCCCTGTATATGCGAGATAGTGGCCCCGAAATCCTTTTGCAGTGTGGCGAGCGCGACGTTGACGACCGTGTTGTCGAGGATAGACATGAATGTCCCGAAGATCACCGAAAAGAGAACCCGCCATTTGTATCCATCGTCAATTTCGTCTGTTTCCGCAGGCCGGTTCATCGTCTCGGGTGCCGCGCGCTCGACCAAGGATCGTCCCCCTTTCCTTGACTATCGAACATATAGAACTGCTCACCAGTAGCATCTCGCGAAGTATACTAACAGACTGCGCGCCTTCGCATTCCCGCTATACTAAACAACGCGGGATTCGTTATTCGGGGGGATGCGATGGCGGAGTTCAGTATGGTGCGGACGATCGAGCGGACGCGACGGGGGGAATCGCTCGGCGCAGAGACAGTCGAGGCGCTCGTTGCCGGGTTTACGGGAGACGCGATTCCCGAGTATCAGACGGCGGCGTGGCTGATGGCCGTGCTGTGGCGCGGCCTCGCACCGGACGATCTGACGGCGCTGACGATGGCGATGGCCCATTCCGGCAACACGCTCGACCTCTCATCGCTCGGCCGCCCAGTTGCGGACAAACATTCCACCGGCGGGGTCGGAGACAAGACGACGCTCGTCGTCGCACCGATTGTCGCGGCGTGCGGCGTGCCCGTCGCGAAGATGAGCGGGCGCGGCCTCGGCCACACGGGCGGCACGATTGACAAATTGGAGAGCATCCCCGGCTTCAACCCGGAACTGACCGTCGCCCGATTCATGGCTGTGCTGCGGCGGTGCGATCTCGTCATCGCCGGGCAATCTGCCGACCTTGCCCCGGCGGATGGCAAACTCTACGCGTTGCGCGATGTGACCGGCACCGTGCCGAGTATCCCGCTGATTGCCAGCAGCATCATGGCCAAAAAACTGGCCATCGGCGCGGATGCGATTCTCCTCGATGTGAAGGTCGGGCGCGGCGCGTTCATGGAGACGATGGCGGACGCGACGGAACTCGCGGAGACGATGGTGCGGATCGGCACGGGCGCTGGTACGCAGACGGTCGCCGTCATCTCCGATATGGATCGCCCGCTCGGCCGGGCGGTCGGCAACGCGCTCGAAGTGATCGAGGCGGTCGAGACGTTGCGCGGCGGTGGCCCGGACGATCTGCGCGCTCTCACCTTCCACGAAGCTGCGCTGCTGCTCGTGATGACCGGCAAAGCGCCGGACGCGGCGGCGGGCGAGCGCATGGCGGAGCAGGTGATTACCTCCGGCGCGGCATTTGAGAAATTCGCGGCAGTCGTCGCGGCGCAGGGTGGCGACCGGCGCGTCTTGGAAGAGACATCCCGCCTGCCGCACGCGCTCATCGTGCGGACCGTCGCCGCGCCGGAGAGTGGCTACATCGCGGAGATCGAACCACTCGCCATCGGTCGGGCGGCGATGCGCCTCGGCGCGGGCCGCGAGCGCAAGGGGGAGACGATTGATCCCGCCGTCGGCATCGTCCTCCGCGCGACGGTCGGGGAGCATGTGGAGCGGGGCGCGCCACTCTTCGACATTCATGCGCGGGACGCGGCGCACGTAGCGACGGTGCAGGCAGACGCCCTCGCGGCATACCGGTTCAGCACCGAACCCGTCATCGTACCTCCGCTCATCAAGGCGACCGTTACGGCGCGCATCTGAGCCAGTGTTTCCCACCCGGTAATCACTTCCCGCTCAATCTTGCGGCATGAAATGTGCGACAACGCTCTTGCGAATAATGGCATCCGTCACCCAAGGGAGCGCGCCATGGCGCAAATCGTACCAACGTCCGATGTCGAATACACCTCGGCCCTCCTCACCCGCATCCTCTCCCACCTCGTCGGCGCACTGGCGAACACGAGCGGGATACCGGAAATTACCGGCCTCTCACGGCGGCTTTTACGCGAGTGGTGCGATGGGATCGTGCCGGGGACGGCGGTCACGCCACTGTCACTCCATCTCATCGAGGCGGCGATTGATATCGTCACCATGCCCCACCCGCTCACGCGAGCGGACAGCGCGCAACGCTACGCCTGGCGATTCGCGACCGACCTGCAAAATGCACCGGAAGTTTTCGCCGCCTGAGGTCCTCGATAACCACCAAGACGCCGAGAGAACGCGGAGACGAGAAGCAGATGGGATAATCTCTTCCTCGTCTTGGCATTCTTGGCGTCCTGGCGGTTCGCTATCCCTCTGTGAGATCAGGTGTACGGGGAGAGTGCGTGGGGCGAGGCGTTCGGTGCGCATGCTGCGCCGCTCCTCTGGGTCGCCATCGTCGGTGCGGCGCGGTACGATACCGTGGTGATGAGAAGCGCCGCACGATAGGAAGAGGAAACGATGCTGACACGGCAGGAGATGACCGATTGGCTGGAGGAGCGACAGGAACGGTTTATCACGATGGCGGATACCATCTGGGCGAACCCGGAGGTGGCGCTCACCGAGTCGAAGGCGTGCATGCTCCAGGCGGATGCGCTGGTGCGGGACGGATTCACGATTACGCGGGACGTTGGCGGGCTGCCGACCGCGTTCGTGGCCGAATGGGGCAGCGGCACGCCGGTGCTCGGCTTCCTTGGCGAATACGACGCGCTGCCGGGGTTGTCACAGAAGTCGCAATCGGGGCAGGAGCCGGTCGTACCCGAGGGGCCGGGGCACGGCTGCGGCCACAACCTACTCGGCACTGCTGCGCTCGCCGCTACGATGGCGCTCAAGGCGTGGCTTGAGGAGACGGGGCAATCCGGCACGGTGCGCTACTACGGTTGCCCGGCGGAAGAGACAATCACCGGCAAGGTGTACATGGCCCGTGCGGGCGTCTTCGATGATCTCGATGCCGCGCTCACCTGGCACCCCGGCAGCGTCACTACCGTCCAGTGTGGCAGCAGCCTTGCGGTGGATAACATGAAGTTCCGCTTCCATGGGCAGACCGCGCATGCCGCAGCCGCGCCGGAGATGGGCCGCTCCGCGCTCGATGCGGTCGAGTTGATGAATATCGGCGCGAACTTCCTACGCGAGCACGTCATCGAGACCGCGCGCATCCATTATGTGATTACAAACGGCGGCGGCGCGCCGAACGTCGTGCCAGACGACGCGGAGGTCTGGTACTTCGTCCGCGCTCCACGCCGCGATCAGGTGGAAGCGATCACGGCGCGCGTGCGGGAGATCGCCCGTGGCGCGACACTGATGACGGGCACGACAGTGGAGGAAACGTACCAGTGCGGCGCGTACAATGTGCTGCCGAACCAGACCCTCGCGGACGCCGCGCAGGCGATACTGGAGGAAATGGGGCCGATTCTCTTCACGGACGCCGAGCGCGTCTATGCGCAGGCCATCGCGGACGCCTATCCGGCGCATGTGCGTGCAGGGGTGGTCGAGAGCCACGGGCTGCCCGCAAGCCTGCTCGACCAGTCGCTCACGGGCGACATGTTTCCCCCGCTGGATAAGGGAAAAGTCATGCCTGGCTCGACCGATGTGGCCGATGTCTCGTGGATCGCGCCTACCTGCACGGTAGGAACGGCCTGTTGGGCGATTGGCGTGCCAGGGCATAGTTGGGGGATCACCGCGACCGGCGCGATGTCCATCGGACATAAAGGGATGCTCCACGCGGCGAAGGCGCTCGCGCTCACCGGGGCCATGCTCGTCAACGATCCCGCACTGGTGGAGCGGGCGCGCGCCGAACACGCGGAAGCGACCGGCAGCAAGGCATACCGCACGCCGCTGCCGGAGGGGGTGCAGCCGCCACTGCCCGCGGCGCATGCCCGGCGATAGGGGAGCGATGATGTCTTTCTGGGCCGGGATGCGCTATTGCCCGAAATGCGGGATGCCGTTCGGGACGGGCGGATTTGAGCGGACGATCTTTCCAACGTGCGACGCGTGCGGGTTCATCTTTTTTCGCGGCCCGGCGCTTGCGAGTGGCTGCATGGTCGTCGAGGATGGGCGGTTGCTCCTGGCGAAGCGCGGCATCGAGCCGTACGATGGCTCATGGTACGTCCCTTCCGGGTTCGTGGATTATGGCGAGACGCCGGAAGCGGCAGCCATCCGCGAACTGATGGAGGAGACGGAACTGACCGCGCGTATTCTCCGTCTCTCTGATGTGATCGCCTGGCACGACGACCCGCGCAAAGATGGCGTGATGCTCTTCTACCGGGCCGAACGGATCGCGGGGGAGGCGAAGGCAGGCGATGACGCGCGGGAGGTCGGCTGGTTCGCGCCGGACGAACTGCCGGAAAATATCGCCTTCGCGGTGCATCGGGCGGCGATCCACCGCTGGCGTGACGAGATGATCCAACAGACGCGGGAAGAAAACGATTGCGATTGAACCGCATGCCCCGGACGGCATCTGGCGGGGGACGCAAAGAGGGAATGAAGAAAACAGTCTTTCCTCCCTGCGTCCTCTGCGTCAATCCGGTTTCGTTCCCCTCCGAACCGTCGGTGATAGATTGAGCAGAGAGTGGGAGGCAGCGTTGGCAACGTACACCGTGATTGTTTATGAGGCGGCGGATGGTGGGTACTACACCGAGGTCCCCGCCTTCGCCACCGGCGCGGAGGGCGAGACGATCGAGACGGCCCTCGCGGAGACGCGCGACACGCTTTCGGAGACGATTGCCGCGATGATCGAGAAGGGCGAGGTCATCCCGCCGCCCGATCAGGGCGCAATCGCCGCCGTCGCGCAGATCGAGACCGACATCACCGTCGCGGATGCCGGCTGATGACTACCGAATTGCTGGACACCTTCATCACGCGGATACCGAAGGCGGAGTTGCATATCCATCTGGAAGGCTCCGTCCGCCCCGCGACGCTGCTCGCGCTGGCGCGGCGTAACGGCATCGCGCTGCCCGCGACGAACGAGACGGAACTGCGCGATTTCTACCGCTTCCGCGACTTCGATCATTTCCTCGCCGTCTACGATCTGATCTGCACATGCATCCGCACGCCGGACGATCTGACGCTGATGACCTACGAGCTTGGTGCGTCGGCGGCGGAGCAGCATATCCGCTACATGGAAGTGACCTTCACGACCTGCGGGCGGCTGCGCCGGGGATTGCCGCTCGATGACCAATTGGCGGGCGTCCGTGCGGGGGCGCAACAGGCGGAGCGGGAGTTCGGCGTGCGGATGCAGTTCATCCCCGATGTCGTCGCGGAGAACACGGTGGAGGAGGCGTGGACGCTGGCGCGCTGGGCGGTCGCGCAGCAGGGAAACGGCATCTGTGCCCTCGGCCTCGCCGGGAAGGAAGTCGGGCGAAACGCGGCGGCGCTCGCGCCTGTGTTCATCTACGCGCGGGACGCGGGCCTGCCGCGCACGCTTCACGCTGGGGAGACCGTCGGCCCGGAGAGCATCTGGGACGCCCTGACGACGCTCCACGCGGACCGCATCGGCCACGGTGTGCGCGTCGTGGAGGACCCGAAACTGCTCGAACTGCTCTACGCGATGCAGGTGCCGCTGGAAATCTGCCCGACGAGCAATGTCCGCCTCGGCCTCTATCCGGATATCGCCGCGCACCCGATCTACACCCTCTGGAAAGCAGGCCTGTTCCTCACCGTGAGCACCGATGATCCGCCAATGTTCAACATTACCCTCGCGGACGAATACCGCGCCCTCGCTGCCGTCCACGGCTTCACGGCGGACGAGATCAAAGAACTCGTGCTGAACGCCGTCCGCGCCGCCTTCCTCCCCGCCGCCGAGAAGCAAGCGATGCTCGCTGCCTTCGAGACGGAGATGGGCGTCCTAAACCCGTAAACCCCTCCCTTCGTGGGGAAGGAGCCGAGATCCTCCCCTATTACCCCGACGGATGGGGCTTGTGCGCTCTCGAACGAAAATTCCCTATCCCGCCGCGCGCAGGTCCTCGGTCAGCACCCACCACTGATGGCCGTTTTCGCAGCGGAGACGGGTGGCAAAGCGGCTATTGTCGGACTGGCGTTGCAGCGCTTTCGACTCCCCGATGATCCGCTTCGGGTCCACCGCACTCATCGCGTCCTGCCCCGCGACCTGCATCGCCGCTTCGCACTCCGGGCATTTCCCGAAGGTCTCCTCGGTGAACGCTTGCGCTTGCTCAGTCATTGCCTCTCCCTATAACGCAAAAACGTGCGAGTGAGAATGCGGGCCGATACCCGACCTTCTTTCTCCCTCGTTACTCGTTACTCGCTACTCGCTACTTCCAGCGCCCCATCTTGTACGCGGGTGGAAATGAATTGTCTATGCGGTGAAGCATCCCTGCCCGCGCCAGTTCGTCGAGGCGGCTCTCGATGGTCAGCAGGTCGCCTTCGCGGTTCATGGACCATGTCCAGACTTGCATCGCGCTCGCCGCCTTGAAGATTTTGACGGTCTGTTTAATCGCCTTGTCGAGTTGCCCGGTGCCGTCCGCCACTGCCATCTTTTTTCCGCTCCCCAATGCGCTCCACTGCGATTTCACACGCGCAATGATAGCAGGAATCGCGCGGTCTCGCATGGCGATCCTCAGCCAGGGCGATGTGTCGCCTCATTACGCGTGAAGTCAACCGTGCCCATTGGGAGGACGCGGGCGGGGGTAGCGCCGCCCGCAAAGCGTGATGGGTCGAAGTGGTGCATGTCGTACGGCGGCGTGCCGGTTGCCAGCCATTCGCCAATGACCGCGCCGACCTCCGGCGAGATCGCGAAGCCGTGGCCAGTGAAGCCGCAGCAGTGGAAGAGGCCGGGTACGTCCGGTGCGGGGCCGATCATCGGGATGCCGTCCGGGCTCTCGCCCTCCATGCCGCTCCACGCGCGCAGCAGCGGCAGTTGCCGCAGGAGCGGCAGGATGCCGGTGCAGGCGGCCGCACTCCCGGCGATATGCGCGCCGACCGTGCCCGCCCGGCCATTGTCGAGATGGACCGTGCCCGCCCAGCCGCCGCCAACAACGAAGCCGCCCTCCGGCACTTGTTTGAGCGAAAGCGGCCGCCCCACGCAGCCGACGACCGGATCGAGGAGATGCGGCGCGGGGGCGGTGACGAGCATCTGGTAACAGGCAGGGCGCAGGGGAATCTCCGTGCCCGCCAGCCGCGCGACTTCGCCCGCCCACGCGCCTGCCGCATTGATTGCCCAGCGGCAGGGAAGCCTCCCTGCGGTCGTCTCTACCGCGATGATGCGGCCGGTAGCATCTTTTGCGAAACCCGTCATCGCCGTCCGTTCGAGAAGGCGCGCCCCGGCCCGGACCGCCGCGTCCGCGAAGGCCTTGGTTGTCAGGATCGGGTTGGCATGGCCATCCTCTGGTGTGTAGGAGCCTGCGACGACGGTTGGGGCGACGCCCGGCATAATCTGTTCGAGATCGCGTGGCTCGACGAGGCGGATGTCCAGTCCCGCCTCCTGTTGCCGCGTGATGGACACCGCGAAGGCAGGCAGGATTGCCTCGTCCTCGATGAGCGTCAGATGGCCGCCACGCCGATACTCGACATCCGCGCCGAGGCGGTCGGCGAGGTCGGGCCAGCGGGGGATCGCCTTCAGCGCGAGCGGAAGTTCGCGCAAGTCTCGTCCTTGCTGCCGGACGCCGCCCGCCGACGCACCGGAGGCGGACACCGCGACTTCCCGCTGCTCGACGACGGTCACGGCAACGCCGCGCGTCGCCAGTTCATAGGCGATGGCGCAGCCCATTACCCCGCCGCCGATGATGACGATATCCGCTGCCGGTCGCCGTTCCCCGCTCGTCATCCCGCCTCCCGTGTTACACTCGCCTCTCCGCATGCCGATGTTCGCACGCCTCTCGCTCGTCGGCAATGCCGGGGCGAGAGGTGTGCGATTCGGGGAATCTGTACCGCGCGACACGATCTCCGCGCGATCCCTCATTCCTCGTTCCTCACGGCTCGTTCCTTCCCTATGCATCCATTGCGCGCGGTAGTACGTAGAGTGTGTGGGACACATCGGCAGTCACGATCACCATGCGATATACGGAAAGGGAAGCACCAATGCGCCACCGCCTCTTGCTCACACTCGGAGTGTTCGGGCTCTGCGCGTCGCTGGCCGCGTGCGGCGGGAGCAGCACAACCGCCACCGCGACGACCGCATCATCGGCGCGCGCCGCGACGAGCGTGCCTGCGACGACTGCTCCAACCATTGCGGCGACAACCAGCGCGCCAACGGCGCCCGTCGCCACGGTTGCCGCGACGACCGCCGCACCCGCCGCGAGCGGTACCACCATCGCCGTCGAACTGAAGGACTTCGCGATCGCGCTGGATAAATCCACCGTGACCGCCGGGATGGTGACATTCACCATCAAGAATACGGGCCCCTCGCCACATAACTTCAGTGTGCTGATCAATGGAGAAGAGAAGGGCATCGCACCAACGACGCTCGATCCGGGGAAAACCGCGACGTTGACGCTCGACCTCAAGGCGGGCGCATACACCTATCGCTGCAACATCCCCGGCCACGATCTCCTTGGCATGAAAGGCACGCTGACGGTGAAGTGATCGGTTCAGGGTTCGGCGTTTGGCCTGCGAGGAACGGAACCTCCGAATCCCGCAGGCCAAACGCCAATCTCTCTGCTTGACATGGGTGAAATCGCATGATACAACCATGTCATGCGATTGACGACTATGTTACGTGAAATACTCATCTATCTCTCGCCGCAACCAAAACGCGATATCTCCGCGTGCGTGCCACCGCCTTCGAACGCTAATTCGCTCATCTCATGTCTCTGTACTGCGCGCCGCGCCTGAGCCGTGTTCGGCGGGCGATACGGGGCTTTCCCGCGTGATGTTCTCATTGAGGGATTCGCAGCGTGCCGGTATTGACGCGGCCGCTGTCCACAGCTATGGAGGGGTGCAGAATCATGAGCACGTCATCACTCGCCACACCGATCCGGCAGCGTATTGCGATGACGAAAGAAACGCGCCTCACCAGGATGCGTGCCTCATTCGCACGCGTGCGGGAGCGGTTTGGCTTTCCCGGCAACTCCGCGTGGGCCTTCACGCTGCAACCGGAGCATCTACTCGCGTATGCGACGTGGAGCGAAACACGCTTCGACTCTGAGGACGACTCGTTCCGCCCAGATGAGCGCGCTTTGCGTCCCCCGCGAGCGGCCGGGCGCGATGACGCGGCGCTCTTCAACGGCACGAACCGGTGAACGTCATGCGATTGATGCAGTCGCCGCGCGCGGCGCTGAAACCGGAGCCGTCCATATCTCACGAGCATCGCTGGCCGGTTGCCGCGCACCCCTGGTTCGGCGGCGCGTTTCCATTCTGTGCGATGACCCTCTGCCCGTCAGCGCATGAGGCGATGCTGGAACAGCTGCTCGGTACGAGCGAGCCGGTGCGGCAATCGGTATTCCGACAATCTGATGATGTGACGGCAGCGTGATTGTATAGGAGGAAGCATGGACACGAAGCCAATCGGTATCCTCTACGAGCATCCGGAGTGGTTCATACCGCTCTTCGCGGAACTGGATCGGCGCGAATTACCGTACGAGCGGATTCTGGCGAACGCCTACAGTTTTGATCCGTCTGCTCCCACAGTGCCATACGGACTGGTTGTTAATCGGGTCAGTCCATCATCGTATCTGCGGGACCATATGAGCGCGATTTTCCAGACCCAATCGTACCTTGCGTATCTCGAAGCGATTGGCGTGCCGGTGATTAATGGAACGCAACCCTTCGCATTGGAGACATCGAAGGCGCGACAGTTGACGCTCCTTGCCGGGCTTGGCATTCCGCATCCACGTAGTCGCATCGTCAACCACACGAGCAAAATCAAGGATGCGGCGCGGCAACTCGTCTACCCGCTGATCATCAAGCCGAACATTGGCGGGAGCGGCGCCTTAATGCGCCGTTTCGAGGTGGCGGACGAACTGGAGTCCGCGCTCATCAATGGCGAACTCGATGCAATCTTCGGTATTGATCAGTCAGCGGTTGTGCAGGAATACCACCCGCCCAAAGGAGGCTCAATCGTGCGCGTCGAGGCGCTGGACGATGCATTCCTCTACGCCATCCGCATCTATAACGACCCGAACGAGGGCTTCAATCTCTGTCCCGCCGACATCTGCCAGATCCCGGAACCGTCCGCATCGTCCGCGCAGTCAGCGGCGGATGATTTCGCGTTCTGTCCGGTGGAAACGCCCGCAAAGACGCCGAAGCGCATCGAGGTTGCCGAACCGCCGCGATGGGTGATTGATGACGTGTTGCGCATCTTCCGCGCCGCGCATGTGGATATCGGCGGGGTCGAGTATCTGGAGAGCGAGCGGGACGGCGCGACCTATCTCTACGATGTCAACCCGATCTCCAATTTCGTAACCGACGCGCCCCGTTTGGTCGGCTTCGACCCCTTTGTGCGATTCGTGGACTCCATCGAGCGGCGTGCGGGACTGCCGAATCGGCAATTTGCGAGGAGTACCGCCTAACCCGCGCGCCGAGCGGTGCAGTCACGATGAGAAATCCGATTTGACCGTGGACCGTGGACCGTGGGCCATGAGGTTCTGACACACCACTTCTCCTTCCATGCGATACAATACCTCCGCGTGATACAGGAGGAACCCGCATGGTAACGATCCATCTCCGGCTCCGGACGCTCGTGTACTTCGCACTCGTCGTGCTCGCGGCCTACATCATCTGGAAATCGCTCTTTGATGTGGTACTCCTTCTGCTGGTCAGCGCCATCTTTCTGGCCGCGATCGAGCCGATCGTCGAGCGGATCGAGAGCTCCGGACTGCCGCGCGGTATTGCCGTCCTGACCGTCATGCTGATCATCGCGTCCGCGGTTGCGCTCGTGGGGTTTCTCATCGTACCCGCGCTCTTTACGCAGATTACGTCCCTCGTCTCCAACCTGCCAGACACGGTGGACCGACTGCGGAATCTGCTGCAACAGCACGGGCTTGGTGATCAGTTCAGCGGTCAGTTGGATCAGTTCAAGGTGCCGGGCAACCTTGCCAGGCATGTCCTCGGCGCCAGCACGGCGGCGCTCAGCTTCCTTGTCGCCGCGCTGACTGTCGTGATCGTGACGACCTACCTGATCCTCGATGCCCGCCGCATTGACCATTTGCTCTACGACAAACTGCCGCGCAAATACCACCACCACGCGCGCTACATGCTCGCCACGCTCCAGGAAGTGGTCGGCGGCTACATCCGCGGACAGGTGTTGACCTCCGCGATCATCACCGGCTTCGCATTCGTGCTGCTCCTCGTGCTGCGCGTCCCGAACCCATTACCCCTCGCGCTGATCGCCGGCGTGGGCGATATCATCCCCGTTGTCGGTGTGATCGTGATCGTCGCGCCCCTGTCGCTGGCCGCACTGACCGTTTCCGTGCAGGCAGGGATTATCGTCGCCGTTGCGATGGTCGTCTATGTGTGGGTGGAGAACAATATTCTCGTGCCGCGCATCTACGGCGAGACGCTCTCATTGCCGCCGCTGGTGATCTTCCTGTCGCTGATTGTCGGCGGCAAACTGCTCGGCTTCGCGGGGGCGCTCCTCTCGCTGCCACTCGCCGCCGCGCTCCGCGTCGTGATCGCCTATGCCTGGGATATCCACACTGGGCGCGTGCCGCTGGAGATGGAGGAACAGGACGAACTCGACGTACTCGCGCAGGCCAACGCCCATGCCGACCGCACTGTTACCTCGACGGTCGCGTGAGAACTGCGTTCAGAACGGGTTCACGTCATACTCAGAGGGAATCTGTAGAAATCTGTACATTCTGCCGAATATGAATGTTTCGGTTGCTGGAAAACACTTAACGGGCAATATCGTGGTATCATGATCGTGTCTAGTTCTTGACCCCCGCTCGACATCCCCGACATTGTGGGCCGCGCCGGATGATGGCGGCGGCAATGCGAGAATCTTCTGGGTCGCAGCCCGACGTGCATGTAGCGCGCGCATATGGGACGCGAGGAGGATCGCATGGCCACGACACTAGACGGGCGCGCCCCGCCCAAACGCCGCCCCGGCCCCAAGCCACGCGGGCGCACGGTCGTCCCCCTGACGATCACCGTCACTCACGCCCAGCGCGCCGCCCTCGAGACGCGGGCGGACACTGAGGGGACCAGCATCAGCATGGTGGTTCGCCGGTTCGTCGCGACGGGCCTCACCGCCGGTGGACTGCTCATCCTCGCGGCACTGATCGCGACCACCATCGCGTGCCTCACCCCCTCCGGGGCATGGCGATCGTCTTGAGCAAAGGAATATCCACGACGCAGCAACGAGAAGAACCGATCGAAGGGGCGAATGACAGCCAGGTAACACCCCAACCCGCACAGGTGATGACATGCCGACAAGCATGATCGTCGCCACCGAGGCTAAGACGATAGGGGTCGTCCCGTTCCTCTTCGGCGGGATCGCCGCGATCATCGCGGCGGTCATCATGGTCATCTTCATCGTCCTCCGGTAGGCCGCTCACAGGGCACCTGGGACGACCGACTCTCCGGAGGGAGCAGCACCGTGGCATCGTCGATCGAGCAATCCAGAAATCCGCATACCGACGAGAAGGAAGCATCGCGTTCGCGCGGAAAGAAGCAGGCCACTGGGATGCCAGCTTCCGAAGTAACGAGGAAGCGCGCCGTGCGGAGGGGCGCGAATATTCACATACAGGATGAGGACCGGGCACCGACCGGGAAGAACGCGGGCGACACGCAAGCAGCAGAAACCGAATCCGCCGAGTCCAGGAGCCACACGAGAGGGAAAGCGCGCACTGGCGTGAGAGAAAGGCGATGACGAGCGACCACGGCGAGAGAGAGGCGATGGCGGTGAAGGATCCGGTGGCGGAGCTGCATCCGCAGTTCAGTAGCGATGATGCGACCCCGACACCATGGGCGGAGGCGCGCGGGCGCCTCGAGAAGGCGGAAGTGTTCTGGCTAACGACGGTACGCCCGGACGGACGCCCACACGTCACGCCGCTGCTCTCCGTCTGGCTCGACGGCGCGTTGTACTTCTGCACGGGCGACAGTGAACGCAAAGCGAAGAATCTCGCGCACAACGCGCACTGCGTCCTCACGACCGGCTGCAACGCCCTCAATGAGGGTCTCGACCTGGCGGTTGAAGGCGAAGCGATGCGGGTGAGCGACGAGGCCAGACTCCGGCGCGTGGCCGATCGGTACGCTGCGAAGTACGACTGGCACTACACCGTGCGCGAAAGCGCCTTTCACGGTGACAGCGGCAACATCGCCCTCGTGTACGAAGTCGCGCCCACGACGGCGTTCGGCTTCGGCAAGGGCACGTTCAGCCAGACCCGCTGGCGCTTCTCGCGGGCGTCGGCAAACACTCCTGAGAGCGCCGCACATTGAGGAAAAGGCGACAATGATATGGTGGGTATCGGCATCGAGCGCCGATGTTTGCAGCGCCCGTGGTCGGCCTGTATCATTCTTGTCACTGTTTCCCCTTGCCTGCTGAAGCGTCGGACTGATCGCCATCGCGCGTCCCTTCGGGAAAGGAGCATCCGATGTTCGACACCTATATCGGCGCCACTGGCGGCGTGTATCGTCTGTGTGACGGCGCGGTTGAACCGCTCGGGCTTGCCTCCGAGCGCATTTGGGCCATCCACGCCTGGCGCGACGGTGGCGCCCTGACGATCCTTGCGGGGTCCTACGGCAATGGTCTCTATCGCAGTGAGGACAGCGGCCACACCTGGTCGCCCGCCAATACGGGCCTCACCGCCTCGGCCTTCCGTTGCATTGCCCCCGATCCGCTCAAGCCCGGCGCGATCCTCGCCGGTACCGAGCCAGGGCGACTCTTCCGCAGCGAGGATGGCGGGAGCACCTGGCAGGAACTGGCGGGGATTACGCAGATCGCGGGGTACGAGCAGTGGTTCCTGCCCTATTCGCCGCGGGCCGGGGCCGTGCGCAATGTCTACGCCCCGCCCGGTAGCACCGGTCGTCTCTTTGCCTCGGTCGAGGTCGGTGGCCTGCTGCGGAGCGACGATGGCGGCGAGACGTGGGCGTGCGCGCCGGTGATCGAGGATGACGATATCCATTACATCACCGGCCATCCGCACGATCCCGCGCTCCTCTACGCCGCGCTGGGCTATGCATCGCTCCCGCACCATCGGAACGGTGATGCGCCACGGCGGTTCGGCGGCATCGCCCGCTCGCGGGATAGCGGCACGACCTGGGAGAAATTAGAGACCGACTACACGCGCGCGACGCTCGTCCCGCCGACGCGGCCCGATCTTGTGCTGGCCGGGCCGGCGCCGCACGTCGGACGCGAGGGCCGGATTGTCGTGTCATCGGACGGCGGCGAGACCTGGGAACCGGCGAGCGCGGGTCTCGACACGCCGATGCCTGACATGGTGGAACTGTTCGTCGCCGCGCCCGATGACACCGTCTGGGCTGTCTGCTCCGGCGGGCGCTTGCTGCACGCCACGCCCGGCGAGTGGCGCTGGCGCTCGGCCTTGCACGCCGATGCGGCGCTCACGGTTCAGTCGGTTTCCTTCGCCCCGCGAGATGCATAAGGCGCGACCATCGCGGCCGCACGGACTCCTTACATGGTCCGCCGCGTCCGCATCAGCATGAGGATGCTCGTGGCGAGCACCCAGACGGCAAAGATCAGGAAGGCAATCAATCCGAGAATGCCGCCGAGCGCGAAGAAGCCACTCCGCGCGAGACTGGCCCCGCTGAGCAATCCGACAATCGCCTCGAGCATACCGAGCCAGCCGACCCAGCGGTAGCCACCCGCCATCCGCAGCATGACGAGGGACGCGAAGAGGAGCCACGCCACCAATGGGAACCAGATGAAGGTACCGGCCATCTGATCGAGATTGTAGAGCCCGCGTATCGTCGCAGCGTCCGCATCCCGTCCCGTGAAGGCAAGGACGCTGTTGAGGACACCCGTCATCGTGGCAAAGACGCCCGTAATGAGCGCGCTGCCGAAGGAGGCGAGCGCGAGCCCGCCCGACAGGCCCTCCGCATCACGGAGCAGCGCGTACAGCGCCGCGATGAAGACGATCACCGGGATAAGCGCCAGACTACCGAGATACCCGGAAAGCAGAATCGCGCTGCGATGATCCGTGAAATAGGTCGTGATCTTCTCCACCGGGTCGCTCGCCTTGGGTGGCCCGGGTGCGATAAACGTACTGACGACCACGAGCACCACGAAGACGATCCCACCGATCGCACCAAGCCGCTCGCGTGACATGCCCATCACCGCGGGTTCCGCACGCATGTCCCCACTCCCTGCCGCACTGACGGTGCTCATCCCTGCTCTCCCTTCCTGCGCCACCATCATCCCTCCACGCCATGTGAGCCATTCCCCATCGCGATATGCCCCAAAGTGGCCTGCGCGGGAGGGCGAGGAGCGCGCAGTGCCAGCAGGCAGTGGCGGCGGGGACAGGCATCGTCCCGATTTCCATTGGTGCGGCGATGCGCCAGGGGAAATCTACCGTAGTAGGGGTAACACCCGCACTTTACCACACACGTCAATTGGAAGGAATGATTCTTGAAGGGGCCGCGCATCTTTCCATCGGTCACGTCACTCCGCCCCCAATTGCATAACAAAGCAGTTTGGTGCAAAGTACAAAGTACGTGGAGTTCGAGGCCAAACGGGAATCCTCATTTCGTTCGGCGGCTCGTCGTGCCAGATCGGGCGCTGACAGCCAGGAGTCGTGGGAGAAGAGATGACCGACGTGCAGCAGCCGGTAGCAGCGGGCGCCGGGTGGCCAAGGGACTTCGATGCCGTCATCGTCGGTGCCGGGTTGTCGGGGTTATACATGCTCCACCGCCTGCGCGGGCTTGGGCTCTCGGCGCGGGTCTATGAGGCGGGCAGCGGCGTCGGCGGCACATGGTACTGGAACCGCTACCCGGGCGCGCGCTGCGATATTGAGAGCATGGATTATTCCTATTCCTTCTCGGACGAACTCCAGCAGGAATGGCGGTGGACCGAGCGGTACGCCGGTCAGCCGGAGATTCTGCGCTATATCAATCACGTCGCGGATCGGTTCGACCTGCGCCGGGACATTCAGTTCGAGACGCGCGTGACTGCCGCAGCCTTCGACGAAGCGACGCACCGGTGGGCGATCCAGACGGACGGCGGCGACCGGATGTCGGCGCAGTTCTGCATCATGGCGTCGGGTTGTCTCTCCACCGCGCAAGTGCCCACTTTCAAGGGCCTCGAGACCTTCGCGGGCAAGTGGTATCACACCGGCAACTGGCCGCACGAAGGCGTGGATCTTACCGGCCAGCGGGTCGGCGTCATCGGCACGGGCGCCTCCGGCATCCAGGCCATCCCGGTCATCGCCCGGCAGGCGGCCCATCTCTTCGTCTTTCAGCGGACCCCGAACTTCACCATCCCCGCGTGGAATGCGCCGCTGGACCCGGACGCCGAGCGGCGGTTGAAGGCGAACTATGCCGAGCACCGGCGCAAGAACCGCGAGTCGCGCGCTGGCTTTGTCGTTCCGGTCAACGACACGCCTGCCCTGGAGGCAACGCCCGACGAGCGACAGCGCGCGTACGAGGCCCGCTGGAACCGCGGCGGCTTCGGCTTTACGTCGGCATTTGCGGACCTGAGTACCAATAAGGAAGCCAACGAGACCGCAGCCGAGTTTGTCCGCGCCAAGATCCGCGCCACGGTCCGCGATCCGGCCGTCGCCGAGGCGTTGTCGCCGCGGGATCACCCCATCGGCACCAAGCGTCTCCCGCTCGACACGGACTACTACGCGACATATAACCGCGACAACGTTACCCTGGTTGATGTCCGCAAAGACCCAATTGAGACGATCACCCCGGATGGTTTGCGGACACGGGCTGCGGCGTACGCGCTGGACAGCATCGTCTTCGCCACGGGCTTCGATGCGATGACGGGCACGCTGCTCAACATTGATATTCGCGGCAGGGCCGGGTACACGCTGAAGCAGAAGTGGGCCGAGGGCCCGCGCACGTACCTCGGCATCGCGATCGCCGGCTTCCCGAACCTCTTCATTATCACCGGCCCCGGCAGCCCCTCCGTGCTCAGCAACATGATCGTCTCTATCGAGCAGCATGTGGACTGGATCGCGGACTGCGTCGCGTACCTGCGCGCGCATGATCGGAAGGGCATCGAGGCAACCATCGAGGCGGAGGATGCGTGGGTGATGCATGTCAACGAGGTGGGCAACACGACGCTCTACCCGTTAGCCAACTCCTGGTATGTCGGGGCGAATATCCCCGGCAAGCCACGCATCTTCATGCCCTATGTCGGCGGTGTCGGAGCCTACAGGAAACAATGCGATGACGTCGCGGCAAAGGGCTATGAGGGGTTCACCCTGACCGCGTAACACCCCGCGTGGGACAGCAACGGACATATGTCAAGGGGTAGCGTTACAGCTGGAATGATTGATTTCGGAAGAGGTCGTGCGGAATCGTTGTTACCTGTACCAGTACTAAAATAGAGAACATGGAGCAAAGAGCGAGACAGTTCACGATCCTGCTCATTGGCGGGGTATCGGGTGTCGGCAAATCGGAGACAGCCGCCGCGTTGTCACGGTTGTTCGGCATTCCCTGGCTGCAAGTTGATGATCTTCGACTGGCCTTGCAGTTCAGTGGGCTTGTCTCTCGCGAGAAGCATCCGGAGTTGTTCTCCTTCCTTGACCGAAGCGATTGGCAAACCCCGCCCGAGACGTATCGGGACAAACTCATCGCGGTCGGACAGGCCATCACCGGCGCGCTGCGAGTCGTGATAGAAAGCCACGTCGCGACCAATGTTCCCGTGATCATTGAAGGCGATGGCATCCTTCCCGAATTCGCCGCGACGATTGCGCGCGAGTATGACGAAAGGATAATACAGTCGGTCTTCATCGTTGAAGATGACGCGGATTTCCTATTCGCGAACATGCTGCAACGTGGCAGAGGGATAGATCCCAATGCCGTGCCAGCGTTGCGGCGTACCGAAGCACACGCAAAGGCGCTCTTTAGCCGTTGGTTGGCGCATGAAGCGGGGCAGTATCGCCTTACAACGATTCGACCGCTGCCGTGGGAAACGCTCCCGGAGCGGGTCATCGCGTCTTGCTCAGACAAGGATGACGTTGACAGCGGCAGGGGTGGGGCATACCATACTGAGAACTGAATGAGCCGCTAGGGGTGCCGGATGAGTCCGGCTGAGAGCGAAGCCCGCCAATGCTTCGAACCCTCGGAACCTGACCTGGGTAATACCAGCGGAGGAAAGCGCGCAGAAGGCTGCCAAGCCGCCGTTTGCCGCCCTCCCACCGGGTCGCAACGGCGGCTTTTGCATTCGCTCCCCTCTCCATCGCAATGGAGAGGGGTCGGGGGTGAGGTCTCCATGGATCCCGCGTCAATGAACAGCCCGAACCCTCCTATCGCGATTCCGGGGAGTCGGAATCCGTTGGGCGTGTTGGGGGGAGGGGTTCGGCGGCACGGATTGCCGCTCGCGGTGCTGATCGGGCTTGCGATCGTCTGGGAAGTGTGGGTGCGGCTCTTCCAAGTGGACCCGCACGAACTGCCCGCACCCTCGCGCATCCTCGGTGCGTTCCGCGAGCAGGGCAACTTATACGCCGATAATACCTGGCGCACGGTGCAGGAAACGGCGGTCGGGTTTGCCGTCGCTGTTCTCACGGGGCTTTTCTTCGCCTTCGTGATTGACGCGACGCCGCTCTTGCGCCGCGCGGTCTACCCGCTGCTGATCGGCTCACAGACGATCCCGATCATCGCCATCGCGCCCTTGCTGATCATCCGGCTCGGCTTCGGACTCGCGCCGAAAGTCGTCATCATCGTGCTCTACTGCTTCTTCCCAATTGTCGTCAGCACGGTAGACGGTCTGCGTTCCGCCGAGCCGGAGATGCTCAACCTGCTCCGCGCGATGGGTGCGAGCCGCTGGCAACTCTTGCGCGTCGCTCGCATCCCCGCCGCCATGCCGAGCATCTTCAGTGGCGTGAAGATCGCCGCGACGTACGCCGTGACGGGTGCGGTCGTCAGCGAGTGGCTGGGCGGGAGCAAGGGGCTGGGGGTTTCGATGATCCGCGCGCAAAAATCCTTCGCGCCGGACAAGGTCTTCGCCGCCGTCTTCATCGTCATGCTGCTCACACTGGCGCTCTTTCTCATCATTGATCTCGTGGCCCGTCTGTTGATGCCGTGGTATATCGCCACGCGAAAGGAGTACTCCGAATGACTGACCGGGATGTTGTGCTTGACGTTACCCGATTGAACCGTCGCCATTTCCTCGTTTTGGCGAGTGGCGCAACGGTCAGTGCGATTCTCGCCGCCTGCGGCGGGAGCAGCACCCCGACCGTGCCCATCGTCAACGATAACGCACCTGGGACGGTCAATCCGGCGCAAACCCGCGCCGCCGCCTCGGCAACCGCTGCAATCGCTGCTTCGAGCGCGACAACCGGCACTGCGACGCCCGCCGCCAGCGGATCGGCGGCAGCGCCAACGCGCGGGGCATCTTCGCCCGCGGCATCCACCGCGCCCGCCGCCTCGGCCAATGCGGCCGCCACGATCACCGGCAGCGTGCAGAAGATCAGCGTGATGCTCGACTGGGTGCCGAATACGAATCATACCGGCCTCTACGTCGCGCAGGAGCGGGGATATTTCAAGGAGCAGGGGTTGACTGTCGAAATCCTGCCGCTTGCCGAGGGGGGCAGCGTCGAGCAGATCGTCGGCAATGGCAAGGTGCAGTTCGGCATCTCGTCGTCCGAACCGCTCGCCAAGGCGCGCTCCGAGGGCATCCCGATTCTCTCCATCGCGCCGATTATCCAGCACAATACCTCCGGCTTCGCCTCCCTGAAGAAGGCGAATATCGCTCGCCCGAAGGATTTCGAGGGCAAGCGATACGCCTCCTTCGGCTCCCCGACGGAGAAGGCGCTGATCGGCAAACTGATGCAGACAGATGGCGGCGATGTGAGCAAAGTGGAGTTCGTCGAAACCGGTGACGCAGATTTCCTGACGCTGGCGGCGAAGGGGCAAGTGGATTTCGCCTGGGTCTTCGAGGGGTGGGAGGTGATTGACGGCAAACTGCGCGGCCTGGACCTCAACTACCTGCCGCTCACTGCCTACACGCAGGTTATCCCCGATTACTACACGCCGATCTTCATCACCAATGAGGAGATGACACAGAAGAACGGCGATGTCGTCAGGAAATTCCTCACCGCGACAAGCAAGGGATACAACGACGCGATTGCTGACCCGAAGGGGACGGGCGACATCCTCGCCAAAGCGACGCCGGAGACGAGCAAGGACCTTATCCAGCAGAGCCAGGCCTATCTCGCCAAGCAGTACAAGGCGGATGCACCGAAGTGGGGCGATCAGAAGCCCACTGTCTGGCAGGCATTCGGCGCCTTCATGACCGAACAGAAATTGCTTGCCAAGCCCTTTGACCCGACGAAAGCCTTCACGACGCAGTTCCTGCCGTAGGGAAGTTCGGGGTTCGAAGAATCATGCTGAACCTCGAACCCCGAACTACCCGTTGCTCCGTTCCATCTCGCGCAGGGCGAGCCGCTTCATATGGCCGAGGAGCGCCGCGCTGCCGTTGAGCCGTTGCGGCGTGAGAACTTTGTGCAGGCCCATCTGGAAGAAGATGTCGCCCGGTGTGCGGAGCACTTCTTCCGGTGTCGCACTCTTCAGTCCGAGGCCGAGGATCGCCGCGAAGCCGCGCACGGTTGGCGAGACTTCCGGCACCTCGAAGGCGTAGGCCATCTTGCCGTCATGCATCTCGGCATGGACGAAGAGCGGCGTCGCGCATTCATGGACTGCTTCGAGTTCGTCGTGCTTGCCTTTGAGGGCATCCGGCACTTTGGGCATCGAGGCGGAGTAATCAAGGAGCAGTTCGAGTTTGTCGCGCCCTTCCATCCCCTGGAACATCGTGACGATCTTCTGCATTTGTGGGGGCAAGGCGGTCTGTACGTCGGCCATGTGCGGCTCCTTATTCTCGTCAATGATGGTGGAGTAGGCTAATTTCTGCTCCACCAATATTAGGCGGCGGATTGGCATTCCGGGCAGAGGCCGAAGAGTTCCAGCCAGTGGCCCTGGATGCGGAACTGTGTTTGCTCGCTCAGTTCGCTCGCGAGGGCATCCACGGTGCAGCCATCGAACTCGACGACGCGATGGCACTGTGTGCAGATCAGGTGATGATGATGCCCCGGCGTCGTATGGATGTACTGGCTGCAATGCTCCTCGTCGTGCAGGCGGCGCAGGTAGCCGAGCCGGGCGAGCGTATCCACCGTGCGGAAGACGGTCGCGCGGCCAATGCCCGCCACACCGCGCAGTTGGTCGTAGAGGCCGTCCGCCGTGAAGCCGCCGGGCGTCGCGAGGACGGCGTCCACGATGGCGATGCGTGGCTGGGTGATGCGGTATCCCTCATCCCGCAGCAGGCGGATAATTTCTGCCCGATCCGCCGTGCCGGTATCGAGGTTGATGCTCATCGCAGGCTCCTTCTCGCCGTAATCGCACCGGCGATGATATTGGTCAAGTGTATCATTGACGCCTTGTGGCGTCAGATTGGTAGCGTAGGATGGAAAGCCTACGCTACCTGTTCGTTGGTGGACGATGACGCGCGGCGGTGGATGAGCCAGGTCGTGAGGTATCCCTGCCGGGGCGAGAACAAGAGCGCGAGGAAGAAGATCGCTGTCGCGACGATGACGATCGTTGCGCCGGGGGCAAGTTCCGCCGGGTAGGAGATGAAGAGGCCGATCACCGCCGAGAACGCACCGATGCCCGCGCCGAGCGCCATCATCGCGGGTACGCGGTCGGTCAGCAGCCGCGCTGCCGCGCTCGGCGTGAGGATCATTGCGACGACGAGGACATTGCCGACGACCTGCAAGCAGACGACGATGGTCAGGGTCAACACGCCGAGCAGCAGGAGGTCGAGCGCCCACGCCGGATAGCCGAGTGAGGCGGTGTAGATCGGGTCAAACGAGATGAGCAGCAACTCGCGGTAAAAGAAGAAGACGAGGGCGAGGATGAGCGCGCCCATCGCGCAGATAATGACGAGGTCCGCGGTCGAGACACCCAGCACATTCCCGAATAGGAGCGACGAGAGGTCCTTGCGATACGAGCGGATGCGGCTAATCAGCATCACACCGAGCGCGAACGCCCCCGCGAACAGGACGCCAATCGCCGAATCGTTCGAGACGCGCCGGTTCCGCGAGACGCCGCCGATCAGGAAAGCCGTCACTAACCCCGCGACGAGCGCCCCACCGAGGATGCTCGTGCCGAGCAGGTAGGCGATGGCGACGCCGGGGAAGGTCGCGTGCGCCAGTGCATCGCCGAGGAACGCATAGCCGCGCAACACGACGTATGTGCCGACGACGCCACAGAGGATGCCAATCAGGATTGCCGCGACGAGTGCGTGCTGGAAGAACTGCTTGTGCAGCACGGAGGCGTAGTCATGCCAGAGATTCGCGAAGGCGATCATTGGAGCATCACCGCCTCGGCGCCGTGCAAATGGAAGAGCCGCCCGCCGTAGGTGCGCTCCAACGCATCGAGGCGGAAGGTCGTCTCCACCGGGCCGAAGGCGATCACGCGCCGGTTGAGGCACAGGACGTAATCGCAGTGGCTGCGGATGCTCGTCAGGTCGTGCGTCGAGAGGAGGACGGTCTTGCCGTCGTCGCGGAACGAGGCGAGCAGGTGGAAGATCGTCTCCTGCGAGGCGGCGTCAATGCCGGCGAATGGCTCGTCGAGGATCAGCAGTTCTGCCTCCTGGGCGAGGGCGCGGGCGAGGAAGACACGCTGCTGCTGCCCGCCGGAGAGCGTGCCGATCTGCCGCGCGACGAAGGGCAGCATATCCACCTGTGCCAGTGCGATCCGCACGCACGCTTCGTCAGCGGCGGTCGGGCGGCGGCCATAGCCCATCGCGGCGTAGCGGCCCATCAGGACGACATCGCGTACGGTGACGGGAAATTGCCAGTCCACCGCCTCGCGCTGCGGGACGTAGGCAATGCGGCGGCGCGCCTGGCGGATTGTCGTGCCGAAGAGCGTGACGCTGCCCCGCTGGTGCGGCTGCATGCCCATGATTGTGTGGAGGAGCGTCGTCTTTCCCGCCCCGTTCGGCCCAATGATGCCCGTGACGGCGCGGGAGGGGAAGGAGACATTGATCCCTTCAATGGCCGTCGTGCGATGATAGGCGACCGTGACATCGCGGACATCAATTACCGTTGCCATGGTCTCGTGCATACCGCCCCTTACTTGATTGCGTTGACGATGGTGGTCGCGTCGTAGACCATCATCTTCACATAGGTATCGCCTGCACTTGACGGCTCGCCGAGCGTGTCTCCATACAATGTATCAATAATCGTGATGCCCGTCTCTTGCGCCACTTGTCGCGCAACTGTCGGAGTCGCAGAGGATTCGGCGAAGATTGCCTTCACTTTTTCCTTCTTGATCGTGTCAATCAAGTCGTTGATCTGCTTCGCGGAGGGTTCGGCGGTATCGGAAATACTCGGGATGACCGCGCCGACGATCGTGAGATCGTACCGCGTCGCGAGGTAGCGAAATGCGTCGTGGTTCGTGACCAGTTTGCGCTGCTCCTTCGGCGCCTGGGTGAAGATATCCCTCAGTTGCCCATCGAGTTGCGTCAGTTGGTCGTGGTAGGTGTTGGTATTCGCCTGATACGCGCTCGCGTTCGCCGGGTCAACCTTGGCCAGCCCGTTCGCGATCGTTGTCACCATCGTCTGGACGAGCGTCGGGTCGAACCAGACGTGTGGATCGCCATCCGGGGCATTCGCGTCGCCCTTCAGCACATTGATGCCGCTTGTCGTCAGGATCACGGGTGCGGTGACATTCGCACTCTTGATCGTCTTGTCCATCCAACTATCGAGGCCGATGCCATGCACGAAGACGATGTCCGCCTTCGCGATCGCGTTCGCATCCGCGACGGTCGGTTCGTAGTCGTGCGGGTCCACATTCGGCTTGAGGATGCCTGCCACCGCCACGCGGTTCCCGCCGACATTCTTCACGAAGTCCTGAATCTGCGTCGTTGTCGCGGCGACCGTGACCTGCGTACCGGGCGGGATGGTCGCAACGGGCGTGCGCGCTGGCGCGGTTGCGTCGCCGTTGCTCTTGCTGCCACAGGCCGCGAGCAATGTTCCTCCCGCCGATCCCGCGATGCCGTAGAGCATCAGGCGTCGCGTAATCGGTTGCTGCTTCGTGCCTTGATGCATTGCTCGCCGCCTCCTATCGGTTGTAGAGACATGGTCTCAACATTACTTGTCGAGACCATATATCATCAAGAGGAGTGCGTCAAGGGCATCCGCGATGGCATGGCTATTACGTAGCGACGACATGCGGTAGGATATGCGTGACGCGACAGGCAAGGAGAGCAGGAGGGAATGAACCATGGCGCGAAAACGCGAGCGCGAAGGGCGTGATGGGAGCGTGGCCGCGAGCGAATTGGGGAGCGCGCTCGCGCACTTGCAGGAGCGGATCGCGCGGCTCGAAGGGCAGGTCTTCGGGGAGCGCGCGATCGGCACAGATGGCGCGGCGGGACCGGACGGGAACGCGATTTTCGCCGTGCCGCTCGATGGGAGTGTGCGTGTCCTCGCGGCATTGGCGAGCATGCCGCGCCTCGCCCTCTACCGTGCCGTGCTGGAGCGCCCCGCGACGAGCGGTGAATTGATGAAGGCGGCGAGCCTCAACACGACGGGGCAGTTGTACCATCATCTGCGCGAGATGATCGGCGCGGGGTTGATCGTGCAGGAGGGGCGAGATCGCTACGCCCTCGTACCCGAACGGCTCCCTGCCGCTCGTACGATCCTCGGCGCCGCGCTCGGTATCGCGCAGGCGGCTAATCTGACGGTAGGCGCGCCCGCGTGACGATTGCCCCCGCCGTCGCACTGACGGATGTCACCGTCACATTTCCTGCCGCGCGCCGGGGGGCGCCCTCGGTGATCGCCGTCGAAGGGCTCTCGCTCGCCGTGTCGCCGGGGATGTTCGTGACGGTGATCGGCCCTTCCGGGTGCGGTAAGAGCACGCTGTTTGGCCTGCTCGCGGGCCTGATTACTCCCGTGGCGGGCAGCGTCGCGGTGCATGGGCAATCGGTGATCGGCAAGCCGGGGCAGGTCGGCTATATGCCGCAACGTGACCTCTTGCTGCCGTGGCGAACGGTATTGCAGAACGTCACGCTCGGCCCGGAACTGGCGCGGCGCGGGGCGCAGGAGGCGCGCCAGAGCGCACGGGAGCGGTTGCCGACTTTCGGCCTCGAAGGATTCGCAGATGTCTACCCCACCACGCTCTCCGGCGGTATGCGGCAGCGCGCCGCGCTCCTGCGCACGGTGTTGATGGAGCGGGATGTTCTGCTCCTGGATGAGCCGTTCGGCGCGCTCGACGCCCTGACCCGCACTGCATTGCAGGAATGGCTGCTCGGTGTTTGGGGGCAGGAGGGGCAGACCGTCCTCTTCATCACGCACGATGTGGACGAGGCGGTCTTTCTCGCGGACCGCGTCGTCGTGATGACACCCCGCCCCGGCCGTATTCGCACGGAGATTGCCGTGCCGCTCCCCCGCCCGCGCACGCATGCCGACCTCGTCGCCGACCCGACCTTCAACACGCTGAAGGCCGACGTATTGGCGGCGTTGGGGTCGTCCTAATCTCCAGCCCCTTCCCCATGGTGGGGAGTCCACCTTCGCTCGTTGCCTCATGAGTCTCGTTGTCAGCCCGAGGAACGAGTGGCGAGATCAATGACGCGGCCTTCGGTGATACGTGTGAGTTCGTCCGGCGTGATGGCGAAGACCGCATGAGGGGTGCCTGCCGCCGCGTACACGATGTCGTAGTGCGTCAGATCGCGGTCAATGAAGGTGCGTAGTGGTATCGTGTGGCCGGCCGGTGGCACGCCGCCAATAGCGAAGCCGGTCGCGGCCCGTACTTCATCGGCGGTGGCGCGGCGGGGTGGTGCATCGGTCCATACCGCGAGGCGTGCCGGATCGAGGCGGTTGGCGCCGGAGACAAGCGCCAGCACCGGCGCGTCACCCGCCATGAAGACGAGCGATTTGACGATCTGCCCGACCGCCGTGCCGACCGCGGCAGCCGCTTCTTCGGCAGTACGCGTACTTTCCGCGAACTCGGTAACGGTCATTTCGACACCGATCGCCGCAAGAGCATCGGCGACGCGTTGCGCGGTGGGGTTCATGGCTCCTCCTTCGTTCGCGGCGATAGTAGCAGGAACATCTGCGGTAGACTACGTGCGGCGACATGGCAAAGGAAAAATGAACCACGAATCTGCCCAGAGGGCGCCCGGAAGCGCGCGAAGAAAAGAAGTGAGGTAACAAGCAATGGTGACGATTGCGGATATTTGGGCGGCGCGACCGATTATCGCGGAGGTTGCGGTGCGGACACCGCTCGTGCGGCTGCGGCTGCCGGACGCGCCCGCTGAGATTTACTTGAAACTGGAAAACTTGCAGCCGATTGGCTCCTTCAAACTGCGGGGCGCGCACAACGCGATGCGCGCGCTACCGATGGAAGCACTGTCGCGCGGGGTGCTGACGGCGAGTGCGGGGAATATGGCGCAGGGCGTCGCCTTCGGGGCGCAGCGGCTCGGTATCCCTTGCTGGGTCGTCGTGCCGGATACCGCGCCGGAGACGAAGATCGCAGCGGTCAAACGGATGGGCGGCGAGGTGATCCCCGTGCCGTTCGATACGTGGTGGCAGACCTTCTCGACGCGTACCTACCCCGGCATTGATGCTACCTTCATCCACGCCTTCGACGACGAGCGCGTGATGGCGGGCAATGGCACGATTGGTCTCGAAATCCTCGAAGACCTGCCGGATGTGGACACCGTGCTCATCCCCTTCGGCGGCGGTGGGTTGGCGTGTGGCATTGCGACAGCGCTGCGGGCGCTCAGGCCGCAGACGAAGGTCTACGCGACCGAGGCGGCGAATGCGGCCCCACTCACCCCGGCCTTCGCGGCGGGCAAGCCGGTGGACATCATCTACACGCCATCGTTCGCGGACGGCATCGCGGGGAAACTCGTTTTCCCGGAGATGTGGGAGCGTGCCTCTGCCCTTCTCGATGGCGCGTTCACCGCGACGGAAGACGAGATGAAGGGTGCGGTGCGCCTGCTCGCCGAGCGTAACCGTGTGATCGCCGAGGGCGCGGGCGCCTGCCCGGTCGCCGTCGCTCTCTCCGGCAAAGCGGGCGGCGGCAAAATCGTCTGCGTCGTCTCCGGCGGCAACATAGATTTCCGCCTGCTTGCGGACATCCTATCCGGGCAAGCAGCGGCAGAGATCTAATTGCCGGACGGTTCGTAGGGGCGGTTCGCGAACCGCCCTCCCCACCATGCCGTATTGCTCTCCGATGAGCAGCGGGCGATGCTCGCACTCTTCGGATAGAAGTCGAGACGTTTAACCTCCCCGAGTCCCCAAGCATTGATACGCGCATGTATCAGAGAGAACGTCCCGCGTGCCGGAAACAGAACGGGCGCGCTCGATGCATCTGAAATATCCTGCTTCGCGGTATCCTACGGGTATTAGCCGAAAGCGGCAACCTCATGGGCGATCACTGCGATGTATCAAGCGAGGAAATCGGTGAGCGAGCAGCAAGCGGGCAAACTGGCGGGTAAAGTCGCCCTAATCACGGGCGCAGGGCGAGGGATCGGGCAGGCGATCGCGTTTGCCTTCGCGCGGGAAGGCGCGGACATCGCGGTCAACTACCACAAGTCGGTGGAGGGGGCGGAGCGGACGGCGAGCGAGATTCGCGCCCTCGGCCGCCGCGCTGAGACGTTGCAAGCGGATGTGAGCGTTGTCACGGAGGGGCAGCGCCTTGTCGCGGAGACGGTCGAGCGGTTTGGGCGGCTCGATATTCTCGTCAACAACGCGGGTAGGTTCGATACGACCGCACTCTTTCATGTCACTGAAGAGGCGTTCGACCGGATACTCGCGACCGATTTCAAAGGGCCATTCTTCCTCACGCAGGCCGCCGCGCGGCAGATGGTCGCACAACAGGGTGGGGCGATCATCAACCTCGCCTCCGGCGTCGCGAAGGACGCCGACCCCGGCTACTTCGTCGGCACACCCTACGCGGGCGCGAAAGCGGCGCTCTGGCGCGTCAGCCAGCGATTGGCGATGGAACTCGGCCCGCAGGGCATTCGCGTTAATGTGATCGTGCCCGGCTTCATCCACTCCAAAGCGGGGCCGCTACCGGAGCACGTCCGCGCCCGATTCGCGCCGCTCGCCGCCCTGAAGCGCACCGGCGTGGTGGACGACATCGCCCGCGTCGCGCTCTTCCTTGCCTCCGACGATTCCCGCTTCATCACCGGCCAAACCCTCGTCGTGGATGGCGGCATTCGCATGCATTGATGATGCTTTGAACATCGTCGCTGCCGGCTCCGCCGCGCGCCCCGCTGCCAACCGGAGGATGATGCGCGAATCGTGAACAAGGGCGGCGCAGCAGCCCGCCCGCACATGCAAACCGGATGGCTCCCCTCTCCATTGCTGAACAAACCTGATTCATGCCGTGATTTTGGGGCGATGGAGAGGGGCCGGGGTGAGGAATTAATAAGGAAAGATGATGGTTCTTCTCCCCTCTTTGCGATCTTCATGACCTTTTTGCGGTTCTCTCCGGTTTCCGGTTGCCGTGTCACCGGCCAAGCGCGTAGGATTCGCGGCGCGGGTCAGCGCCACCAATACGCGTGCCGGTTTCGGGGTCCACAATGATCGCGCAGACGCTGCACGCCGCGCCGCTCCAATCGTCCCAGACATTGACGGTATGGCCGCGCCGTGCCAGGTCGTCACGCACAGCGGCGGGGATGCGACCCTCGATATTCAAGAGACCAGGGTGATAGCCGTGCGGCCAGAATGAGTTCGGGAAGGACTCGCTGATGATGCGCGGCTGCTCGATCGCCTGCTGCGGATTCATGCCGAACTCGGTGCAGTTGAGGAAGACTTGCAGCATCGCCTGTGTTTGGCCGTCGCCGCCGGGGCAGCCGAAGGGCATGAACAACTCGCCCTCGCGCATGGCGAGTGCCGGGTTCGGCGTCAGGCGCGGGCGCTTGCCCGGTTGCAGTGACGAGGCATGCTTGGGGTCGAGCCACGATTGCGACCCGCGCGAGGACATCGCGAAGCCAAGCCCCGGCACGAGCGGGCTGGACATCGCGCTGTCACTCGGCGTGGCAGAGAAGGCATTGCCGTCCTTATCCACGACGCAGACATAGGCGGTGTCCGGCCCCGGCGGCGCGGCGATCAGTTCGGGTTGGTACGGTGTCAGGTCGAGACCGGGCATCTCGGCCTGCATGAAGGGGAGCGGATTGCCAAAGGGCGGCATCTCGCCCCACGCACGGGTCGGGTCAATCCGCGCCCGTCGCGTTGCGGCGTACCCCGACGAAAGCAGCCCCTCGATCGGCACATTCACGAAATCGGGATCGCCGTAGAACTTGTCACGATCCGCGAAGGCAAGATTCATGGCCTCCGCGACGACATGCAGGTAGTCGGCGCTATTGTGGCCGAGCGCGGGAAGGTCGTAGCCCGCGAGGATCGCCAATGCCTGCGGGAGGGCAGGACCCTGAGACCACGGGCCGCAGGCATAGACGGTATATTCGTGATAGGGCACGGAGACAGGCGCTTCCTCGCCGACGCGAAAGCGCGCCAGATCATCGCCGGTGAGCAGGCCGCCTTCAGAGGCGCTGAAGCGGGCCATCTCCTCGGCGATCTCGCCCTCGTAGAAGAGGCGCCGCGCCGCCTCTAACCCCGCCTCCCGGTTCGCCGCACCGCGTTCCGCCGCCATCAGCCGCGCGAACGTCCGTGCCAGATCGGGCTGCCGCCAGACTTCACGGACGCGGGGCGGGCGACCATGCGGCAGGAAGGTCGGCGTCGAGGAGGACCACCGCGTCATCCGCTCCGCGTCCTGCTCGAAGACGCGGGCGAGCCGGGGGTAGACCGGGAAACCGCGCGCGGCGAGATCGTGCGCGGCTGCGGCAACCTCCGCGAAGGTTTTGGCGCCGTGGCGGGCGAGGGCGTGCAGCCACGCGCCCATCGCGGCGGGCGTGACGGTGCGCGGGATCCCCTCGGGCATATCGCCGTCGAAATGCTCCTTGAACCACGCGATGGACGCCTTTGCGGGCCAGCGCCCCAAGCCGCTGATTGTGCCGATCTGCTTCGTCCCCGCCTCGTAGATCATGATCGGGGCGACGCCGCCGATGTTGGTCAGGAAGGGTTCGAGCACATTGATACACAAGCCCGCCGCGACCCCGGCATCCACCGCGTTGCCGCCCGCTTTGAGAATTTCGTAGGCGGCGGTCGTCGCCAGATAGTGCGTCGAGGAGACCATCTGCTCCACACCCATGATCGCGGGCCGGTGGGCCTGATGCCACGTTACCATTGCGCTGCCTCCCTAGGGATTTCGTTGTCCAAGCCTGGGTCCGAAGATACGCCGGTGCCGCTATGATAGCACGGCGGCGGTCTCCACGGAGACGATTCACCTTCTCAGAACAAAATTCACGTCGCGTTGACATCTCCTTCGCCCTTCTCCTACACTCACCCCCGGTGTGGGAAGCGCTTTTCGATAGAGTGAGGAAGGGAAATGATGAGGACCACTCAGCGGCGTCAGTTCATCGGGGTCGTAGCGATGGCCCTCACCGGCCTCTGTCTGCTCGTGGCTCCCGCACTGCGTGCCACGGCACAGGGCATCTATACGAGGAGTGACACCGGCTATGACATCTCGTGGCCACAGTGCGACGGCGCGTACCCGCGCACCAATGCCTACGTCTTGGGCGTCGTCGGTGTCACCAGCGGGCACGCCTTCCGCAACAACCCCTGCTTCGCGAGCGAGTACGCCTGGGCCGCCCATACCCTGTCGCCGGAGGCGGTCTACCTCAACCTCAACGAGGACATCGGCACGACCGCCGCCTATGGCGAGACGGGCCCCTATGGGACCTGCCCGCCGGAGACTGCCTGCCACGCGCTGAACTACGGCTACAATGCGGCCTCCAGCGCCTACACCTACGCGGCGCGGCAGGTGCCGACCTTCGGCGCGCAGATGTGGTGGCTGGACATCGAGACGGAGAACTCGTGGTCAACGACCGACCTGTCGCTCAATCAGGACGTCATCAAGGGCGCGCTGCGCTATCTGCAGGAGGAGCGCCACTTCATGGTCGGCATCTACTCGACGCCCTCGATGTGGCAGGAGATCACCGGCGGGTGGCAGGTCGGCCTGCCCGCGTGGGTCGGGGGCGGGACGAAGGGCAACGCGCCGACGCTGTGCGGCACGGGCTTCACGGGTGGACCGGTCTACCTGGTGCAGTACGCGTGGGGCGACTACGACGGCAACTACGCCTGCTGATTCTTGCGGCGCATCGTAGAGCGGTGTAGGATACGCGCCGGAGGAAACGGACGGTGCCGCAGATTTTTGCCGAGCGTCACGGGCTCTCGTGGCGGAGAGCCCAAACATCCTGATTGGCCGCGTAACCCATCCGGTGCATCGGGTACGCGGCGGGAACCTTTGCACACCGCTACCGCGCATCTCGGCGCGGCTGACGCGCGTGTGCGTGCTCCTGCCATCACGGAGGAGCAATTCATTATGACCCATCACCATTCATCGTACGTGCCTGAGGCATGTTCCCGGCTTCCTTCTCTGTGCAAGCGGGAAGGAGGCGTGTAATGTTGATCGCACGGCTCGATAGCATCGGCCTGACATACGGCACGCAGCGTGTTTTCAATGGGCTGCATTTGACACTGAACGATGGCGAGAAGATCGGCCTCGTCGGGCCGAATGGCGCGGGCAAATCGAGCCTGCTGCGCATCCTCGCGGGCGTGGAGACGCCGACGGAGGGCGCATGCACGCTGCGTAACGGCATCCGCGTCGCCTATCTACCGCAGGAGTACGCGGAGCAGACGACCGCCCCGGCGATAGATGAAGTGATCGGTGGCCGGGCGGATCTGCTCGCGCTGGAAACGGAACTGGACGCGGTCGAGGCGACGCTGGCCGATCCGGCGTGCGCGGCGGACATGGAGGCGATGGGCCGCGCCCTCGAACGGCAGGCGACGATCCTTGAACGATACGAACAAGAGGGCGGGCCGCGCTTTCGGGGCGACGCGCGCGATCTTCTCATCCGCCTCGGCCTGCCACCGGAGGCGCACCAGCAGTCTGTCGCGCTCCTCAGCGGGGGCCAACGGAAGATGGTCGGTCTCGCCCGTTGCCTGCTCGCCAAGCCGGACATCCTGCTGCTCGATGAACCGGACAACCATCTCGACCTGCCCGGCAAGACGATGCTCGAAGGGGTGATCCGCTCCTATGGCGGGACGCTCATCCTTATCTCGCACGACCGCTATCTGCTCGATGACACCGTCGCGCAGATCGCCGAACTGGCCAGCGGTCGCCTGACGCTCTATCAGGGCAACTATTCGAGTTACATGACGCAGCGCGAACTCGCCCTTCTCAAGCAGCAGCAGGATTACACGTCACAGCAGAAGGAGATCAAGCGGCTCGAAGAGGCGGTTGCACGATTCACGCTCTGGGCGAACCTCGTGCTGGACGAGCGGCACAAGAAACAGGCGATGAATAAGCAGCGGCAGATTGACCGGATGGAGAAGATCGAGCGGCCCGTTTTGGAGCGGCGCAAGATGGGCCTCCATTTCCGCTCCGGCGAGCGCGGCGGGCAGAAGGTGATCGAGGCGCGCCATCTCTCTCGGTCATTCGATGACGAGATCGTACTGGCGGACCTCAACTTTACGCTCTGGCGGGGCGAGCGCGCCGGGGTCGTCGGGCGCAATGGCGCGGGGAAGTCCGTACTCGTTCAGTTGTTGCTCGGGCTGGACGCGCCGACGGAGGGCGAGGTCTGGATCGGCCCCTCGATCCGGCTCGGCCACTACGCGCAGCAGCATGATGTCCTTGACCCCACCGAGACGCCGCTCGACTGCATCCGCGTCGTCAAGCCAATGACTGCGGAGACGGCAATGGGCATCCTCGGCCGCTTCCTCTTTACCTACCGGCAGGCGACGGAGCCGATCGCGCATCTCAGCGGCGGCGAGAAGAGCCGCTTGCAACTGGCGCGCCTGATGACCGGCGGCGCGAACTGTTTGCTGCTCGATGAGCCGACGAACCACCTCGACATCGCCTCCACCGAGGTGCTGGAGGAGGCGATCAACGCCTATGACGGCACGGTACTGACCATCTCGCACGACCGCTACTTCCTTGACCGCATCTGTAGCCGCATCTACGAGATCGCGGACGGCGATCTGACCGAGTACCCCGGCGGCTACAGCGATTACGCGGAGCAGAAGGCGTGGCGGACGGGAAGCCCCTCGCCCCCGGCCCCTCTCCCGCAAGGGGCGAGGGGAGAGCAGAAGACAAAAGCGAACACGCGTCGTTGACCCCCTCTCCATTGCTGACACGCAAAGGAGAGGGGGCAGGGGGATGAGGGTTTATCCCTTCACCCACTTGGCGTACCACGCCAGGATGCGTGTCAGCAGGTCGCGCTGGTGGGCACGCTCCTCGATCGGGTGCGCCTCGCGCGGGTAGGCGACGAATTCGACGGGCACGCCGCGCCGGGTGAGGGCAGCGAACCACTCCTGGCCCTGCGCGAAGGGAACGCGCTCGTCCACTTCACCGTGGAGGATCAGGGTCGGCGTCGCGACCTGGGCAAGATACTTCATCGCGGAGTGATCCCAATATCGCCCGGCATCCTCGTGGAGTGGCGCGCCGAAATATGACTCATGCCAGTCGCGGATGTCGGTTGTGCCGTGGAAACTGACGAGGTTGCAGAGGCCCGCGCCGACGATTGCCGCCTTGAAGCGCGCCGTCTGGCTCTCGGTCCATGCCGTCATGAATCCGCCGTAGGACCAGCCGCCGATGCCCGTGCGCTCCGGGTCGGCGACACCTTCGGCGATCACGGCATCCACGCCGCGCAGGATGTCGTCCATGTCATTGCCGCCCCAATCCCCGAAATTGAGTGTCTGGAAGGGGTCACCCCGGCCCGAACTGCCGCGCGGGTTGGGGAGGATGACCGCATAGCCGCTCGCCGCAAGCAGTTGCCCCCAGTCGTGCCAACCGATCATCAGATGCTCCGTATAGACGCCTGCCGGGCCGCCATGCACTTGCAGGATGAGCGGGTAGGGGCCGTCGCCATGGAGCGCGGGGTCCGGCGTGATGAGAATACCGGCGATCTGCCGTCCGTCCGCCGCCTCCCAGTGAATGACGCGCGATGGTGCGATACTCCGCTCGCTCATCCAACCGTTATGATCGGAAACCCGGCGGATCGTGCCGGAGAGCGGCCCGGCCCAGACCTCCATCGGATGTGCTCTATCGCTGCGCACGACCGCGACATTCTCACCCGCCGCGTCCATCGTCATCAGCGTGGTGGCATTGTTTGGTGATGCGCCGCGCGTCGGGAAGTTGCCGAGTGGTTCGCTCAGGCGGTCTTCCGGCACGACATAGCGATGGAGGTTGTGCGCGGTGCTGTCGAGCAGGGTGAGCAGCAATGTGCGGTTGTCGGGCAGCCAGATGAGATCATTCTTGCCCTGTTCGAGATCGGTGAGCCGTGACTCGATGTGGCCCGAGGCGAGATCGCAGAGCATCAGCACGCCCGCGCCCTGCTTCGTGCGATCCACCCGCGCGACGAAGGCGAGCGTTGTCCCGTTCGGTGACCAACTCGGGCTGTTCGGTGTGCCGTACGTGCCCGCGACTGCCTGTGCCGTGCCATCCGCAACGGAGAGGAGATGCAGGGCGGTGCCGCCGAATCCGTGCGCCCAGCCCGGTTTCGCGCTTCCGACGACTGCGATCCGCGTCCCATCGGGCGACCATGCGTATCCGTTACCATTCCAGACATGCAGATCGTCCGGGCCGCATTGCTTCGCTGCGCCGGTCGTGACATCCACGAGCCAGATGTGGGCATATTTCCGGTGTTGGCGCGACTCGATGACGTAGGCATCGTCCTTGTCTTCTTTGCGCTTTTTCTCCTCGTCCGTCTCCGGATCGGTGCGGATGACGGCGAGTGTCGTGCCGTCCGGCGACCATGAGAGGTCGGCGAGGCTACCGTGTAGGTCGCCCAGCCGTCGTGCCTCGCCGCCGCCGATGGGCAGGAGGTACATATCCTGTTTGTTCTCCTCGTTGCGGTCGGAGAGGAAGGCGAGTGTCTGACCGTCCGGGGACCAGCGAGGCGTTGTGTCCTGCCGTGGGCCGGCGGTCAGTTCGCGCGGCGGTATCGAGCCGTCCGTCGGCGCGAGCCAGAGATGCGCGTGCCGCACCGCGCCATCTTTCGCGGTGTCGGCCAGCACGTACGCGACACTCCGCCCGTCCGGGCTGATCTGCGCGTCCCCCGGTAGCGCGAGCGTAACAATTTCTTCAATCGTGAGCGGTGTGCGGTCGGCCATGGCCGTCTCCCTTCCATCGGTCTAGAAACCCGAATCCTGAACCACCAATACTGCCCATGCTGCCCGAAGGGCACCCGTACCTACGTTCTTCTCGGCGTCCAGGCGGTTCAATCTATTCTCTTCGTCGCCCCGCGTTTTGTCCACGACGTTCAGCAGTTCCTCGTATCGCCTCTGCTTGCGCCCATGCGCCCGTCGGGGGATACTCGCCGCACGCATCGTATCTTTTCGCTGGATGAAAGGAAGCCTGCCCTATGCCCGCATCAGCAACTGAGGAGCGCGCCCGGATTTCCGTTGACGCGCTGGGTGATTTCTATGTCCGTGCGTTTTCGCGCGCCGGTCTCCCGCAGGAGGATGCCGAGACCGTTTCGCGTATCCTGATCGGCGCGGACGTGCATGGCATCGAGTCGCACGGTGCGCCGCTGGCGCATAGTTACATTCGGCGGCTGCGCAGTGGCGCGATCAACCCGCACCCGAAGATCCGCGTCGTCTCCGAGTTCCCCGGCATTGTCGTTCTCGATGGCGACAGAGGGATTGGGCCGGTCGTCGCGACGTACGCGATGGGGCAGGCGATTGAGAAAGCGCGCGAGAATGGTGTGAGCACCGTGACAGTGCGCAACAGCAGCCACTTCGCCGCTACCTGCAACTACCCCTTGATGGCGGCGGCGGAGGGTTTGGCGGGCATGGCGATGACCACAACGGGCGCGAGCGTCATCCCGACATTCGGCGCGGCGCCGCTGCTCGGCACGAACCCGATTGCGATTGCTTTCCCCGGTGGTAAGACGGAAAAGCCGTTCCTGATTGATATGTCCACGAGCGTCGTCGCGTCCGGAAAAGTCGGCGTCCACCGCCGTGAGGGGAAACCCCTGCCGGACGGATGGTCGTACGACGCGGAGATGCACCCAACGACGGACCCGCAAGTGGCGCGGTACCTGAACCCGCTCGGTGGCGACCGAGAACACGGCAGCCAGAAGGGATACGGTCTCAATGTCGCGGTAGACCTTTTCTGCGGGCTGCTCTCCGGCGGGCGATACAGTAAGCAGGTCATGCGCTCCGATACCGAGCCGCTCGGCTCGGCGCACATGTTCAGCGCGTGGCGGATTGATGCCTTCGTGCCGATGGAGGAATACGCCGCCCGGTTCGATGAATACATCCAGATGCTGCACAACTGTACGCCCGCGCCCGGCCATGCCCGCGTCCTTGCCCCCGGTGACCCGGAATGGATCGCGGAAGACGACCGCCGCGCCAACGGCGTCCCGCTCAACCCACTGATTTTGGAAGACTTGCAGGCGCTGGCGGCGGAGTTGGATATTCCGTTCGAGATGTAGCATTCCGCACCCAGGCCCCGATGCATCGTGATACGAACCTCATACGTTCCGTGATTTGTCGGCGATGGAGAGGGGAGAGTAACTGGGAACACCGATGATGCCCTCGTTGATTCGCTGCGCCGGTTGACTGCGGCACTGGCGGGAGCGACCTAACCCCCCAGCCCCCTTCGCTAAAAGGAAGGGGGAGAGGTCAGCCCCGGAAGTGCGGCATCACCTCGTCCATGAAGCGGCGGATGCCATCGGTCTTCGGGAAGTCCGCGAAACGCAGGTGGAAGTGCGAGACGCCGAGGTCCGTCCACTGCTGGATTTGCCTGACGATCTGCTCCGGCGTGCCGATCAGCCCGGAGCCGTTGAAGAAGGGGCTTGCCTCCGCCATCCGCTGCGCTTCCGCTTCGGTGTCGGCAATCGCGACGGCGTCCACGCCGACGGTCTTCTTGATGGTACTGAAATCGCGCCCGACTGCCTCGCAGTGGCCGCGCAGCACAGCCAACTTGCGCGCGTAATTCTCCCGCGTGCCGCCGCCGTTCCACCAAACGGCGTGCTTGGCGACGACCCGCAGCGTCAACTGCTCGCCGCTGCCTCCGATGAGGATTGGCGGGACGGGGTCCGGCTTCGGATCGAGATACGCGTTGTGGATGCGGTAATATTTCCCCTCGTACGTCACATCGTCCGCCGTCCACATCCGCTTGACGATCTCGACCGTCTCCTCCAACTGGGCGATGCGGACAGCGGGGCGCGGAAACTCCCAGTTGTAGGAGCGGTACTCCTCTTCCTTCCAGCCTGCGCCGATGCCGAAGACAAACTTGCCCGGCAGGAAGGCGCAGAAGTTCGCGACCATCTTCGCCAGCAAGGCCGGGTTCCGGTTCGACTGGCAGAGGACAATCGGCCCCCATGTCAGTTCCGGATACCGTGCGGCGAGGAAGGCGATCGTCGTCAGGCACTCGATCGTCGGCGTATCCTGCGCCTGCCATGACGCCCAGGGGATGACGTGATCGGCGACCCATGCCGCGTCGAACCGCCCGTGGATCACATCGAGAGTGTCTGTCATCTGCCGCAGAAATGTCGTGCTATCACTCCCGTCCGTCGGGAAATCCGGCGCCCGCCAGCCAAACTCAACCCGCTCTACCATGTCTGTCTCCTTTACGAACCGCCAAGACGCCAAGAAGGAGAAGAGAACTGATCGCCGCGAACTATCCAGAGTCTACAACGATCCTTACGTTTCTCGATATTTCTTGGCGGTTCAATCGCGTTGCAGGAGGCGGAGGCGCTGGATGAGGGCGCGGGTGTTGACATGGCATTCATCGAGGACGCGGCTGGGGATGCCTTCGCGGTCACGGAGGAGGGCGAGGGCGAGATCCGGCGCTTCGACACGCGTTTCCAGCTCTTCCGCGAACTCCGCCACGTCTTCGAGCAGCGCGATCAGCCGTGGGCCGACGTTCATCTCCTTCGGGGCGAGGAATGGCGGATCGTGCGGGACGATGAATTCTACGCGGCTGCGTGCCTGCTCCGCCATCGTGCCCGCCTCGCGGAACACCTGCCCGGTCGGGCCGTCGCTGGCGATCAGTGCGATCAACAGATGCTCGCCGCTGATGAAGCGGTGGCCGAGGCGCGTCGTTTCCGCCGCCGCGCTCCGCACTAACGCCTTCGTCTCCTCAGAAAACCGCTCATCTGCGAGAAACGACGCGAGTGGGCGCGGTTTCGGGAGCGAGGATGTCATGAGCGTGAGTCTCCGTCAGAAAGGAATCGGCTCCGTGAGCGATGCTTGGGCGTGGGTGAGCCAGCGCAAGTTCGCTTCCACGTCCTCAATTGCGGCATGCACCATCAGCCGTCCGGCGCGATCTTCGGGCGGCAGAGCGGCGACTTGGGCCGTCAGTTGGTCGCGGTCGCGCTCGTAGATACGCCGCTGCGCCGCGAGGAAGCGGGCGAGCGCCTCTGGCTGATCCTGCTCGACGAGAAAGACGAGTTTCAGCAGCGCTTCGTCCTTCGTCGGCCGCTCGGCAGGGACGGGCTTGCCCATCCACTGCGCGAGCGCGGCCTGACCCGCTGGGGTGAGCGCGTACTCCTTGCGGTCCGGCAGATTATGCTGCGGGACGATCTCCTGGAGGATCACGAGGCCATCCCGTTCGAGGGCACGGAAGGCCTGGTAGACGTGGCCAGGGTTGATATCCCACAGGCCGTCGGTCATCTCCCCAAGGGCGCGGCGGATGTCGTAGCCGTGGCGGATGCCGCGCGCGAGACACCAGAGGATCGCATAGCGGAGCGGCATGGTACATACCTCGCGTCGTGATACATCATTGCAACCTATATCACCATGATGTAGATTGCCATATGGTACTCCGGTCAGTGTACAACGGCAGCGAGCGATATACCACAGCGGGAGGCAATCATGCACAATCATGCGCGGCGCGGCATATCGTTCCTCTGGCTTCTCGTCGTCATCCTTGCCGCGTGCGGTGGCCGCGCCGCGACGAGCACCGCAGTCCCCATACGCCCGCCAACCGGCGGAAATGGCACGGTGACGGTCTTCGCGGCGGCCTCGCTGACAGAGTCGTTTATGGAGATCAAGGGCATCTTCGAGAAGACGAATCCCGGCGTAACGGTGCAGTATAACTTCGCTGGCTCACCGACGCTCGTCACCCAACTGACACAGGGAGCGACGGCGGATGTCTTTGCTTCCGCCGATCAGCCCAACATGGAGAACGCCGTCAAGAGTGGCGTGATCGCCGGGACACCGCGGACCTTCGTGAAAAATAAACTTGTCATCATCGTGCCAAAGGAGAACAAGGCGGGCATCACGGCACCGAAAGACCTCGCGAAGCCGGGCGTCAAGTTCGATACGACCCAGGAAGACGTGCCGGTCGGCAAGTATACGCAGCAGGCACTCGACAACTTCAGCATGTTGCCGGACTACGGACCGGACTTCAAGGCGGCGGTGAACAAGAACATCGTCTCGCGGGAGGACAACGTCAAGGCGGTCGTCCAGAAAGTCATCCTCGGCGAGGCGGACGCAGGGGTCGTCTACACGACGGACGCGCAAGCCGTGAAAGACAAACTGACGCTCATCGAGATTCCGGACGCGCAGAATGTCATTGCGACCTATCCCGTCGCCGTCGTCAAGGGCGCGAAGCAGGCCGCGCTCGGCCAGCAGTTCGTAGATTTCCTGCTCTCCGCGGACGGTCAGGCGATCCTGCAAAAATACGGCTTCGCGCCCGGCATGTGAGAGAATCGAGGGGATACTCAGGTAGCCCGCGCTGCCCATTCGATCGGTGAGGAAGTCGGAATCAGCGAATGAGAGTGCTCGAACAGCCCACGGAAACACGCGAGCCGGAGGAGCATGCGCGGCTTCCTCGGAGGCGCCGCGTCGCGCGACGCGGCGCCTCGGTGCAGTTCGTGTTCCTCGCCGTTTGCTCAGTGGCGTTCTTGCTGCTCTTGCTGTTGCCGTTGTACGCGATCTTCTGGAAGTCGCTGCCACACGGCGCGCTCTTTGCCGCACTTCGTCTCCCCCTTGTGCGGGATGCCTTGCGCCTCAGCCTCATCACCACCGCGATCGCGCTGGGGGCGACTGTGTTGCTCGGCACGCCTGTCGCTTACCTGCTGGCACGGTATCGCTTTCCCGGCTACGGTCTGCTCGACTCGATCATTGATCTGCCAATGGTGCTGCCGCCCTCGGTAGCGGGGCTTGGCTTGCTGATTGCCTTCGGGCGGCGGGGGCTGCTCGGCGGGCCACTGGAGGCGCTCGGCATCACGCTTCCCTTCACGACGGTCGCGGTCATCCTCGCGCAATGTTTCGTCGCCGCGCCCTTCTACATCAAGGCGGCGAAGGCGGGCTTCGCGGGGGTGGATCGAGAGTTAGAGATGGTCGCGGCGACTTTCGGCAGTTCGTCATGGTACACCTTCACGCGGATCACCTTGCCGCTCGCCTTTCCGTCGCTCCTTGGCGGAGTGGTGATGATGTGGTCGCGCGCCTTGGGGGAGTTTGGGGCAACGATCTTCTTTGCGGGGAACCGTCAGGGTATCACGCAGACGATCCCGCTCGCCATTTTTCAGGAGGAGCAGGCGTCACATTTCGATACGGCGCTCGCGATGTCCGCCGTGCTCGTCTGTGTCTCATTTGCTATCCTCGTCACCGTCAAATGGCTGACTGCCCGCCTGCTGATCAACGACGATGACACCCTGCGTCCCATCGCGCGGCGATGAGGGGTGGGCTGGCGCTTCTACGACACTCCACGCTGAGAGAGGCAACGCGCATCATATGATCCGCGCCGAGGGCACGTCGCGAGACCTGCTGCCACCATCGGCGTAACCTGCGATCGTCTCTTTTTGTCTTCGTGCCTCTCTGGTTCTATCGCTCGGTCCGTCGCGTCTGGCAGGAAGCGTGCGATACACTACCAGGCAGGTGTGCGGGAATGACAGGGAGGGAATAGACGCATGGCGATGAATCCGGCGCTCTTCAAGGCATACGATGTGCGCGGCCTCGTGCCCGAGGAATGGGGGCCGGAAGAGGCGGAGCAAATCGGGCGTGCGATCCCGTCCGTGCTCGGCGTCGGGCAAGTCTGTGTCGGGCGGGATATGCGCGTCTCATCGCCGGAGATCGCCGCCGCCCTCATCCGGGGCATCACTGCCGCGGGCGCGGATGTTGTGGACATCGGCGCGGTCTCGTCGGACGCCCTCTACTTCTCGGTCGGCAAGTACGGCTACGAGAGCGGCGTGATGGTCACCGCCTCGCACAACCCCGCCGGGTACAACGGCGTCAAGATGTGCCGCGCGAATGCGATCCCCGTCTCAGACGAAACGGGCCTGCTCGCCATCCGCGACATGGTTCTCTCCGGCAACCTCCCGCCCGCCGCGCGCACTGGCAGTGTCACCGAGCGCAAAGTGCTGGACGATTTCGCCGCGCATTGCCTGACCTTTATTGATGCCACGAGTATCCGGCCCCTCAAACTCGTCGTGGACGCGGGCAACGGCATGGCGGGCAAAGTCCTCCCCCGCGTCTTCAGCAAACTGCCGCGGGTAACGCTCATCCCGATGTACTTCGAGTTAGACGGCACCTTCCCGCACCACGACGCCAACCCGCTGGAGCAGGAGAACATCGCCGACCTGAAGGCGCGTGTCATCGCGGAGCAGGCGGATCTTGGCGCGGCCTTCGATGGCGACGCGGATCGGGTGTTCCTTGTCACCGAGCAGGGCGAGTTCGTCGGTGGCGATATGACGACCGCGCTCGTCGCGACCGCGCTCTTGCGGCATCATCCCGGCGCGGCGGTTGTCTATAACCTGATCTGCTCGCGCGGCGTCCCGGAGGCAGTCGAGAAGGCGGGCGGCAAGCCGATTCGCGCCCGTGTCGGCCACTCTTTCATCAAGCAGGTAATGCGCGAGCAGGATGCGATCTTCGGCGGCGAGCACTCCGGTCACTTCTACTTCCGCGACAACTGGTACGCGGACAGCGGCCTGATCGCGCTTCTCTCCGCCCTCGATGCCCTCTCAGTCGAGAATGTTCCGCTCTCACAGGCACTCGCGCCGCTCGACCATCGCGTCCGCTCCGGCGAGATTAACTCCGAAGTGCGCAACGTGCGTGCGACGGAGCGGAAGGTGGAGACACATTACCGCGATCAGCCCGGCGCGCACCTCGACCACCTCGACGGCCTGACCGTCAACTTCCCGGATTGGTGGTTCAACCTGCGCCCCTCGAACACTCAGCCGCTTCTGCGCCTGAACATCGAGGCGGATACGCCGGACCTATTAGAGAAACAGACCCACGAAGTGCTGAAACTCGTCCGCTCCGGCGAGCCGATGTATGAGTAACGAGTAACGAGTACGGGCAACCCCTCGCTACTCGTTACTCGTTACTGGTTGCTTCTCAGTTGCTGCCGGGGTCGCCACCGCCGGAGTCGCTACTGCCCCAATCGCCCGCGCCGGGATCGCTCCCGCCGCCGGTGTCCCAACTGCCGCTGTCAGCGGGCGAGTCGTCCATGCGGCCCTGATCGTTGCCGAGTTGCGGATCATTGTAATTACCGGCGCCCACCTGATCGCGGTTATCCTGGTTGTCGTCGCGGAAGTGATCGTAGATCGCGTTGCCGATGATCGCGCCGCCGATCCCGCCCGCCACGCCGCCAATGACACTGCCAGCAACATTACCGCCACCGCCGGATGGCTGCCCATAACCGGGGCCATAGCCGGGGCCGTAGCCACCCTGCTGCGGGTAGCCGGGGCCGGAATTGTAGCCACCGGCCGGGGCGCTCGGCGTACGGTTACGCCGCAGGACGACCATCAGCACGACCGCGATGAGCACAACGACGAGCAGCACGATGAGCAGTATCGGGAAACTGGAACTACTCTTGGTTGTCGCCGTGGCCGGAGCGCCGGCGGGTTGGGACGATCCATTCCGCGCGGGCGGCGCGGCGCGGAGATCAACGCCGAGGCGATCAATCGCCGTCAGCAGGCCACCATCAAAGTCGTTCGCTGCGAAACTTTTCGTCATCTGGTCGCGGATCGCCGTCTCCTCGGCTGTCGTGACCGCCGCACGGGTATTAACGCCGACTTTGAGTTGCAGTTTCTTCTCGTCTCGCGCGGCGTAGATCAGCACGCCGTTCAGTTTCTGCTGCTGCGCGTACTGATCGGCGGCGGCGCTGATGTCCTTGCCACCGAGGTTCGGCACGGTCTTCACCGCGATGGTCTTGCCCGTATCGCGCTGAATCTGGGCGATCTTGTTCTCCGCGTTCGTGCGCGCACTGGCCGAGAACAGATTCCCGTCGTCCTGCACCGCACCGGCGGCGAGCGCGGGCAGGGCGCTACCGACGACGACAAAGAGCGTGAGCAACACGGCAGCAATACCCCACGGTCGTCTGGCGCGCCATGGCCACAAAAGGTCTCGCATGATTGGTATCTCCTTCTCCGGTTTACTCAACCACCGGCTGATGGACGCGGTTATGGAACGGCGTCACAGTATATCGTACCACGCCTGTCACACAGATACGCAGTTGCCGCGTCCCGTGTTGCATCCCGCCCTCCCTGCTGCTTGCTGCCTGCTGCTCGCCCACTATGCGATGATTGCCGTCTTGTCGGCAATACCACCATCGGGAGGGGACAAGCATGACGCGAATGACGGGCGCACGAGCGGTAGTCGAGCAATTGAAGCGCGAGGGTGTGCGGCACGCCTTCACCGTGCCGGGTGAGAGTTTCCTTTCCGTGCTCGATGCGCTCTACGATGAACCCGCGATCGCGCTCGTCGCGACACGGCACGAGAGCGGCGCGGCGTTCATGGCGGAGGCGGTCGGCAAACTGACCGGCACGCCCGCCCTCTGCATGGGCACGCGCGGCGTCGGCTCGGCGAACATGGCGATTGCCCTCCACACCGCGTACCAGGATTCGACACCGCTCATCGCGCTGATCGGGCAGGTGGAGACGCCGCATCGCAGCAAAGAAGCATTTCAGGAGGTCGAACTCGCCCCGTTCTTCGCGCACATCGTCAAATGGACCGTCGAGGTCGAGCGCACCGATCGCCTCCCCGCCCTCATCCATGAAGCGATCCGCCGCGCGATCGGTGGACGACCTGGCCCCGTGCTCCTCGCTGTGCCGACTGATGTGCTGAATGCCGAATGCGACTTCACCCCCGACCACTTCCGTGTGCCCGCCATCGCTCCCCGCCCCGCGCCGACTGCCAGCGACGCCGCGCACGCCGTTGATCTGTTGCTCACCGCCGAGCGGCCCGTCATCCTTGTCGGCGGCGGCCTGCTTCGCGCCGGTGCGACGGATGACCTCGTTCGGTTCGCGGAGGAGACAAGCATTCCGGTGATTGCCGGATTCCGCCGTTACCACGCCTTCCCGAACAATCATCCGCTCTTTCTCGGCAGCATGGGCCTCGGCGCGCCATCCTGTGTCCGCGAGCGGTTGCGGGCGGCGGATGTCCTCCTCGCGCTCGGCACGCGCCTCTCGGAGTTCACGACCGGCGCGTACACGATCCCCGCACCGCAGACGCAAGTGATCCATATAGACATTGACGCCGGTGTCGTCGGCGTCAACAACTCCATCACTCTCGGCATCGTCTCGGACGCGAAAGAAGCCCTTTCGGCGATGCACTCCGCCCTCACCAAGCATCCCGACCCGAAACGCGATGCACGCCGCGCTGCCGCCGCACGCGACCGCGCCATCTTCGAAGCCGCAACGACGATTCCCGAAACCACTCAGTCCTTCGTCCTTCGTCCTCAGTCCTCGGTAGACCCGACCACGATCATGGCGGACCTCGCGCGCCTCCTGCCACCGGAGGCCGTCATCACCGGCGACGCAGGCAACTTCTGGGGCTGGTTCGGGCGGTATCACCGATTTTCCCTCCCCGGCGCCTTCCTCGGCCCGACGAGTGGCGCAATGGGTTACGCGATGCCTGCTGCCGTCGGCGCGGCGCTTGCCCGGCCCGGCGTGCCTATCCTCGCCGTCGCGGGGGATGGCGGCTTCCTGATGACCGGCAATGAGTTGGAGACGGCGGTACGCTGCAATCTACCGGTGATCGCGCTCGTCTTCAACAACTGCTCGTACGGCACGATCCGCATGCACCAGGAGCGTGAGTTCCCCGGCCGGGTGAGCGCGACCACCCTCGGCCCGGTGGATTTCGCCCGCTTCGCCGCATCGCTCGGCGCGCATGGCACACGCATCATCAATAGCCGCGATTTCGCCCCCGCGCTCGAACACGCCCTCGCACTGAAGCGCCCCGCGCTGATCGAAGTCATCACCGACCCGAACCAGATCGCCGTTGGTATGACAATAGCAGGACTCCGGGCGCCCTCTGGGCGGGATGAGGGCTGAAGATCGCGAACCCGCAACATTCCTGCTGCTCGTTCGTTAGACAGAACGGATGCGGATAGATCACCCTTTGCACATTGCTGATTGCTTGAAAGGCATCCTCCGTGACCGAACGACAACGACGCACCTGGCGGGCCGTAACGGCTTTGTTCCTCATGCTTCTCTGCGCTCGCCTGTCACTCCCGTCAGTAACCGTCCTCGCCGATGATTCCTCGGTTCCCGCTCCTCAGTCCTCAGCCCTCAATCCTCAGCCCTTCGGTATCTGGCACGCGCCGGACGCGAATCGCCTGAAGTTCGGCATCGCCGGACATATGTGGTGGCTCGACTCGCACCTCGACGAGTTCATGGCCTATTACCATCAACTTGGCATCACCAACGTCCGTCTCTCCCTCGATTGGAAGACCTTCGAGCCGCAACCGGGGCAGTACGACTTCGCGCAGTTCGACCGCGTCCTGAACCGTCTCGCTGCCGAGAATATCGAGGTGATCGCCTCGTTCGTCTCCGCGCCCGCCTGGGCTAGCCCGGACAGCGCGGCGTGTACGAAGGCGCAGCAGGAGTTCGATAAAGAGCGGCTCACCTGTGGCATCCGGCCCGACGCCGAGCCGGACTTTCGCGCTGCCGTCCGCACCGTCGCCACGCGCTACCCGTTCATTCGCCTCTGGGAATTCTGGAATGAGCCGGAACTCTGGACCTATATGGGGCACGAGGTGGCGGATTACCTGCGCTGGCTTCGCCCCTTCTACGATGAGATCCATGCCGTCAACCCCGGCGCGGTTGTCGCGGCCAATACGCTCGCGGGCGTCTTCTATGTAGACTGGCTCTACGGCGTCAGCGACAACACAAACGGGCCGAGCAAGCGCCCGTGGGACGCGATCTCCTTCCATCCATACGGTTCGATTATGAAGCCGAACGCGAACGGCCAGGTTGTCGCGATCATCCCAGAGCCGATCCAGGCCGTCCGCAAACGGATGGTGGACGCGGGCGACGCGAGCAAGAAACTCTGGATCACCGAGTATGGTTGGGAGACGACGCCGGATCAGCAGGCCGCCTTCCTCCAGCAAGGTTTGCCGTGGCTGCTCTCGCAGGACTATATCGAAGTGGCGAACCTGCACATGCTCCATGACTGGACTGGCGAGCACTACGGCCTCCTCACGACGGAGATACCGATTTATGGCACCGGGAGAAGCATTGATGCGCGCACGCGGTTCGTGCCGAAGGAGCCGTACTACAGCGCCTACCGATATTTCCCCAAGAACGTCACCGCGTCCGCCCCGAGTGGACCCGGCATGCTCGTCTTTCCGCAGACCGGCCATGTCGTGCAGAGCGAACTCCGCGTCGCGTGGGAGCGCCTCGGCGGGATGACGACGCTCGGCCTGCCGCGTACCGCCGAGTACGCCCGGCGCGATCCGGCGGACGGCCTCTGGTATCGCACGCAGGATTTCGAGCGCGGCCGCTTGATCGTCCGCCCCGCCACGAGCGGCCAGCCCGCGCATGTGGACGCCGCCCTGATCGTCAACGATCTTTTACAGGTGAAAGGCTGGCTGGACCCGAAAACGGGCACACCGAGTGGCCCCGCCGCTCCCGAATCGGCCCCCGCCGCCCCGGACGCCTTCTGGTTCCCGGCCGTCGGGCATGCGGTCACACCTCCATTCCGCGCCGCGTGGCAGCAGGCAGGTGGGCTTGCCTTCCTCGGCATGCCGCGCACTGGCACGATCACAGAAAACGGCGTCAGCGTCCAATATTTCGAGCGCGGCCGTCTCGAACTGCGCGGGAACGCCGTGCAGTTCGGTCTTGTCGGCAACGATGCCCTCATCGCTCAGGGCTGGCTCGACGCCGGTGGTGGTCCAATCCCGAACACCCCTACCGCCCGCGAATGGGCGGGGTAGTTA
>Ga0102924_1000031_pt1 | contig 154134 bp, 143 predicted proteins | sample PaiPotPPM11metaG_FD_80116 | JGI IMG/M metagenome (GOLD analysis project Ga0102924, IMG submission 80116) | Iron sulfur acid spring bacterial and archeal communities from Banff, Canada, to study Microbial Dark Matter (Phase II) - Paint Pots PPM... ...
ACCCCACCCCCGTCAATGCCCCAATCAGGCTGATCAGCACCGCTTCCGTCACGAACTGCGTCAGGATGTCCTTCCCCTGCGCGCCCATCGCTTTCCTGATCCCGATCTCCCGCGTTCGCTCGGTCACACTGACCAGCATGATGTTCATGATGCCGATGCCCCCGACCAACAGCGAGATACTGGCGATGACGAGGAGGAAAATCTGATAGGTCTTCTGCGTGGACTCCGCCGCAGCGATCTGATCCGCCTGGTTCGTCACCTGCCAGTCCGGTTGCCCCGTCTTCGTGCGATGCTGCCCGGCCAGGGCGTCGTTGATCTCCCCCATCGCCTTGTCCACACTCTCCGGGCTGTTCGCCTTCACTGAGATCGTGTCAATGTTGTGCCCCGCACCGACCGGCTGCTGCCGCCCACCCGTCAGCACCGTCAGCACCGTCGTGATCGGCACGTAGACCTGATTGTCGCGGGAGCCGAAGCCATTGCCCCCCTTGACCTCCATCACGCCGATCACCGTGAAGGAGTTGTTGTTGAGGCGCACCGTCTTGCCGACCGGATCGCTGGACGGAAAGAGGGCGGTGGCGATGTTCGCTCCCAAGGCGACGACGCGCGCCTTGCTCGTCACATCCTGATCGGAGATGAAGGTGCCGGCAGTGGGAGTGTAACTGTGGACATCCTGATAGGAGGGCCAGACACCGAGCGTCTCCCCGAAGGTGTTGACGGTCCCGACGTTGATCCGCCCCCCGCGCCCGACCTCCGGGGAGAGGGCGGTGACATCGGGGAGCACCCCGGGTTGGGCGAGCGCGTCGGCATCCTCGAGGGTGAGGGTGTTGGCGAGGGCCCCGGTGGCGACCCCCGCCGTGCGCTGGTTGGCGCCCTGCACGGTGATCAGGTTGGTGCCGTTGGCTTCGAGTTTGTCGCGGGCGGTGGCGACGACGCCGTTGCCGATGGCGAGGAGGGCGATGACGGCGCCGACGCCGATGATGATGCCGAGCATCGTCAAGCCGGTCCGCAGGACGTTGGCGCCGAGGCTGTCGAGGGAGGACTTCAGGCTCTCGCTGAGCGGCACCCCACCCCGTCCCCCCGTCTTCGGCGCTACGCTAAGTACTGCAATCGGCGCGGGCGGCTCCTCCCGCGGTACAGTAGCGGCTTCCGGGGCGGCGACAATCCTCTGCGCCATGCATCTACTCCTCTTGCGGCATCATATGACACGGCGGCAAACCGCGTTTGCATACTATCTCTCCACCTGGCAGCGTACAACGAAATGTTAAATATTTATGATACGCGCCCGTTGTTTCTCTCCGTCTGCCACCGATCAAGCAGGTGCGTCTCGCGGTCGGGGGCCATCCCGGCACGGCGTTCGGTATCCGGTGGGAGGGTTGCGTCCCAGGTGAGGGTGTCACGTACCGTCTCCGCGATCGGCCGGAAAGTCAGACCGGCGGTGTAGGCCGCGTCACTCCGCGCGCTGTTGATCGCGTTCATCGTCGCGGGGAGCCAGAGCGGCAATTCCATCCACGGCCCGACGTGCTGATCGAGCAGGAATTCCTCGCTCACCCAGACGAAGCGGGCATCGCTGCCGCTGACCGACGCGCAGGTCTCGATCAAATCGCCCATCGTCAGTGGGTAGTCCGGCCCCTTCGCGTTGAAGACGCCCACGGTACTCGCTTCCGCCATGCGGACGATCCATGCGGCGAGGTCGCGCACATCCACGATGAACTGCAACGGCTGCTCCAGCACGCCCGGAACGAGCACCTCACCGCCCTGCGCGACCCGATGCACCCAATAGGTGAAACGGTTCGAGGGATCGTGCGGCCCGACGATCAGGCCGGGGCGGATATTGAGCGTTCGGCCTGGCATCACCCTCTCCACTGCCTGCTCGCAGAGCGCCTTGAGCGGCCCATATGTCCCCCCGGTCACTTCTTCCACTGTTTCGTCCGGGATCGTGCCGACGGGCGAGCGCTCATCGCTCCCCGGCGCGCTGAGGTCCGCGTAGACAGACATCGTGGAGATGAAGATGTACTGCCTGACCGCCTCCGCCAGCATCTCCGCCGAGGCGCGCACGACGCGCGGAAAGGAGCCGCAGGTATCAATCACCGCGTCCCACTGTCGCCCCCGGAGCGGCGCGAGGCCGCCATCGCGGTCGCCCCGCAGTTTCTCGACATCGGGGAAAAGGTTCGGACTGTGTTGCCCGCGGTTGAAGAGCGTCACGTCGTGCCCGCGCGCCACCGCCGCCTCCACGAGATGCCGCCCGAGAAAGATCGTCCCGCCGATGATGAGGATCTTCATGCTCATTCCTTGCTATAGCGCGTCAGAGACGATCACATTCGTCGGCGGTTCGCCCGGCCTGACGCAGATTCGATACCTCATCGCAATACGGAATCTTACCGCAAATCGGTAGGCAGTTCATCGTAATTAATCGGGTAACCCGCGAAGAGGCATTCACGGCAGGTGGGGCCGAGGTCGAATCGGGAACGGCAACGGGAGCAGAAGCCGGTGTAATAGCCATGAGCGAAGAGGTGCGCGTCCATCGGTTGGAGAGCCGCGCCGCTCGTCAGGTGGCGGCACTCCGCGATGAGCAATGCCTCGATCTCCGGCGCGAGTGCGGCAGGGCGGGCGACATCGTAGCGGTTGCCGGACCAGTCGCTGATGCTGATCGTCCGGATGGCGCCCCGATCGTAGAAGGCTTCGAGGTAGGCCTGCCCCTCTTCGAGGGCGACGATCGCGGAGACGTACTGGATCGCCGCAGCCGCGTCCGCTTCGTCGGCAAACAGACGACCGGCAATCTGCACCAGGCGATGCGCGGCGCGGCGTTGTGGATCGGGCCGCTCCCGCACGACCTCAATGTCCGGCATGTCTCACCTCCGCCGGGGCACGCGATACGCGGATAAATGCCTCAATCCGCGTGGCATCCTTGATACCGGGCTGCCCCGCGACCTCCACGCCGCTCGCCACGTCCACGCCCCACGGCCCGACGATGCGGACGGCATCGGCGACATTCTCCGGCGTGAGTCCACCCGCGAGCAGAATTCGTTCCTCGGCGGCCACCGCTTTGGCGAGCGCCCAGTTGCCCGTCTGCCCCGTGCCGCCATACTGCCCCGGCACATGGGCATCGAGGAGTGGCGTGAGTGGCTGGCCAAACGGGCCGGGCGGCAGCGATCGCGCCGCGTGATGGAGCGCGTGGATGCGCTCGCGCAGCGTGTCCACGTCTTCGCCGGGCAGCGTGCGGACGGCCATCAGAAGCGGCACGTTGAGCCGTTCGACAGCCGCCGCCGTCTCATCGCCGGAGAATTGGACGAGATCGAGGCCGCACAGCGCCACCGTCGCGGCGATCATTGCCGGATCGGCGTTGACGAAGAGGCCGCTGACAAGCGGCTGCGGCCCGTCCTCCGCCCGGAACGCGGCGATCACTTCCGCCGCTTCCTCCGGTGCGATGTATCGCCGGGTGCCCGGCCAGAAGGTGAAACCGACGATCTCCGCGCCCGCCGCCGCCGACGCTTGCGCGTCCACCAACCGCCGTACGCCGCAGATCTTCACAATCGTCATTGCGCGCCACCGGAGCGCGCTCGGTTATCCGCCTCCGCCAACGCCCGCACCGCCGCCGTGCGATCCGCCGCGGTGATGACGGACTCGCCGACGAGCGCGGCATCGAACCCGACGTCCGCGAGCCGCCGTATATCGTCGGCGTTCCTGATGCCGCTGAGGGCGGCACGGACGGTCTCTCGGGGCATCTTGGCAGCGAGATCGGTGGCGAGGTCGGTATTGACGCTGAAGTTCCGCAAATCCCGCTGGTTGATGCCGATCAGCGCCGCACCCACCGCGACCGCCCGCGCCAACTCCGCCGCATTGTTCACTTCCACGAGCGCGGTCATACCATACGCCAATACGGCGGCGTAGAGCATCGCGAGCATCGCGTCGTCCAGTGCGGCGACGATCAGCAGACAAGCGTCCGCACCCCACGCCCGCGCCTCCGCGACCTGATACGGGTCAATGATGAAGTCCTTGCGGAGGAGCGGAATCGTGCTGCCGACGGCATCGAGACCGCGCCGCGCGATCGGGAGATGGGTCAGGCTACCGAGAAAGAACGATTCGTCCGTCAGCACCGAGAGCGCCGCCGCACCGCCGCGCGCGAACTCGCCCGCGATCTGCTCCGGATTGTAGTCCTGCACAAAGATGCCCTTGACGGGCGAGGCACGCTTCAGTTCCGCGATCACGCGCACCGGCTCGCTGGGTTTGCGCTTCAGCGCCGCGAGGAAGTCACGCGGCGGCGGCGTGCGGCTCAGTTTCAGTTCGATCAGGTCCATCGCGACGCGCGCCTTGCGCGCGTCCACTTCGTGCCGCTTTTTCGCCAGGATTTCGTCGAGAATCGTCCCTGTCTGTTGTACCATGCGCGCCTCCCTCGCCTCGGCATAGTATACCGCGCGGAGTGCCGAGTGCTGAGAATGATGCTACCCTTGTTGTAACACGGTTGGAGACGCGCCATTCCAGAAGGAGTGCATGATGGCAAATGTGACGCTGCCCGATTCCCCCGAAGCCTTCGCGGAGGCGACGTGGGACGATATTCTGCCCTACTACGAGGACCTGAACGCTCGCCCGCTCGACGAATCGAACGTCGAGGGATGGCTGCGGGATTGGGCGAGATTGGAAGAGATGGTCGCGGAGGCGAGCGCGATCGCCTACAACGCGTACACAACCGATACCGCGAGCGAGGCGAAGGAAGCGACGCAGGTGCGCTTTTCCAGCGAGATCGAACCCCGGATGCACGAGCAGCATGTCGGCCTCTCGAAGCGGCTCCTCGACCTCGGCTACGAGCGCGCGGAACTGGCAACATTGCTCCGCAGCATGCGGAATCAATTGGCAATCTTCCGCGCGGAGAATGTGCCGCTCGTCGGCGAGGAAGAGCGGCTGAACACGCAGTACAACAAGATCACGGGAGGGATGACCGTCATCTGGGAGGGCGAGGAACTGCCGCTCCCGCGCCTGCAACCCTTCTTGCAAAGTGCGGATCGGGACGTGCGGGAGCGGGCATTCCGGCTCGGCTCTGAGCCGTACATCGCGCAGCACGACGCCTTAGCAGACATCTTCGACCACCAGTACGCCCTCCGACAGCAGATGGCGAGGAATGCCGGATTCGCCAACTACCGCGACTACATGCATCAGGCGAAGGACCGCTTCGACTACACCCCTGCCGATTGCGAGGCGTTTCATGCCGCTGTCGAGCAGACGGTCGTGCCCGCTGTCGCACGACTGCATGCGCGCCGCAAGGAGCGGATGGGTCTCGCCACGCTCCGGCCCTGGGATACCGCCGTTGACCCCGAGGGCCGCCCACCACTCAAGCCGTTCGACGAGGTGAACACGCTGATTACCCAGGCCGAGACGATTTTCCGGCGGCTCGATCCGACACTCGGCGGCTACTTCACACAGATGGCGGACGAACACCTGCTCGATCTCGACAGCCGCAAAGGCAAAGCGCCGGGCGGCTACTGCATTGATTACCCGTATCGGGGCCGCCCGTTCATCTTCATGAATGCGGTCGGCGTCAACGGTGATGTGGAAACCTTGCTCCATGAGGCGGGGCACGCCTTCCATGTCTTCGAGGCGCATCACCTTCCCCTCTACTGGCAGCGCCAGACAGGGTCAGAGATGGCGGAGGTCGCCTCGATGAGCATGGAACTGCTCACCGCTCCCTTCCTCGCCTCCGACGATGGCGGGTACTACTCCGCGGCTGATGCCCGTCGTGCCCGGATTGAACATCTGGAAGGCATCCTCCACGGCATCCCCCACATCGCCTGCGTTGATGCCTTCCAGCACTGGCTCTACACCAGCGGGGACGGTCACGACCGGACCGCCCGCGATGCCGCCTGGCTCGCCCTGCGTGCCCGCTTCGAGCGGGGCGTGGACTGGTCGGGACTGGAAGCGGAGCGGATTGCCCGCTGGTACCGCCAACTGCACATCTTCCTCTATCCGTTCTACTACATCGAGTACGGGATCGCGCAGGTGGGCGCCTTGCAGGTGTGGGGCAACAGTCTGAGGGATCATGGGGGGGCGCTGGCGGCGTATCGGCGGGCGCTGGGATTAGGGGGGACGGCGCCGTTGCCGCAGTTGTTCGCGGCGGCGGGAGCGCGGCTGGCGTTTGATGGAGAGACGATGGGGGAACTCGTCGCCCTCATCGAGACGCAGATCGCCGCCCTTGAAAGTAACGAGTAGCGAGTAACGAGTAAAGCGGTTCGTTCTCGCTACTCGTTACTCCATCGTGAGATGACCATGGACCTGCGATTCTTGCTCCGGGGCATGATCTTTGGCCTCTCGGTTGCCGCGCCGGTCGGGCCGATGGGCGTGCTCTGCATTCGGCGCACGCTGACGGACGGACGGCTTGCGGGCTTCATTTCCGGTCTCGGCACGGCGACGGCGGACGGCTGCTACGGCGCCATCGCCGCCTTCGGATTGACCTTCATTTCGTCCTTCCTCGTCAATCAGCAGTTCTGGTTGCGGCTGATCGGCGGCACATTCCTCTGCTATCTCGGCGTGACGACCTTCCTGAGCAAACCCGCCGAACGACCGGCGGCGATGGGGAGGGGTGGTTTGCGGAACGTCTATTTCACGACGTTCGGCCTCACGCTGACGAACCCGCTGACGATCCTCACCTTCGCGGCGATCTTCGCGGGGATCGGCGCGGGCGAGATCAAGGGCGCCTATGGGTCGGCGGCGCTGCTCGTGCTCGGTCTCTTCCTCGGCTCCGCACTCTGGTGGCTCCTCCTCAGCGGCGGCACCGGCATCGTGCGCACGAAACTGACGCCCGCGCGCCTCGTCTGGGTGAACCGCATTTCGGGCTGCGTGATCGCCACCTTCGGGGTGCTCGCCCTGTTCAGTATCGCCCGGTAGCGCGACGATAGCGACTTGCGCGGCACGCAGCGCGGGTGTATACATGAGGCACAAATGACCCTGCGCTGTGCGTGATGTCTCCAGTATGCCATTGAGCCAATACTTCAATGTGCGGGAGCCATAACCCATCAGGAGCGAGGCCGCCGGTGAGCAACCGGCGTTACCATTCCCGGTGGCGGGGCGCCCACCTGCCTCGGCAGGTTCAGAGCATTTCGAGGCACACGGCAGAGCGGGGTCTCCCCAGCAATGAGCGATACTAGCGAGGTACGAGCAATGAGTACGACAATGGACGACTCATCGCTTCCTGCCCAAAAGGCTCCCGCTCATCGCTCATTGCTTCACTTGGTGCATGGCGATGATGCGAAGGCCGCACGGGAGATCGTCGGGCGGCTGCGGGCAGCGCATGCGGAATGCGATCCCAGTGGACTGAACACGACGATCCTCGAAGGCGATGCCGCGACCGTACACGCGGCCATCACCGCGTGCGACGCGCTCCCCTTCTTCGGCAGCGGGCGATTCGTGCTCGTGCGCGGGCTGCTCGGTCGCTATCTGCAACCGACCGAGGGGCAGCGCGGGCGACGCAAGGCGGCGGACTTCGAGGCGCTGCTGCCATTGGCAACCTTCCTCCCGGCGATGCCCGCGACAACGACACTCGTCTTCTGGGAATCGGGCACACTGAATCTTTCCAGCCTGCCCGCGTCGGTGCGTGACGCGTTATTGTCCGGGACCGTCCACACCGCCAGCCTGCCCGCGTCGAACGAGCGCGATGCCTGGTTGCGCTGGATTCGCGATCGCGCGGTCGCGGAAGGCGTGAAGATCGAGCGTCCTGCCGCCGAAGCGCTCCTGAACGCGCTCGGCTCCTCCGCTGTCGGCCCGACCGGCGCGCTCCGGTTGGAAAGCGAAATCGCCAAACTCGCCACCTACTCGCTCGCGCTGGATGACGGCGGCACGATCACCGCAGCACAGGTCGCGACGCTCGTCCCGGACGCGGCGGACGAAGAGACTTTCGCGTGGCTCGACGCGGTGATCGGCGGCAATGCGCGGGAGGCGGTGACGCGCACCGAGCGCCTGCTCGCCGCCGGCGAGGAGCCGATGCGGCTGCTGGCGCTCCTCGCCAGCCAGGCCGGGTACCTGACACGCGCGAAATGGCTTGGCGCTCTGCCACAGAACGACGCGGCGGCCCTGCTCGGCGTCGCGCCGAATCGCGCCTATCACCTGATGCGGGCGGCACGCGGCGTGGATGCCGCGCGAATGGCGACGGCGGTCCATGACCTTGCGGCGGCGGACGAAGCGGTCAAGATGGGCGTCACGACCAACGACGCGGACGCCCTCCTCTGGGCCGTCCTTCAGGTCGCTCACCTCGGCCCCCCCGGCCCCGCCTGGGAGCACCGCACCGACCTCCCGTAATGGGGATGCGAACCACAGAAGAGCGCAGAGAAGAGAAAAAGAAGACCGGAACCATAGTGGTTCGGCCCCCTTATTCCTTCTCTGCGCTCTCTGTGGTGAAACAGACCTTACTTGCCGAGGGCGTTGTATTTTGCCATCAGGCGGCTCTTCCGGCGGGCGGCATTGTTGCGGTGGATGACGCCCTTTGAGGCGGCCCGGTCGAGCGCGCTGATCGCGTCGCCGACGGCGGTCGCAGCAGTGGAGGTATCTCCTGCCTCGATCGCGGTGCGGGCGCGGCGCACGTAGGTGCGCGTCGCGGAGATAATCGGGCGGTTGCGCAGGCGGCGGCGCTCGCTGACCCGCATGTCCTTCATGGACGACTTGAGATTCGGCACGCGCTACTCCTCTGCTCCGGCGATTGCGCTCACGCTTCCAACGGCCCCGCATCGGGCGCGTCTGGTAGACTATCACGGATGACGATACCGTGCAAGCCGCCGGATTACCTGCCCCTTGCCTCTCCCAGACGACGGGAGAGGGGAGTGATACGAGGAGATCGTTTGCGTCATGCAGATTGACGGGGCTGCGCCAGCGTCGGGCCTGACTGCCGAGGAGCAAACCGAGAAGACCCGGCGCATCAAGTGGGTACCACGCCCCCCGAAGGCGAAGGCGCGGCAGAAAAGCCCCGCTGCGCCCGCGCCAAACCCCGCGCCCCGCATCGGCGATGCGGACGCATTGCCCACGCCGGGTTTCGCACCGAAGAACGGCAGCGCGCCGCCCGGCCTCCCGGTCCCGGACGACGTTCCGCCGCTCGAACCGATGCCGATGATCGCTCCGTTGCCCACACCGATCGGGCCACAAAGCGCACCGGCCATCGTGCAGGCGCGCGCCGCGATGGGCAGAGCGGTCGCGGTCGTCGGCCTCGCCTTCATCGCAAACCGGGCGCTCGGCCTACTGCGCGATGTGATTATCGCGGGCAAGTTCGGCACGCGGGCCGACCTCGATGCCTACTATGCCGCCTTCCGCATCCCGGACTTCCTCTTCCTCGTCATCGCCTCCGGCGCGTTCGGCGCGGCGTTCATCCCGATCTTCACCGGCTTCCTCGAACGCGATGAGGAGACCGCCGCCTGGGTGCTGGCGAGCAGCACGCTCAACACCGCATTCTATGCACTCACCGCGCTCTCGGCGATCGGCTTTTTCTTTGCGGGGCCACTCGTCCATACGATCGTCGCGCCCGGCTTGACGGCAGCACAGCAGACGCTCGCGACGGACCTGACGCGCATCCTCCTCCTCCAGCCACTCTTTCTCGGCCTCGGTGGCGCGGCAATGGGCATCCTGAACGCGCAGCACCGATTCCTCTGGCCCGCCCTCGCCCCCGTCACCTACAATCTCGGCATCATCGCGGGCGCGCTCGTCCTCGCGCCCCGCTACGGCGTGAAGGGGCTGGCGTATGGCGTCGTGATTGGCGCGGTCGGCCACTTCCTCACGCAACTCCCCGCCCTCGCGCGCGTGATGCGCTACTACCCCGTCGTCTCGCTCCATGTGCCGGGGATGCGGCAGGTTGGCGCGCTCCTCATCCCCCGGATGTTTGGGCAAGCGGTCTTCGCCCTCAATTTCGTGATCGTCACGAATTTCGCCTCCCGCCTCGGCGAGGGGCGCGTTTCGGGCTTCCAGTACGGCTATACCCTCTTCCTGCTGCCGCATGGCGTCTTCGCCCTCTCCGCCGCAACGGTGCTCTTCCCCACACTCTCGCGGCTCGCCGGTGCGGGCGACTGGGCGGAGTTCCGCACGCAGTACGCCGCGACGCTCCGCACGGTCCTCTTCTTTATCGTCCCCGCCACCGCCGCCTTAATTGCCCTGCGCACGGCCATCCCCGAAGCGATCTACCAACTCGGCGCATTCAATGCCACGTCCACCGACCTGACCGCGACGGCCCTCGGCGCGCTGGCGACGGGATTGATCGCGTACGCCGTCGTGGAGATCATCACGCGCGCCTTCTACGCCTTGCAGGACACGCGCACGCCGGTGATCGCGGGCGTCCTCACGATTGCCCTCAATCTGCCTCTCAGTTGGGTTTTGAGCAAGGCGTTCGGTCTCGGTGGCCTCGGACTCGGCCTTGCCGCCACGACCTGGCTGGAGATGACCATCCTGCTCGTCGTCCTCCGCCGCCGGATGGGCGTCACCGCGCCGGGTCTCGCGGACGCGCTCGCGCGCATCTTCTGGGCCACCGCCACAATGATTGTCGCGCTGATGCCTTGCTCGTGGCTGCTGCACAAACTGCACCGTGCGACCGGCAAGAGCGTCGCGCAACTCGCCTTCTTCCTCGTCACACTCGGCATCGGCGCGGCGGTCTACCTGGGCGTCTGCAACTGGCTCGGTGTCGAAGAGGTGCAGCGCGTCCGTGGGATGGTCATGCGCCGGTTAGGGCGTGGTCAAAGAGGGTGAAGAAAGCGTGAATCATGGCGATGGCGGGCTTCAGCCTGCCATTCCGTACTGTGGCAGGCTGAAGCCCGCCACCACCGTTTCTTATCGAGAGGAGCACAGTGCGATGAGGTTGTCGGTGCTGGTTGAAGGGGCACATGGATTGACGTGGACGCGTTGGAAGGAATTTGTCGCCACGACGGAGCGGCTGGGGTTCGCGGGGCTGTACGGCTCCGACCATTTCACCCTCGCGGGCGCGCCACCGGACAAGGATTCGCTCGAACTGATCGTCTCGCTCGCCTACGCCGCCGGCCACTCGGACCGCCTGCAACTCGGCCAACTTGTCTCCCCCGTTTCGTTCCGCGATCCGATGATGCTGACGCGCCAGATGCTCGCGCTCGATGATTTGAGCGGCGGGCGGATGATCTTCGGCATCGGCGCGGGCTGGAATGTCCGCGAGCATGCGATGTTCGGCTACGACCTCGGCGACATCAAAACGCGGATGGACCGGTTCGCCGAATCGCTGGAAGTCGTCACGCGGTTGATGCGCAGCGACCAACCCGCCTCCTATTCCGGCACGTATTACCATCTCGAAGACGCGACGCTCCTGCCGCGCCCGCAACGGCGCGGCGGCCCACCTCTGCTGATCGGCGGCAGTGGCCCGAAGCGAACGCTGCCCCTCGTCGCGCGCTACGCGGACATTTGGAACGCCGCGATGGTCCCCCCGGAAACGCTCAAAGAGAAACTGACGCTGCTCGATATGCTAATCGAAAAGGCTGGGCGGCAGCCAAGCGATGTGGCGCGCACGCTGATGACCCCGGTCTACTGCGGTCGTACCGTCGCCGCGCTCGCCCATCAGGCGAGCGGCCGCCGTGCCTCCCCCGCCCTCGCCGATCTCTCCGATGAGGCATTGGTGGAACAGCAGTGCGGGCGGGGCGCGATCATGGGCACATCGGAGGAAGTGATCGCGCGCATCCGTGTCTACGAAAGCCTGGGTATCGAGGAGATCATGGTGCAGTGGTTCGCTCAGGACGATCTCGACGGCTTGCAAATGATCGCCGACGAGGTGCTGCCAAAGGTGGCGGGATAGGGGAACCTCGCCCCACTGCCCAGAGGGCACCCGCCTCTCCATTGCTGCTACGCAATGGAGAGGCGGAGGAATGCAGCGCTCAGTTCTCCTGGCGTTTGCCCATTCGCAACCGGAGCATCGCACCACCCGTGATGACGGTCGCGGCAGCGATCAGCGCGATGATGAAGCCCCAGTTGTAGCCACCTCGCGTTTCACCGGTCTTGGGAAGAACGGTGGTGGTAGACGATCCGGTCGTGCTCGGCGCACTCGCGGTGGTTGGCGCCACGGTGGCCGCGCTCGGCGCCGCAACGGTGGCCGGCGCGGCGGCGGCCGTTACGACGATCGTCGCGGTCATGCGTGGATGAATATTGCAGTGATAGGCAAATGAGCCTGCCTGGCTGAAGGTGAACGAGAACGTCCCGCCGGTGGTGAGATTCTTCGAGTCGAAGAGACCGGTATCACTCGTGACGGTATGTGTCGCGGGGTCCTTGTTCGTCCAGGTCACCTTCGTCCCGACCGGAACGGTGATCGTGGCGGGGCTGAAAGCGAAGCCCTGAATGGTGATTGCCATGTCCGCGGCGGATGTCGTCGTTGCGGTCGCTCCAACGATCAGCCAGAGCAACCCCAAAAGCACGAGCAGATGCACGCTGTATCGGACCCCCGGCAGCCGTCGTCGAATGCGCATCGCGTTCTCCTCTCGCGGGCCGACGCCCGCCTATCGCACGATGAAGCGCAAACATGGCGATGAAGAGTGGGAAGGCGCTTCATATTCCAGTACGCCGAGGAGCGCGCATGTGGATTGTCCACGGTCGGTTCAGCCCTCGTCGTCGCGCGCTCGGACACCGCCCATCAGAGAGGTTTCCTGTGGGTGAATGCGGCGGTTCGGGCGCGGTTCGGAGGAGACGGTGATGTTCTCCGGCTTCGGGAGACTCGTTGGGGTGAGTTCCGAAGCGAAGATGGGCACGGGTACGCCGGGAGCCTCGCCGGGGAGGGCGAAATCGAGTAAGACGGCGTAGACCGTCTCGCCGACTGCGTCACCGGGCGCCTCGCTGCTGACGATCTCCCCCATCCGGCCATCGTAGGGGTTCGGCACCCCCGGCTCGGACTTCACGATCACCCGTGTCCCCGGCTCAAACCGCTGCTCGCGCGGGCTTTCCCTGTGGATGAATCGCCACTCAATGTGATGCGACGGTTTGTGGCTCCCGCCCTGATAACTCATTGTTCTCCCGCTTCCGCTCACCTCGCACGCCGCAGGCCGGCGGCCCGCGCAACCAATTTCGCCGTCAGTGTACGGAATCGCGGGGCATTTGCCTACCCCCATCTGCCCAAAGGGCGCCCGCCTCCCGAAACGGGAAGGGGTGACGAAAAGGAAGGGGGTCGGAGAGTAAGGTATTTCTGGTATACTTTCCCTGTCCGGCATACCGGACGCCGAAACGGCGCAACGCGGGCGCAAAAGGTGCGTCGCGGATCGCCGCTTTTTCGAGTGAACGCAACACGCAAGAACGGACCCTATGACAGATCAGCGGCACATCCGCAACTTCAGCATCATCGCGCACATTGACCACGGCAAATCCACGCTCGCGGACCGTTTGCTGGAATTGACGCACACGATCGAGAAGCGCGAAATGATGGCCCAGGTACTCGACTCGATGGACCTCGAGCGCGAGAAGGGCATCACGATCAAGGCGCGCGCCGTCCGCATGCGCTACACCGCGAAGGACGGCGACGAGTACGAACTGAATCTGATTGACACGCCCGGCCATGTGGACTTCGCCTACGAGGTCAGCCGCTCCCTCGCTGCCTGCGAGGGGGCGCTCCTCGTCGTGGATGCCGCGCAGGGGATCGAGGCGCAGACGATGGCGAATGTCTATCTCGCCTTAGAGCACGACCTCGCGATTGTCGGCGTTATCAACAAGATTGACCTGCCCGCCGCGCAGCCGGAGAAGGTGGCGAAAGAAGTGCAGAACTTCATCGGCCTCGTGGATGAGGAGATCGTCCTCGCCTCCGCGAAGTCCGGCCTCGGTGTGGACGACATTCTGGAGGCGATTGTCCGCTTCATCCCGCCACCCGGTGGCGACCGCGCGCAGCCCGTCCGCGCCCTGATCTTCGACTCCCACTACGATGCCTACAAGGGCGTGATCGCCTACCTGAAGATCGTGGACGGCACGCTGAAGAATGGCGACCGCATCCGCGTCATGTCCAACGGCGTCGAGAGCGAGATGATCGAGATCGGCGTTTTCCGGCCCGACATGACGCCGGTGGACGAACTGGCGGCGGGCGAGGTGGGGTATGTCGCGACGGGCCTGAAGATCGTGCGCGATTGCCCGGTTGGCGACACGATCACCACCGCCGCGCACCCGTCGCGCGATCCCCTGCCCGGCTATCGCCCCGCCAAGCCGATGGTCTTCGCGGGCTTTTACCCGGTGGATTCGGACGATTACCCCCTGCTGCGGGACGCGCTCGAACGGCTGAAACTGAATGACTCGTCGCTCGTCTACGAGCCGGAATCGTCCGCCGCGCTCGGCTTCGGCTTCCGCTGCGGCTTCCTCGGCCTGTTGCATATGGAGATCATCCAGGAACGGTTGGAGCGCGAGTACAGTATTGACCTCCTCGCCACCGCACCGAGCGTCGAGTACCAGGTGCAGACGACGAACGGTACCGTGCTTCTGATTGACAACCCGTCCGAACTGCCGCCGATCGGCGCCATCGCGGAGATTCGCGAACCGCTGATGGACATTACGGTCATCGTCCCCGCCCGCTTCATCGGCGCGATCATGGAACTTGTCACGACGCGGCGCGGCGCCTTCGGCAAAATGGAATATCTGGACGAGCAGCGCGTCCTGCTCACGTACCGCATGCCGCTCGGCGAGTTGATCGTGGACTTCTACGACCAACTGAAGTCCCGCACCCAGGGATACGCCTCGCTCGACTACCAATTCGCGCAGTACGAACCCGCCGACCTCGTGAAGTTGGATGTGCTCGTCAATGCCCAGGCGGTGGATGCCCTCTCGATGATCACGCACCGCGCATTCGCCCACACGAAAGGCCGTGCCCTCGTCGAGACGCTGCGGAAGTTGATCCCCCGCCAGATGTTCGACGTGCCGATCCAGGCGAGCATCGGCACCCGCATCGTCGCGCGAGAGACGATCAAGGCGCTCCGCAAGAACGTCACGGCAAAGTGCTATGGCGGCGACATCACGCGCAAGCGCAAACTCTTGGAAAAACAAAAAGAGGGCAAGGCGCGCATGAAGATGGTCGGCAGCGTCGAAATCCCTCAGGAAGCCTTCATGGCCGTCCTCTCGCTGGAACGTGATTTGGAGACGGCAGGCCGGTAGCAGGTCTCTCTGCACGAACAATCATTGTTGACGCCGGATAGTACGATTGTATCATCGGTGTCGGGTGCGTTAAGGAGCGTGATGATGGTAGAAATTTCTTTCGCGGAAGCCCGCGAGCAGTTCTCCGAGATGGTTGACCGCGCTGCGGATGACAAGGAGCGCATCGTCGTCACGCGCCGTGGCAAGCGCGTCGTTGCGATCGTACCCATCGAAGACGTTGAGGCGATCGAAAGAATCGAAGATCGCATTGACCGCAGGGAATTACGGAAGGCTCGCGCGGAGATGGCGGCCAAGGGGACGGTCTCACTCGCGGAATTGAAGGCGAAGTTGGGCCTGTAGATGCCGTACGAGGTACGGTTCTCGTCCGCTGCGGATCGGCATATCAGCAAGCTTCCCCGGACGATTCGCCCGCTCATCGTTGCGCGGGCCGAAGCGTTGGCGGACGATCCGCGCCCGCATGGGGCCGAGAAGATGAGCGGTGAGGAAAACGCCTATCGCGTGCGTGTTGGCGATTATCGCATCATCTATGAGATTCACGATGCCATCTTGATCGTTATCGTCGTCCGCGTCGGCCACCGCCGCGAGGTCTATCGATAGGGATTGGATTGCGGGTCGTCACAGATATAGACAGGATTTGGCCGTCTCATATTGTGAGATCACGTTCCATACAAACCGTCTCAAAACCCCTGATCGCCTGGCCGTCGAACGCGCCTCGCTCGCGACATGCTCGTTCGCCGCCTCGACGATGAATTTGTACTCCGGCACTTGATCGCTGTGCTATACTCAGTCCATTAGGGACATCAATCAATCAGCGCCCGCCGGGGTGCGCCTGCGGGCTCGGCAAGGAGTACGGCGATGCGACGTATTTGCTTCGGCGCTTTCGGGGTCTGCCTCCTCGCCGCCTCGCTCGTTATCTACGCGGCGGGTGCGGTGCAGGGGGCGTCGGGGTATGCCGATCCCGCCTTCCAAACCCAGTGGACCGCCGGTGAAGCGCTCACCCCCAACTTCTGGGGGCCCTTGTCCACCGCCAAGGATGGCCTGCAGGAGCCCTATCAGGATGTGCCCGGCGGCATGCGGCTGGTGCAGTACTTCGACAAGGGGCGGATGGAACTGCGCAACGGCATCGTCACCAACGGCCTCTTGGCCAGCGAGATTGTCCGCGGGCAGCTGCAGGTCGGTGATGCCGCCTTCGTGGCGAAGCTCTCCCCCGCCATCCCGATTGCCGGTGATCCGGACAACCCCGGCCCGACGTATCTGCACCTCGGCACGACCGCCCAGGCGCTCCTGGCGAGCACGGCGGCACAGCCGGGGGGGACGAGTGCCGCCACCGTCGGCGCGGATGGGACGCTGACGCCGGGGGCGGCAGAGTTGGTGGGGACGGTGACGCTGACGGGGTACGACAGCCCGACGCAGCATAATGTGCCGGGAGTGTTCGTGGACTACCGGAACAAGGCGGGGTTGGGGACGATTGGCTACGCGATCAGTGAGCCATTCGGAGCGAGTGTGAAGGTAGGGGGAGTGCAGAAGGGGGTGCTGATCCAGGTGTTCGAGCGGCGGGTGCTGACGTTCACGCCGACGAACGAGGCGGCCTTTCAGGTGGAGATGGGGAACATCGGGCAGCACTATTACACCTGGCGCTACACCGGCGCGCCGGTCAGCAACGCCGCGCCGTCCGCGAGCGCCCCGTCCGGCGGCGTCATCGGGGTGCCACCGCCGCTGGTGACGCTGCCCGTGGGAACGTACCCGCCCGGTCTCGGCGCGATCGGTCCCCAGCCGTCACTCAGTTTCTTCCCGAAGCCGCCCTACACCGGGCCGACCTACAAGTGCAGCGACTTCCCGAGCCAGGCGGTGGCACAGGCGTATCTGCGCCTCTATCCGACCGATCCGAGCGGGCTCGACCCCGGCAGGACGGGGATCGCTTGCCCGAACAACCCGGCACCGTTCGACAAGACGCCGGTAACTCGGCACTGAGGCGTTCCGTAGACGGAAGGAGCAGACGATGGTCACGAAGATAGCAGTGCACGCCCGATGGTTGCTGACCCTCGCGCTCGCCTGCTGCCTGCTCGTGAGCGGGCAGGGTAGCGCGCAGGCCGCCGCCAGCGACAAGGACATCGCGCGAATTAATAGTGTATTTCGAGCGCTCGCCGTTGCTGGTGTGGTACAACCGATAGACGCAGCGATCTGGGAAGCCAATGCGATTGACTGCCTCAACAAGAATCCCAACCTCGACGCGACGAGTTGCGCGCTGAGGCAGGTTCCCCAGGTCTTGGCGCCCGCCATCGCCATATATTCTCAGGTGCGGTTTAGCTTACCGGGAGCATGGGCGACCCGCGACACCTACCCCGGCCTTGGGGCGTCGGACGGGTCGATGATCATCGACAACAAAAACGTGGGCACGCTCACCTCGGGCCGAGGCGCCGCTACGCTCATTTTCTCCAAGTACGATAATCCTGACGACGGTAACACCTACGCCGTCTTCGCCTATCGCACGTCGCAGGGGGATCGGGGGAGCGGGGCACTGCTCTTCTCGGACGACGGCTGCCTGATGTATGGTGGGTATCACAGCACATCGGACCCCACGACCATCGGCAATTTCTTCGCCGCGCGGTGTTGAGGCGGGCGGTGGAACGCCGGCGGCGCGCGGCGGTCAGCGCAGCACGGCGCTGAGCGCGATGCGGATGCAAGCGACGGTAGAAAAGGCGTGGAAGTTCTCTACCCTATGCGCATGCCGCACAAGCAGGCAGCGATGGGCGGGGGAGTCGTCGCCGTACTCCTCCGGTACGTCACGCCAGGCGCGCCGGTGCGCAGGACATAGAGGATCGCGTTCAGCGTGCGGCGGTCATCAGCGCGCGGACGCCCTACTCGTTTTCGGGGCGGACGCAAGGGAACGCCCCACATGCGCGGCCAGCAGTGTTACAGACGTGCATACCGGCGGCGACACAGCGACCCGGCGGCAACCAGGACACCGCCGACCATCACGATGAAGAGTTCGCGGGTATCCTGCCAGCGCATGCCGGTTGGCCTCCCTGTGCTCGGCAATGTCGTCACCGATGTGCCGCCGCCGGTACCGGTGAATTTGAAGGAGGTAAGGACGGTCGCCCCCTGCTGGAAGAAGGTGGCGAAGTCGTTCTCAGCGGCGGTGAAGGTGAGGATATACACGATGCCCGCTTGCAGGATAATAACCTGCGCGCCGTGCAACTTGCTCGCTTGTGGCATGAGGAAGTAATCGTAGCGGCGTGCGGGCTGCCCACCCACCGTCAGGTTCTGGATGCCGCCCGGTCCTTCCTGGTATCCCGCGAGCGTGCTCGCAACACCGGCACGGCTCTGCGTGACGATCTGATCGAGGGTCAGACCGGCCGGTACGGCAACCGTGACGACGTTGAGGTTTCCATTCAGTGGCGCGGCGGCATTGAAGACCCCACCGAGCACGGTGCCCGCCGGGAGGTTCGTGTTCTGCGGCACGCTTCCTGGCTGCCAGCCACTTGGAACAGTGAACGAATAGTGGCCCTGCGGATCGGTATAGGTCGCCCCTTGCGCCGCGACGGTCGCGATCGAGCAGACACCAAACAACGCGACGAAGATCAGGACCTTCCACCATCCATGTCGTGTCACAGCAACCCTCCTCTGCTACATACGCCATGCTTCACCGCTTGCCACCTCGCAATACTAGTGCCGCTATGATAGCAATAATCCGCCGCCGCCGTCTGTTCTTGCCATCCCATGACATGCTCCGTATGCTACCCGCAAGGTATTCTTCTCCCGCCGCGGCGCGGGATGGGCGCCTTCGGGTCGGCACGGAGGAGGGGCAACGTGACCGAAGCACAACCCACGCTCTCAGAACGCGTCGAGGCCGACAACCTGCGCGGGCTGTGGATCGTGTGGCACGATTACGCGGCGCGGGCGAATGGCCGCTGGTTTCCCGGTGCGAGCATCCCCGACGCGCTCTCCGGTGGCACGCTCTTCTGCCACGCCAACCTCAACTTCACGATTGATGACTGGCAAGTTCCGCACCCCCGCTTCGGAGCGGACGCGGGCGATTTCGTCGCGATGCCGGACCCGGAAACCTACACGCTGCTTCCCTACCACCCCGGCATCGGGCGCGTTCTCTCGTACCTCCGCACGGAGGCAGGCGAGCCGTGGGAAGGATGCCCGCGCACCCGATTACGGGATATGTTGGCTACACTGGCACGGCGGGGCCTCTCGGCGCGCGCAGCGTTCGAGCCGGAGTTCTCGCTCTTCCACAAGCGTGAAGACGGCGGATACACCCCTGCCGACGCCTTCACGATGTATTCCGTGGAGCGGATGGAGGTGGAGCATGATCTACTGGACGAGATCGAAACGATGCTCGCCGCGCAGGGCATCCGCGTCGTTGGGATGGGCGCGGAGTACGGCGCGGGTCAGTTGGAAATCAATCTGCACCACGAACGCCCCATCAAGGCGGCGGACGACCTGCTCACCTTCCGCGAAACAGTCAAGGCGCTGGCCCGGCGACGCGGTCTCATTGCCTCGTTCATGCCGAAGCCGTATGACCATCTGGCGGGCAATGGGGTCCACGTCCATCTTTCATTGTGGGACAAGGAGGGCAGCGAGGATCGCTCGGCGGGCGACGAACCGCTCGGCCTCTCGGTGGAGATGACCCGGTTCATCGCCGGCGTACTCGCTCACGCCCCCGCACTTTGCGGCGTCTTCGCCCCCACAGCCAATTCGTACAAGCGGCTCCTGCCCGGCTCGTGGGCGCCCGCGCACATCGGCTATTCGGCGGGCAACCGTGCCGCGCTCGTCCGCGTGCCGGGTGCGTCGCGCCCCCGGATGGAGTTCCGGGCGGGCGATCACACCGCGCACCCGCACCTCGCCCTCACCGCCCTGATCGCGGCGGGGGTTGACGGGCTGGACCGCCAACTCGATCCCGGCCCGCCTGCCACCGGCGACCTCGGCCACCTGCCGGACGATGCATTAGCGCGGCAAGGTGTCCGCCTCCTCCCCCGCACCGCGCACGAGGCGCTGGACGCCATCGAAGCAGATTCCGTCGTGATGGCGGCGCTCGGCCCCGTCTGCGGCCCCGAACTCCTGCGCGTCCGGCGCGAAGAACTCGCCCGCTATGATCGCCACGTCTCCGACTGGGAACGCACCGTCTACCTCGAACGGACATGATTCAATCTTTCGTCGGAGGGGTGAATGATGATTGAGGGGTTGCGGGAAGGGATAGCGCAGGTGGCGTTTGTGGATCACCATGTCCATGCGCCGTACAAGCGGGGGCATGAAATCTCGCTCGATGAGTTTCGCAGGCCGTTCACGGAGGCGAGCATCCCGGCAGTCTGGACGGAGAACATCCAGACACTGATCGGCTATCGGTGGATGGTGCGGGAACTGGCACGGCTACTGGCATGCGAGCCGAACGAGAATGCAGTATTGGCGGCGCGGAACGGGATGGAGGCCGTACCGTATCACCGGCTGCTGGCGAACGCGGCGAACCTCGGCGCATGCTACGCGGACGACCTGTTCGGCTTCGGGCAGTGCTACGACATTGACGCGTGGGCGGAGATGATTGGTCGGCCCGTCGAGCGGGTCTTACGCGTTGAGACGTTCGTCGAGCAAGGCTACGCGGCGTGCGAAACGCTGGACGACGCGCTCGAACGGCTGACACGGGAGATCGCCTCGCCCGCACGGCGGCTCGTCTCGCTCAAGAGCATCGCGGGCTACCGATCCGGCCTCGCCTTCGATCCACCAAGCAGAGTACAACGGCAGTCAGCGGCGACGGCGTACCGCGAACTCCGCGACTCCGTACTCATCCCGCCCAAAGGGCGCCCGGAGTACTCGGCACTCGGCACTTTTCCCGGCCGCATCGCGGCGAAACCGCTCGTGGACACGATTGTCTGGACGGCGCTCGAAGCCGCCGCGCCGAAAGGGCTACCGATGCAATTCCACGTCGCCTTCGGGGACGATGACATCATCATGACAAAGAACGACCCGACGCTGATGCGCGCCCTCTTCGCGCACGAGCCGTTCCGCGCCGTGCCTCTTGTCCTGCTTCATTGCTATCCATTCCAACGGCAGGCGGGCTACCTCGCCGGCACGTACCCGAATGTCTACATGGACCTCGGCCTGACCATCCCGATCGTTGGGCCGGGCGCGGCGACGGTGCTCGCCGAAACGCTCGAACTCTGCCCGACGCGCCAACTGATCGCCTCGACCGACGGCCACATGGAGCCGGAGTTCCAATGGTTCAGCATCTTCGTCTGGCGCTGGGCGCTCACCCGCGTCCTCGGCCAGTACATCGAGGGGGACATCCTCGATACTGATGCCGCGCTCTCCGTCGCCCGCACCATCCTGCACGACAACGCCACCCGCATCTACCGGATGGGGACTTGAACCACATGCTGCCCATGCTGCCCTTGCTGCCCAGAGGGCGCCCGCGCCCGCGCCCGGCAGAGGACACAGAGGAAACGCGGAGAGGAAATTTTGAGGAAAAGAGGAGAGTTCGTCTCCCTCATCTTGTCTTTTCTTTGTCCCTCTTTGTGTCCTCCGTGTCTCTGTGGTTCAATCCCTTTCCTATGGCTATTCGCGCGATGCCGAGGAGGGCAAGGCACGATGATCGTTGATCCGAAACTGTTGGAGAAAGTGGAGTGGCGGCTGGTTGGGCCGTTCCGGGGCGGGCGGTGCGTGGCGGTGGCGGGCGATCCGTCCGACATGTTGACGTTTTACTTCGGCTCGACGGGCGGCGGCGTCTGGAAGACGCGGGACGGTGGCGCGACGTGGCGCAATGTCTCGGATGGCTTCTTCCACACGGCATCGGTCGGCGCGATTGCCGTCTCCGAGGCCGATCCAAATCTCCTCTACGTCGGGATGGGCGAGACGACGATTCGCGGCAATGTCGCGCACGGCGATGGAGTCTACAAGTCCACTGATGCGGGCGCGACGTGGACGCACTGCGGCCTCGCCGAGACACGGCACATCGCGAAGGTGCGCATCCACCCGACGAATCCCGATGTCGTGTACGTCGCGGCCTTCGGGCATGTCTACGGAACGAACCCGGAGCGCGGTGTGTACCGCTCGCAAGATGGCGGGAAGACGTGGGAGCGCATCCTGTTCCACAGCGAACATGCCGGGGCCATTGACCTCGCGATGGACCCGCACAATCCGCGCATCCTCTACGCCGCCTTCTGGGAGGCGAATCGAACGCCGTACAGCCTGACGAGCGGCGGGCCGGGCAGCAGTCTTCATACATCCACCGACGGCGGCGAGACATGGACGGAACTGACGCACGCGCCGGGGTTGCCGAAGGGGCTGCTCGGCAAGATCGGCGTCGCCTGCTCCGCCAAAAGCGACCGCGTCTGGGCCCTGATCGAGGCGGAGGGTGGCGGCCTCTTTCGCTCGGAGGATGGCGGCGCGACGTGGGAGATGATGAGCGACAAGGCCGATCAGCGGCAGCGCCCGTGGTACTACACACACGTCATCGCCGATCCGACGGAGCCGGACACGCTCTGGGTGCCGAACGTCCAACTCTGGAAGTCCACGGACAGCGGCCGCTCCTTCCAGCAGGTGCCGACGCCGCACGGCGACGACCACGATCTCTGGATTGACCCGCACAACTCAATGCGGATGATCGAGGGGAACGACGGCGGCGCGTGTGTCTCGTTCAGCGGCGGGGCGGCGTGGTCCTCGATCTACAACCAGCCGACCGCCGAGTTCTATCATGTGACGACGGACAATGCTGTCCCCTATCGCCTCTACGGCGCGCAGCAGGACAACACGACGATCTCGACGCCGAGCCGCTCCGACAACGGCGCGATTACCTGGGCGGAGTGCTACCCGATCGGCGGCGGCGAGAGCGGGTACATCGCCGTCCGGCCCGACGATCCGAACATCGTCTATGCAGGCTCGTACTGGCTCGTCACGCGGTATGACCACCGCACGCACCAGTCGCGCAACATCATGCCGTGGCCGGAAAATCCGATGGGCTGGGGCGCCAATGACCTCAAATATCGCTTCCAGTGGACGTTCCCGATTGTCGTCTCCCCACATTCTGCCCAGGGGGCGCCCGCGAACATGCTCTACGTCACCTCCAACGTCGTCCATCGCTCGACGGATGAGGGCGCGAACTGGGAAGTGATCTCACCCGACCTGACACGCAACGATCCGACGAAGATGGGGTCGTCCGGTGGGCCGATCACGAAGGACAACACGAGCGTCGAGTATTACTGCACGATCTTCGCCCTCGCGGAATCGCCGCTGGAAAGGGGTGTCCTCTGGGCCGGGTCGGACGACGGCCTCGTCCACGTCACCCGCGATGGCGGCAGATCGTGGCAAAACGTCACGCCGAAGGATGTACCGGAATGGGCGATGATCTCGATCATTGAGCCCTCGCCGCACGACGCGGGAACGGCCTACATCGCGGCGAATCGCTACAAATCGGACGATTTCGCGCCCTACCTCTACAAGACGACCGACTATGGTGCGACGTGGACGAAGATCACGGACGGCATCGCCGAGAACGCCTTCACCCGCGTCATCCGCGCCGATCCCGACCGCAAGGAGCTGCTCTACGCGGGCACGGAGACGGGTATCTACGTCTCATTCGATGATGGCGCGCACTGGCAATCGTTGCAGCGCAACCTGCCCGTCGTGCCGATCCACGACCTCGCGGTGAAGAGCCAGGACCTCGTCGCGGGGACGCATGGCCGCGCTTTCTGGATTCTGGACGACCTGACTGCGCTCCACCAGATGGCGGATGGTATCGCGGACGAGACGGCGCACCTCTTCACGCCGCGTCCGACAATTCGCTTCAAGAGCGGCCTACGCCGCTTCCACAGCGGCGGCCCGGCGAGGGGCTATCTCTCGGTCGGTGGCTGGGCGCAGACGACGTATCAGGATCCGCAGCCCGGCAGCCCGCTCACCTTCTTCGAGGCGGGCCGCAACCCGACCGATGGCGTCATCATCAACTACTACCTGAAGGAGAAGCCCGACGCGCCAATCTCCCTCACCTTCCTCGACGCGCAGGGCAATGAAATCAAGACCTTCAAGAGCGAAGAGAAGAAGCCCGAAGCCGTAGGGGCGGTGCCCGAACCGCCCGCTGCCGGCGAGGAAAAGGACGATCACGGCGCGAAAAAAGAGCCGAAAGCGCCCGCTGAGGCGGGGATGAACCGCTTCGTCTGGAACATGCGCTACCCGGACGCGACGAATGTGCCCGGTGCGATCTTCTGGGCGGGTGGCGTAGACGGCCCCATCGCCGCTCCCGGTCAGTACCAGGTGCGGCTGACAGTCGGTGACACCTCGTGGACGGAGCCGTTTGAAATCCGTAAGGACCCGCGCGTCGCGGCAACGCAAGCGGATTTCGACGCGCAATTCGACCTCCTGCTGAAGATCCGCGACCAACTGACGCGTACATCGGACGGCATCAACCGGCTGCGCGATGTCCGCGCGCAGGTCGAGGGCTGGGAGAAACGGGTCGAGGGGCGCGAGGGCGCTGAGGAAGTCCGCGCGGCGGCGACAGCCTTGAAGAAGACGTTGACTGAGGTCGAGGAAGAATTGATTCAGGTTCGCTCCAAGGCATTGGAGGACCCGCTGAACTTCCCCGTCAAACTGAACAACAAACTGGCAAGCCTCTCCGGCGCGGTAGCGAGCGCGGATAGTGCCCCGACGCAGCCAACCTATGCGGTCTTCGATGACCTTGCGAACAAGATCGGCCTCCAGCTCATCACGCTCTCGACGGTGATCGAGACGGACGTCTCGGAGTTCAACCAACTGGTGAGTACCCTGAATATCCCGGCGATCGTGCCGCGACAGGAGTAGGGGCCGATTGCCAAACAGACGCTCCCGCTCCATCGCCCGTTCGCTTCGATACCCGAGGCATACAGCGGCGATCGAGCGGGATCGGGGATGAGGGAAAAGCCATGACCTACCGCATCGCCATCGGTGAGTTCGCGCATGAGACGAATACGTTTTGCCCGGAACCGACGACCACCGGGCCGTTCCGGGAGTATCAGTGGTTCCTTGGGGATGAGATTGTCCGCGCGCACGGCGGCAACCGCACCTACGTGGGCGGGATGCTCGCGAAGGCAGCGGAATTGGACATCGAGGCGATACCGACCTTCACGGCGGTCGCCTATCCCTCCGGCACGATTACGCGGGCAGCGTACGACGAGATTACCGGCACGCTCCTCGGTGCGATCGCGCGCGCGATGCCGGTAGACGCCGTCTGCCTGGCGCTGCACGGCGCGGGGGTCGCGGAGGGGATTGACGACCTCGAAGGCGCGGTGCTCGCGGCGGTGCGGGAGCGCGTCGGGCCGGACGTGCCAATCGCCGCCTCGCTCGACTTGCACGGCAACATCACCCCGATGATGCTCGACCACGCGAACGGCCTCTTCGGGAACTGGCTCTACCCACATACGGACAGTTTCGAGCGCGGTGCGGAGGCGATGGCCTTCCTCGTTCGCGTGCTGCGGCGTGAGATCAGGCCCGTCATGCACCTTGAACAACTGCCGGTGATGATCCCGACGTGTAGCACGGACCTCGAACCGGGCAAGCGGCTCAATGCCCTCTGCCGCGCGTGGGAGCAGCGGCCCGGCATGATTGACTGCACGATCTTTCACGGCTTCGCGTACACCGATGTACCCGCCGTCGGCATGTCCGTCCTGACGATCACCGATCACGACCCCACGCTGGCGGCGGAGGCAGGGAAAGCGATCGCGCAAGCTATCTGGGAGGCGCGCGAGGAGTACCGGCCGGAAATCCTCACCGCCGCACAGGCAATCAGTCGCGCGCTGGCTGTGCCGGAAGGCCCCGTGGTCATTAACGACACCTCGGACAACCCCGGTGGCGGCTCACCCGGTGACAGCACGCACCTCCTGCGTGCGATGCGCGAAGCCAACCTCGAAAACGCCTGCTACGCCTACATCTTCGACCCCGAAACTGCCCGGCAGGCACACACGGCGGGTGTTGGGGCGACGGTTGACATGCGCCTCGGCGGCAAGACGGACGACCTGCACGGCGCGCCCATCGAGGCGAACGCATACGTGAAGTGCCTCACTGATGGCCGTTTCCGCCTGACGACGCCGATGGGGCGCGGCATGCTCACGGAAATCGGCCCGATGGCGCGCGTCCAGATCGGCGGGATAGATGTGCTCATCGGTTCTCGCCGCAGTCAGGTGCTCGACGACGAAATCTTCCTCTTGCACGGCATTGATGTGCGGCGGTACCGGATCGTCGCCGTGAAGTCCAGCGCGCACTTCCGTGCCGGATATACGCATCTTGCCACGGCAATCATCGCGGCGGACGCGCCCGGCGCGACGACGCTCGATCTCTCCGGCTTCCCGTACCACCGCATCCGCCGGACGATCTGGCCGCTCGACGCCGCCGAGATGCGTGGCGAGTACGCGCAGTATCTTTAGGTAGCACAGGAGCATATTCGTGTGGATTGAATGGCGCATCCACTGGCGCGGAGACGAGGAGACGGTGCGCTGGGAGAATGGCGCCCTGACGAGCGACAACGGCGCGACGGCGGCATTCGCGCGTTTCGCCGTCAGCAACGCGCCGACGACGGGTCGCCCGCCTGAAGAGCGCCTGCGCGATCCGGCAACCGCCGCGCAGATGCTCGCGGAGTTCGCGGATGCGATCCGTGAGGTCCGGAACGGGTGATGCCGCGGATACGGGACATCGCGCGCAAAACGGCGCGCCCGGCTCGGTGCATTTGCCATGTGGATTCCGATTGACACCCCTTGCCGTGCGACTCTATACTGCGGTCAAGCCCGAAGGGGAATAGCACAGGGGGTTGCATCCTGTCGAACGCAGGGCGCTGAGATACCGATGCGTCACCGTCGTTCCCGTTGTGTGGGGGTCGTTGTTGCTCAAGGAGGATCACCGTGTTGTACGACGCCAATCATCCGCTCGATCTGGCCGAGGCATTGCGGAATGCGACGCCCGCGCAGCGGCGCGAGTTCTCACGCCGCGCCGCGCTCCTCGGTATGTCGGGTTCGGTCGTCGCCGCGCTGCTCGCCGCCTGCGGTGGCTCAACCGCCGCCCCGACGAACACCCCTGCGGGCGGGACGCAGGCGGCACCGACCAAGGGGACGATTCCGACGGTCGCCGTGAACCAGTCCACCGCGCCCGCCGCCAGCGGCGTCGCATCCACGGCGGGAACCGCCCCAGCAGCGAGCGCGGCCACGAGCGGCAGCCCGACGACCGCCGCCGCCTCGTCCGGCAAGAAGCCGAAGCGGGGCGGCACCTTCATCACGATGGGCCATCAGGATGTCCCGTATCTCAGCCCGGACGATGCGGGCCCGACCGTCTGGTACGTCCTCACCTACAATGTCCACGAGGCGCTCCTCAAGGTGGACGAGAATTTCAAACTCGTCCCCGTCCTGGCGGAGAGTTATCAGGTCTCATCGGACGGCAAGACGTGGACGTTCAAACTGCGCAAGGGCGTCAAGTTCCATGACGGGATGCCGTTCACCTCGGCGGACGTTAAGTATTACTACGACTGGCTACGTGAGCCGAAGAACGCCGCGATCAATCAATCGAACTTCAACGACGTGGCGAGCGTCGAGGCGCCCGACCCTTCCACCATCATTGTTACCTTGTCACGGGTCTTTGTTCCCTTCGGGGCCCTGAGTGCGACGATCGGCATCCCGGCCAAGCATGTGCATGAGAAGGGCGGCGAGACGGCGTACAAGAAGGGGACACCGGTCGGCACCGGGCCGTACAAACTGATGGAACTCAAATTGGGGGATCACGTCACGCTGCAGGCATTCGACGATTATTGGGCCGGCCGGCCGTGGATCGACTTCTGGCGCGAGAACATCGTGCCGGAAACCTCCGTGCGCGCGATCGCCCTCCGCACCGGCGATGCGGATTCCTCCACCTGGCCGCTCGCGCCGGAGGACACGCTGAATTTCATCAAGGACCCGAAGTTCCAGACCTATCGCGCGCCGGGCGTCGCGGTGAACCACTTCCCGCTCAACACCACGCGCCCGCTGCTCTCCGACAAGCGCGTGCGGCAGGCGATGATGTACGCGATGGACCGCGACGCGATGGTGAAGGACCTCCTCAAGGGGCTCGCGGTCAAGGCGACCTCAAATCTCTCGCCCGCGCTCGAGTTCTACTACGAGCCGAACGTCACGCAGTATCCGCGCGACCTCGACAAGGCGAAGGCGCTCCTCAAGGACGCGGGCTGGACGCCGGGGCCGGACGGCATCCTCGTCAATGCGCAGGGGCAGAAGTTCTCCGTCGTCTGCATCGTCTTCAGTGGCGATTCGCTGCGGAAGAGCGAGGCGGAGATCGCGCAGCGCAACTTCAAAGAAGTCGGCATCGACATGCAACTGAAAGAGATGGAGACGACCGCCGCACTCAACGTCGAGCGGGCGGGAGACTACGATATCGGTTTGTTCAACTGGACCTATGGCGGGAGCGGTGGCGATCCGAACGCGCAGGCACTCTACAAGGGCAACACGAACGCCTGGTCGCGTTGGGACAATCCGGACGCTCAGAAGTTGCTCGAGGCCGGCGCGGCGGAACTCGATTCAGAGAAACGCAAGAAGATTTACAGCGACCTGCAGAAACTCGTCGCGCAAGAGGTCCCCTTCCTCTACGTGATGTACTGGGAGACGATCCTCTTCTTCAACAAGCGGATCAAGGGCATGCCGGACAAGGCGACCAACCCCTACTGGCTCTACCAGGACTTCGCCAAGTACTGGATCGAGGAAGCGTAGGACGAGTGCGAGGCGCTGCGTACTGAGTGGATTTCTCCCCCTCTCCATTGCGATGGAGAGGGGCCGGGGGTGAGGTTTTCCCAATGACCCGCTATGTCATCCTGCGCGTGCTGCAGGGGATTGTCGTCATCTGGATCGTGACGCTGATGGTCTTCATGATCCTCCATCTCACGCCCGGCGACCCGGTGGACCTGATCGTCGGCGAGGCGAACATGACGACCGAGCAGCGCGAGCAGATCAGGCACTTCTGGGGTTTGGATAAGCCAATATACGTGCAGTACTTCACCTGGTTGAACAATGTCCTGCACGGGAACTTCGGCGAGTCCGTCAGCTTCGGCGGGCGGCCTGTCACCGATCTCCTGCGCGCCGCCGCACCGAACACGCTCAAACTCAACGGTCTCGCGCTCTTCTTCTCACTCGTTGTCGCCCTCCCGGTCGGCGTTTTCGCCGCGGTCAAGCGGTATACGCTCTTCGACGGGACGGCGACGGTCTTCTCGACGCTGGGTATCTCGATCCCGAACTTCTGGCTCGGGCTGGTCCTCATCATCCTCTTCTCGCTCAAACTCGGCTGGCTACCTCCCTTCGGCAGCAACGGCTGGAAAGCGTACATCCTGCCCGTTTTTGTCCTCGCGACGGAGCAGATGGCGCTGATCGCGCGGCTGACCCGCGCGACGACGCTCGAAGTGATGAATCAGGAGTACGTCGCGACGGCGCGGGCAAAGGGGCTGACGGAGCGCGTCGTGATGATGCGGCACATCGTCCGCAATGCCCTCTTACCGATCATCACCGTCATCGGTTTCCGGGTCGGCGTGCTCCTCAGCGGCACGATCGTGATCGAGACGGTCTTCGCATGGCCCGGGATCGGGCGGCTCCTCTTTCAGGCGATCAGCCGGCGCGACTATCTTGTTGTCCAGTCCATCGTCACGATTGGCGCCGCAGTGGTCATCCTGGCGACGCTCCTGACCGACATCATTTATGCCTACGTGGATCCTCGGATCCGGTATCGTTAGCCGGAGGAGGATACGTTGTCGAGCGAATTCGTCGCCCCGCCCCAGACTCTCGCCCCGGTGCAGGCGGCCTTCCGGCGGCAGAATGAATGGCGGCGCGCGTGGCGGCGGTTCCTCCGCTTCAAGCCGGCCGTTGCCGGCCTCGTGCTGATCGCGTTTATCGCGCTGCTGGCGATCTTCGCGCCGCTCGTCTCGCCGTACGATCCCTACGCCATTGATACGACGACGCGGGGCGCGGCGCCGTCGCTCGCTCATCCCTTCGGCATTGATGAGGTGGGGCGCGATATGCTGAGCCGCGCCATCTACGGCTCGCGCGTGGCGATGCTCGTCGGCCTCTCCGCGACGGGCATCTCGCTCATCATTGGCGTGCTCATCGGGGCGACGGCGGGCTACTTCGGCGGCTTCGTGGACGCGCTCCTGTCGCGCATCGTGGATGCACTAATCGCCTTCCCGCTCCTCGTGCTCCTGATCGCGATGGCCGCCGCGCTCGGACCGAGCCTGCGCAACGTCATCATCATCATCGGCGTGACCGTCTGGGGGCAGTACGCGCGCGTCGTGCGGGCGGAGGTGCTCAGTCTGCGCGAGCGGGAGTTTGTCACCGCCGCGCGGACCGTCGGCGCGACGGATGGCCGCATCATTGTCCGGCACATCATCCCGAACGTGCTTGGCCCGATCATCGTGCTCGCGAGTCTCTCGGTGGCGGGCATCATCTTGTTGGAAGCGGCGCTCAGTTTCCTCGGCTTGGGGGTGCAGCCACCGACGCCCTCCTGGGGTTCGATGCTCTCGGCGGGGCGTACCTACATCCTCACCTACCCACACATCGCGCTCTTCCCCGGCCTGGCGATCGTGGTGACGGTGCTCGGCTTCAACCTGCTCGGTGACGGCCTGCGGGACGCGCTGGACCCCAGAGGAAATCGGTAGCAGGCGGCGCGTCGGGCAGCAAAGATGGTAGGCGTCGGCGGTATTGGATTGTAGTCATCGGGCGGATGAGCGGTTTGCAGGGGCGCGTTCTCGCGCTGCCCGCTGCCCGCTCGGAGGAACGACGATGCGCATTGCAATCGGCGGGGTCTCGCATGAGACGAACACCTTTTCGAACATCCGGACGACCCTCGACCTCTTCCAGCAATGCGAAGGGCAGGCGATCCTCGATGCCTTCACTGGCACGAAGAGTAGCCTCGGCGGCTTCATTGATGTCGCCGCGCGGGAGAAGTTTACCATTGTCCCGACGTTCTTCGGCCGCGCGACGCCCTCCGGCACCGTCGCGGCAGACGCGATCGAGACGATGGAGCGGCGCATCCTCGACGGGATCGCCGCAGCCCGGGGGGATGGCGAACTCGACGGCGTGCTGCTCGCGCTGCACGGTGCGATGGTCACGGAAGTGGATGACGACGGTGAGGGGCACCTCCTGCACCGCGTGCGGGCGCTCGTCGGACCGGATGTGCCAGTGGTCGCGACGCTCGATTGGCACTGCTACATCAGCGAGACGATGGTGAACGACGCCGATGCTCTTGTCACCTACGATACCTATCCGCATGTAGATACCTGGGAGCGGGCGGTCGAGGCGGGCGAAATCCTCATGCGGATAGTGCGGCACGGCCTGAAACCGACCGCCGCGCGTTCCCACCCGCCAATGCTCATTTTCGGCCCGAAGACGTACAGCGAGCAGCCGCCGATGCAAACGATGGTACGAAAGGCGCACGCGATCGAGCGCGATTCGCGCGTCGTCACGGTGACGGTCGCGCCCGGCTTCCCCTACAGCGACATTCCCGGCGCCGGGCAGTATTTCTATGTGGTCACAGACAACGACCCCGCGCTGGCCCGGCAGTATGCCGATGAACTGGCGATGTTTATGTGGAATATGCGCCGCGAATTCGCCCCTGATCTCGCCACGCCGGAGGCGGCGGTACGCCGCGCGATGGCCGCGCCGAAGGGGCCTGTCGTGCTCTCCGATCAGGGCGACAATCCGGGCGGCGGTACGCCCTGCGACGGCACGCTGCTGCTCGGGCCGCTCCTGGCGGCGGGCGCGAAAAACGCCGCCGTCGCGGTGATCGCTGACCCGGAAGCCGCCGCGCAGGCGATCGCGGCGGGCATCGGTGCGCGGATCACCCTCACCATCGGCGGCAAGCGAGACAATCTGCACGGCGCGCCACTGACAGTGACGGGTGTGGTGCGCAACATCACGGACGGCATCTATCGTAACAAGGGGCCGATGGGCACCGGCGTCCAGATGGATATGGGGCCAACGGCAGTCTTCGATGTGGATGGCGTGGAAATCCTGCTGACGACGAAGCGGACCCAGCCGACCGATCTGGAGATTTTCCGCTCGCAGGGGATCGAGCCGACCGAGAAGCAGATCGTGATGGTGAAGTCCAATGTCCACTTCCGCGCCGCCTTCATGCCGATCGCCGCGGAAATCATTGACGTGGATACGCCGGGTCTGACGACGAACCACCTCGATCAGATCCCATACCGGCGGCTCCAACACCCGATCTTTCCCTTCGATGAGGTTGAGTGGGATGGAGAAAGCCAGTAGCCGATAGTCGGTGGGAAAATCCGGGTCACTGGTGACCGCCAATCAGGGAGGATATATGGCGAAGCGAATGCGACTGACAGCAACCGGCGATGCGCTCATTACCCGTCGGATGCCGCTCTACGACGATCCTGCGTTTATCGGGATGGTCGAGTTGATCCGTGCATGTGATGTGGCATTCACGAACACGGAGGTAACGCTGTCGCGCTTCCGTGGCTGGCCGGTCGTCGAGAGCGGCGGGATGGCACTCTCGGTTGATCCACGCTGTGCCGATGATCTCCGCCAACTCGGGTTCAATTGCACGGCCTTCGCCAATAATCACACCCTCAATTATGGCGAGGAAGGCGTGCTGCACACGCTCGATGCCTTACGCGACGCCGACCTCGTCTGCGCCGGGGCAGGGGCCAACCTCGGCGAGGCACGCCTGCCTGCGTATATCGAAACTCCCAATGGGCGCGTGGGGTTGATCGGTTGCGCGTCGTCGTTCGCGAAGGGACAGAGCGCGGGCGATCAGTCGGCCATCCTGCCCGGCCGCCCTGGCCTCAACCCGCTCCGGGTGAAGCGCACAATCATGGTGGATACACAAGCGCTGCGTGAGATCAAGCGAATCGCGGAGGAGACGGGGCTGGAGGCGCAGCGCCAGTTCGGTGAATGGATGAACTTCTATCCGCCCACGACGAAGGAGGGGGAGTACTCCTTCCTCAATCAGGCATACGGGATCACCGATGGCGCGATGCATCTCCGCAGTGAGCCGCACGAGGGCGATCTCGCGGAGATTGCGCGCTGGACAGCGGAAGCGAAGCGGCAGGCCGGGTTCGCAATGGTCTCGATCCACGCGCACGAGCAGGGCCGGGAGCGCTGGCTGCCGGCGGATTTCCTGCCCGCCTTCGCCCATGCGGTGATAGACGTCGGCGCGGATATCGTCGTCGGTCACGGGCCGCATCTCCTGCGCGGGCTGGAGTTCTACAAGGGGAAGCCGATCTTCTACTCGCTCGGCAACTTCATCTTCCAGTACGAGACGCTGGAGCGGTTCGCGGCGGACGACTACGACACGATGAAGCGCGACCTGGCCTGGACGCCGGGGCAGGTGACAGCGGACATCCATCAGAACCTCGAACGCTCCTTCCCGGCGGATGATCGCTACTGGGAGACGGTGCTGCCGATCTGCGAGTTCGAGGGCGACTGTGTCCGCGAAATCACCCTGTACCCGCTTACGCTCGGTTTCAAACAGCCGGTCTGGGAGCGCGGCATCCCGCGCCGCTCCTCCGGCGCGCAGGCGGCGCAGACACTCCGCCGTTTCGCCGAACTCTCCAAGCCCTTCGGCACACAGATCGAGATTGCCGATGGCATCGGGCGTGTACGCATCCCGGAAGACGAGACGCAGATTTGACATCATGGCGGAGGCAAATCCATACTTTCAGTGCGCCGGTGCAGGCGTGGGTGGCTCGCGGATCGCCCCTCCATAGCACGCTCCATACGGATATCGCGTATTCTATGTACGAAGAGATGGACGAGTACAACGACGAGGCCGAATCTCCACTACTTCGCACGAAGCATCGCGCGCGCCGCTCGGAGCGCGTTGCGGCGCGAGAAGCCCGCGATGTACCACGGGACGCGACCAGGCACGGCCCGACGCGCGCGGTGCGCGAGGGGCGCGAATTCTTCAAGTGCGTCCATTGCCGCGCCTTCATCGGGCCAACGATCAGCGGCGGCAAGCACCGCAATCACTGTCCGCTCTGCCTCTATTCCCGCCATGTGGACGGCGGGCGGCCCGGCGACCGCGCGAGCGACTGCGGCGCGAAGATGGCCCCCATCGCGCGCTTCACGCGGCCCAATGGCGAGCCGATGGTCGTTCATCGCTGCCTCGGCTGCGGCTTCGAGCGCAATAACCGCCTCGCCGCCGACGACAATATGCTCCTCTTCGAGGAGTTGCCCGCGGCAGCAATGAGCACCGAGTAACTGGCCAGTGCGATACTCGGCGCCCGGCCCTCTTCTCATGCTCAGTTCTCGATCGTGACCACTCATTGCTCGTTACTCGCTACTCGCTACTCGTTACTTCGGAGGTGGGAATGTCGCCGCACGCCGCGCAAGATCTGAGCGATGTTTTCGCGTATGTGGATGCCCATCGGCAGGATTTCCTCGACCGCCTGATTGCCTATCTGCGGATGCCGAGCATCAGCGCGCACGGGTTGGGGATCGCGGAAGTCGCGGCGTACATCGCCGACGTGATGAACCGGATTGGATTGGCAGCGCGGATCATCCCGACCGCCGGATGGCCGATGGTGCTCGCCGAGCGGAACGATGTACCGGGCGCACCGACGGTGATCCTCTACGGCCATTACGATGTCCAGCCACCTGACCCACTGGAGGAATGGCTCTCGCCCCCATTCGAGCCGACAATCCGCGATGGTCGCCTCTACGCGCGCGGCGTCGGCGACAACAAGGGGCAGCACTTCGCGCAGATTCTCGCCCTCGAATCGCTGCTCGCCTGCCGGGGCGCGCTGCCATGCAATGTCAAGGTGCTGCTCGAAGGCGAGGAGGAGATCGGCAGCCCGCAGATGCCCGTTTTCGCCCGCGCGCACCGCGACGAACTGCACGCCGACCTCGTCATCACGAGCGACGGCCCCGTGGACGCCGATGGCCGCTCGCGTCTCCGCTTCGGCGTGCGCGGTGTCCTCAGTTTCGAACTGCGGGCGCGCGGGGCGAACCGCGACCTCCACTCCGGCAACTGGGGCGGCGTCGTGCCGAACCCGATCTGGACACTCGTGCAACTGCTCGCGACGATGAAGAATGACCGGGGCATCGTGACGATAGATGGCTTCTACGACACTGTGGACCCGCCGACGCCGCTGGAACAGGAGACGCTGGCGAATCTGCCGATTGATGTCGCGGCGGTCAAGCAGTCACTCGATCTGGGGGAGTTCGATCAGCCGGTCGAGCGCGATTTCTACGAGCGTCTTTCCACCTGGCCGACCTTTACCATCAATGGGCTGCACGGCGGCTATGGCGGACCCGGCTCGAAGACCGTCCTGCCGCACGAGGCATTCGCGAAGTGCGATATCCGCCTCGTCGAGTCGCAAACCGCCGACGAGATCTTCGCGAAGGTGGAGGCGCACATCCGCCGCCACGCACCCGGTGTGCAACTGATCCGCCAAGGCTCGATGGATCCCTCGAAGACGCGGCTCGATTCTCCCTACACCGAGCCGATCCGCCGGGGCATCGCGGCAGCGCAGGACGAGGAGCCGCTGCTCGTCCCCGCGATGGGCGGCAGCCTGCCCGATTACGTCTTTACGAAGACGCTCGGCATCCCCGCCTTCGGCGTCCCGTACGCCAACGCGGATGAATCGAACCACGCCCCGAACGAGAACATGGAGATCGAGCGCTTCTACAAAGGCATCAAGACCGGCGCGGCGATGCTGGTCCATCTCGGAGCCAGCCGCGGATAGCGCCATCGTCGTCCGTGTCGGCGTGCCTTGATTTGTGCGACATTTTGGCATACAATCAGAGCGACACATTCGCGGTAGGGACGAAGAGGAGCATGGTGATGGCAACGACAAAGAAGCCGCGCGCCCCGCTGGGCGCATCAAAGAGCGTGCGTATCGTGGCGCGGGTCGTGCCGGAGACGAAAGAGAAGATCGAGTACGCGGCATCGCTCGAACAGACTTCAATCACCACGTTTATCGAACGCACCGCGCTCCGGGCAGCCGAGGAGGCGATCCGCCGTCATGAGGTCATCCCGCTCTCGGAGCGGGCGTCGCATGCGCTGATCGAATCGTTCTTCAGCCCGCGCGAGCCGAATGCCCCGCTCAGACGTGCGCGGCAGCGCCATGCCGCACTGATCGCCGCTTCCGAGGCGTGAGCGCGCCGCGCTTCATTATCCAGCGACTTGCCGATCATCACGATCGAGCGGCGTTTTCGTCCGGCAATGCATCACTCGATAGCTACCTCGTGCAAGGAGCCGGGCAAGATGCGCGTCGCCGCGTGGCTGCGGTCTATATCGCGTGCGAGGAGGATACGGGAGCCGTCTGCGGATACTATACGCTCAGTGCATCCGATCTCGAAACGACCGATCTACCGGAAGCGATCCGCAAGCGGCTTCCCCGCTACCCGAGACTGCCCGCCGTTCTGCTCGGCCGTCTCGCGACTGATTTTCGCTGGCGGGGGATTGGCCTGGGGGCGGCACTTCTTTATGATGCCTTGCGGCGCTGCCACAGACATAATGCATTCGGCGTTATGTTCATCGTTGTTGACCCATTTCCCGAGGCGCGGGGGTTTTATGCGCACCATCAGTTCCGCGCTATCCCCGATCAGGAGCGTATGTATTTTCCCATGACGGAAGTAGCGAAACTTGTCGAAGGCGAGCAAAGCGCGCGCATCCCGGAGTTGCGCGAAGAAGGAGAGTCGCATGCGGAGTGATGTCTTGATTCGGGGCGCGCGGGTAGTGGACGGGACGGGCAACCCGTGGTTCTACGGCGATGTCGCGCTCGTCGGGGAACGGATCGCGGCGGTCGCGCCGACAGGCCAGTTGACGGTGGAGGATGCCGGCGAGATCGTGGACGCGGCGGGGATGGTCGTCGCGCCGGGATTTATTGACATCCAGAGCCACTCGATCCTCCCCTTGATGCGCGACGCGCATTGCCTCTCGAAGATCACTCAGGGCGTGACGACGGAGATTATGGGCGAGGCATGGACGCCCGCGCCCTTCGGCGGGCTGATCCCCGCGCCGATGCGCAACGCCGTCTTCCCCACGCAACTACCGGAGTGGGAGGAACGTGCGCGGGGCTGGACGCGCTTCCGTCACTGGCTGGAGGCGATGATTGTGCGCGGTGTCTCCCCGAATGTTGGCTCCTTTCTCGGCGGTGGCACACTCCGGCAGTACGCCAAGGGGATGGCGATGGGTGACGCGAGCGCCGACGAACGGGCGACGATGCGCCGCGTGATGGCCGAGGCGATGGAGGACGGCGCGTTCGGCGTCTCGTACGCGCTCATTTACCCACCCGATACCTACGCCGGGACGGATGAGATCGTCGCGGTCTGCGAGGTCGTCGCCCGGTACGGCGGCGTCTATATTACCCACCTGCGTTCGGAGGCGGATCAATTTCTCGAAGCGATGGCGGAGGCATTGGAGATCGGGCAGCGGGCGAATGTCGCGGTCGAGGTCTACCATCTCAAGGCGGCGGGGCGGGAGAACTGGCAGAAGATGCCCGCCGCGATCCAGATGATTAACGACGCCCGCGCGGCGGGGCAGGATGTGACGGCGGATATGTATCCGTACATCGCGGGCGGCACGGGGCTCACGTCTGTCCTGCCACCGTGGGCCGCCGCCGACGGCAAACTGTATGAGAACCTGCGCGACCCCACGACGCGGGCAAAGATCCGCGCCGAAGCCCTCAACCCCTCCGGCGACTGGGAGGCGATGGGCGCCTTGAACGGGCCGGACGGCATCGTGCCCGTCGGCTTGGAGCGGCCCGAACTGAAGAAGTACAACGGTATGCGCCTCTCGGCGATCGCGGCGGAGCGGGGCACGCACTGGCTCGACACGGCGATTGATCTGCTCATCGCGGAGGGGCAGCGGATCAGCACGATCTACTTCATGATGACCGAGGAGAACCTCGCCGCGCAATTGCGGCAGCCCTGGATCAAGATTTCCACCGATGCGGGCGGCGTGGATCCGGCATGGGCGGCGGAGCGCGGCCCGACCCATCCGCGCGCCTATGGTACCTATCCCCGCGTCCTCGGCAAATACGTGCGCGAAGAGAGGGTGCTGACCCTCGAAGACGCCGTCCGCAAGATGACTTCGTCCGTCGCGGATCGCCTCTCGCTGCGCGACCGTGGCCTGCTCCGCGTCGGCTGCTACGCCGATATCGTCATCTTCGACCCGGAGACCATCGCCGACCGCGCGACCTTCGACGACCCGCATCAGTTGTCAGTGGGCGTCCGCGATGTCTGGGTGAACGGCGCCCGCGTCCTCCGAGACAGCGCTCATACTGGCGCGACCCCCGGCCAGTTCGTGCGCGGGCCGGGCGCAGTCTGACGGGAAAGACGAAGACCCGCCGTGAAGAGAGGCCGTACCCATTCCAGCGGGCACGGCCTCTCTGCTCATGTGATCTTTCAATATGGAATGATTCCTGATCTACCCCGTCACAAAAATCAGGTTCTCGCGTTCAACAGATAGAACATCCGTACGACTCATCTTCAGTCCGACCCTGCGGCAATCCAATAGTGCGTCCCTTCGTGACCACGCATCTCCGCCGATCCCCAGAGAGCAGACACCATCACGCCCGCGCTGCCTGACGATACTCTTGTACAGATTCTCTGTAACGTTCCGGGGGCGATGAACCAATAGAGAAGTAGGATAACCGCGTAAGGGAGGGAAGCATGTATCACGCGCACTCGAAGAACGCTGCGGGAGACCGACAAGAGATGGAAGATCATACGCGAAAGGTTGCCGATAAAGCATCGCTGTTTGCGGAGCCACTCGGGGCAGGAAGCCTCGCCCGCGCAATCGGATTGCTGCATGATGTGGGCAAATACGATCCGGCGTTTCAGGCATATCTCCTTGCGTGTGAGACGAGCAGCGCCCCGCCGCGCGGACCGGATCATAAGGCGGCGGGGGCACAACTTGCGGTGCAGCGTGGTTTCGATGTCCTCGCATTGCTTATTCAGGGTCATCATGGCGGCTTGCATTGCCCAAGCGACTTGCGACAATGGCTACTCACGAAACAGGGCAATCCTGTGTTATCCAAGGCTATCGCTCTCGCAGAGCAGGATGTGCCAGAGATACAGGAAATTGCTCGACCCGTGTTGCCACCCCATATCAAATCCGAACTGGACGCCGAACTCTTTATGCGGCTCCTCTTCTCCACACTTGTAGACGCTGACTATCTCGACACCGAGCGGCACTTCACTGACTGGAAGGCGATGACGCGGGGTAGCGACCTTACCCTTGCGGCACTCCTTGAACGCTTCGACCGGCAACCACCCGCACCCGCAACCGCCTGCACAGAAACCGTACGGGCGGCGCGCGATAAGATGTACGATGCGTGCATCCGAGCGGCAGAGGAACCGCCGGGATTTTTCCGGCTGACGATGCCCACGGGTGGCGGAAAGACGCGCTCTGGTATGGCCTTTGCGCTGCGCCATGCGGTGAAGTACGGCAAACAGCGTATTATCGTTGCAGTACCATTTATCAGTATCACCCAGCAGACGGCGAAGGTATATCGCGAAATCTTCGGTGACGAGGACGACCACCACCCCGCCGTGCTCGAGCATCACAGCGCGACGGTCGGGGGTGACCCCGATGAACCGGGCTATCGCCCTGCTGACATCTGGCAGCGGCTCGCGGCGGAAAACTGGGACGCGCCGATCATCGTGACGACCACTGTACAACTCTTCGAGAGCCTCTTTGCTAACAAGACAGGACAGTGCCGAAAACTGCACCGCCTCGCGAACAGCGTCATTATCCTTGATGAGGTACAAGCCCTACCGCCATCTCTTCTCAAACCGATCCTCGATGCCCTCAGTCAACTCGTGCGGCACTACGGGACAACGGTCGTCATCTCCACGGCGACACAACCTGCCTTTGAAGCAATCGCGGAGTTCCGCGAGCTCGGCGCGCGTGAGATCGTGCCAGATTCCGCCCGCTACTTCGCGGACCTGACGCGCGTCGAGTACGAGTGGCGCACCGATCGCACCTACCCGCTCGCCGAGGTAGCAGACTGGCTGCGGGACGCGCCGCATGCCCTCGCGGTGATGAACACGAAGCAGGACGCCCTCGACCTACTTGCTGCTCTCGACGATCCCGACGCGCTGCACCTCTCGACGCTGCTCTGCGGCAGGCACCGGATGGATGTAATCGCGGCGGTGACGCGGCGGCTACAGAAGGGTGAGCCATGCCGCCTCGTGGCGACACAGGTAATTGAGGCGGGGGTAGATCTCGACTTCCCGCTCGTGCTCCGCGCCCTCGGCCCGCTCGACAGCATCATCCAGGTGGCAGGGCGATGCAATCGGGGCGGCGTGCTAGAGCGCGGTCGCGTAATCGTTTTCCGACCCGAGGGGGAGCACGGCCCGCCCGGCACGTATCAGACGGCGACGGATGTGACACAGGCCCTTATCAACCGAGCCGACCTCGATCCGAACGACCCCGCCGTCTCCGCGCAATACTTCGCTGCTTTCTACGGGGCGGTCAACGTAGACGCGAATGCCACCGCATCCGAGATACAGCGTCTCCGCACCACACTCGATTACCCTGCCGTTCGCAAGGCGTTCCGCATGATCGAGGACGACACCGAGACGGTCATCATCACCGACTATGGCACCGATGCGCAGCGAAAGACCGTCTCCGCCCTAAACAACCGACTGCGGGCTGGTGGCCCCGATGCCCGGTACGTGCTGCGGAAACTCCAGCCCTTCACCGTCGCCGTGCGCCGTCGCGCCGCGCGGGAGTATCGCGAGAGCGGGTTGATCGAGGCGATCACGGACGACATCGGCGTTTGGCACGGCGGCTACCACGACCGCTACGGCGTGACAGGGAAGCCGCGTGACGCGGACTGGCTTGTTGTATCGGGATGACAGATGGTTGACATGCGCGTACGGAGAAGACGGTTCACGAATCGTCCTTACGAAGCCGTTACAACTTCACGGGGGCTCAATGAGTTGCCCCGAATTTAACAACTGAGGAGCAACAATACGATCCCTGACGTACCGGGGCGGCGAGAGATCGATCCATGTGCCATATCTGCGAGTTGGGAGGTAAGAAAGGAGGTTCAGAATGAGTGCATCGTATCCACCACTGGCAGTGAAGGTCTGGGGGGAGTACGCGCTCTTTACACGGCCGGAGATGAAAGTAGAACGTTTGTCCTATCCCGTGATGACGCCCTCGGCGGCGCGGGGAATCCTTGAATCGATCCTGTGGAAACCCGAGATGGAATGGAGGATCGAGGAAATCTGGGTACTCAACCCCGTGCGGTACTTTAGCATACTACGCAACGAGGTGAACAGCCGCGCCAGCGAGCGCGCCGCACGGGGATGGGAAAAGAGCGGCGTCGGCGGGTATGACGCCACGAATGACCGCGCGCAACGCCACACGCTGGGGTTGCGCTGTGTGGCATACGTGATCCGCGCCCACATTGCCCTGCGACCTGGCGTGGCGGCGGACGTGGCGAAATATCGCGACCAGTTCCGCCGCCGGGTGGAGCGCGGGCAATGTTTCGCAATACCATACCTCGGCACACGCGAGTTCTCCGCCTCCTTCGCCCTACCGGACGGCACCGAGCGACCCCGCGAAGAGATCAACGACGACCTCGGTCTTATGCTGCACGACCTCGATTACGCAGCGGACGGCTCCGGTCGCGGGACGCCGCGCTTCTTCAAGGCGCAAATTGATCGCGGCATCTTGCGCCCGCCACCCGTGCCGGTCATCACAGGGGGTGCCTGATGCTGTTACAACGCCTCAGCGAGTACGCCGACCGCATCGGCCTGCCACCCACGCTGTACAACGAAACGCCCATCGCCTCTATCATCGACCTTGACGGAGGGAACGGGCGGGCGACGCTCATTTCCACAGTCAACCCCGCGAACCCGCGCGAAAAGCGCGGCATCCGTCGCCTCGCCCCGCAGGTGGCTCGCGCAGTCGGCATCAAGCCTCTCCTGCTCGCGGACAATGCGGAATATACCTTCGGCCTCCCACGTCCAGTAAAGCCGGAGGATACGAATGTGGAGAAAGAGGCGAAAAGACTCGTACGTGTCGCGGAGTGTCACGAGCAGTACATGGATATCCTCACCCGTTGCGCGACGACGACGCGCGAACCAGCAGTCGAGGCCGTCCGCGCCTTTCTCGCGTCACCGGATGCGGCGGCGCAACTCGACTTGCCGGATGATTTCGACCGGGGCGGCCTCGTCACCTTCCGGGTGCATGGAGTGTTTCCTACCGATCTCCCCGCCGTGCAAGCCTTCTGGGCGACGGAGCACGATCCAGCCGCCTCTACCACTCAACCGATCCGCACGATGCAATGCCTCGTCTGCGGTCAGGAACGCCCGGTGCTGGAGCGGTTGCAGGGGAAAATTAAGGGCGTCCCAAATGGCCAACAGGCGGGCACGTCGATCATCTCCGCGAACGCGGACGCTTTCGAGTCGTACGGCTTGGAGGCGTCGCTGATCGCGCCGACCTGCGCATCGTGCGGTGAGAAGTTCACGAAGGCACTCAATGCGCTGATCGCGGACGAGCAGCATCGCTTCTTCCTCGGCGGCTCGGTCTTCGTCTTCTGGACGCGCGAGCCGACGACCTTCTCGCTGCTCGACACCTTGAACACCCCGGACCCCGCGACAGTCAAGCGGCTGCTGGCGTCGCTGGGGCGCGGCGAGGAAACGCTTGGAGTGGACCCGAACGCCTTCTATGCCGTCTCGCTCTCCGGAAGCGGCGGGCGTGCGGTGGTGCGCGACTGGATCGACACCACGGTTGGCGATGTGCAGCAGCATCTCGCACAGTGGTTCGTGGGGCAACGGATTACGGGGGGGCAGCGGGAGCCGTTCGAGCCTTTAGGGATCTTCTCACTCGCTGCGGCTACGGTACGGGAATCGAAAGATTTGATGCCACAAACAGCTCGCACGCTACTCCACGCCGCCCTTACAGGCACCCCGTTACCGTCGGATATTCTCGCACAGGCGGTGCGTCGCAACCGCGTGGAGCAGCGTGTCACACGGCCCCGTGCGGCACTGATAAAACTTGTTCTTAGCAGCCTCGGCAGAATTCAGGAGGGAGAGATGGAAGAACTAAACCCGGATTACGATCACCCCGCGTATCTCTGTGGGCGACTGCTCGCTGTCCTGGCAGATTTGCAGCAAGAAGCGATTGGCAAGCTGAATGCGGGTGTTGACGACCGCTTCTTTGGGATGGCGCAATCCGCTCCTGCGCTTGTCTTCCCGCGCCTGATGACGCTAGCGAAGAGCCATCTCGCCAAAATCGAGCGCGACAAGCGCGGTGCGTATTTCCGCATTCAAGGACAACTGGACGACCTCATGCCGAAGTTGGCCGCGAAATATCCACGCACGCTCACTCTCGAGGAACAGGGACGGTTTGGCATTGGATACTTCCATCAAGTGGCGGCGAACCGTACTGGTGCGAAGGAGGGTGGCGAACGCAGGCGAGCACGACAGGCGGAATTGACTCTCGTAGCCGATGGCGAGAATAAGGAATGATCATCATCGAGCAATCGATGGCTGTTCAGGTGTAAGGGAGAAACTACGATGGCAACGATACAGGACGTCTACACTGATGTGAATCGCCGCCACGACTTCGTGATGCTCTTCGACGTAACCGACGGCAATCCGAACGGCGATCCGGACGCAGGTAACGCCCCACGCGTGGACCCAGAGAGTTTGCAGGGTCTTGTCACCGACGTGGCGATCAAGCGCAAAGTGCGCGACTACGTGGAAGTGGCAATAGGTGATGAAGCACGGTTCAAGATCTATGTCCAGAGTGGTCATGCGCTCAACGACCAGCATCAGCGGGCGTATACCGATCTTGGTCTCAAGTCTTCAGGTACAAGGCAGGATCGCAGTGATGTAGAAAAGGCACGCAAGTGGATGTGCGACAACTTCTACGATATCCGCATGTTCGGCGCGGTAATGACCACGGGAGTGAACTGCGGACAGGTACGCGGTCCGTTGCAGCTGACCTTTGCGCGGTCGCACGATCAAATTCTCTCGCTCGATGTGACCATTACCCGTATCGCGGTGACGAAGCCGGATGATATGAAGGTTGTCGTCTCCGAAGAAGGTGAGGGGAAGAGCGGTAAGAACACCGAGATTGGGCGCAAGGCCATAGTGCCGTACGGGCTGTACCGCGCGCATGGGTTCTTCAACCCGAATTACGCGAAGGATACTGGCGCGACGGCGGAAGACCTCGATCTCTTCTGGCAGGCGATTCAGCAGATGTGGGATCTCGATCATTCGGCGGCGCGCGGGATGATGTCGTGCCGAGGGCTGTATGTCTTCTCCCACGAAAGTCATCTCGGCAACGCGCCCGCGCACAAACTGTTCGAGCGCATCACGGTGACACGCAAGCCAGAAGTTGTGGCGCCGCGCTCCTTCGGTGATTACACCGTGACGGTCAACGACACGGAACTGCCCACCGGTGTCTCGCTGACGGCGCTGGTTGGGTAATGCGATGCACACGCTTGATGATGACCTCGTGCTGGTGCCGATCTCCGCCATCGAGCACTACAGTTACTGCCCGCGGCAGTGCGCGCTGATCCATGTAGAGCAGACGTACGACGAGAACCTCTACACGATGCGCGGCAAGCACGCGCATGAGCGGGTCCACACCGTCGGCGGCGAGGTGCGCCGGGGCGTGACGGTGCGGCGCGGGCTGTCGCTCTGGTCGCGGCGGCTGCACCTGACGGGCAAGGCGGATGCGGTCGAGTTCCACGGCGGCGTGCCGTATCCGGTGGAGTACAAAGTCGGGGCGCGCAAGGCGGGTGGGCATGAGGAACTGCAACTCTGCGCGCAGGCGCTCTGCCTGGAGGAGATGTTCGGCATGGCGGTGCCGGAGGGGGCGATCTATTACCACGCGAGCCGCCAGCGACAAGCGATTCCGCTTGATGCCGCGCTGCGGGAGCGGACGGAGGAAGTCATCATGGCGATCCGCCAGATGCTCGACGCGAGCCGCCTGCCCGCCGCGCCGAACGACGCGCGCTGCCGCCACTGCTCGCTCTTCGAGTCCTGTCTGCCGGGCGTCGTCAGTGGCACGGCGGCGGAGCGGCGCTATCACGCCGAACTGTTCGTCATCGCGCCGGGGGCGGACGGATAAAGGGAGGGGAGGAAGGCGATGCATCAGGCGCTCAACACGCTCTATGTGATGACGCAAGGCACCTACGCGCATCTCGATCACGATACGGTGCGGCTCGAAGTGGAGCGGGAGACGGTGCTGCGCGTGCCGCTCCTCCAACTCGGCGCAGTCGTCTGCTTCGGCAATGTTCTCGTCAGCCCGATGCTCATGCACCGCTGTGCGGAGGATGGGCGGTCGGTCGTGCTGCTTGACCGGAACGGCCGGTTCAAGGCGCGGGTAGAGGGGCCGGTGAGCGGCAATGTGCTGCTGCGGCAGGCGCAGTATGCGGCACTGACGACCGACGCCCGCGCGCTGGACATCGCCCGCTGTTTCGTGGCGGCGAAACTGCAGAACGCGCGACAGGTGCTGTTGCGCGCGGCGCGGGAGGCGGTGCAGCCCGACGATGTCGCCTTGCTCGGCGCGGCGACGAGGGAAATCGCCGAGGGGCTGACTGCCGCCGGGGAATGCCACGATCTCGATACATTGCGGGGGTGCGAGGGGAACGCCGCGCGTGTGTATTTCTCCGTTTTCGACCGGATGATCCGCGACGACCGCGAGGTGTTCGCGCTCCGTGGGCGCTCGCGCCGGCCGCCGCTCGACCGGACGAATGCGGTGCTCTCGTTCTGCTATACCCTCGTGCTCGCGGATTGCGTCGCGGCGGTGGCAGGGGTGGGGCTCGACCCGCAGATCGGTTTCCTGCACGCGCTCCGGCCGGGACGGCCCGCGTTGGGGCTTGACCTGCTCGAAGAGTTGCGCGCCTCGGTGGCGGACCGTCTCGTGCTGACGCTGATCAACCGGCGACAACTCCAGCGCGATGATTTCGAGGAGCAGCCGGGCGGGGCGGTGTACCTTTCGGAGTCGGGGCGGCGCACAGTCGTGATCGCGTATCAGGAGCGCAAGAAGGAGGAGGTGCCCCATCGCCTGCTCGGCAAGAAGATCCCCCTCGGCCTCGTGCCGCATGTACAGGCCCGGCTGCTGGCGCGGCACCTGCGCGGCGACCTCGAACACTATCCGGCGTTCATGATTCGCTGAAGCGGGGGGTGGGCATGGAAGTGCTGATCACGTATGATGTCGCCACCGATTCGCGCGAGGGTCGCCGACGGCTCCGGCATGTAGCGGAAACGTGCGTTGGCTTCGGCCAGCGGGTACAGAAGTCCGTCTTTGAGTGCAGCCTAACCGCCGTCCAGATGGAGGAATTGTTGCACCGCTTGCTCAGTATCATTGACGAAGACGAGGACAGTCTGCGCGTCTATCGGCTCCGGGAACCGCGTGAACGTTTCCGCAGCATCTATGGCCTACGGCCGGAGGTGAACTTCGGTGATCCACTCATCATTTGAGCCGCGCGAACGTGGTGTGATGGCCGACAGGCAGGAGGTTCGCGCACGGAAATTCGCCAACCATAGCAACCGATCCGCCATCCGGCGCGATTCATGCCCGTTGCAAATCGGTCGCGCGACGGGAGGTTCGCGCGGAAAAGCCGAGGAATGCTTGTATAGCAAGAAAAATCCCTAGCACCGTCGCACCCGGCCTTGCGACCGGGTGAGGATTGAAACGCCATCGCCCGCGTGCTCGAAGGCGTCCACCCCAATGTCGCACCCGGCCTTGCGACCGGGTGAGGATTGAAACCGATTGACCGGATCGAAAAGGAGATCGTCAACGAGTCGCACCCGGCCTTGCGACCGGGTGAGGATTGAAACATCGAGCGGCCTCTGCCGACCATTGTACGGGCAAGTCGCACCCGGCCTTGCGACCGGGTGAGGATTGAAACCGAACCAAACAGATCGCCCCGGCCTCCCCCAATCGTGTCGCACCCGGCCTTGCGACCGGGTGAGGATTGAAACACACACGGGTTGTGCGCCTTGTAGGGCGCGAGCGGTCGCACCCGGCCTTGCGACCGGGTGAGGATTGAAACGTGTCAAGAGGGGGGTGTGAGTACATGGCGAGAATCGTCGCACCCGGCCTTGCGACCGGGTGAGGATTGAAACGACGAGCACGGGCAATCGGAACGCGTCATCATCGTCACGTCGCACCCGGCCTTGCGACCGGGTGAGGATTGAAACGTATTGTTGAGGAGCGCCGTGTAGCCGTCATAGGAGGCGTCGCACCCGGCCTTGCGACCGGGTGAGGATTGAAACGTCGCCGTTCGCCCGCTTGCCGATTGCCAGTACAGGAGTCGCACCCGGCCTTGCGACCGGGTGAGGATTGAAACAGCATCCTCGGCGCGGATCGAGTGATACGGCGTATGAGTCGCACCCGGCCTTGCGACCGGGTGAGGATTGAAACGTGTTCGGCGGGGTGGGAATGAGCCGGTATGTGCGCGTGTCGCACCCGGCCTTGCGACCGGGTGAGGATTGAAACACGGCACATCGATGTGCGGCGGCATGCCGGCGGGCTGCGCGATGCGGGTCGCACCCGGCCTTGCGACCGGGTGAGGATTGAAACACGGCACGGCGACGGCGCCGGCGGGGGGGACGGTCTTGTCGCACCCGGCCTTGCGACCGGGTGAGGATTGAAACTGCGACTGGCAGCGCGAGGTGATTGACGCCGCGCTCGTCGCACCCGGCCTTGCGACCGGGTGAGGATTGAAACACAAGGCCGTCAGGGAAGCGCGAGTGTATGCAGACCTGTCGCACCCGGCCTTGCGACCGGGTGAGGATTGAAACTAGTACCACCAGTCCCTTCCCCGCCGCATTTGCACCCGTCGCACCCGGCCTTGCGACCGGGTGAGGATTGAAACAACTCATGCAGGAGGCAGGAGCGTTGGCAGAACAGGCGTCGCACCCGGCCTTGCGACCGGGTGAGGATTGAAACCATTGCCACCCGGCACCCACGAGCCGACATGCCAGTCGCACCCGGCCTTGCGACCGGGTGAGGATTGAAACAAGTCGGCGACATGATTGTCAATGCATCGGGCATGTCGCACCCGGCCTTGCGACCGGGTGAGGATTGAAACCGCAAGCGACGAATGATGGCTTGGTTTGAACGTTGTCGCACCCGGCCTTGCGACCGGGTGAGGATTGAAACCCACTCCACGCGACCCCGCCTGAGATGCTCATTCGTCGCACCCGGCCTTGCGACCGGGTGAGGATTGAAACATACCGCGAAGTGGAAGAAACACTACCACGACCTCGTCGCACCCGGCCTTGCGACCGGGTGAGGATTGAAACTTCTGGTGAGGGGGATTGTTTTCATGTTAGGAGACGTCGCACCCGGCCTTGCGACCGGGTGAGGATTGAAACGGCTACATGATCGAGCGAAAGCAGCCCCGCCGCAAGGTCGCACCCGGCCTTGCGACCGGGTGAGGATTGAAACACGCCGAGCGCGACGGTGACGGGGATCGGGCCGAGTCGCACCCGGCCTTGCGACCGGGTGAGGATTGAAACCCCCTGCGTGAAGCCCAAGCCAATCAGGTCGGCGTCGTCGCACCCGGCCTTGCGACCGGGTGAGGATTGAAACGCCGGTGCGCACGGGAGCGTCCTGTTCGGCAGTCAGTCGCACCCGGCCTTGCGACCGGGTGAGGATTGAAACATTATCAGCGTGGCAATCGGCGGGACGCTCCTGGCGATTGTCGCACCCGGCCTTGCGACCGGGTGAGGATTGAAACAGCGCGAGGTCGTAAAGGAGTCGCCGCCGGGATGAAGTCGCACCCGGCCTTGCGACCGGGTGAGGATTGAAACTCGGCATGGCTCTATGTCCCGACCGGCACGCCGCTCGTCGCACCCGGCCTTGCGACCGGGTGAGGATTGAAACATCGCACCGCGATCATTGCTCCCGTCGTGCGGGCGTCGCACCCGGCCTTGCGACCGGGTGAGGATTGAAACCAGCGGAAATAGTTGCCAGCGCCGGTCGTCAGGGGTCGCACCCGGCCTTGCGACCGGGTGAGGATTGAAACGGCGTGCCAATGAAGCCGCCGTCTGACCCGTTCGCGTCGCACCCGGCCTTGCGACCGGGTGAGGATTGAAACTATAAGGCCTGCACTTCTGCCAGTACGTGATTGGTAACGTCGCACCCGGCCTTGCGACCGGGTGAGGATTGAAACGCTGTCGGTGACGCGACCGGAGTCGGCGGGGCAGTTGGGTCGCACCCGGCCTTGCGACCGGGTGAGGATTGAAACGACGGCGCGGTGCTGCGCCCAACGACGGTGGATACGTCGCACCCGGCCTTGCGACCGGGTGAGGATTGAAACCCCTCGGATTGCAGGTACAGGAGTTTGCCAACATGTCGCACCCGGCCTTGCGACCGGGTGAGGATTGAAACACGAACCAGATGGCGCAGGTGCAGAACGCCATCGACAGTCGCACCCGGCCTTGCGACCGGGTGAGGATTGAAACTTGCAAGATCACCTCGACGTTCCGACAATCACGCGTCGCACCCGGTCGCAAGGCCGGGTGCTCGTCGAGACCGATCATCAGTGACAGGCGTACGATCTCGTGCGAAACCTGCGATACTGCACGGCACGGAGCGGGGCATGAAACGAAAGGACATGAGAAGCATGGCTGTGGCGACACTGGACCCGATGATCGAGGCCCTCGCGGAGCGCGTGAGCAGGGAGCGGCGTTACCTGCATATGCATCCGGAACTCGGGCTCCATGAGACGAATACCGCGAACTTCGTCGCGGAGAACCTGCGCGAGGCGGGCATCCCCTTCCGCACGGGCGTCGGTGGGGACGGACGGCCTTTCTATATGAATGCCGACGCCCTGAAAGTCGCCGGGATCAAGACGCTACCGACGACGGGGGGCACGGGCATCGTCGCCACCATCGAAGGCGCACGGCCTGGGAAATGCGTCATCTTGCGCGGTGACATGGACGCGCTGGCGATGCAGGAGGAGACAGGCGCGGATTACGCTTCGCTCACGCCGAATGTCATGCACGCCTGCGGGCACGATGTCCACACCGCCGTGATTCTCAATACCGCCCGCGTGCTCTGGGCGCGCAGGAGTGAGTTCGCGGGGACAGTAAAATTGATGTTCCAGCCTGGCGAGGAAGGATACGGCGGCGCGCGGGCGATGATCGAGGACGGCCTGCTGGAGAACCCGACGGTCGACGCCGCCTTCGCCCTCCATGTGGACCCGCAGGTGCCGGTCGGACAGATCGCCTACACGCCGGGGATGGCCAACGCCAACTCCGACCGCGTCTTCATCCGCGTGCATGGCAAGGGCGGGCACGCCGCCCGGCCGCACAGTGCGGTGGACAGCACGCTCGTCGCGGCGCATATCCTCATCGCGCTCCAATCCCTGATCAGCCGTGAGACGGACCCGACCGAATCCGCGGTCATTACCATCGGCACGTTGCAGGCCGGCGTCGGTGCGGCGAATGTCATCCCCGAGTTCGCGACGCTCTTCGGCACGGTGCGGACGCTGAACCTGGAAGTTCGCGAGCATATCCGCAGGCGCATCCCCGAAGTCGCCTCCCACATCGCGCAAGCGATGGGTGCGACGGCGGAGACGGCCTATCTCACCGGCTACCCGGCGATGGTCAACAACCCGGCGATGTGCGAGGTGATCCGCCGCGCCGCGCTGCCAATCATCGGCATGGAGAATGTGAAGGAGAAGCCGCTCGGCCTCGGCGGTGAGGATTTCTCCTTCGTGCTCGAACAGGTACCCGGTGCGATGATGCGCCTCGGTACCGGAAACGCGGAGCGCGGCCTGACCAACGGCGTCCACCACCCCAAATTCGATGTGGACGAGCGCGCCCTCCCCCTCGGTGTCGCCATGATGACTGCGATCGCGATGGAATATCTCGGAAGTAACGAGTAACGAGTAGCGAGTAACGAGGGTGGAGGGGAGGCGCGGTGTGTCGCAGCGAGCGCAGAGATTTGAAGACGTGATCGCGTGGCAGAAGGCCAGAGCGCTGACTCGGGAAGTGTATGAGGCGACACAGCATCGTGCATTTGCAAAGGATTATGGACTCACGAGCCAGATGCAGCATGCGTCGGTCTCCATCATGGCGAATATCGCCGAAGGTTTCGAACGCGGAAAGCCGCGAGAGTATCTACATTTTCTCTCGATTGCGAAGGCGTCATGCGCGGAAGTCCGCTCACATCTCTACGTCGCCCTGGATACGGGGCATATTGATCAGCCGACCTTCACGCATCTCTCCGATTGCGCAACTGAAATCGGACGCATCATTGCAGGAGTGCGCATGGCAATCGAGCGCCAGCAGACGGGTTAATCCTTGTCACTTGTTACTCGTTACTCGTTACTCGTTACTTCCCGAAGGGGGCCGAATGCTCGATTTTGGTATCACCCTCAAGCCAGATATGGCGCCAGAACGCGTGGTGTCGCTGACGCGCCAAGCGGAGGCAGCGGGCTTCGCCTACGGCTGGCTCTTCGACTCGCACGTCCTCTGGTTGGAGCCATATCCGCTCCTGACGCTGATGGCGCTCAACACGACGCGGATGCGGCTCGGCACCTGCGTGACGAATCCCGCGACGCGCGACCCGACCGTGACCGCGAGTGCCCTGGCGACGCTCAACGTGATTTCCGGCGGGCGGATGGACCTCGGCATTGGCCGGGGCGACAGCGCGCGCCGCGTGATGGGCAAGAAGCCGACGACGCTCGCTACACTGGAGCAGGCGGTGCATATCGTCCGCGACCTCGCGGGCGGGCAGCCCACCGACTACGACGGCGAGCAGATCCGCATGGCGTGGGCGGCAGGGGACCTGCCTGTCTGGATCGCCGGGTACGGCCCGAAGGCGCTGCACATGGCCGGCCGCGTCGCGGACGGCATCATTTTGCAGTTCGCGGATCCGCACCTCATCCGCTGGTGCCTGGGTTTCGCCCGTGAAGGCGCGGAGGCGGCCGGGCGCGATTTCACTACGATCAAGATCATGGTCGCCGCGCCCGTCTGGGTTTCGGACGATCTCACGACGGCGCGCGAGCATGTGCGCTGGTTCCCCGCGCTCGTCTCCAACCACGTCATGGACCTGATCGCGCGCTACGACCCCGCCGCACTGCCTCCCGAATTGACCGCCTATGTCCAGAACCGCGCCGGGTACGACTACCGGCACCACGCCGAAGTCGGCAGCGGCAACGCGCAATTCGTCGCGGACGAGGTCGTGGATCGCTTCTGCATCGTCGGCCCCGTCGCGGAGCACCACCGGCGGCTGCAAGAGTTGGCCAACCTCGGCGTCCATCAGTTCAATATCTACCTGATGAGCGGCGACGAAGAAGCGACGCTCGATGTCTATGGGCGGGAGGTCATCCCGTCTTTCACGGGGATTGCCTGAAACACCAAGGAGGGAGCCCGATGCGTACGGTGATCAAGGGCGGCACGGTCGTGACAGCGAGCGACACCTACACGGCGGATGTATTGATCGAGGACGAGCAGATCGCCGCGATTGGCCGCGATTTGTCCGGCGACGTGGCGATTGACGCGGGCGGCGCGTATGTCATCCCCGGCGGGATTGATGTGCATACGCATTTGGAGATGCCCTTCGGCGGCACCGTCTCGTCGGACGATTTCTTCACCGGCCACCGAGCGGCGGCGTTCGGCGGCACGACGATGCACATAGATTTCGCCATCCAGCCGAAGGGCGCGACGCTGCGCGAGACCTTCGATCTCTGGTCCGTCAAGGCGCGCGGCAAGGCGGCGATTGACTACGGGTTTCACCTCGCCATCACGGATTTACCCGACAGCGTGATGGAGGAAATCCCGCAGTGTGCTGACTGGGGCATCACGAGCCTCAAGCTCTTCATGGCCTACAAGGGCGCGCTGATGGTGGACGATGGCACGCTTTTCCGCGCGCTCGAACAAGGGGCGGCGCACGGGCTGCTCACTCTCGTCCACGCCGAGAATGGCGACGCGATTGACGTGCTCGTCACGCAGGCCATCGCTGCCGGGAACCGCGCGCCGAAATATCACGCCCTCACCCGCCCCCCAGCACTCGAAGCGGAGGCGACAAATCGCGCCATCCGCCTCGCGGAAGTGGCGGGCGCGCCTTTATATGTCGTTCATGTCTCGTGCGAGGGCGCGCTGGAGGCGGTGCAAATGGCGCGGCGGCGCGGGCTGCCAGTCTACGGCGAGACGTGCGTACAGTACTTCTTCTTCACAAAGGACGACCTCGCCCGCCCCGGCTTCGAGGGCGCGAAGTACGTCTGCTCGCCGCCCTTTCGCGAGCAGCGCGACCAGCAGGCGCTCTGGCGCGGCGTCGCGGAAGACGGCTTGCAGGTCATTTCTACTGACCACTGCCCCTTCTGGTACGAGGGCGGCACTGGCGGGCGGAGTGGTGGCAAGGAACTGGGCAAGGAGGATTTCGCGAAGATCCCCAACGGCTGCCCCGGCATCGAGGACCGGCTGATGGTCCTCTACACCCACGGCGTGCGCGGTGGCCGGTTCTCGCTCAATCGCTGGGTCGCACTCTGCTGCACGAACCCCGCCAAACTGTTCGGCATGTACCCACAAAAGGGCGCGATCGCCCCCGGCAGCGACGCCGATCTCGTCATCTGGGACCCGAACGCGACGCGCACGCTCTCCGCCGCCAGCCAACATCAGCGCACCGATTACAACCTCTACGAGGGAATGGAGGTAGCGGGCGTGCCGCGCGTCGTCCTGTCGCGCGGGCGCGTGCTGGTCGAAGATGGTGCATGGCAGGGCGAGCAGGGTGCGGGCCGCTTCGTGCCGCGTACGCGGTTCGCGGGGGCCTGATTCCCCCTTACCCCACATGCACCGCCGGGCGTCGCGCCGGGTTCGGTTCCGCCTCGCGTAGCACTTCGCGGGTGATGGGCGCGATGTCGCCGTCGCCGAAGAGGAAGAAACGGCCGAGATAGATGACCGGATTCCCCTCGCCCCAACCGAAGTAGACATCGGGGATGATGCCCGTGGTGTCGCGCACATACAAAAGGAAGGCGGCAATCGCGTTGGCAATCGCGGCACTCTCGACCCGCAGTACACGATAGCCGCCAACTTCCGCGCCATGCACCAGCAACTCCGGCGCGAACTCCGACGCGTCCCGGATCGTCACTTCAAGGAAGAGCACCGGGTCATCGGGCGGGATATGATTGTCCTCCCGCTGCTCCTTCTCCTTCTCGAAGTACTTGCCGATGTCGCGCGCGTCCGGCTGATTGGCGATAAAGCGGATCGCGCCGTCACGCGCCGCTTCCTCGAGGAAGCGGCGCGCCGTTTCATCGAGGACAATCTCCGTCGCCCGCAGTTCCGTCGAGCGCCGCACGCGGGAGACGAACGACGTGACGATGATCGCGCCGATGAAGAAGGAGGCGATCTTCATGCCTTCCGGGCGCTCGAAGACATTGACGACCGTCGTGTATGCGAAGACGAGGGCGATCGCCACAAAGGCGATCGAGAGCGGTCGGCTCTTCAGCCGCCGGACGGAGAGCGCCACCGCGACCGCCGCGGAGGTGATGAGCACGAGCACGCCGGTCGCGTACGCGCCGCCTTGCTTATTGACGTCGGCGCGAAAAAGCAGTGTGACCGCAAAGGCGATCGCGGTGAAGACGAGGACGAGCGGGCGCGTCGCGCGCGTCCAGTCCGGCGCCATGCCGTAGCGCGGCAGGTAGCGCGGCACGATGTTGAGCAGCCCCGCCATCGCCGACGCGCCCGCGAACCAGAGGATGAGGATCGTGCTGATGTCATAGAGCGTGCCGAAGCCACCGCCGAGATATTGGTGGGCGAGAAACGCGAGGGCGCGCCCGTTCGCCTGACCGCCCTCCTTGAACTGATCCGCCGGGATCAGCACCGTCGTCGCGAAACTGGTGGTGATGAGGAAAATGCTCATGATGACCGCCGCCGTGACGAGCAGTTTGCGCGTGTTCTGGATACGGCCCTCGGGATGGGCTGAATCGTCGGTGGCGCCACCGCGCACCAGTGGCATCACCGCGACGCCCGTCTCGAACCCGGAGAGGCCGAGGGCGAGCCGAGGGAAGAGGACGAGCGAGATCGCGACCATCGCGAGTGGGTTGCCGTGGCTCGCAAAGAGCGCGTGCTGCCAGTCATGGGCGACACCCGGATGCGCGAAGATGACGCGGAAACTGGCAACGACGACGACGCAATTGAGGAGCAGATAGATGGCGACGAGGCCGACAGCGAGGGAGATCGCCTCGCCAAACCCCTTGAGAAAGACCGCGCCGAGCAGCGCGACGAGAAAGAGCGTGATCGCGATCCGCTGACCGTGGATGAATCCCGGCACGAACGGATTCTCAATCGCGTGCGCGCTCGCATCGGCGGCGGAGAGTGTGATCGTGATGATGAAGTCGGTCGCGACGAAGCCGAGCAGGCAGAGGACGAAGAGTTTTCCCTTCCACCAACTGAGCACGCGTTCGAGCATCGCGATCGAACCCTCGCCGTGCGGGCTTTCCGCCGCGACGCGGCGATAGATCGGCAGCGCGCCGACGAGCGTCACGAGCACGAGAATCAGCGTGGCGACCGGCGCGAGCAGGCCCGCCGCCAGCGCCGCGATCCCCGGCTGATAGCCGAGGGTGGAGAAATAGTCCACGCCGGTGAGACACATCACTTGCCACCACGGATGCGTATGATGCTCCACATGACGGACGTGGGGGCCTTCCGCTTGCCGGACGTGCCCCTGCAACAGCCATTCCTTGAATCGCCCGTTCGTCTGCTCGGATAGGACTTGCGCCGTTGCCACCCGTCTTGCCTCCGGCGATGCGTAGCATTATGGCGCAACGCGCCGTGATGCTCCCTTTGCACGCATGATGCCAGAATCGGCGTGCCACGCCCGTGCGGTCAGGCGGCGGAGTCTGCCAGATGACCGGCGGCGCTGAGAGCGAGACCGGTGACGACCGAGGTGAAGGCGTCCTGGAAGCGGAGTTTGTCGGCGCCAAACATGTCGGTGAGGAGGCGCTGGAAGCGGGGAATGGCGGAGGAGCCGCCGGTGCGGACGACCGCGTCTATCTGGCCCGGTTCGAGCGCGGCTGCGGCGAGCGCGCCGTCAATGCAGCGCCCTGCCTGTCGCACGCGCGTTTCGATCAGCGCCTCGAACTCGCGGCGCGGCAGCGGCTCGTCAATCGCGATGGCGTCAGCGCCGTAACCGATCCGCTCGATCTCGCGGGCCGAGAGGCCGATCTTCACCCGCTCGATCTCGCGGAAGAGCGACCAGCCGTGATTGCCGCGCGCGAGCGACCGCAGGGCCTGTGCCTGGCGCCGCGCGCGCCCCACCGTCTCCCGCTCCAGGTTCTCCAGAAAGGCGACGGTGCGCGGCTCGTTGAGGTCGGGGATCGTGTACCAGCGGCGGATCGAATCGAGGATATGATTCGGCATCGGCAACTGCTGCGCGCCCCAGCGTAGGTCCTCCCCGAAGTACTTCAAGAGCCGTCCGTCCATAATCTCCTCGTCGAGGGTATTGCCACCGAGGAGGATGCCGGCAGTCGAGAGGACGGTGCGCTCGTCGCCGCCGATCCGCATCACCGTTACGTCGAGTGTGCCGCCGCCGAAGTCGAAGACGAGGACGTTGCGCGGCGCGGGCAGGGTGGCGGCGAAGTGCAGCCCGGCAGCGATCGGCTCAGGGACGAAATGAAACTCCACGAACCCGGCCGCCCTGAGCGCCGTCTCCATCCGCCCGAGCGCCCGCGCGTCCCCCTTCGGGTCGTTCTCCGCCCAGTGGACCGGCCGCCCGACGGTCGCCCGCGTGATTGGCTGCCCCACCTCCTCCTCGGCGCGCAGGCGCATCTCGCGCATGATCGTCGCGATTAAGTCCTCCATCGTGTAGTAGCGCCCGAAGACATTCGTGCCCCGGAAGCCACGGTCGGCGAGGAACCGCTTGAGTGACTGGAAGAAGCGCCCCGGCTGGCTGACGTCCACCTCGCTCCAGACCTCCTGCGGGCCGAGGCCGGAGGTATCGGTGTCTATATACTGGCCCGTCGTCTGTCGCTTGCGAACGATCCGCCGCCCCGCCTCCGCTGCCACATAGGCCTCGATTGCCTCGTAGCCGATCCGCGCCGTGCCATCGCGCGTGAGATAGAGCACTGTCGGGATCTGCGTCGCGTGCGGTGATGTGCGATCGAGATGGAGCAATCGCGCCGCACCTTCGCCCGGCTCGGCCACGGCGATTGCCGAGTTCGAAGTGCCAAAGTCGAAACCAATCGCCAGGTCGCGCGCCACGAACCCCCTCCGTCCATCACACCGTCCGCATCATCGCTCGCGTCGCCGGCTGCGCCGAGCGGTCAGGAGTGTCGGATCATCGCCGAATATTCTCGGATGTCAAGTCCGTGCGCTCCTCGCGGCGCTGGGAACGTCAAAGGAGGCAAGGTGTTAAGATGGCATAGGAAGCCCGATCGCGGAACATCACGACCATGGAGGAGAAATGAACTACTTTCGCATTTACGCCGGCCCCGATGGCGAAAGCCACTTTGAAGATGGGGAGATCGCGCTGAGCGGACAGCCCGGCGGCTCGGAGTATTCCGCCCTCCATCCGGCCACGGGCGTGATCTTCCGCCGCAGCCCCGCCGATCAGTTCCTGGACTGGCATCCCGCGCCGCGCCGCCAGTTCGTCATCACGCTCTCCGGCGAGGCGGAAGTGGAAGCGAGCGACGGCGAGGTGCGCCAGATCGGGCCCGGCACGATTATGCTGGCCGACGACCTCACCGGCAAAGGTCACATCACGCGTGGCCGGGGCGCTGAGGAACGCATCTCCCTCTTTATCCCCTTGCCCGATTGACGTTGCTCTCGATGAAGTCCAGCATGCGTGCCCAGGCATCCCTGCATGCGTCCTGATGCTCCGCGAATCGCCGGTCGAAGAAACTGTGCGGCGCGCCCTCGTACGTCGTGAATGCGTGCGGCTTGCCCGCCGCAGTCAGCGCCTCGTCGAACGCATCCACCGCACTCTCTCCTCTCTGCGGTTGACGAGCACTGGCAGCCACTGGCTGCTCTCCCAGGGAGCAGCAACGAGTTTCCCAGCCGGTACGCTGATCGCAGTAAACACGGAGCGCCTGCGGATCGCAACAGGTACGTACAGTGAGGGACGCGTCCGACAATGAGAATTCTCGTCTCTGTGTTGGCGCGACAGCGATTACAAGTGGCGCAACGTCGCGGCGATCGCCGCGAACTCTCCGCCCGCATCGAGCGCCTGGCGAAAGCGTCCGTCCTGGCTCTCCAGGTGCTCCGCAAGCCTCAACGCTTCCTGCACCCGCGCCGCCGGGACGACGACGATACCCGTCAGATCGGCGATGACATAGTCGCCGTGTGAGACGCTGATTCCGCCCAGGCGCACGGTCTCGTTGATACTGACGACCTGTGCCCGCTGCTTGCCCGATACTGGCGTGACATGCCGACTCGCGACAAAGAGCGCGATTGGCCGGATCTCCTCGATGTCGCGGCAGCCGCCATCAATCACGACGCCCGCGATCCCGCGCGCCGTCGCCGCCTGTGCCGCCAGCCCGCCGAGCGTCGAGACGGCGGCGCCGCCCATATCAATGACGAGCACGTCATCCGTCGCCCCTGCCTGCAGTATCCTGCCGACCGCGAACTCCTCGACGGGATAGGCGCCGAGCGGCCGCACATCCTCGTGCACCGTCACTGCTCGCCCGGCGATCCGTTCCGACCCGGTACGCGGCGTAATCCCTTCGACCACTCCACGAATGCCTAATTGATCGAGCGCGTCACTCCAGGTACTGGTGGCGATGCGCCGACAGCGCGCAAGCACAGGATCGTCGCTTGCTGACGATTGACCCGGCGCTCTCTCGGGATTATCGCGATGGTCCATTCATGTACCTCCTTCTCACGAGCGCGCTCACGCCACGGGCAGGCGCACGAGCGCGGCGCACAGGGCGTCGAGCGCGGTGCGGGGGTCGTCACCGCGCCCGATATGGACCGGCGAGGTCTGGATCACGGCGCTCCGCGGCGCGGTGAGCCAGTGGAAGCGCTCCGATGACGGCAACCGGGCGATCGGCCCGCCCTCCGCCCTCCCCTCGCAGATGACAACGAACGCGTCCAGATGGCGCTCGATCGTTGCCACATCGAGGTCCGGCGCGAAGGCGCGTAGTCGCGGGCGATCAAGCGCGATACATACCGCCGTCACCGCAAGGATTCGGCGGCGGTGCGCCGATTAACGCGGTGCGCGATCCGCCAGCGCACGCCCTCTTCGCCGACGAGGCGGACGAGTTCTTCCCCTCCGTGCGGCTGCCGGTCGCCGTCCACGAGCCAGTAGACCCCGCTCTCACGCTCCATCCAGCCACCGTTGATCAACTCGCGGCGCAGCGTCGCATAATCCTCGTGATGCCGCCTGATGATCTCGTTGACTTCCTTCTCTGCGTACCGCCTGCCGACCGCAAAGCGGCCCGCGAGCCAGTTCAGGATGACATCGCGCTTCTTGCGGCTCATCGGGATTTGCTTCAGGCGCTCGCCCTCGAACGACTGTCGCAGCACCTTCCGCTCCCATGCGTCGCCCTCGACATCGTCCACGAGCGAGGCGATCCGCTCCGGTGTCAGAATCTCCCTGCTCATCTGCCGCAGGATGTTGACATCGAGGCGATAGAGATGCGCCGTTCCCTCCGCACGCATCTGCACCAGCCCGGCGTCGCGGAGTTTGGCGAGATGATGCGAGACGGTCGGCGCTTTTAACCGAAGCGCATCAGCGAGTTCGTCCACACTCCGCTCCCCATTCGCCAGCAGCCCGACGATCTTCAGCCTGCTCTCATCCGCCAGCGCGCGAAAAAACTGCAAAGCGATCTGCTGCTCCTCGTCACCCATCGCCAGCCCCCGTTCGTCATTCGCCACCTATTCGACGAATATCTATTTAGAAGTTTATCGAATAAGATTGATGGTGTCAAGCGATCCGCGGCGCTTCTTTGGAGCAGGCGTGGGCGGTATGATGCCTGGCGATGGAGAAACGGCAATGGAATGGGGACAGGGGTGAGGACCGCATGGCTCAACCGTTTGCGTCGTGGCTCGATGACTTCTTCGCCTCTTACTACCGTTTTCGCCCGGTCAACGCGACGTTCATCGGTATCCATGATTTCGATTATGCACTGCCGGATTTCTCCGCCCGGAGCGTAGACATGGTGCGCGCGGAGATGGCCTCGCTGCTCGCCCGTTTGCCGGAGACGCTGCCCGCGACGACCGACGCGGAAGCGATTGACCGGAGGCTGGCGGAACACTACCTCCAGATCCAGCAGTGGGAGTTCGATTCGCACCATTTTCAGGCCGGCAACCCGAGCCTGTATACCGGCGAGGCGATCTTCGGCCTCTTTTCGCTCTTTTTGTTCCCTGCCACGCCGCTCGATCAGCGCGTCGAGGCGGCAATTGCACGAATGGCGGCGATCCCGGCGCTGCTGGCCCAGGGTGAGGAAAATCTCCGTGCCGCGCCGCCTGCATGGACGCTTCGCGCGATCCGGGAGTGCGAGGGCGCGCGCCACTTCTTCCGTCGCGGCCTCGATCTGCTCATCGCGGCGGAGGGCATCACCGATCCCCGCTTCCGCGCGGCGGCGGAGACGGCGCGGGATGCGTTCGCGGCCTATCAGCACTGGCTCCGGCATGATCTCCTCACCCACCCGACCAACGGGTACGCGTGCGGCGGGGAAGCCTTCGACCGCTATCTGCGGATTGGCCACGAACTGGCGATGGATGGCATGGCGGTTGATGCCTATGCGCGCGAGCAATTCGCGGCGTCACAGAGCGCGTTGGTAGCGGGCGCGGCACAATTCGGCGCGCGGGATTGGCAGGCTGCACTCGCGGGCCTGACTGAGATGCATCCAACCAGCGAGGCATATTACGGGCGGTTTCAGGAAGTCTGGGATGCCTGCCGCGCCACTGCCGAGACACATGACCTTATCACCTGGCCCGACTTCCCGATCCACTTCGTCCCGCGGCCCGCGTGGGCGCGCGCATGCGCGCCGTACCTCTACTTTCTTTCGTATTACAGCCCCGCGCCGTATGACCACCGGCCCATGCATCGCTACCTCGTCCCGCCGATTGAGCCGTCGCTGCCGCCCGACGAACAGGTACGGCAGTTGCGCGCGATCAACGAGAGCGTCATCAAACTCAACCACGTCATTCATCACGGCAGCATCGGGCACCACATCCAGAACTGGCACGCGCCCCACGCGGCATCGCGGATCGGGCAAATGGCGGGTACCGACACAGCGGCGCGGATCGCGATGTTCTGCGCGGGGACGATGATCGAGGGGTGGGCATCCTACGTCGTTGATCTGATGGGCGAAGTCGGCTTCCTCACACCCCTCGAACGGTATTCCCAGCACTACGCCCGCCTTCGTGCCAGCGCCCGCGCCATCGTGGATGTCAACCTGCATCACGGACGCCTCTCGTTTGACGATGCCGTCGCCCTCTACCGCGATGACGTCGGGATGAGTATGGAAGCCGCGACGGGCGAGGCGGTCAAGAACTCGATGTTCCCCGGCGCGGCGATGATGTATCTGATCGGGCAGGAGATGATCCACGATTTACGCCGGGAATTGGCATCGCGCGCGGGGGCGGCATTCAGCCTCCGCCGCTTCCATGACCGCTTCCTCTCGCACGGGGCGATCCCAGTCTCCCTGATCGCCCAGGCCATGCGCGCCGAAGCGCAATAGTGCTCGTGACGCGCCTCGCTCAAACGCCGGTTTGCAGTCTCGCGGGCAGCGCCTTCCTCACATAGTACCCATACCGCTCGACACCCTTATACAACTCGTATGCCTCAACGGGCGATCCTTACACGGTCTTAATACCCGGCGTCCTATCCTTGCGGAAGTGAGCCGCACGTACGCGACCATGCCCTGGTTACGGCATGGGAGAGGAAGGATCGTTATGCAGGTTGCCATGGATGTGCCGATATCCGGTGCCGGTGCGTCACGGGAGCGGGCCGTGCTCCTCGTCGAGGATGAGACGCCGCTGCGCACGATTATCGCGCGCAACCTCGCACGGCGCGGCCATCGCCTGATCGTGGTGGATTCGGTGGGCGATGCCATCGTGGAGATGACAACGCGGCTGCCGGACGTTGTGCTGCTCGATGTCAACCTGCCGGACGGCACGGGCTGGGAAGTGCTGCGCTGGCTGCGGGCGGTCCATCATCACGTCGCGGTGATCGTCTATTCGGCGGTACCGCCCTCCACGAAACGGATCGCGGAATTCCGGCCCGATGCCGTCCTCACCAAACCGTTCCCGATGGATTCGTTGATCGAACTGATCGCGACGGTCGGCCTCCCCGATGCCGCCGCTGAACAGGAGTGAGGATAGATGCATCTCTTCATCCCCTATTGCGATGCGATAAGCGGCGAGAATGCCCTCCACGAAGCGCGCCGGGTCGCACGACCCGGCGATCATGTCACCGTGATGGTTCCCGTGATCGTCCCTGCGGGTCTCCCGGTGGATGTGGGCGCGGGTGCGATCTGGAAGCAAGCCTGCCAGGCCGAACGGCGCCTGTTTCACGCGCGGGTAGCGGCGGAGCGCATCCTGCCCTGTATCGCCCTGCGTTTCGTGCGCGTGCAGGCACGGAATCGTGCGGCGGCGATCCGCGTTGGGGCGACGCAGTACGAAGCAGACGTCATCTTGCTTGGTTCGCCACCGGGGCTGCGGGGCGCACTCGTGGCGCGCTTCGGCACGACGCGTGCGCTGGCGCGGAATGCACCCTGTCCCGTGCGAATCATTGGCTCCGTGCCGATCACAGACCATGCGGCTCCGCATCGCGCACCTGAGCCGGTTTGGCAACCGGTCGAATCGCTTACCTCGCTTCGAGTGATCGCCACGAACCCTGAGATAATGCCGCCATCGCGCGGTGGAACATATCGCGTTTGAACGGCGCGCCTCATGCCGCCCGTCTTTATGCCTTCTTAACGCCCCGCGTGCTAGTGTGGCCGTGAGGATGTGTGCGACGATACCGACAGCACCAATGCGGAGGCGTCATTTTCCCCTATGGCAGCGGACAAACCGGAAGCGGCGTCGAAGGATGATCTATCGAACAAGCAAGCGGTAAACGGGGCGCGCGATCCGGTTGACGTGCTCGCCGACATCGAACGTGGCCCGCGCGACGGCGCGCGCCCCCTCATCGGGCGGCGCACCGCAATGCCCGAGATTGACTGGCGGGAAGAGCGCCGGGGCGCCCTGCCCGGTAACCGGTACGTCCGCGTGCTTCGCTCGGCGGACCGGGGGTTCACGGCGCTCGGCCCGTCCACACTGCGCGCGGGCGAGAGCGCCCACGCCCCCCGCACGGGTGCCGGGCGCGTGATGACCCGCGTCAAGCGCGCCCTGATCGGCCGCCCGATTGCCAGCGAGCATGCCATCCATGAGCGATTGACGAAGGTCAAGGCGCTCGCCGTCCTTTCCTCCGACGCGCTCTCGTCGGTCGCCTATGCCACCGAACAAACGCTGGGTATCCTGGTGCTCGCCGGTGCGGCGGCGTTCGGCTACGTCCTGCCGATCTCCGTCGCGATCGTTGTTCTGCTCGCGATTGTCGCGATCTCCTACCGCCAGACAATCTACGCGTACCCGAATGGTGGCGGCTCGTACATCGTTGCCAAGGATAATCTCGGCACGCTGGCCGGCCTCGTCGCGGCAGGGTCGCTGCTGATTGACTACGTCCTCACCGTCTCGGTCAGCGTCTCAGCGGGCGTGCTCGCGGTCGTCTCCGCGTTCCCCTCAACCGCCAAGTATACAGTCTCGATGGGTGTCCTTTTCATTCTCCTCATCATGCTCGGCAACCTGCGCGGCGTGCGGGAGAGCGGCACGATCTTCGCCATCCCGACCTACATCTTTGTCGTCGGCACGCTGGCGCTGATCGCCGTCGGGCTGCTGCGCGTCTTCACGGGCGACCCTGCGGCGACCTCGACCCCGCGCGACGCGATCCAATCAACGGAGGGGATCGGTATTTTCCTCATCCTGCGCGCCTTTACTTCCGGCTGTACCGCGCTGACCGGCGTGGAGGCGATCTCGAATGGCATCCCCGCCTTCAGGAAGCCGGAATCGAAGAACGCCGCGACGACGCTCATCGTCATGGTCACGCTGCTGGGCACGATGTTCATGGGCATCTCCTTCCTCGCGCACCGCTACGGCATCACCCCGCGCGACAACGACTCGGTCATCTCGCAGATCGCGGAGCATGTCTTCGGCGGTCGGAACGCGGCATACTTCGTTATCCAGCTCGCCACGACCTTGATCTTAGTGCTCGCAGCGAACACGAGCTACGCGGATTTTCCCCGCCTCGGCTCGATCCTCGCGCGGGACGGCTTTCTGCCGAAGCAGTTCCAATTTCGGGGCGACCGCCTCGCCTTCACGACGGGGATCGTCGTCCTCACCGTTCTGTCCAGCTTGTTGTATGTCGTCTTCGGCGGCCAGACGGACCGGCTGATCCCGCTCTATGCGGTCGGCGTCTTCGTCTCGTTCACGCTCTCGCAGGCGGGGATGGTGCGTCACTGGATGCGCGAGCCGGGCAACCACACCCGCAATATGCTTATCAACGGGATCGGCGCGGTCGCAACGGGGATCGTGGCGATCCTGTTCGCCTACACGAAGTTTCTCTACGGGGCATGGCTGGTCATCATCATCATCCCGATCATCGTGCTCCTTTGCCTGGGCATCGCGCGCCACTATCGCCAGGCGACCGAGCGGGTGCGCCTGACGGACGACGACCCGCCGCTTGCGCCGCGGACGGTTGAACAAGTGATCGTCGTGCCGGTATCAGACATCAACAAGGTGACGCTCAACGCGCTCTCCTACGCCCGCTCCCTCTCCACGCAGGTCGTCGCGGTCCATGTGACGGACGACGCGACGGCGGCGACGCCCCTGCAGGAGAAGTGGGAGCGCTGGGGCGAGGGTGTCAATCTCGTCATCCTCGAATCGCCGTATCGCTCACTCACCGGGCCACTCCTCTCGTACATTGATCTCGTCCAGCGCAAGCGACCAAAGGCGATGGTGACGGTGCTCGTGCCGGAATACGTGCCGCAGCACTGGTGGGAACAGATCCTCCACTCACAGACGGCACTACGCCTCAAGGCATCCCTCCTCTTCCGCCCGAACACCGTCGTCACCAGTGTGCCGTATCACAGCAAGGAGTAGTTCGAGGTTCGGGGTTCGAGGGAGGTCAATCTACTCCGAACCTCGAACCCTGTACCCCGAAGCTCGAACTCCATCCACTTTGCAAGCGGAGTATACTATCCGTACGGTCACAGGGAGAGAAGCCACTTCGAAAGCGGCATCCCTGTGACGGTACGGAGGATTACATCCGCATGCCTGCGAATCTGCCGGGCGAACCGTCGGACCCAATTGCGCCCGTCGCGCCGGAAATGGCGATTGGCGATCCCGCGCCCCCGCCCGAGTTTTATGCCGAACTGAATGGCGAGACGACGCGGGCAGTCCGCCGCGCCACCGCGCCCCAGATAGACTTTCGGGAGGTGCGACATGGCACACTGCCCGGTAATAAATACGTCCGCATCCTGCGCGCGCAGGATCAAGTTCTCAAGCAGGTCTCGCCGGATTACCTCGTCGCGAGCGAGCAATTGACGAAGCCGCGCAGCGCCTTCGGCAAGGTGCGCCGCGCCCTCGTCGGTCGCCCGATTGCCAGCGAGCACGCGATCCACGAGCGGCTGACGAAGGTCAAGGCGCTCGCCATCTTCTCGTCGGACGCGCTCTCGTCCGTCGCGTATGCGACGGAGGCGATCCTCGGCGTGCTCATCCTCGCCGGTGGCGCGGCCTTCGGCTATACGATCCCTATTTCCATCGCCATCGCCGTGCTGCTCGCGATTGTCGGCATCTCCTACCGGCAAACGATCCACGCCTACCCGAACGGCGCGAGCGCGTACCTTGTTGCGAAGGCGAACCTCGGCACTCTGCCGAGCCTGACAGCGGGAGCGTCGCTCCTGATTGATTACACCCTGACCGTCGCCGTCAGCGTCTCGGCGGGTGTGGCGGCGATCACCTCCGCGCTGCCGTCGCTCAGTCCGTGGCGCGTCGAAATCTGTGTGGCGTTCGTCGGCCTCATTATCCTCGGCAACCTGCGTGGTATCCGGGAGAGCGGCTCGATCTTCGCGGTACCGACCTACCTCTTCATTCTCAGCATCGCGGTGCTCGTCTTCCTCGGCGTCTTCCGCTCCCTGACGGGCGGCGATGTCGCGTTCAACACCCCGCGCGAGACGGTCAACGCGGTAGAGGGCGTCTCGCTTTTCCTGATCCTCAAAGCGTTCACGGCAGGCTGTACCGCCCTGACGGGCGTCGAGGCAATCTCGGACGGCGTGCCCGCCTTTAAGCCGCCGGAAGCGAAGAATGCCGCAACGACGCTCGTCTGGATGTGCTCGATCCTCGGGGCGATGTTCATTGGCCTCTCCTTCCTCGCACACCGCTACGGCATCGTCCCGAATGACAAAGAGACCGTTATCTCGCAGATCGCCCGGACGGTGATTGGGCACAATTTCTTCTACTATTTCATCCAGGCGATGACCGCACTCATCCTCGTCCTCGCCGCCAACACGAGTTTCGCGGACTTCCCCCGCCTCTCGACATGGCTGGCGAAGGACCATTTCATGCCCAAGCAGTTCCTTTTCCGGGGCGACCGGCTCGCCTTCAACACCGGCATCACCGTGCTTGGCGTCCTCGCGACGATTCTGCTCGTCGCCTTCGGCGGGCAGACGGACCGGCTGCTGCCGCTCTACGCGGTCGGCGTCTTCACGGCGTTCACGCTCTCGCAATCCGGCATGGTGCTGCACTGGTACAAGGAGCGCGGCCGGGGCTGGACGCGCCGCTTCGCGCTCAACCTCGTCGGCGCGACGGCGACCTTCTTCGTCCTCGTCCTCGTCATCCTGACGAAATTCCAGGGTGGCGCGTGGATCGTCCTCGTCCTCATGCCACTGTTGATCCTCCTCTTCCGGGGGATCAACCGGCACTACGTCCGCGCGGCGGCGGAACTGGCGCTCGGAGACGACGATGCACCCAGTTCGTACCAGAAAGCGGAGCAGGTCGTCATCATCCCGATCGCGGACATGAATAAGTCCACCGTCTACGCCCTGAACTACGCGCGCACCCTCTCGCCGAAGATCGTCGGCGTCCATGTGACGGACGATGCAGAGGAGGCGGCGCACTTGCAGGAGAAGTGGGCGCGCTGGGGCGAGGGCGTCAATCTCGTCATCTTAGAGTCGCCCTATCGCTCGCTGATGGCGCCGCTCCTCTCGTACATTGATATGGTGCAGAAGAAACGCCCGAACGCGATGATCACTGTCCTCGTGCCGGAATACATCCCCGCCCACTGGTGGGAACAGATTCTCCATTCGCAAACCGCCTTGCGCATGAAGGCCGCCCTTCTCCTCCGCCCCAACACCGTCGTCACCAGCGTGCCGTATCACAGCAAGAATTGAGAAGGAACGAGGAACGAGGGTAGGGGCGGTTCGAGCACCGCCCTTTTTGCCGTACCGCGCCCTGCTGCATACGGTATGATTATCGCGTCGTCGTTTTTCTCGCACGGATGACCGGCCGACCGCGCTGGATAGCACGATGCGCGCATGCCATCGCCTTCCGGCGGCGAACCGACCGCAACAGTAGCGTGGAAGTAGCCGTATATGATAGAAAGTGTCTGGTGTTTCGCGCGACGAATACGAAGAAGGGGGGACGGCGATGTCCTATGTCGTTGAGGTGATTGACCCGCCGGATAATGCGCTCGCCCGCCCCATGAAATTCAAACTTGGCCCCTTCGCCACACGGCCCGAGGCGGAAAAAATGGCGAAGCGCGCGCAAGAGACGAACAGCCGCGCGACAACCCGGATCGTGGAGTGCGATTGACCGCTGTCTACTACCCTCGCAAGACGTAGCCGAGCGCGGTATCCATCCGGTTGCACCACTGGCGGAGATCGGTGACGAGCGCCTCGCGGTAGGCGGCGATTACCTCGGCGCGGCCATGATGCGCGCTGCGGATTCTCCTGGATCGCCGCGTAGTAATCCGCCGTATCGCGCACCTTCGGCGCGGAGACTGCTTAGTCGTACCCGTCCACGACCTCTTCCCAGACCGAGCGGATCGCCTCCGGCCCTCTGAGTTTGGCGAGTACGCGCGTCCGCGCGTCATGGATCGGCAGCGGCAGGTTGCGGTCCTCGGCAAGGTGCAAGGTGGCCGACGACTTCCGCCGCCTGGATCATCCGGTACGCCTGCGAGCGGCTGATGCTCCAGCGCTTCGCGCAATACTGCTCGAAGGTGGCGTCGCCATCGTCCAGATACAAACTGCGCTTCCTGCCCATTTTTCCGGGTACCCCGTCCCCCATTCGGCTGATACGCTCCATATCAGCCCGGCGCATACTGGCGGCAACCAGGGAACGGGGGTTCCCCACGATACAGGAGGTTTTTCCAATGGCATCAGTTGCTTCCGAGACACCCAGCGTCCTGCTCGATCTCTCCAACAATCTCGCGGACGCCGTGGAGCGCGCTGGGTCATCCACCGTCGCCGTCCACGCGCGGCAGCGGCACCCGGCGAGCGGCGTCCTCTGGCGACCGGGCGTGATCGTTGCGACCGATCACACCGTGGAGCGCGACGACGACATCACGGTGACATTGCCGGATGGCAAGAGCGTTTCCGCGACGCTCGCCGGGCGCGATCCGAGCACGGATATCGCGATCCTCAAAGTGGACAGCGTGCATCTGCCCGTCGCGGCGGTTGGTGATGCGGCGGCGCTCAAAGTCGGGCACATGGCGCTCGTGGTCGGGCGGTTCGGCGAAGGCGGCCTCGGCACGAGCCTCGGCGTCGTCAGCGCGCTCGGCGGGCCGTGGAATACATGGCGCGGCGGGCAGGTGGATCAGTTCATCCGCGCGGATGTCACGCTCTACCCCGGCTTCTCGGGTGGCCCACTCGTCAATGCGGCGGGAGAGATCGTCGGCATCAACACCTCCGGCCTGTCGCGCAATATGGGCCTGACGATCCCCGCCGCGACGGTGAATCGCGTCGTGGATCAGTTGCTTTCCAAGGGGCATATCGCGCGCGGCTACCTTGGCGTCGGCTTGCAACCCGTCCGTCTGCCCGATAGTCTCAAGCAGGCGGTCGGTGTTTCGAACGAGACGGGCGTGATCGTTATTTCGATTGAGAGCGGTGGTCCGGCGGAGAAGGCGGGGCTGTTCATCGGTGACATCCTCATCACACTCGACGGCATGGCAACGACGGACACGGACGCCGTGCAGGCGCTCCTCGGGCCGGAACGGATCGGCGCCGCGCTTGCCGCGAAGGTCGCGCGCGGGGGTGCGCCGGTGGATGTCGCGATCACGGTGGGCGAGCGCCCGCAGCGGGAGGGCTAAATTCCATGGTCGTTGTTGCGGACGAACTCACCCAAACACCCTCCGGCCTGACGGACGCCTTCGTGGCGATGGCCGAGCAGTTGCGCCGTGCGACGGTGCAGGTGCGTGGTCGGCGGGAGCGGGAGCCCTCTGGGCAGTATGGGCAGCAAGGTGGCGGCTCCGGTGTCATCTGGCAACCGGACGGCCTGATTATCACCAATGCGCATGTGGCGCGCGGCCCGCACGCGACGGTCGAACTCGCGGATGGCCGGAGGTTCGCGGCGACCGTCACCGCGCGGGATGAACGGCGCGATCTTGCGGCCCTGAAAGTGGACGCAGCCGATCTCCCCGCCGCGACGATCGGGGATTCCGACACGCTCCGCGTCGGGTCACTCGTCCTCGCGGTCGGCAATCCGCTTGGGTTGACGGGCGCGCTGACGACAGGTGTCGTCCATGCGGCGGCGACACCGGATGGGCCGCGCGGCCACGGCTGGGTACGGGCGGATGTCCGGCTCGCGCCCGGCAACTCCGGTGGCCCGCTGGCGGACGCCGAGGGGCGGGTAATCGGCATCAACAGCATGATTGCGGGCGGCCTCGCCCTCGCCGTGCCGAGCAACGCGGTCGAACGCTTCCTGCGCGGCTCGGCGGCGCGCCCCGCACTCGGCGTGACGATGCGGCCGGTCCGCCTCCCACTCGACGGCAAGATCGTCTTCGGCCTGCTGATTATGGACGTAGCGGTGGGCAGCCCGGCGGAAACGGTGGGTCTGCTCACCGGCGATGTCCTGATCGGCACGGGCGGTGCGCTCTTCACGCGGCCCGATACCCTGATGCAGGTGCTCTCCGGCCTCGCACTGGGCGCCATGCTCCGGCTCGACATCGTGCGAGGAGGGCGACGCATCGCGATTGACGCGCGGATCGGCACGGCAGAAAGCGACGAGGCGCAAGCGGCGTGACGCGGGTGCTGGTCGCCGCGCCATCGGCGGTCGTGCGGGCGGGGTTGGAGGCATTGGTTGCCTCCAACCCCCACCTCGCCGTGGTCGGCCAGGTCGCCAGTATCGAGGCGGCAGCGCGGGCGAGCGAGACACTCCTACCGGATGTCGTGCTTATCGAACACGAGTGGGACGACGAACTGCTCGTGCCGGGCCTGCTTGCTCTCAGCGCGGGCGGCCACGTCCCGGCTGTCGTCGTGCTGACGGAGAATCCCTCAGCGCTCTGGGTGGCGGTCGCCCTCCGCTCGCGCGTCCGGGCAGTTTTACCGCGCGAGGCGACGGCAGCGGAGATTATCGCGGCGGTGGAGGGGGCGGCAGCGGGGCTTGTCGTCCTCCACCCCGATACTGCCGAGGCGGCGCTCGCCTCGCTGTCGTCTGTGCAGACAGCGGCGGCGGATGCCCCGGTGCAGGTGCTCACGCCGCGCGAAATCGAGGTGCTGCACATGCTGGCGGAGGGATTGGGGAACAAGACGGTGGCGCGGCGGCTCGGCATCTCCGAGCACACCGTCAAGTTCCACGTCGGCTCAATCTTCTCCAAATTGAACGTCTCCAGCCGCACCGAGGCGGTCACCGTCGGCGTGCGGCAGGGGTTGGTGATGCTCTGAGCAGTAACGAGTACTGAGTGCTGAGTATGGGATCGTCGCTCGTTGCTTTATACTCAGCACTCAGCACGCAGCACTTCAGAAAGGCCAGGAATGCGCACCGAAGGACAAGAACGCATTGGCGAAGAGAAAGAGACCGGGCGGCTTGAGGCGTTCAGTGACGGCGTCTTCGCGATTGCGGTGACGCTGCTTGTGCTCGAATTGCGCGCCCCACTGCCGGGGACGCTCCACGAGGGCGAAAGTTTGCTCCATGCGCTCCTGCACGCGTGGCCTTCCTATCTCGCCTTCGTGACCAGCTTTGTAACGGTACTGATTGTGTGGATCAACCACCACAATCTTTTCAAGATGATTCATCGCGCCGACCATAATTTCCTGCTCCTCAACGGGTCCCTCCTTCTTGTCGTCACCTTCATCCCCTTCCCGACCAATGTGCTCGCGGAGTATATCCGGGAGCCTGATGCGCGCACGGCAGCGATCTTCTACAGCGGCACCTTCCTCGCGATGGCCGTTGCCTTCAACTTCGTCTGGCGCTACGCGGCGCACGACGGGCGGCTCCTCGCGCGCGATGCGGACGAGCGACTGATCCGCATCATCAACAAGCAATTCCAGATCGGTCCCCTGACCTATGTCCTCTGCGTCGTGGGCGCCGTCATCAATGCGGTCGCCGGGTTCGTGCTCGTCACTGCGCTTGCGGTCTACTGGGCCTTGCCGGAGCATGTGCGGCCGGGGCCGGGGCGGGGCGAATAGAATCGGGCGCGGCGGTGTTGCACAGGAGATGAGGACGCGCTCTGCCGGACTACACGCAATCAGGCTCCGAGGACTGCCGCGCACGATCGGCGCGGCGGCGCGGGTGTGGGGTATCATTGCTCGTATCCGGCTCGAACGGTTCATCAGAACCAAAGGGGCAGCAACCATGAACGCACACGACACCATCCGCAACGAAGTCCTCAGTTGGCCCGGTGTAACGGAGGAACCGCACCGCTTCGGCGGCATGGAGTTCCGCCTCGGCAAGCGCGAACTCGGCCACCTGCACGGCGATTACCTCGCTGACCTGCCCTTCCCCGTCCGCGTGCGGGAGGAATTGGTGCGCGAGGGGAAGGCGATGCCGCACCATATTCTGCCGCAGAGTGGCTGGGTCAGTTACCCGATCCGCGACGCAAGCGCGATCCCCGGCGCGCTCGATCTTTTCCGCCTCGCCTACGAGCGTGCGACGAAAGTAACGAGTAGCGAGTAGCGAGTAACGAATGGGGTTGACATCTCTCGCTACTCATTACTCGTTACTCGTTACTCACCACCTCCGAAGGAGTCGTGATTGGCACAACGTCCGGGTAGTGGGCCAGGCGGAATGACGCCGCAGCCGGGGGGCGGGAAGGCGCTTCGGCGGGCCTTGTGGTACCTGCGTGCCTACTGGCGGGACGCACTCGGCGCGCTACTCGCCCTTATCATGGTCTCGGCGGCGAACCTCGTCACGCCGCAGATGATTCGCCTCGCGATTGACAGCGGCATCGCGCACCACCGCCGGAACGCGGTGATTCTCGCCGTCATCGGGTTAGTCGCCGTCGCGGTGGTGCGCGGGCTGTTCAACTTCCTGCAAGGGTTCCTCGCCGAACGCGCCTCGCAGGGCGTCGCATATGACCTGCGCAATGCCCTCTTCGCGCAGATCGAACGGCTCAGTTTCAGTTACTACGACCGCGTCGAGGCCGGGCAACTGCTGACGCGCGTCACGAACGATGTCGAGCAAATCCGCGCCTTTGCGGGGAGTGGCGTCGTGCAACTGGCGTCGGCGTTCGTCATGCTGCTCGGGAGCACGGTGTTGCTGCTCCTGCTGAACTGGCAACTCGCCCTCGTCGCGCTGGCGACGATCCCGCCGCTCTTCGTCCTGCTCTTGCGCTTCGTGCGGCGGATCGGCCCCTTGTTCGGGCAAGTGCAGCAGATTCTCGGGCGGCTGAATGGCGTCTTGCAGGAGGACCTCTCCGGCATGCGCGTCATCCGTGCCTTCTCACGCGAGGAGTACGAAACGGCACGCTATCGGGCAATCAACGACGAACTGCTGAGCAAGAACCTGGCGACGATCCGCGCCTTCTCGAACAATTTCCCCTTCATCTTCTTCTTTGCCAATCTCGGCACGCTGGCAGTCGTCTGGTTCGGCGGCTGGCAGGTGATCGGCGGCACGCTGACAGTCGGGTCGCTCGTCGCCTTCAATACCTACCTCGGCTTCCTCTTGTTCCCGATCCTGACGATTGGCTTTCAGGCGGCGGGCATCTCTCGCGCCGGGGCGAGCGCGCTCCGGGTCTTCGATGTGCTCGATGCGCCGCTCGATCTCCACGACGCACCGGACGCCGTCCCACTCCCGCCAATTACCGGGCGGGTCGTCTTCGACGAGGTTCACTTCCGCTATCCGGGGAGTGAGCGGGAGATTCTGCGTGGCGTCAGTTTCGCAATCGAGCCGGGGCAGACGGTGGCGATCCTCGGCACGACGGGTTCGGGCAAGAGCACGCTGATGAACCTTCTGCCCCGCTTCTACGATGGGACGAGCGGCGCGGTGACGGTGGATGGCCACGATGTGCGCCAGGTGACACTCGCCAGCCTGCGCGGCCAGATCGGCATCGTTCTGCAGGAAACGCTCCTGTTCAGCGGCTCGGTGCGGGACAATATCGCTTACGGCAGGCCGGATGCAACCCAGGAGGAGATCGAAGCGGCAGCACAGGCCGCGCAGGCGGACGGCTTCATCCGTGCCCTGCCGCAGGGGTACGAGACGACTGTTGGCGAGCGTGGCGTCGGGTTGTCTGGTGGCCAGCGGCAGCGGATCGCCATCGCCCGCGCGCTGCTTGTGGACCCGCGCCTCTTGCTGCTCGACGATAGCACCTCCGCCGTGGATGCCGAAACCGAATCGCTCATTCAGGAGGCGCTCGACCGCCTGATGCGCGACAGTCGCCGTACCGCCCTCGTGATTGCTCAGCGTATCAGCACCGTGCGGGACGCCGACCGCATCCTCGTTCTCGATGAAGGCAAAATCGCCGCGCAGGGCACCCACGCTGCACTGCTGCGCGACAGCCCGCTCTATAACGACATCCTCGGCTCCCAACTCATCCCCGATACCCGTGATCCCGTCGTGGTAGGGGCGGAAACCCGATGAACCACAGAGACACAGAGAGCACAGAGAGATCAAGAGAAGAAATGGATAGAGATGAAACAAGGTGTCATTCCCTTTTTCTCCTCCTTCCTCCTCTGTGTTCTCTATGTCTCTGTGGGTATATCCGGGAGATTGACACATGGCGCAGGTGATGCGGGTAGCGGCGGAGACGGCGGAGGAGCGGGCGCGACATCGGGGGGCAACGGCGCGGCGGCTCGTGGGGGAAGTGGCGCCGTATCGGGCGCGCATCCTGATTGGCTTCGGCTTCATCGTCGTCGGGGCGGCAGCGCAGGCGGCGGGGCCGTTCCTGATCGGGCGGGCGATTGACCACGCCATTCTGCGCGGTGACCGGCCGGGACTGACGCGGATCATGCTCGCCCTGCTCGCGGTCTACGCCGTTGGGGCGCTGGCGTCACGCATGCAGGTTTGGCAGGTCGGTGCGATCGGGCAGCACGTCCTCGCGTCGCTGCGCGCCCGGCTCTTCGACCGGTTCCAGCGCCTGCCGCTCGACTACTACGACCGCCGCCCGGTCGGCGACCTGATGAGCCGCGTCATCAACGATGTGGACACGCTGAACCAGTTGCTCTCGCAGGGCTTGGTGCAACTCTTAGGCTCGCTCTTCAGCCTGATCGGCATCCTGATCGCGATGCTGGCGCTCGATCTGCCGCTCGCGCTCGTCAGTTTCCTCCTCATCCCCGTCATGCTGCTCGTGACGACCTCCTTCGCGCGCCGGGCCCGCAAAGCGTTCCGCGCGACGCGAGAGACCGTCGGCGATGTGACGGCCGAGTTGCAGGAAGAGATCACCGGCGTGCGGGAGGCGCAGGCATTCAACCGCACCGAGGAGAATATCGAGCGGTTCCGCAAGCGCAATGCCGCCAACCGCACCGCGAATGTCCAGGCGGTCGCGATCACCTCCGCCTTCTCGCCGACGATTGATGTGCTGAGCACGCTGGCCACCGCGCTCGTGATCGGCTACGGCGGCTACCTCGTCTTTCACAATGCGCTGACCGTCGGCGTGCTGGCGGCCTTCCTGATCTATGTGCAGCAATTCTTTCGCCCGATCCAGTTGGCCTCACAGGTCTACACGCAGTTGCAGGCGGCGCTGGCAGGCGGTGAGCGGATTTACGCCATCCTCGATGAGGAGCCGGAACCCGCCGACCCGCCCGGCACATCCACCCTCGGACACGTCGCGGGGGAGATTGCCTTCGAGGGTGTTACCTTCGCCTACAACCTCGGCAGCCCGGTGCTGCACGATGTCTCGTTCCGGATCGCGGCGGGGCAGACGGTCGCCTTGGTCGGGCAGACGGGGGCGGGCAAGACGACGATCGCCAACCTCATCCCCCGCTTCTACGATGTGACGAGCGGTGCGGTAACGGTGGACGGGCAGGATGTGCGCCAGGTGACGCGGCAGAGTTTGCGGCGGCAGATCGCCATCGTCTTGCAGGAGCCGTTCCTGTTCAGCGGCACGATTGCCGAGAACATTCGCTACGGCAATCTCGACGCGACGCGGGAGCAGATCGAGGCGGCGGCGCAGGCGGTGGACGCGCACGCCTTCATCGCTGCCCTGCCTGACGGATACGACACCGTGCTCGGCGCGGGCGGTGGGACGCTCAGTCAGGGGCAGCGGCAACTCCTCGCCTTCGCCCGCGCCATTCTCGCGGAGCCACGCATCCTCATCCTCGATGAGGCGACGAGCAATATTGACACACGCACCGAGGCAACGATCCAGCGCGCCCTCGGCACATTACTCGCGGGCCGGACGAGCATCGTCATCGCCCATCGCCTCAGCACGATCAGGGGCGCCGACCTCATCCTCGTCGTTGAGGGTGGCGAGATCGTCGAACGTGGCACGCACGACGAATTGATGGGCCAGAATGGCCGGTATGCGGACCTCTCGCGGCGTCAGTTCCGGGATGTGGCGGTGGTATCCCCCCTCCCCCGTGCGCGGGCGAGCGGGCGCCCTCTGGGCAGTTAGGGGAGGGAGAATCCATGACGATTTACGGCACGCTCGGCGTCCGCACGGTGATCAATGTGGCGGGACCGGTGACGCGATTGAGCGGTGCGCCGCTCCACCCTGATGTCGCGGCGGCAATGGCGGAGGCGGCGCAGTATTGCGTGCGCATCGAGGATGTGCAAGAGGCGGCGGGGCGGGAACTCGCCGAGGCGACGGGCGCCGAAGCGGGCTACGTGACGGCCGGGGCGGCAGCCGGACTGGCGATCGGGGTGGCGGCGTGCATCGCGGGGCTCGATGTCGCGGTGATGGATCGCCTACCGGACACCACCGGCTTGCGCAACGAGATCGTTATCCAGCGGCCACACCTGACCGCGTACACGCACGCGCTACGCCTCGCGGGGGCACGGCTGGTGGAAGTGGGCTATCTCGGTTTTCCGGGGCAGGGCATCACCTGGCCGTGGCAAGTCGAGGCAGCGATCACCGAGCGGACGGCGGCACTCGCCTACTCCTTCGGCAGCGCGCCCGGCGTTGTGCCGCTGACGGCGGTCGTCGCCATCGCGCACCGGCACGGGCTGCCCGTCATCGTGGATGCCGCCGCCGCCTTGCCGCCCGTCGAGAACCTGCGCGCCCTGATTGCCACCGGGGCGGACCTCGTCGCCTTCAGCGGCGGCAAGGCAATTGGCGGGCCGCAGGCATCAGGCATCCTCGTCGGGCGGGCGGAATTGATCGAGTCGGTCGCCTTACAACATCAGGACATGGATGTGTATCCGGAGACGTGGACGTGGCGGACCCGCTACCTCGAATCCGGCGTGCTCCCCGGCCCGCCGCATCATGGCCTCGGGCGGCCGATGAAGGTCGGCAAGGAGGAGATCGTCGGGTTGGTCGTCGCGCTCCGCCGTTTCCTTGCCCGGGATCACGCCGCCGAGCGCGTGGAGCAGGAGCGCCGCCTCGCCACGATCCTCGCCGCCGTGGACGGGCTGCGAGGCGTCCGTGTGGAGCAGTTGGGGGAGCGGGACGCGCCCCGCGCCTACCCGACCGGCGTGATCCGCATTGACGAAGCAATCATCGAGAAGTCCGTCGCGGCGATCGTGAACGAACTGATCGAGGGCGACCCGCCGGTTGCTGTCACACAGAACTTCCTCCACGAGCGGGCCATCGGCATCGTTACGGCGCTGCTCAAGCCGGGTGAAGAGATGATCGTCGCGGAGCGGCTGCGAGCGGTGCTGGGGTGACGCCCCCTCCCCGCATGGTATCATCCACGCCATGGACGACGGAGCGATAGACGATACGGGGAGGGGCAAGCAATGCAGTGGGTGACGCGCGTCGGGGTGCGGCTGGACCGGGCTTCGATGATCTGGATGATCCGCAAATTCATTGACCCGCAGGCCGAGATCGCCATGCTGCCGGAGAACGAGGTGATGGCCTACGCGGAGCAGCACGGCGCGACGCCCTTCCACCACCCACAGGCGGCGATCCGCCATCAGGGATCGCGTACCGGCTTCGATGGCTTGCGCGTTGCGTACGATCTGACGGATCCGGCCATCGCCCTGATGTCTCTGGTGCTGCGCGGCGCGGAGACGAGCGACAAAGCCCTGACGCAGTGGTCGCCGGGCCTCGCGGCGGTCACCTCCGGCATGCGCAAGGTGGCGGAGTCGGACGAGGTGTATCTCACCGCCGTCACGCCGCTCCTCGATGGCCTCTACCAGTGGTGTCAGGACCAACTCGCCAATCCGGGCAAAGCGCGAGAACAGTAGAGGCGGAGACAGTAGAGGAAATCTACGCCGTCCGGAGGGGTTCGTCGGCTATGCCCGAACGCGATGACTACGTTCCCGCACGGCTGAAACGTGGCAGCACGTCGGTGAGGAAGAGTTCGATCCCATCCGTGCGGGGGAAATCGAGAAAGTTCAGTTGCATGTGCCGCACGCCGACGACGGCGAACGCCTCGATCTGCGCCGTCACCGCGTCCGGGTCGCCACTGATCACATGGACCTCGCCGCGGTGGCCCATCACGCGGCGGCGGATCAGTCGCTCCGGGTCGCGGGAGATGCTGATGCCCATATAGCAGGTCGGCACGATCGCGGTGGGGTCGCGCCCGCTCGCGCGGCAGTGATCGTGGAGGATGGCGAGTTTCCGCGCGTAGTCGGCGGGGGAGTAGTAGTCGCAGTTCCACCAGTCCGCGTGACGCGCGACGACCGCGAGCGTCCGCCTCTCGCCTCCGCCGCCGATCATCAGCGTCGGGGGCGGGTCGGGCGCGGGGATGCAGTAGGCATTTTCGATCCGATAGTGCGCGCCGATGAAGGTTGCGGGGCCGCCTTGACGGAGCGCCGTGATAATCTGTGCCGCCTCATCGAGTTGCGCGATCCGCTCGCGGGCAGTGGGAAACGCGTAGCCGTAGGCGTGATGTTCGGCCTCGGCGTCGCCCGCGCCGAGGCCGAGGATGAACCGCCCGCCCGTGAGGAACTGGAGCGTGGCCGCGATCTTCGCCGTCAGCGCCGGGTTGCGATACCCCTGCCCGAGAACGAGCGTGCCCCAGCGGAGGCCGGGGTTCTGCCCGACCAGGTACGCGATAAACGCGAAGCACTCGAGGATCGGCTGTGCGCCGAACTGGAAATGGTCAATGACCCAGCAGGAGAGGTCGTGCTCCCGCGCGGCCCGGAGAAGTCGCTCGTTGGCGTGCATCATCTCCGGCACGCTGCCACCCTGCGGCGTGGGTCGGATCGTCACCCCGAAATCCATCTCTGCCATGAAGCGCTCCTCACGACCGCGCGTTCCGCATCCCGACCGAACGCACTCCCTTCCGGCCATCTTTGGCACGCATTGAACCCCGGCATCCCGGTGTATGGTACACCGACGATCATCTCAATACGGCAAACGCATCATGCATGCGCCTGTGGTTCACCTGCATTGCACCAGAGATGGGCCAGACGCGATGGAATGGAGTTGTTTCTTCCGCTGTTAGGACGGGGGACGAGAGCGATCGGTGAGATGGGAGGGAGGAAGATATGGAAATGCGGAAACTGGGACGGACGGGTCTGAAAGTCGCGCCGCTCTGCTTTGGCGGCAATGTCCTCGGTTGGACGACGGACGAGCGGACCTCGTTCGATGTGCTCGACGCCTATGTTGAAGGTGGCGGGAACTTTGTTGATACCGCGGATTCGTACTCGCGCTGGGCGCCCGGCCATGCGGGCGGCGAATCCGAGGCGGTGCTTGGCCGTTGGATGCACGAGCGCGGCAACCGGGCACGGATCATCGTCGCCACGAAAGTGGGCAACGCGATGGGGGATGGGCCGAATGACCGTGGCGTCTCGCGCGCCCGCATTATGAGTTCTGTCGAGCAGTCGCTCCGCCGCTTGCAAACCGACTACATTGACCTTTATCAGGCGCATATTGACGACCGCGATACTCCCCTGGACGAGACGCTCCGCGCCTTCGACGACCTCATTCGGCAGGGGAAGGTGCGCTATATCGGCGCATCCAATTACCGCGCGTGGCGGCTGGCGACCGCTCTCTGGACGAGTGACACGCACGGCTACGCCCGCTATGAGACGCTCCAGCCGCGCTACAACCTCGCTGCGCGGGACGAATACGAGCGCGAACTCGAACCACTCTGTCAGGAACAAGGAATCGGCGTGATCACCTATTCGTCGCTCGCCAGCGGTTTTTTCTCCGGCAAGTACCGCGCGGGCCAGCCCTTGCCCGCGACGGCCCGCGCGCAGGGTGTTCAGCGGGGGTACATGAACGAGCGCGGATTTGCCACTCTCGATGCGGTTGACCGCATCGCGCGGGAGTACGGCGCGACGCCCGGACAGGTCGCGCTCGCGTGGATCCTTGCCCGCCCGGCCATTACCGCGCCGATTGCCAGCGCCACCTCGGTGGAGCAGACGCGTGAGATGCTCGGCGCGGCCGATCTCCATCTAAGCGCGGATGCCCTCGCGATTCTCGATGCGGCAAGCGCCTGGCATTCATAGTCAGACCGAACGCTCGTGTCTGCCTGTACCCGGCGACAGCAGACGGAACGCGATGCACTCGCGACGACGGTGAAACGCGTGGACGGGTCTACCCTTCCACGCGCGGCAACCATACTACCTGTGTGATCACTCATTGCTCGGTTGCTGGCCCGATAAAAGCCCGGACCTTCCCGATCAGGTCTTCGAGCAGGAAGGGCTTCTCCAGCACGTCGCAGCCCTTCTCGCGCAGATATGCTTCCTTCTCGCGGATACGTGGGGTGTCCGCCGAGCAGATAATCACCGGGATATGTGCTGTCACGGGGTCGAGACGCATCAGTTCAAGCACCATCCAGCCGGTATCGGGGCGTTCCATACGGATATCGAGAATGACGAGCGCCGGCCGATGCTCCTTGATCATCTCGTATGCTTTGTCACCCTCTTTCCAGATCGCTGTGCGGTACCCCTCCTCCGTCAGAAGGTCGTGCATCAGTTCAAGGAAGAGCGTATCGTCATTGACGACCGCGATCAGTGACTTGGCCATCCTTCTTCCCCCTCGATCCCCGGAATGCGTGCGCCGCCGATTACCGTCGCACCTTTCATACCAACGCAGTACCCACCCCCGGCCCCTCCCAACACGGGAGCGGAGCGCGGAGCATGGAGGGCGGAGCAACCTCTCCCGTACATTCGTTCCCGCTTTCGCGTCAGGAGGCGGGCGCCTCTGGGCAGGTGGGGATGGGTTAGCCGTGCGCGTCGGCGCTCACCGCGACGACTTCATCGCTCGTGATGACGGGGCGGTCGGCACGGCCGGGACTTCGCGCCTCGTACAACCGCATGAGCGCCATCGCCAGTTTCTGGGGATCATGCCGCAGGGGATTCGCGACACTGACAACATCCGCCTCGACAATCTCGACACCGAGGGAGCGCGCCTCTTCCTGGAGCCGCTCGGCTCCCACCGCATCCACATGCCATTCCGGCTTGATCTTGTCCTTCGATTCGAAATTCGTGTTGACGAGCACGTAATCAAAGAGACGTTTGCCGATCTGCTCCTGTAATGCGCGCACATGCGCCAGCGCGTCGAAGTCGTCGGTCTCGCCCGGCTGCGTCGCGACATTGCAGACATAGACCTTGATCGCGGTCGGGTTGTTCTTGATCGCCTGCTTGATGTCACCGACGAGGAGCGGCGGGACGACGCTCGTGTAGAGCGAGCCGGGACCGAAGACGATCATGTCGGCGTCCCAGATCGCCTGCACCGCAGGGATGTACCCCTGCGGGTCTTCCGGCTGGAGGAAGACTTTGCGAATGCGCCCGTGCGCCCGGCCAATCTCGGACTCGCCTTCGAGCGTCGTGCCATCCTCCGCGACGCCGTGCAGGCGGACATTTTCTAATGTGGACGGGAAGACGGTGCCGCGCACCGCGAGGATACGACTGGATTCGAGGACCGCCTGCTCGAAATCGCCGGTCACGTCCACCATCGCGGTGATGAAGAGATTGCCGAAGGAATGGCCATGCAGGCCGGACCCGTCCCTCTCGAAACGATACTGGAAGAGCTCCTGCATGAGCGGTTCGGCGTCGGAGAGGGCGGCGATGCAGTTGCGGAAGTCGCCGGGGGGGAGGATGCCGAACTCTTCGCGCAGGCGCCCCGTGCTGCCGCCGTCGTCCGCCATCGTGACAATGCCGGTCAGGTTGCCGGTGCGTTCCTTGAGGCCACGCAGCAAGGTCGGCAACCCTGTGCCGCCGCCGATGGCGACGATCTTTGGGCCGCTATTGCCGAAACGATAATTGTAGAGGATATCCCCGATCCGCTCCGTCCGCCCAGCGAGTAATGGGATGAGGAGCGAGTGACTGAGGTAGTAGACACTGCCACCGATGACACTGAATCCGAGCAGCGCGACGACCGTCTCACGCCACGGATGCGGAATGAACTGGAGCGTGATCGCACGCACGATATCGGTGCTGTAGCCGGGAAAATCGACGTTGCGGTAAAGGGTGGCGAGGGCCATGGCAATCGCCAGACTCGTCAGCGTGATGCCGAGCGCGAGCGCGAGCAAGTAGCGCTTCACCCGCATCCCGAAGCGGAGCCATTTCCGCACCTCTGTCCCTCCTCAAACGTACGTACGCCGTACGCCAGCATCAGTATCTTAACACTCGCGGCGAACGCAGGCAATCAATCGCTCTTGCTCGGCGGATTCGGTGATGATTCCGTCATTTGTAAAGTTCTGGGTGGGGTTGCTTTACGAGCGCTTGTGTCGGTACGTGCTACCGCCAATACTCTCCCGTGTGGCGTGCAGCATCCAGTGGTGGGAATTCCGACGTAAGAAGTGTGACAGCACATGCTCATTCAATCTTTATCGCAAGGAGCCACACATGAACCGAAAAGGCATCATTGGTATCGTTATCGCGGTTCCCCTCTTGATCGTCGCGGGATTCGCGCTCTTTTTGCTCGGTCAGGCGAACGAGTTGCCCTGGCAGACGCAGCCGACAGCGATCCCCGTCACACCATTCGCCAATATCGGCGGCGCCACGCCCGCGGGCGCCACCGTCGCGGCAAGCACACCAGCCATTGCGCCGGCAGCGACCACGGCGGCTCCTGATTCCGGCTACGGCAACTATAGCAACTATGGCAACGTGACGACCGCCAAAACCGCTCCCGCCGCCACAGCCAGTACATCATCGTCCGCCAGCACGGCGAAAGCGCCAGGTGGTGCGACGACCTACACGATCGTCAGCGACAAATCGCAGGCGAAAGTGACAGTTAATGAGAAACTGGCGAATCTACCCGCGCCGTCAGACGCCGTCCTGACGACGAACGCCATTCAGGGCCAACTCTTCCTCGGCCCCGACACCAAGCCGGTCGAGGGCGCGAAAATCATGGTGGATTTGCGGACACTGAAGAGCGACAAGACGCAGCGCGATAACTTTATCCGCACCAACACGCTGCAAGCCGACCAGTTCCCGCTCGCCGAATACGTCATCACCGGCGTGGACGGCTGGACGGGGCCGCTGACGGAGGGCCAGCAATCTACCTTCAAAATCCTCGGCAACATGACGATTCACGGCGTCACCAAACCCGTCACCTTCGACACGACCGCCATGATGCAGAGCGGCGCGGTGACCGGCACCGCCACGACAAACTTCAAGTTCGAGGATTTCGGCATGTCTCCGCCGAATCTCTCGATTGTCAAGGCGAATGATCTCATCCAACTGGACCTGAACATCGTCGCGAACAAGGCGGGGTAGCAAATCAGCAGTCGCCAGCAAACACGATGGAAGGAGCGGCGTAGTGATGCTATTCACCACGCCGCGTTTCTTTCTGACTGCCGACTGCCGACTCCGTCATGGTCCCGACCATGACACGACGATCGGGCCGCTCGGTGTCGGGCTGCCGTGCGCCGGTTCCAAGGTCACTTGTAGGGCTTCCGGTGGCGTCGCGTTCGCCGGGTTCTCGATGATCCGCAGGGCGTATCCGCCGGTATCCGGCGTCATCATGCCGAGCGAGACCCATTGCCCGTTGTGCCGCGCCCAGACTTGATAGCTCTGATCGGTCGGCGCGGGCGCGAAGTTCTCGAAGGTCATCACCGCGAGCGTTTCGCCGGGATGGCCCCGATAGGTGGCGTGCGTCTTCGCCGGGACGCCGGGCGCGGCACTGAGCCGGATCGGTGTCACGTCGCTTGAGGTGACGAGATGCAGCGCGCGCAACTGTGTCTGCACCGTCGCCTGCCGCCCATGCTCGCGGAGACCGGCGGCGGCGAGCAGACCCGCAACGAGCGCGAGGATGACGATCAAAAGTGGCGTCAGGTAGACACGCATCTTCTGTAGCCCGGCGCGGATGCGCGTCTTCGCCGTGCCGAGAGGCAGGTTCAGGAAGGTCGCGATCTGCTCGTGCGTCAGGTCATCGAAAAAAGCGAGACTGAGCGCTTGGCGTTGTGGCGGCGGGAGATGAGCGACAGCCTCCTGCACCGTTGCGCGGCGATACTCCCGCCATGCCGCTTCGTCCGGTGGCGGGCTGCCATCCGGCACGGTCATGAGATGCAACCCCTCCGGATCGGGCGCGGTTTTCGGGCGGCGGCCCCGGCGGCGCAGTTCGTTGATGATCCGCACATGCGCGATCCGCAGCACCCACGGACGGAACGCGCCGCGCGCCGGATCGAACGTGCCCGCCTTCCGCCAGACGACGAGAAAGACATCCTGCACGATCTCCTCGGCGGCAGCGCGGTCGAGCGTCTGCGCGGCGAGATTGAAGATGAAGGCGGCGTACCGGCCATGGAGCGGCGCCAGCGCCTCCTGGTGCCCGGCGGCAAGTTCGCGCATCAACTCCTCATCGCTGAGGTCATGATAGGGTTGTACGAGGCGAACGGTACTCATCTCGTCCTTACCCCCCGCATCATACCGCTCAACCCTTCACAACGATCGTGCCGTGCATGGATGAGTGAATCGCGCAGTGATAGGTGAACGTACCGGCCTGATCGAATTTGTGCTGGAATGTCGCGCCGACCGCGAGCGTCTTGGAGTCCCACACGCCTTTGTCGTCCGTCACGGTATGCGCGGCGCTGTCCTTGTTCGTCCACGTCACCGTCTGGCCCGGCGCGACGGTGATGCTCGGTGGCGCGAAGGCGAAGTTCGCAATCGTGACGCTGTTCGTATCCGTCGTTGCCGCAGCGGGCGCGGTATTCGCGGTCGTGACGTTGCCATAGTTGCCGCCACCATAATTGCTGCTGCCGGAACCAGCAGCTGGCGCGGTCGTCGGTGCGGCAGTCGGGGCTTGCGGCGGGGCAGCCGTCTCGATCGCCTTGCTGCTCCCGCCGCAAGCGGCAAGCAGGGCCGCTCCCACGCTCGCGGCGGCCCCGGCCAGAAATCCTCGCCGGGAAAGATACCCTTTGAACGGTTTTTCTATGGATGAGTACTTGTCATTTGCCATTGCATCCTGCCTTTCTCGTCATCGCGAATAATGCGTCGTCAATAATCAGTACGTCATTTCTTCGTGATTGAGACTGATTTGCCGAGCGTATCGCCGCAGCCGGTCGGTTCCGGCGATACGGTCAGTTGCTACTGCCTCAGCCCAGTGTGATATCCACAATGGCGAGATTGCTCTTGTGCTCGACATAGTTCACGCTCGTGATGCCGAGCATGCCGCGCAGTTGATCGGCGGGCACCTTCAGCGGGCCGGGCGAGGGCGCGGTTCCGGGTGCGGGTTGCGGGAAGGCCGTGCCGCGTGCCGTATGAAAGGTGATGTTTCCCTCCACCTTCTGGAGTACCTGATGGATATGCCCATTGAGCACGGTGACGGAACCGAACCGGCGCAGATACGAGAGTGCTTGCTCGCTGTCATCAGTGCCCCAGCCCCACGCCGGATAAATCGTCCAGAGCGGGATATGGGCGTAGATGACGATCGGCGTGCTGCTGGAGAGGTTGGCCACGTCTTTCTGTAGCCAGTCCAGTTGGTCCGGGCCGAGATTGCCGAGGCCGTTCTCCTTGAGGTTGACGACATTGACCAGCCCGATGAAATGCACGCCCTTGAAATCAAAACTGTGCCAGCCGCCCCCTTGCGTCTCCTTGCCGTAGCGGTCGAGGAACATCTTCCCGTTGTCGTTGAAGACATCGTGCTCGCCGGGCGTGTAAAAGACCTTACTCGTCTTGGCGCTCTTCAGCGCCTGCTCGACGGTGTCGAATTCCTCCGGTTTCGAGAGGTGGCTGAGATCGCCGGTATGGAGAATGAACTCGGGCTGCTTGGGTAGCGCATTGACTTTCACCACCGCCTCGTTGAGGGTCGCGGTCACATCGGCATTCGGTTCCTGATGGAACCCGATGTGGCTGTCGCTGACCTGCGCGAAGGTAAAATCGCCGTTGGACGATGATCCGCCAAAGGCGCATGCGGTGAGGATGCCGCCCGTCATCGTCCAGACGACGCCGGTGCCGGCCCACGCCATGCATTTGAGGAAGCCGCGGCGGTCAATGCCGTCGCCGCTCTTTTCGCCCGCGTCATCGTTCGTTTCGATCGTCCCACTGGCGAGGCGCGCGAAGTGGTGATGATTGTGGCTGCGCTGTGCGGTCATCATCGGCCCCTTTCGATCTTACTTGACGACGATTTCGGCGGTCATGATCGGGTGAATGGCGCAGAAGTAGGCATACGTGCCGGGCTCCGTGAAGGTGAAGGAGAAGCGCTCGTCGGTATCGAGCGCCTGCGACGTGAATTTCTTGTCCCGGCTCGTGACGGTGTGCGGCACATCATCGTGGTTCGTCCACGTCACGGTCGCGCCGACCGGGACGGTGAGCGACTTCGGCCCGAAGGCGAAGTTATCAATCCCGACTTGCGGGTGAGCCGGATCGGCCGGGGCGGCGCTGGCCGCCTGCGTCGTCGCGGCGCCGGTGATTGTCGGCATGACCATTGTTGGCATCGCGGTCGGTTGGCTGGCTGCCTTACTCGTCCCACCGCAAGCGATCAGCGCGGTCAGCGCGGAAGTAGAGATTGCGAGCGCGCCTGCCCGCACGAGCAGCGCCCGGCGGGAGAGCCGCCCGCGCATACGCCGCGATGTACCGTCTATCGGCCCCTGGTCCCCCATGGATTCATTCCCTTTCTCGGCCGCACGTCATTCCTGTCCGCGCTCAATACACCGATTTCGGGGATTTGGATTGGGGAGTTCGGAATCGAACGACTTGCGAATCGTTCGATTGTGTTACCGGATGCCGCTGTGGAGGAAACTGCTCATGAATTGGCGCTGGAAGATGAAGAAGAGGCCGAGCAAGGGCGAGACGACGAGCAACGTGCCCGCCATGACGAGCGCCCACTGTGCGCCGGACTCACCCATCTGCGTCAGTGTGTTCAGGCCGACCGTGACGGGACGACTGCTGTCCGAATTCGTGACGATCAACGGCCAGAGGAAGTCGCTCCAATGAAAGCTGATACTGACGACCGAAAAGGCGACGAGCGCGGCGCGGGCGTTCGGCAGGTAGACGTGCCAAAGCGTCTGCCACCAGGTCGCGCCGTCCAGCACGGAGGCATCATCGAGTTCGCGTGGTACCTGCTTGAAGGTCTGCCGGAGGAAGAAGGTGCCGAACGCGCTGGCGAAGAAGGGGAGCATGACCGCCAGTTTTGTGTCGAAGAGATGGAGCCGCCGGATCGTCGCATAGTTCGGCACGATCAGCGCGTTCGTCGGCACGAGAATTTGCATGAGGATGAGCACAAACAATACATCCCGCCCCGGAAAGTCGAGCCGCGCGAAGGCGAACCCGGCGAGGCTGATCGTCACCAGTTGCACCGCGAGGATGCCGAAGACAATCATGAAGGTGTTGAGGTAGTACCGGCCGAACGGCACGCGCCCCCAGGCCTCCACGAAGTTGTGCAGCGTCAGGCCGCCGCCCCACCACGGCGATCCTGTCGCGACCGAGACATTCGCCGGGCGGACGGCGACCGAGACGCTCCATAGCAGCGGCAGCGCCCAGGTGATGCCGAGCAGCGTGAGAAAGATCGTGCCGATCGCGCCGCCAATCCGCCGCCTCCCGCGCGATCCGCGGACGGCCCGCGAGTGCGTCGCGCGCGCGCTGCCGAGCGCGTCGAGGATCACGTCGGGTGCGCCGACGGTCGGGATTGGTTGTGGAGCCTGCGCGTTTTGCATCATCGGTCTTTCCTCACCCCCGGCCCCTCTCCATCGCCGTACGAAACGATACATTGCGTCGCCTCAAAGCGATGGAGAGGGGAGTAACCCGCATCTTCTCAGTCCTCAGCCCTCAGTCCTTCCTGCTACCACTGCGCCCGGCGCTCGGAGATCGTGAAGTTCGCGACGGTGAAGATCAGGAGCAAGAGGACGAGAATCACCGTCGCGGCGTTCGCGACACCGAGATTGCGGAAGCGGAACGCGGTCTCGTAGATGTAGAAAAGCAGGAGGTTCGAGGCGTTGCTCGGCCCGCCCTGCGTCATGATGTAGATCTGATCCACCGTTTGAATCGAGCCGACCGCCGCGATAGTGGAGACAAAGAGCGTTGTCGGCTGGAGGAGCGGGAGGGTGATATATCGGACCTGCTGGAGGCGGGACGCGCCATCCAGTTCCGCCGCCTCAAAGATCTCGTCGGGCAGATTCTGCAAGCCGGCGAGATAGAAGAGCATGAAATACCCTGTCTGCTTCCAGACCGCCATCACCATGAGGGCGGGCAGAACGAACGTCGTATCCCCCAACCAATTCGGCGCACTGAGGCCGACGGCGCGCAACCCCTGATTGACCAGCCCGAAGTTCGGCGTGTAGAGGAAGAGCCAGATCGCCGCCGCGCTGACCATCGGCAGGACGGTCGGGTAGAAGAAGGCGCTGCGGAGAATGCCGATGCCCTTCAGTTTCCGGTTGAGGAAGAGCGCAAAGAGCAAGGCGAGGATAATGCTCGCGGGCACGGTGCCAATGATGAAGAGGATCGTGTTGCGGAAAACCTCGTGGAAGGTATCGTCCGTCGCGACCTCTTTGTAGTTGCCCAGGCCAGTGAAACGCGGCACGCGGATCGCCTGATTCTGCTTAAAAAGGCTGCGGTACGCTGTCGCGAGCATCGGATAGAGCGTGAACGCCGCCACCCCCAGCGCGGTGGGGAGCACGAGGAGCCACGGCAGCAGCGGCGAACGTCTCATTCCCTGCTCTGCGTCTCCGCGGTTCATCCCCGGTTTCCTCCCCAGCCTACCGGAACTGCTTGAGGATGTTGTCCGCATTCTTTTGGGCGTCGTCCATTGCCTGCTTGGCGGGCTTTTTGCTCGTCAGCGCGGCCTGCAACTCGTCCCCGAAGACCTTCTGAATCTGCGGGCCACTGTGGGTGCTCAGTTCCTTCCCGGCGTACTGCAACTGATCGCGCGCGACGAGCGCCTGCGGGTTCTTGGCGGTGTAATCCTTCAGCGCCGCCGTATTCCACGCGCTCTTGCGCGGCGCGACATAGCCGGAGTCAATCGTCCACTTCGCCGCGTACTCGGGCGAGGACATGAACTGGATGAACTTCCACGCCGCCTGCTGCTTCGCCTGCGGGGTCTTCTTGAAGAGGTAGAAGTTGCCGCCGCCCGTTGGCGCGCCGTTCTGCTTCATGCCGGGCAGGAAGCCGACACCGACCGGGAACTTGGCGTTCTTGAGGATGTTCGTCAGCGAGCCGGTCGTGTGCCAGATCATCCCCGCCTTGCCGCCGATGAAGTCGTCCGGCGTCGTGTTCCAGATGACGATGCTGGCGGGTTCGACCTTCTCCTTCGTGCCGAGGTCAACCCACGCCTCGAGCGCCTGCACGACAGCGGGATCGTTGAAGAAGGTGTGCGTGCCGGTATCGTCCATCAGGTTCTTGCCATTGCCGAGAGTCATGCCCTGGAAGAGCCAATAGGGGAAGCCATCCGAGGGGATTTCGAGGCCCCAGCGCGAGCCGTCCGGCTTGGTCAGTTTCTTCGCATCGTCCACCATCTCGGTCCACGTTTTTGGGGCCTGATCGGGGTTCAGCCCGACTTCCTTGAAGAGGTCCTTGTTGTAGTACAAAACGGGCGTGGAGCGCTGGAAGGGGATGCCGTAGACCTTGCCGCCATCCTTCGAGTTCGCCATGAAGGCGTCGTAGAAATCCGTGATGTAGGCCGGATCCGCCGTTTTAATGTAGTCATCGAGCGGAATGATGTAATCACCGTCCTTGAGGGAATAGATGTCCGTGGAGAGCGAGACGGCGACATCGGGCGGCGGGCCACCACCGTCAACGGTCGTCTGGATTTTGGTCAGCGTGTCCTGATACGAGCCGGTGTAGGTCGGCGTCACTTTGATGGTGGGATTTGCCTTCGTGAAATCGGCGGCATAGCCTTCGATGATCTTCGTGATCGGGCCACCAACCGCGACGGGATAGAAGAAACTGATCTCGACGGCCGCGCCGCCGCTCGTCGCGGGCGCGGTGGTGGCACCCGCACCGGTCGTCGCTGCCGGGGCGGTTGTCGCGCCCGCTGTCGTCGCGGCGGGGGCGGTAGTTGAGGCAGGCTTGGGCGTATTCGTCGCGCTGCCGCCACCGCAGGCGGCGAGCAACGCCGCCCCCGCCGCGCCCGCGCTCACACCGAGGAACCGGCGGCGCGAAAGATTTCGACTATCCTGCTGCGTACCTGCCATTGTCTTGCACCCCTTCTCACTCATCCGTGCGACGCACGCCGCTGTTCATTGCGCGGTCCGCGTGTCACTACTCGTCCATCATTGTCCCGGATCGTTGCCGGTATCCTATCATAATCGCGGCGCGTCCGTACATCCGCACCGGAGCCTACAGGAGCGAGATAATGAGGGGATGAGCGCGGTGTGGTGAGGCGATGAACATGCCGTTTAAGACGAGCCAGCCGCCTGCTGCTCCACTTTGTAGGCGGCGAGTTCAGCCTGGCGGCGGGCCAATTTGCCGGTCACGTCGCCGATTTGCTTGCTATTTCCGGCCTGCTGCGCCGCCTGCAACTCGCTCGTGAGCACATCCACCAACCCTTGCAGATCGTAGACTTTCTGGCCGACCAGTGTGCCGTATGGCATCCCGGCAGCGGCGGCCTGCTGCTTCATCTGCTGGCGGACAGCGTCGGGAATCGTAAAGGTCATTCGGTGGCCCCCGTTTCGCGATTTTACTTGGCGATCTTCAGGAAATACGCATACCAGTCGGTGCGAATTGTCTCCTGCGCCTGTTGCAGCGTCATGCGGCCCGCGCATACTTCGGCGTGCAAAGCGTTTTCAACCGTATCTTTTTCATGCGCGCCGATTTTATTGGGCGCGTCAGGCGTCACGTACGGCTCCGGCCAGAGGTTCGTCAGCATATTGCTGCCGCCGAGTTCGAGCGAGATGAAGTGATCTACCTCGTGCTTGCCCGGTTCGTTCGGGATGCCGTACCGCCGGTAAACCGCCGCCTTCTCATCGCTCGAAACATTGCGGACGCCCGAACTATAGCCGGAGACGCAGACCTCCTTCGCCGTCACGCCGGGCAAGACATCACCGGGCGTCAGCGACGGATTCGGATAGAGGCTCGCCGGGCCTGCCTTCGCGCCGCCACCGCTCGCCGCCGCTGGCGCGGTCGTCGCCTTCCCGCCGCAACCGCCCAGCGTGACGATAAAGACGAGCGCGAGCGCCGCGTACGTCACCGTGTGTGCGATATGCCGTCTCTCCATTGCCGCACCTCATTCCCGTGCATCGTCCGGTCGCATCCCCCGGCGCGGTCATCGTACCATGATCCCATACTGCGGTTCCGGCCTGGCTACTCGAGCCCGACTGGCATACTCCCCGAGTACTTCCCGAAACCTACCTGTTGCGTCCTTATAAGATGCTGATTGCGTTCGAATTTTAGTTGTTGTACACTCGTGACGCAGCGGGTAATCGGCGGGGGACATTGGGGGACAATAGATGGCTCTTGAAGAAGGTCAGCGGCTTGGTCCGTATGTGATTGAGGGTCTGCTCGGAAAGGGAGGGATGGCCGAAGTCTATCGGGCGAGTCATCGCACGCTCGAACGCGCGGTCGCTCTCAAGGTGATCAACCCCGCATTCAACGCCGATCCAACCTTTCCACTCCGCTTCCTGCGCGAGGCGAAGGCGGTCGCGCGACTTAATCATCCGAACATCATCACGATCTACGACTTCGACGAGGAGGGTACGCTCGCCTATCTCGTGATGGAACTGGCGCCCGGTGGGACATTCCGCGACCAGGCCCGCCGCTTCCAGACACTCAGCGAGGCGGTCGAGGGGTTGGCGCCGATCGGCGCGGCATTGCAATATGCCCACGACCGCGGCATCGTCCATCGCGACGTGAAGCCGATCAATATCCTCATCAACGAGCAGGGCCAGCCAATCCTCGCCGATTTCGGGCTGGCGCGCATCGCGACGGAGAGCCTCGATCTCTGGACATTCGCGGGGACGAGTGCGGGCAGCCCACACTACATGCCGCCCGAGCAGGCACTGGGCAAGGAGATTGACCACCGCGCCGACATTTACGCCTTGGGCATTGTGGCATACCAGATCATCACCGGGCGATTGCCATACCACGGGCAAAGCCCACTCGCGATCATGCAGCAGCACGTCACGATGCCGCCGCCGAGCGTCCGCGCCGCCCTGCCCGACGCACCCGCCGCACTCGATGCGACGATTCAGCGCGCCACCGCCAAACAACCGGGCGACCGTTTCGATAGCGCGATGGCATTTATCACCGCGCTCCAGCACGCGGCGGCGGAAGCCCCCGCACTCCTGATCGGCGCGGAGCGGGTGCGGGCTGACGCGGAGCGGCAATCGCCAGGGGCGACCGCAACCAACGGGCACGCGAGTATCAAGGCAGCCAGCCCACCGGGAATGGCCGTGGCGAACGATGAGGATGCGACAATCGTCACGTCTGCCATTCCCTCACCGGGAACGGCCGTGGCGAATCCCGATGACGCGACAGCAATCCTGCGCGCGATGGTGCCACCGGGCATCGCGGTACCGAAAGAAGATGCGCCAGTGTACGCCGTACCTGCCATCATCCCGCCAAGCGTGATCGGCACGGCGCGCCGACACGGACGCCCGACCTCTCTGAATCCGCTGCAATGGGCAGTATTGGGATCGGCCCTCGTGGCGCTCCTCTTCGTCATCGCCGTCAACCTCTGGCTCACGCGCGCGGGGCGTGCGGCGGCGAGTGGCACGTTCGCCGGAAGCCTGACCACTGCGGTTTTCGATCACCACGTCGCGATCCGGAAAGCCCTCGCGGTGGTCGCGCTCCTCCTCGCGATCGTCAATGTGACGCTGATGCGTATTGCGGTCATACAAGATTTCAATATCACGCGCGAGATGTACCGACGGCTGCGACAGAACCACCGCTTTGTCGGCTATACCTCCGCCGTGATCGCGATTACCGTGCAGGCACTCGCGTGGATCGGCATTGCCGCATCAGGATCGCTGACAGGGAGCATGCTCCTCTTTATCGTGCTGGGAGCCATCCTTCTCGTCATGGCTGTCGTCAAGGTCGGTACCGTGCGCTTCATCCCGTCGTGGCGTCGCTATCTTCCGACCTTCGGCTGGGCGCTCCTCGTCTCGTACTCACTCGTCCTACTGGCGAACCTCGTCCTCGCTATCCCCTGAGCGGGCTACCGGCTTCCCGTCGCAACCGCGTGGGAGGCAGCGAGGGCGCGGTCAATGTCGGCTCGGTTGATGTCGAGATGAGTGACGGCGCGGACACGGTGCGGACCCATCGCGTTCATGCGCACACCGTGGGCGAGGATCGCTTCGCACCACTGCACGGCGGTCATGCCGAGGGCGGCAACATCGAAGAAGACGAGGTTCGTCTCGACCGTCCGGGGGTCAATGGTGATGCCTGGCATCGCCGCCAGCCCATCCGCGAGGATGCGGGCGTGTACGTGATCCTCCGCCAGCCGCTCGACATTGTGTCTGAGCGCGTAGAGACCGCCCGCCGCGATGATCCCCGCCTGCCGCAGCGCGCCGCCGAACGCCTGCTTGTATCGCCACGCCGCGTCAATGAACGCGCGCGATCCCGCGAGCGCCGCGCCAACTGGCGCGCCAAGCCCCTTCGTGAAATCAACCCAGACCGAATCGAAGGGCGCGGCGAATGCAGCGGCGGCAATGCCCGACGCGACGACCGCGTTCATCAGCCGCGCGCCATCCATATGCGTCGCGAGGCCGTGCCGACGGGCCGTCGCGCAGACCGCTTCGATTCGCTCCAGCGGCCAGACCGTGCCGCCGCCGAGATTGCTCGTGTTCTCGACCCAGAGGAGACGCGTCGGCGGGGCGTAGCGGCTCGGTGTGTGGATCGCCGCCTCCACCTGCTCCGGCGTGTAGATACCCCGCGCGCCATCCAACCCGGTAATGACGACGCCGGAGAGCAGGCCGGGCGCACCCGCTTCGAAGTGGATCGGATGCGCCGTCCTATCCATCAATGCTTCGTCGCCGGGGCCGGTGTGGACCTTCAGGGCAATCTCGTTGCACATCGTCCCGGACGGCAGAAAGAGCGCCGCCTCCTTGCCGAGCAGCGCCGCGACCATCTCCTGCAAGCGGTTGACGGTCGGGTCCTCACCCTTCTGCTCGTCGCCCACTTCGGCGTCGCACATGAAGGCGCGCATTGCCCGCGAGGGCTTCGTGAGGGTATCGCTGTAGAGATCAACCTCTATCGTCGGCATGGTTCGCGTCCTTTCCGCCTCATTCGTGGCTTCAGTAATTGCCCGAAGTGTCGAACGATGAATGGTACAATATCCTCATGAGAGGAGCCGACAATGTTATCCGATGATCTCATGGCAAATATCCAGCGATTGCCTCTCGATGAAAAGATGGTCCTCCTGGAGACGCTCATGCGAACGGTCTCCGAGGAATTGCGCCAGCAATTGCGCGAAGCCGTTGCCAGTCCTGATACCAAACGCGCCCGCGAGATGCTTGGCACCGATGGGTCACTCCCGCCGTTTGAGGATTTACAGGGTATCCTTGCGACGGACACGCCGCTCCCTGCTGAATACGACTGGAAAGACGATTACACGGATTATCTGACGATGAAGTACGCCTGATGCGTGTCATGCTCGACACGAATGACGCTTCCTGTCCTTGCGCCTGCTGACTTTCTCCGGCAACTGCACTCCGCCACATCCTGAAAATCGCGTGCGCCACGAAGGGAGTAATGCATGGCGACCAAAACGCGCACTACGGCCGATCTCCTCGTCGCGTGCTTGGAAAACGAGGGCGTCCGATACATCTTCGGCGTGCCGGGCGAGGAGAACCTCAATTTGATGGAGGCGCTCGCGGAGAGTGAGAGTATCCGGTTCGTCACGACGCGGCACGAGGGCGGCGCGGCGTTCATGGCCGACGTGTATGGTCGCCTCAGTACTTACCCCGGCGTCTGCCTCGCCACGCTCGGCCCCGGCGCGACGAACCTCCTTACCGGCGTCGCGGACGCCCAACTGGACCGCGCGCCGCTCGTCGCGATCACCGGGCAGGCGGGGCTGGACCGGATGCACAAGGAATCGCACCAGTACATTGATGTCGTGCAGATGTTCCGCCCGGTGACGAAGTGGAATGCGCGCGTCGAGCAACCGGAGAATACGCCGGAGATCGTCCGCAAGGCGTTCCGGCTCGCACGGCTGGAGAAACCGGGCGCGACGCATATCGAACTGCCGGAGGATATCGCCGCCGAACCCGTCGGCGACGATGCCGCGCCGATGCCCGTCCGCCGCACGACCTACCCACGCGCCGACCCGAAAAGCCTCGTGCGCGCCGCTGAACTGCTCACGAACGCGATCCGCCCCGTCATCCTCGCGGGCAACGGCGTGATCCGCCGCCACGCCACCGATGCCCTGCGCGCCTTTGCGAACGAACTCGGCATCGGTGTGACGAGCACCTTCATGGCGAAGGGCGTGATGGATTATCGCGATCCCCTCGCCGAACCCGCCGTTGGCCTCCGCGCCTTGGAGGCGAGCCAGTTCGGCCTCACCGATGCCGATGTCGTGATCGTCGTTGGCTATGATCTCGTCGAGTGGTCGCCGGAACTCTGGAATCGGGCGCGCGAGAAGACGATCATCCATCTGGACAGCACGCCCGCCGAGATTGATCTCTATTACCTCCCCGCCATTGAGGTCGTCGGCGAGATCGCAGACAGCCTCGACGCGCTGCGGAAGGCGATGATGGGGCGTCAGGGGCAATGGCCCGCCCCGCGCATTGGCAGGGACGAGGAGGAGGAACTGCGCGGCTTCGCGAGCGATGAGAGCATGCCGATGAAGCCGCAGCGCGTGATCAGCGCCCTGCGGGATGCGCTCGGCGACGATGACATCCTCATTTCGGATGTCGGCGCGCACAAACTCTGGCTCGCCCGTCTCTACCCGACCGCCCAACCGAACACCTGCATCATCGCCAATGGGTTTGCCGCGATGGGCATCGCCCTACCCGGCGCGATCGCCGCCAAACTCGTCTTCCCCGAGCGCAAGGTGATCGCGGTCAATGGCGATGGCGGCTTCCTGATGAACAGCCAGGAATTGGAGACGGCCAAACGCATGAAGACCGCTTTCCCGACCGTCGTCTGGCAGGATGGGCGGTACGGCGTAATCGAACTGAACCAGACGCGCCGCTTCGGGCGGACCTTCGGCATTGAGTTCGGCAACCCCGATTTCGTCCAGTTCGCCCAGTCGTTCGGCCTGCCCGCCTTCCGCGTCGAGGCCGCCGCCGATCTCCTGCCGATCCTCAAACGCGCCCTCGACCTCGATATGCCGTCACTGATCGAAGTCCCCGTGGATTACCGCGAGAACCTGCACCTCGCCGAACGCCTCGGCGTGCAGTAGCGCGTGTCGCTCACCGATTGAGCAGCGTTCAAAGCAAAGCGAGCACGACGTTTCGCACACGTTCCGCAATCGAGAGTGCCGCATTCGCTGCCTGCTCGTTCACGGCTCGGCCCGCTTTATAGCGGACAGCGCGCGAACGGCCATACAACAGGTTGTACGCCTCAGCAACAGCGTTGAGGGCATCCACTCTATTGACGAAGCCATTGCGCGCCTGGTGATCTGCCGGATCGGCATCGAACCGTTGCCAGTGATACGCGTTGATGTACCGCACCGCCGCGTAGAACGCGATAATCAAGACCCAGTCATATGCCGGTGGTTCCACGAGATTGACCGCATCGGTCAAAAGGGCCACCGCAAAGCGATAATTACGGTCGGCCGCGTCAAGATGCTGTTGGGTTTCCGGCTTACGACTATTCAACCCAATGCGATCTCTTCGGCGCCATGCGGTGGCGTGAACGCACAGGCCGGATCGTCAAAGATCGCTGGATTCATGACAATGAAGTCAAAGCGCGCACCCGGGACATGCTCGTAGATGAGCCGATTCGCGTGATACAGATGCTCCTCTTGCTCGTCGGAAATTGGCTCTGTTTCAAGCCAGAACCTGACGATACCCGGATCAGCGCGCGCCCAAAGCCGCTTGCGAACGGGGATGGTACGAAGAAACTGCACGAGCGTTTCCCGAACCTGCTGTTCGATTGTCGGATACGCCACGACCATCGCGTTTCAGCCCTTTCTCACGCTCGCACCAATGAAGGGTGGATGCGAAGATTACACAAAAAAGCGTAGTGCCCTGCTATGCCCGTGTCAAGGCCGATACATGGTTTTCAGGCCCTCAGCGGAGACGAGGAAGCGTCCCGATGCCCATACAGATACCCCAGAGCGCCGGTGTGAATCACAGCGCGATCTCTACGAAAGTCGCATCGTCCAAGCCAACAAAGCCCTGTGTCTCAAGGCGCTTGCGCCTGACCAATAAGAACGCGGTGCCTGCCTCCCTTCGTCTCGCCCTCTTGCGTTCCCGTGTATGAGGTGTTATGCTATTCAATAGATTAATTGAATGATGGGAGGAATGCATGGGCAATCGCGCATTTAAAGACCGGCTCTACATGGAGTTCGCCACGATCGGCAAGGCGCTCGCCAGCCCACATCGTCTCGAACTCCTCGATCTTCTCGCCCAAGGCGCGCGCAGCGTTGAGGAGTTAGCGAGCGAGGCGGGACTCAACATCGCGAATGCATCGGCGCACCTGCAGGTGATGCGTCGTGCGCGGCTCGTGGAGGCCGAGAAGCGGGGCACGCACACCCTCTATCATCTCGCCGCACCGGAAGTCTTCACCCTCTACCGCACGCTGCGCGATCTGGGGAGCGCTCAACTCGCGGAAGTGGATCGGCTCGTCGAGACGTACCTGACGGATCGGCGTGAACTCGAACCGGTAGACAAAGAGGAATTGCGCCGACGCTACGAAGACGAGGTTGTGCTCGTGTTGGATGTACGGCCTGTCGTCGAATACGCGCAGGGGCATATACCGGGCGCGCGCTCCATCCCGGTCGAGGAACTGGAACACCGACTTGCGGAGTTGCCTCCGGATCGAGAGATCGTCGCCTACTGCCGCGGCCCGTACTGCGTCTACGCGGACGAGGCAGCGCGGCTCCTTCAAGAACACGGCTACACCGTCCGCCGTCTCACCGACGGGTTCCCAGAGTGGCGCGCGGCAGGCTACCCAGTCGAGGAAACCGCGCTCGTTTCGTAGTATCGTAGTCGGAGGAATCCCATGCTCTTTCGTCAGTATCTCCGCCCCGCCGATGGCAGCGCCTCGTATCTGTTCGGCTGCGTCGGCAAGAGCAAAGCCGTCGCGGTCGACGTCCTGCCGGAGTTCATCGCGCCGATGCGCGACACGCTCGCCCAGACCGGCATGCGACTGATCGCCTGTGTCGAGACCCATACCCACGCCGATCGGCTCTCGGCGACGCGCGAGCTCGCGGAGGGCACGGGCGCGCCGTATCTGGCGCATCATGCCGCACCGCTCGCATTCCCTTTCCAGCCGGTTCACGATGGCGATGTGATTGACGCGGGCAATGTGCAGGTGCGCATCTGGGACACACCCGGCCACTCCGATGACTCAATCTCGCTGCTCGTTACCGACCTGACGCGAGGCGACGAACCGTGGCTCGTCCTGACCGGTGACACGCTCTTTGTCGGCGATGCGGGCCGACCCGATCTCCATGGCGAGGGCAACGCGGAGCGACTGGCGAACCTCCTCTATGAGAGTGTCCATCGCCTCGCTTCGCTCCTCGATTACGTCATGCTCTACCCCTCGCATTTCTCCGGCTCGGCATGTGGCCGCAGCCTGAGCGCCAACCCGACATCAACGATCGGTTTCGAGAAGCGCCACAACGCGGCGTTGCGACCGCGCACGCGCGAGGAGTTTATCGCTTTTATGCTCAAAGACCTGCCAGAGCAGCCCGCGGATTTCGCTCGCATCCGGGAGATCAACCGCGGCTGCATGCGCGCGGACACCGGCATTCCCGCGGGTATCGTGGCATAGTATGGCTCGCACACTGATGGCGGTCGCTCCCGCGCCGCCGCGACTTGGGCTGCGCGCCAACTGGGAGCAGTTCATGCTCCTCATGCTGATTAACGCGTTTGTTGGCGGCATGGTGGGGCTGGAGCGCACCGTCGTCCCCCTCATCGGCGCGGAGGAATTCGGCCTCGCCTCCACGGTGATCGTCACCTCGTTCATCGTCAGTTTCGGGCTGGTGAAAGCGTGCGCCAACCTCGTCTCCGGCCTCATGGCGGATGCCTGGGGACGCAAGCGCGTCCTCATCCTCGGCTGGCTCCTCGGCGTGCCCGTCCCCCTCATGATCATCTTCGCACCGAGTTGGGGCTGGATCGTCGCGGCGAATATCCTCCTCGGCCTCAATCAGGGCTTCGCGTGGTCAATGACGGTCGTGATGAAGGTTGATCTCGTCGGCCCGGCGCGGCGTGGGCTGGCGCTCGGCCTCAATGAGTTCGCCGGCTACTTCGCCGTCGGCGTGACCGCCTTCGCCACCGGCTATATCGCGGCGCATCACGGCCTGCGCCCTGCCCCCTTCTATCTCGGCATCGGCTACGCGCTGCTTGGGCTGACACTCTCGCTCTTCCTGGTGCGCGATACTCGCGCGCATGCCCGCTTTGAGGCGGCGACCCATGCCACGACGGACGCGACACCGGCTGCCGGCTCGCGCTTCGGCGAGGTCTTCGCACTCACGACCTGGAAGCATCGGAGCCTCTTTGCGATCAGCCAGGCGGGGTTGATCAACAATCTCAACGACGGCATGTCGTGGGGCATCTTCCCGCTCTTCTTCTTCGTGCACGGCGTGAGCCTCGCGGGGATCGGGCTGATCAAGGCGATCTATCCGGTGACGTGGAGCGTCGGGCAACTGGTGACCGGCCCATTGAGTGATCGGTGGGGCCGCAAAGGACTGATCATGTGGGGGATGTGGGTACAAGCCCTCGCGCTCCTTATCATCGCGCGGGGCGCGGGATCACCCTTTGCCACGGGCATGTTCGGCAGTGTGCTCCTTGGCGCCGGTACCGCGATGGTCTATCCGGCGCTCCTCGCCGGTGTCGGCGATGTCGCACATCCCGCGTGGCGCGCCCGGTCGTTGAGCGTCTACCGCTTCTGGCGAGACATGGGCTATGCGGTCGGCGCGCTGCTGGCCGGTGTCATCGCTGATGCCCTCGGCTTTCGCTGGGCGATTCAGGTGGTCGCCACACTGACGTTGCTCTCGGGCGTGATCGTGTGGCGCGTGATGCACGAGACACACCATCCCGCGAGCAGCCGTGCAAGGGAGGCAGAGGGATGAACCGTCGCTGCTGCACCGGTGTTGAGACGACATTCACCGCGCGTGTTGCGGCCAGCGATCTGCGCCGCGATCACGATAAAGGGGCACCGAAGACGACACGCCTCTTGCGGGATGCGATCACGGCGACACGCAATAGACATCGCGCCGAGATGGAGTTGAGTCCATTGATGGGATGCTCATCAATGGGCTCGTGATCGTGGCCTGGTATTTTCAGTGCCTCGTATTTACTACGCCAGCGCGATGCTCGCCGCGACGATTTTCAGCGCGCCGCCTTCGCTGCCGATGGTGTAACTGCCAGTGTACTGTTGCGTGTCGCCGTTCGTCTCGCGGGCATTGAGCACGATCGTGATGATGGTCTGATCGCCGCTCTGGGCGATGGCGCGGATGTGCAGGTCGTCTTGCTGCGTCATCGCGAACCCGGTGGCGAAGTCGTCGGAGGATTGATTCTGCTGCATCTGCGCGCCGAAGAAGGCGTAGGCGGCGTGGTAGTCGTGGCGGTTGATCGCCGTGTAATAGTCGCGGACGACTTGCGCGGCATCGCCCCGCAAGGTGAATGGCTGCTGGCTGAGGCGCGACGACTGCGTGTCGCCGAGGCAGGGAGGCACGCTCGCCGGTACCGTGAAGGAGCCGTTGCCGCCCAGGAGCGTGACGCGCAGAACGAATGTATCATTCGCCGTCGCTTGTGGGCACTGGTTGGACCACCGCACATCGGTCACCGCCTGCTGCCCCGGTTGCAGGACGACCTCGCCGCCCACGTCGTTCGCGTCCGTGAACACCGCGTTCTCGGTCGGGGCGATCTGGCCCTGGGCGCTCTCGATCCGCACCGCCGGGTACGCCGGGAGCAGGCACGCGCCCGCGCCATTGTTCGTCACGGCGATCGTGCCGATCCGCGAGCCGACCGCGCCCTGCCACTGAACGTCCGCGTTCAGATCGGCGGCGCGGCAGGCGGGTATCTCGGATGGCGGCGCGTCAACCACCGTCACATCGAAGGTGTTACCGGGCGCGCCCTTGAAATTGTCGGTCGCGAGGTGCCAGGCGCCCGCCGCCGGGAAGGTCATGAAGGCGCTATATGTGCCGCCGGGGCCATCTGGAAGCGCGGTCGCGGCAGCAGAGATGACTGTACCATCCGCGTCGGAAACGGCGCTCAGCGAGAAGACCCGGACGAGCGCGACATTCAGCGGGCCACCAACGGCAAAGATCGTCACGTTGATCGTCACGGGCTCCCCCACGACGGGCTGTGCCGGATCAATACGGTAGGCGATGGTGATCTGACCGGGGGCGGCCAGCGCTGAGGTGGCCGTTCCCACAATCAGTGCGGCGATTGCGAGCCACATCGCAAGGAGAGACGCAGACCATTTCCGTCGGTACATTGGTTCCTCCTCATCTCGTGCATACGCGATGAGATGTCTCGCCGCTCCAGGCGCTTGTCTCTCATAGGAACGTACGAAAATTCCTTCACGTTCCATCTCGGCATGGACGCGAACGAACCGCGTCACATCCGCGCTATTCGTTCCATCCCTTCCCTTCCCTCCGCCGGGTGCGTTTTGTGCAACCGCATTATTGCCGGAATATGCGAACACCTCTACCATAGCGTCAGCAACCCGTCCGCATGATGCAACCGCCGCTCCCCCTTCCCTTCGAGGGAAGCGAAAGCCCTCCGGGCAGCATCGAGGTGAGGAAGGACGCTCCCATCGTCAAGCGCACCCCGTCTCCGGCCACGACTGCGACGAATCCGCTCACGCGCGACTACGACACCGGCGGGTTCTACGATGAGATGTTCGTGCCGACGCCCGGCGGGAAGGTCATGCCCCGCGCGCATTACCGCCCGCTCGCCGTACAACTCGCCCCGTTGGACGCGAGCGACCTCCGCCACGCGAGCGACCTCGCCAACCGCTCCTTTCTCCATCAGGGCATCACCTTCACCGTCTATTCGGACGCGGAACACGGCACCGAGCGGATCTTCCCCTTCGACCTCATCCCGCGCCTCATCCCACCGGACGAATGGCGCCTGATCGAAACCGGCCTCCAGCAGCGCATCCGCGCCCTGAACATGTTCATTCACGACATCTATCACGATCAGGAGATCCTCGAAGACCATATCGTGCCGCGCCAGTTGGTCGTCCGGGCGCGCCACTTCCGCCGTGAGGTCGTCGGCATTGACGTGCCGCACAACCTCTCCATCCACATCGTCGGCAGCGATCTCGTGCGCGATGCGAGTGGACGCTACCTGGTCCTCGAAGACAATCTGCGTAGCCCGAGCGGCGTCTCATACGTCCTTGCGAACCGCACGACGATGCGGCGCGTGCTGCCGGACTGGTTCAGTGAATTGGGCGTCCGCTCCGTGGATCACTATTGCAGCCAACTGATCGAGAATCTGCGTGCGCTCTCGCCTCGCCCCCTCGCACGCGGTTCCGGCGGCCCGACAGTCGTCCTGCTCACGCCCGGTATCTACAACTCGGCCTACTTCGAGCACGCCTTCCTCGCGCAGCAGATGGGCATTGAACTCGTCGAGGGGCGTGATCTCTTCGTCGTGGACAACCGCGTCTATTTGCGCACAACGCGCGGGCGCGAGCCGGTGGATGTCATCTACCGCCGCGTGGACGATGAATTCCTCGATCCGCTCGCCTTCCGGCCGGACAGCATGCTCGGCATCGCGGGCCTGCTCGGCGCAGTACGGACGGGGAATGTCGCCCTCGCCAACGCGATCGGCACGGGTGTCGCGGACGACAAGGTGATCTACCACTACGTCCCGGCGATCATCCGCTACTACTTGAACGAGGAGCCGATCCTCGGCAATGTGCCGACCTATCTGCCCTCCGACCCCGAACAGCGGGAGTACATCATCGCGCACGCGGGCGAACTCGTCATCAAGGCGGCAAATGAGAGCGGCGGCTACGGCATGCTCATCGGCCCCAGCGCCGATGAGGAGGAAATCGAGCAGTTCCGTGCCCGCGTCGCCACCCACCCGCGCGACTACATCGCTCAGCCCGTTGTCCCGCTCTCCCGCAGCCCCTCCTTCATCCCCGACGACGTAGGCGATGGTGGGCGGCTCGAAGGGCGCCATATTGATCTGCGCCCCTATATCCTCAGTGGCCCGAAGGAGATTCATGTCCTCCCCGGTGGCCTCACCCGCGTCGCCCTCCGCCGCGGCTCGCTCGTCGTCAACAGCAGCCAGGGCGGGGGAAGTAAAGATACGTGGGTGCTCAGGTAGGACTGAGGACTGAGGGGTAAGTGGCGGAGGGACGACACATGGCGAAGATTGAGCGATTCGAGGACCTGTTTGCATGGCAAAAAGCGCGACGGTTGACGCGAGAGGTGTATCGTGTAACGAAGCAAGGCGAATTTGCCAAAGACTATGGACTCGCACGGCAACTGCAACGCGCATCGGTGTCCATCATGTCGAATGTCGCTGAAGGGTTCGAACGTGGCGGGCGAGCAGAATTCCATCAATTTCTTTCCACAGCGAAAGCGTCCCGTGCGGAAACGCGGTCGCTACTCTATGTCGCACTCGATGCCGAATACCTCGACGAAAAGACCTTCGAGCGATTGCTCGAAAATGCCGACGAAGTCGCCCGAATCATCGGCGGCCTCCGCGCCAAAGTCGAACGACAACGCGACGAACAACGTACTGTACGGAGGGACGCATGATCCTCAGTCCTCCCGAGGCGAAGCCGTGTTGAGCCGCATCGCTGAATCACTCTACTGGATTGGGCGATATGTCGAGCGCGCCGAGGATACGGCGCGCATTACGGACGTCAACTATCACCATACGCTGGAGATGGGCGCGTCGCCGGAGGCGCGGGAACGGCGGCGGCAACAGTGGGAGGCGCTCGTTCTCATCGTCGGCGAGGCGCCCCGCTTCTTCACCCTGCACGACCGGGCGGACGAGGAGACGGTGCCGCCTTACCTCACCTTCGCGACCGAGAACCCGCACTCGATCGTCTCCTGCGTCGCCCGCGCCCGCGAGAATGCCCGCACGATGCGCCATCAGATCGCCAGTGAGATGTGGGAGGTCCTCAATCGCTTCCATCTCGAATTGCAGCGGCTACGGGAATCCAGCGAGACACCGGTCAGCGCGGAGAATGTGCATCTCTTTTACCGCTCCATCAAGGAATTCAGCCATCTCTTCCAGGGCATCACCGATAGTACGATGCCGCGTGAGGAGGGATGGTATTTCCTCCAAGCCGGAAAGTTCCTCGAACGAGCCGAGAAGACCGCCCGCGCCCTCGATGTGAAGTATCACCTGCTCGCTCGGGACGAAGGACTGCGGGCGCCCTCCGGGCAGCATGAGGACTCAGGGCTGAGGGTGGAATCATCTACTCTCAGTCCTGAGTCCTCAGTCCTCAGTCCTGTTCCGGGTGATTGGGACCAGTGGCTTGCGGTGCTCCGCTCGCTCTCCGCGTACGAGGCGTACCACAAGATCTACCGTAGCACGGTCCGACCCCGCTCCGTGATCGAGATGCTGACACTCTCCCCGATCTTCCCCCGCTCCATCCGCTTCGCCATCGGCGAGGTAGATGCGGCACTTGCCCGCATCGCGGGAGGACTCAGGGCCGAGGACGTAGGATTAAGCAATGATCCGTCCTCCCTCAGTCCTCAGTCCTTCGTCCTTCGCCCTTCCCATGAGGCGGAGCGTGCCGTTGGGAGATTGCATAGCGCGCTGGCATATCAGCGGGTGGAAGAAGTCTTTGCCGTTGATTTGCACGATTACCTGCTCGACATCCAGCGACAATGTTTCCAGATTGGCGAGCATATCCAGGCGCAGTATTTCGCGCCCCGCATCCTGCGCGCCGAGGAGGTCATCACGTGAGGTTTTCCCTGACCCACCGCACTGTCTACACCTACGCCAGCCCGGTGCATGAGAGTTTCAACGAGGTGCGCTTGCAGCCCGTATCCGGCGAGACGCAGACCTGCCTCGAATTCGATCTGACGATTGACCCGCCCGCAACAGTGATCACCTTCCGCGATTACTACGGCAACCTGGTCCATGATTTCGGCATCCCCTACCTGCACGATCACCTGACCGTCGAGGCGACGAGCGATGTCATCACCTTCGCCGCCGGCGATGTGCCGCTCACCGGGCCGCGCGGCAGCGAACCGGACGCCTCTCCGCCCCTCGCACGCCTCGCGGATGACCCGCTGATCGCGGACGAGTATGCCGAATTCCTCGGCCCAAGCGCCTATGTCGCCCTCGATGCCGCGTCGGAGGAACTGGCGCGCGCCCTGCTCGCCGCCGCCCCGGAGACGACGACCTTCGCCTTCCTCCAGCGGGCCTCCGTCTACATCCGCGATCACTTCACCTATCAACTCGGCACGACGAATGTCCACTCGACCGTCGCGGATGTGATCGCGGGCGGCAGCGGCGTCTGCCAGGACTTCGCGCATCTGCTGCTCTCCCTCTGCCGCCATGCGGGGCTCCCAGCGCGCTATGTCAGCGGCTACCTCGGTGATATTACGGACAGCGGCGCGTCCCACGCGTGGGCCGAAGCATTCGTGCCGCCGTACGGCTGGGTCGGGGTGGACGCGACGCTCGGCACGCCCTGCACGGGGCGGCATGTGAAGATCGCCGTCGGGCGCGATTACGCGGATGTTGCCGTCGTGCGTGGGACGTACCGGGGCGGGGCGGAGGCGATGATGGCCGTGGAGGTGCATGGCGCGGTACGCGACGAGAGCCAGGGCCTGACAATGGCGCACGTCTCCGGGCGCGACCGCACGCGCGGCAAATTGATCCAGTACCAGACCGTCGGCGCAATGTCGCAGTTGCAGCGGCTCGGCGCGATGTCGCAAACGCTCGGTTCGATGACGCAGACGCTGCACGCCGAACCCGGCTATCTGCCCGGCCAATCCGACGAAGCGGACGTGCCCCGCCAGCAGCCGCAGCAACAGCAACAAAGAGTAACGAGTAGCGAGTAGCGAGTGGGAGGCGGGTTCTCGTTACTCGTTACTCGCTGCTACTCCTCGTCACGCTCGAGCGCGTCAATGGAGGCGACCGCTTCCTCAAGCGTGGCAAAGACGCCGGAATAGCCATCCGACTGGCGGCGCAGCAGATACGTCGCCTTGCTGTCGGGGGTGAGACGATACGTCACGCCCTGGGATTGGAGCAGATACGCCGTCCGGCCTGCCATCCGTGTGAATGCGATGAGTTCCCGCCCATGAACGGTGCGTGGTTGTACCTCTTCCATCATTGTCGAGCCTCCTTTGCGTGCAGTTTCCCGTCACTATGTCGGTGATGAGGAGTATCATTCCGGTTCCAGTATCGCTACGGCTGCCGTGTGTTGTGGCACGGCTGGGCAGCATAGATTGGCGTGGCTACCCGCCTTGGCCGGACGCCGACACGGTTGCCCGCTCCGCGATATCGCGTCGCAGCCAGGAGACGACCTGGGCGTATGTCAGCCCCGGTGGCTGCTTGAGCATTGCCAGGTAATTGGCAGGGACGATGTCGCCACAGTTCCAGAGTTGGGTCGTGAACCAGCGCGCCCGTCCGCGCGCGTCGAGATCCGACCAGCGCTTCGTCTCCTGCTGCTCCCACGGGTATTCTTTGGTGGCGTCCGTATCGAACCACTCCCACCAGCCCGTATGCTGGGCGCCGTATTCGATCGCCTCGCAGAGCATCGCTCGCACATAGACCGGCGCATGGCCGCTTCGTATTGTCATCCTCCCAACCTTTCTATCGCATACTTCGTGCTGTCCATCATGCCCCAAGGCAGGCGCACTATGGCGTTGCCGTGGGCGGATATCCCGTAGCAAGCCGGGCGTCTTCGTGTGCCGACGCCGGCCCGTGGTCGGCAGCGATCGGCGCCCCGACGATGAGAGACGTCAACGGCATGGGCAATGAGATTGACGGTATCATGGTGTACTCCTCCCGCGTGCGGAGACGGTGGGTCGCGGCGCGACTTCCCCCACACATTCGGGCAGAGCGAGCAAATCATCCGTCCACTGGCCATCTACAACCGCCCGCAAATAGGGGTTGTCGCGGTCGTCCGTCACCTGAATAGTCGCGCGCTTTCCACCCACCCGCGTGTAGAATGTCTCTCCGCCGGAGTTAATCGCGGCGGTCACTTGCCAGCGCGTCATCTGCCAGCCCTTGCCTCCGAGGTGGGTAATCCCCTTGTGGCGATCCTGCTGCGGATGCTTCTTGACGCAGGTCACTTCCCGCTCCGCAGGTTGACGCTGTTGGGCCATGGCATATTCTCCTCTTTGGCCGCTCCTGTTTGCTGGGATACGCCGGTATCACCCGTGCCCCCGTTCAACGATGTGAACGATGCGGCTGGGTATCGCGACACGCGTGTTTGGCAGCATGGAGCAAGCGCGATGCCGAAAGGCCCGTGCTATCGTCGGAGTGGGAAACGCAATCGGCGATGCGGAATACCACAGACGGATCGCGAATCGCGCCTTGCCCATAGGCCGATCTCGTCGCTTAGGTGCGATGAAAGAGTTTCGCCCACCACTGGCGTAGTTTGCTGAGGAAGCCGCTGGGGCTGGCGGATTTCGGTTCCGGTTGCATGGGTATCCCTCGTTTTTCTGTGGGGATCGCAACGCCCGGCGGGCGACGCTCCGGTCCGGCACCGATACAAAAATATAACCTTCAGGGGGCGATAGCGCGGGCGGTCATGGACCAACTGCAGTCATTTGTCGCCTCTTCCAGACAGTGTACCACAGAAATTCCCTAATAACTACCACGCGTCTCAAAACCGCATTTGCTGCGACGGGTGGGCGGCGCGTGTCGCGCTCCCGCTCATTGATCGGCGCATGTGCTCTCCCATCCGCGTGCCGAGCATCGCCCAGTCTCTTCCGCCTAGCTATTCACCTTCTTCATGATGTTTGCGAACTCCTCCTCGGTGTACGCCCGCATCGTCTCCGTGCGCACGTTCCCCAGCTGTCCCAGCTTCAGCGCTAGCGCCGAGATCGTCTCATCGTCCGGGGCCTCGATCCGCGTGGCGATGTCATGGCGCCCCATCGTGAAGAAGATACCATGCACCGTGCACCCCATCTGGGTCGCGAGCTGCTTGAAGGCTTGGGCGCGGCGCGGGCTCTCCTTGAGGTCCTTCACCCCCTGATCGGTCCAGTTGACGAGCGAGATATACATCGGCATGCACGTTCCCCTTTCTCGAGCAGCGGATCATGGATTCACTGTCGAACAGGCACACAGATGGGAGAGCCACCGTATTGTACACGCACGCCTGGACGGTGTTCAATGCGTATGCGGTTATTGCTATTGCTCGGTGAGGGTTTCGAAACAGGTTATCGAGAATCTCGTATGGAAAGGGAATCGGATACACCACACAGCCAATCGGCTGCCGAGACAGCGGGATGCGTGGGTGGCTGCCCGGTCGTCTCGTGGTGATGTGAGGCAGTTATTGCAGGAATTGGTCGCCAAAGACGATATGGACGACGGGTGCATGAGGTAGGCAATCAAGCCGATCGGTCGGCACCCACTGATAGTGGCAATACGTCACATCCGCGATGTATCCACCAACCGTGCGCCGCACATACATGCACGCCGTGCTGTCCGGCGTGTGACGGACGGGGACATCGGTCTGGATGTGGCAGCCCTGATCGGCCGTCACCATGAGCGCGGAAGGAGCGACATAGGCCCATTCGCCAGGCATAAGATCGGAAATGGTCTCCGTTATGGGCGGTTCCGGCATTGTGGGCGTCGTCTGCGCCATGGCGTGCTCCTCATCAGTTCGGACTATCTCACCGCACGTATTATACATCGCTGTATAAATCTTGTCGAGGGTTGCATCGTACGGACATTCTCGCTCCTGCATAGTGGACGAACATTTCATGACAGTTTCTCCGGACCGGGGTAAGAACCGTGTCATTGCGTTTTACCGTACAATTAAGGAAAGCAATAATTACTGCCGCGCGGGGACACCCTTCACCGTGACATGACAAGGAACATCAGCGACGACAACCGACCCAGCCCCGACGACCGCACCGTCACCGATAATCTTGCCCGGTATAATGGCCGCACCTACACCAATGAAGGCACCATCGCCGACGTGGACACCGCCCGCCAGATGCGCGCCCGGCCCGATGTGGGCATAATTATTGATGATGCAATCGAGACCGACTGATGCTGCCGTATTCACGATCGTGTGATCTCCTAATACCGCGTCGGGGCTAATCACCGCCCCTGCGACGACAACGACGCCGCGCCCCATGCGCACAGAGGCGGCAACGGTTGCTTGAGGATGAATTGCGTTGCACCAGAGGCCCTGGACATTCTCGCCCAGACGCTCCACGATCCGTTTTCGTGCCGCGATGTTACCGACGCCGATTATCAGCCCATCAGGCATGTAGGTGGCGTAGGAGTCAATACTGCCCAAGACGGGCACGTCGAGGCGCGTTGCCCCCCACGTTGGAGGATCATCGTCTAGGAATCCCAGGACGGGCGTGCCCTGACAGCGAAAGATGTCCGCGATCACCTTCCCGTGCCTGCCCGCGCCGAGAATCAGTATACCCCTCTTCACTCGGACGCTCCTTCGGTCGTAGGATTGCGCTACCCTAGGAACTCGCTCATCGTCACATGACCTGCCTGATTAATGTCAGCACGTCGCATGACCTTCCAGAATGTCGAACCGAGGACTTTCAGATCGAGTATAAACGATTGATGCTCAATGTACCATAGATCATAGACGAACTTCTGCTCCCAAGTAATTGTGTTGCGCCCGTTAATCTGCGCCCAGCCTGTGATGCCGGGCCGCACCTCATGGCGGCGCATCTGCTCTGCCGTGTAGCGTTCTGCGTAGTCGACGCGGAGGGGGCGCGGCCCGACAAGGCTCATCTCGCCCCGGAGAATGTTCAGCAGTTCCGGCAGTTCGTCGAGGCTGCTGCGGCGCAGGAAACCACCGAAGCGCGTCAGCCGCTGCTCATCGGGGAGCAGGTCACCGTCCGCACCCCGCGCATCGGTCATCGTGCGGAACTTGATGACTGCGAATGGCGTACCGTCTTTGCCGAGCCGCTGTTGGCGGAAGAAGACGGGCGCGCCGATCTTCCGCCACACGAGCAGCACGACGATCAGGAGCAGCGGCCCGAAGACGATCAGCCCGAGTGTGGTCAGAATGAGGTCAAGCAGGCGTTGACCGAAGCGGCGATACACCGGTGGCCCTCCCCGCATGTGTGAGAATTCGCGCGTACATCTCAAGCACATCCGCATTGTTCGTCTTGCCGTTGAAGAGATGTTCGGCGCGGTCGTGCCCCTTCGCGGCCATCGCGCGCGTCCGCTCCGGGTCATTCAGCGCGTCGAGGATCGCCGCCGCCATCGCGGGCGGGTCCTTCGGTGATACCAGCCAGCCCGTCTCGCCGTCCACGATCAGATCGGGCTGGCCGCCGACATTGGTCGCGATCACCGGGATACCGAGCAGTTGCGCCTCCACCGCCGTCCCCGCGACTCCCTCGGTGTGCGACGGCTGCACGGCGATGTCGAAATCGGGCAGAAGTTCCGGTACGTCGGCGCGCATACCGAGGAAGATCACTCGGTCGCCGCACATCTCCTTGCCGTAGGCGCGCACCCGCTCCTCATAGGTGTGCGCGCCGTTCCAGCCACCACCGACGAAGACACCCATCACCTCCGGCTTTTCTTTCAGCACAATCGAGAGCGCGTCAATCAGGTCCTCGTGCCCCTTCAGGCCACGCCGCTGGCGGAGATACCGCTTCGGCGCATACATGATGCCGACCATGCCGATGAGTGAGACATCGTCGGGGATGCCGCACTCGCTGCGAATCTTACCCTTTGGGTGATAGACGTATTCTTCGAGGTCCACGCCATAGTCAGAGACGAAAAGGCGGTCATCGCCGATGCCGGATTGGCGGTAGATGTCGCAGATTGAGTGGCAGGTGCCGATCCAGTAATCGCGCGGCCCCGCAGTGGCGATTTCGGCGCGGCGGAAGAAGGCATGCTCCAGATGGAGCGGCCCCGGCACCTGGAAGACGCGCGGGATCGGGTGTTTCTTGCCGAGCACCAGCCGCGCCGTCAGCGTCGTGCCGACGTAGTAACTATGGATGATGTCCGGCTGTACCTCCTCGACCAGCGCGCGCAATTGTTTGAAGCGCGTCGGCGCGAGCCACGGCTTCATAATCGGGAAGTCCGTCTCCATCGGGTGAACGATGACACCCGCCGCCTCATACTCCGGGATGCGCGGCCCACCAGCGGGCGCGGCGAGGTGCGCCTCGACGCCGAGCCGGACGTGGTCACGCGTCTGGCGCACCGCCCATGGCCCACCGGCCGACGTTTTCGCCAGATAGAGGACTCTCAATGCCCCATCCTTACCGCTCCCCATCATCCTTCTATACCTCTCCATCTGTCCTACTCCACCAATTCATCGTCGCCTCATCCGACTCCCGCGGACACGGACTCCATCACCGGGCCTTCCTGCCGCACGCCATCCCGCTCCACCCACGCCTCGGTACGTTCCCGGAGTGCGCGGTAGAAGTTCGTGCGACGGGCGCGCAGTTCGTCCTCACCGTAGGTATGCGCGTGTGCGAGGTTGCGGGCGGACATGCGGGCCATCCGCTGCGGGTCAGTAACGACCGCACGGATGATATTCGCCAGCGCGGCGACGTCGCCGGGCGGCACCATGTCCTCGGCAGGCAGCAGTTCGGGGATGCCGCCCATCGTCGAGCCGATGCACGGCAGGCCACGCGCCATCGCTTCGATCAGCGCGCGGGGCATGCCTTCCGTGCGGGAAGGCATGCAGAAGATGTCCGCCGCGTCGAGTTCCGCGCGCACGGCGGCCCCGGCAGTCAACTGCCCGCGGAAGATGACGCGCTCCGCCATGCCGAGCGCGGCGGCGCGTCCCTCCAACTCGGGCCGGTGCTTGCCGTCCCCGATGAGGACGAGCCGGAGGTCCAATCCCTCCTTCACCAGTTGCGCGACGGCGTCAATCTGCACATCCGGCGCTTTGTACATCTGCGCCAGCGAGCCGACGGTGACGAGCGTGTATGGTCCCTCGTGGCGCGGTGCGCGCGGCGTGGCGACGAATGTCCCCTCGGAGAGTTCGACATCCGAGTAGTACGTCGTGAACGACCCCGACGCGGGTGGATAGCGGCGTTGCAGCGCGTGCTCGGTGACGTACCCCGTCGCCGCCGCGCCCGCGCAGAGCCGCCGCAGTCTCTTCGGGGACCACCAGCGGAAGAAGGGACGCAAGGGGTGCCGCACCGCGCCGGGCGCGAAGACATCGTAAGGATCGCCGAGCACTTCGACGCCGTATGGATGACCCGCCCGCCTGAGCGCCGGTTCGATCTGCCCGGCGATTGTCGAGGGGGCGCGGAAAATTACCGCATCCGCCGGCCCGACCGCCGCCACTGCCGCCGCCGTTAGCCGCTGCCGCTGCCGGAGATACTGCCACGGGCCGATGTAGAACGGTAACGCCGCGAATGAGATGCCGTCGCCATCCGCCCGCTGCCACGTCTCCGGCACCGCTTCGACCGCCCGCAGCCGCGCGACGACGCGGACATGGTCGAAGACTGCCAGGTAGCGGGACCAGAAAGGGCACGCAAACATCGTCTGCGTCCAGACTGCGCCATCCGGCGTCCGGTCGAAACGATGCTCAATCGAGACGACGAGGTTCATGTGGTCTTCTCCCGTTGTCGGCGCACGCGGCTCCAGAGATCCATCGGCACCATGCCCCGGCGATCCATATACGCGACAAACAGGATCATCAGATAGGGCACAAGCGAGTACCAGACCAGTGGGCGGACGATGTTGATGGATTCCCCGCGTGCCCAGAAGATGATGAAGGTGAGGAAAGAGGCAACGACGGCCATCCGTGCCGGGGTGGCGGCGCTACAGCCCCAGTAGACGAGTTGCGCGAAAAAGAATCCGACGATGCCGAGGAAGATCGGCCCGCCAATCCAGCCCCAGTTCAGGTATGCTTCCGCGATGAACGAGTAGCCCAGGCTGCCGCCACTCGCCGCGAATCCGGGGTCCACGATCCATGTAACCCAGTCTCCGGCCAACCCATGCCGGGTCGCCGGGTGGAGCGTCCAGAAGAGATTCGGCACCAGCGTGGAGGCGGCGTAGAAGTACTGCGTGCCGTGATCGAATTTGCGAACGGAGGGCACAAGGGTCAATGTGTGGGCAATGGTGGCTGTGGTGCTCTCGGTTTCGACGAGCACGCCGGTGAACGGGATCATCCCCCCGGTGGCGGTCGTCACCGGGGCGAAGGGATCATCGGCGGGCTTGTCGCGCGTCGCGCCGACCAATGGGAGGACGACGGCAAAGACGAACATCGCCACGCCGATCATCAGCACGCGCGGGAGAGGCCGGATGATGCGGTGCCAAAGTAACGCATAGGCGATCACCGGTGCGACTGCGGGGTAGCGCGCGCCCAGGGATAACTGCGTGAGCGCATAGATCGCTACCACGATCCCTGATGCGATCCTCCCCCGGCGCGAATCCCGGCTCCCCGCGAGGAGTATGAGCGCGCCCGGCACAATGAAGCTGCTCAGAAACTGCGTGCCTGCCTGCAAACCTGTCGCATAATCCTGTTGATAGAGCCCAAAGTAACCGGATGTCCGCACGACGCTGATCGCCTGCTTCAGCCGGATCGCCGTCGGCAGCACGGAAATGAGGATGAGCGCCCAGCCGACGAACCGGATCTGCTCCGGTGAGGGCGACGCCTGCAGGGTCACGCACCGATCCGGGAAGAGCGGCGTTTGTCGCGCCCCGGCGTGCAGGAGCGCGCCGAAATGGAAGGCGGCGAGGCAGAGGAAAATCAGGAGCAGGGTCTGGAGCGTCACATTCGCGGGGAACGAGAAATCGAGGATCATCAGGCCGGTCGCATTCAGTCCGACGAGATACAGGAAGACGCATCCGGCGTTGAAAACCATCGCGGCGATGATGAAGATCCCATAGGGATCGAATATGCTGCCCGTCATCAACTTCCACGAACCGAGCAACCAACCGAGTTCCACAATCAGCGCCAATGATGCGGCGTAGAGGAGCGCGCCATCGCTCCATCCCGCAAGCGGGCGTACCCAGGTATAGAGTGCGATGACGCTCGCCACGAGGCAAAGATGCGCGAAGATGAGATCTACGGCTCGACGCCGACGCGTGGCGGGCAGGACGCGCGGATCGTCGCCGATTGGTTTGACCGCCGTGCCCAGCGCCCTAACAGGGGACATAGACCCGCTCCAGACGTTTCCATGAAGTGCGGACGTTGAACGGCGTCGCCTCCGCAATTGCGAATGCTTCTGCTCTGGTGATCGGCGGCCCCGATGCGCGCATCGCGAGCAGCGTCTCTGCCCACGCGAGGGGAGGCGCGGCCAGCGAACAACGATGTACGAGCGGGGGCACGATATCCGCCTCGCAGGAGATGGTGTCCGAGAAGATGCTCGGCAGCCCCGCCGCCTGCGCTTCCATGAGCACGAGCGGCAATCCTTCGTAGAAGGATGGTAAGAGGAAGGCATCCATCGCGCCGAGCATCACGCGCGGCACGTCCGGGCGCAACCCGGCGAAAATCACCCGGTCCATGATCCCGAGCCGCGCCGCCTGCTCCTCCATGGCCACGCGCAATTCGCCGTCCCCGATCATGAGGAAGCGCGCGCGTCGGTCCCGCTTGAGGGCTTCAGCGGCGATTGCGAGGAGAAAAACGTGGTTCTTCTGCTCCGTGAAGCGGCCCACATGCCCGATAACGAACGCATCCTCCGGAACGCCGAATTCCGCTCGTATGGCGGTACGACAGACGCGTTGGGTGAACGGCTCCATGGCGATGCCGCAGAAGAGTATTTGATGGCGCGGATCGCGCTCCCACCCCGCCCCGAAAAGGTCACTCGCCGCCTGATTGCTCACCGAAAGGCCGGCCGTCATGTTGCGGGCGATCCAGCGACGCATTAGCCCCAAGTACGCTCTGCGCCGCATGCTCGCGTGCGCCTCGAATGCGGAAGCGTCGAGATGGCTGTGCGCGATACGGACCGGCACGCCCGCCCACTTCGCGAGCCGCAGCACGAAGCCGCTGTACTGATGGACATGGCTGTGTATCACATCGTACGGGCCGTGCTCTTTGAGAACACGAAGGAAATCCCGCGCGTACCGGAGCGGCTGACGGGTGTGCGGACAGAGAATCACGTCGCTGCCGAGCGCGCGAATCTCGTCGTCATAATCCTGCGGCTCGGTGATGTGGACGAGGAAATCCATCTGATAGCGATTGCGGTCTATCATCCGCAGGATATGCATCAGCCACGTCTCGGCGCCACCCCGCTCCATCATGCCGAGGACATGAAGGATGCGTATCGGTTTTTCCTGCTCTTTTGCCGTCATCAAGACCTTTCCCTGGCTTATCTCGCCCATACACTAAACGTGAACTTGAGTAGACATGTGACGGGGAGTGTCCAATTCCGTCGGTGGAACGACTCGCCCACGGTCAAGGCCCGCCCCCGCGAAACTGATCGCCGCCAAAATGAACACGTTTCACCGCTCCGCGCTTTGGGGCAGCGTGACGCGCAGTGCGCCGTTGCGCGCCGTGATAACGTTCTCCTTGACCTTGATGTCAGTATAGGTATTGCCCGGTGAGGGCTCGAAAACGATGGCGGCGGGGCACCGACGCACCGGGAAGGTATCCGTGATCGTGTTTCCGGTTATTTCGATGTGTGACGCACTCGAATTGACGAGTATCCCCGCGCGAAACTCGACGGGAAAGCCCAGGTTCTGACCGGGATTGATGATCGTGTTATTCACGACACGGACATTTTGAAAGGCGCGTTTGCCCGGTTCGGGCAGACCGATCATCACGCCCGCACTCGGAGCGCGTTCGATCGTGTTTCCCTCAATAACGGCTCCGACGGTGCCGCCGAGGTTGTGGAGCGCGACGCCAGCGGAATTGTAGAAGAAGTCTCCGGAGCGTCCCACACCCTCATCCTGGAAGCGGATCGTGTTCCCCGTGATCGTGATATTCGATGCCCCGCCCTTCGCCTCGTATGAGAAGACGACGGAGACTCCGCCGGTATCCGCAGTGCCATGCTTCAACTGCGCGACTTCGATGATATTGTTCGCCACAGTGATGTTCTTCAGGTTGTTCGGCGTCGTTGGCCAGATCAGGATGCCAATGAGGGCGTCCTTCGCGACATTATCGTGACAGGTGATGTCGCTGGAGTTCCCGCCATCGAAGTACGACCCGACGATGTTGAGGATCGTCTGATAGCCGACCGAGGTGTTAGAGAACACCGCCGCCGGGCCACCATGCGCCTCCATGCACGCGCGTGCCTCGTGGTACGGGGTCGGTATACTCTCGAAGCGGTTGCCCGATAACGTATAGTTCGTGCCCTCGATGTAGATCGCCGAGTTGTCGAAGTCCGGGTTGCTTTCCCGCATCACGAAGCGGAAATAGCAGTCAGTCACCGAGCAGTCACGCACGGTCTTGCCGTTCAATGAGACGGCCCAGACACCCGAGTAAGGGGTGAAGCGGCAGCGACGGACATGGAGGTCATGCCCTGCCGCGATGTAGATGAAGGTCTGATAGGTTTCCTCTTTACCATCGTCAACCCGCGATTCGGGATTGTTCAGAATGTTGGAATCGAAGGTGAGATCCTCGAAGATGACATTCTCGACGGCGTCATCGCTGGCCTTCGGGGAAAAGAGGGATGACCAGTCTCCATTGTGATCCTTGATCCTGATAACGGACTGCGCCCCGGAGCCGATGATGCGCAGGTTGCTCCTGATGGCGATTCTCTTCGTCCTTGTCGGGGCAACCACATATATCCCAGGCGGGAAGATGATCGTACCGCCGCGGACGGGGACGGCGTCAATGGCAGCCTGAATCGCGGCGGTATCGTCGGTCCGTCCGTCTCCCATTGCGCCGTACTGCCTGACATCATAACCGTCCCGCGAACCGATCGAACTGTTGACCGTAGTAGGTGTACCTCCCGCCGTGGTGGATGCGGGAGTGGTTGCTGAGGGAGGTAGAGTACCTGGCGTGGGGCTCGCGAGAGCGGTAGGGGGAGGAATGGTCGCGGTCGGGGAGGGCGCCGCGGGCGCGCTCGTGCTGGTCGGCAGCAGCGGCGCGATGGTCGGGGTCGGAGTCGGCGGCGCTCCTGATGGCGTGACCAGAGGCGCGGCGGGAGACTGAGGGAGCGACGAGGTACCACGGCTGCAGGCCGCGAGGATCGCTGCCGTGCCAGCAGCCACGGAGAGCTCGAGGAATTTGCGACGTGAGATCGAAGGCGTGCATCGTATGATGTGGGTCATTGATTCAACCTTTCCTTCGGGAGGAGGGGGTTTCCGTCTCCTCTTCCCTCTGAGGGAAGGGGCCGGGGATGAGGACCATCCGTTGGCGGAGCGCGTACAGTATTGCTACGCCCTTGAGCGGCAGTTGCATGGCGAACATCATGAAGATCGCCCACGCCGCGCCGATCATGCCGTGGCCCGGCACGAGCAGCGCGCAGGCAATCGTGACAACGGCAATCGAGAGGACGTAGATTGGCACCTGGATCGTGAATTGCCGCGCTGCTGTCATCGCATAGCCGAAGACGGAAGCGAGATAGCCGATTCCGGCGGCGGCGATCACCCAGATAAAGACATCGAGATGCGCCGCATATTCCGGCCGATACAGCAGGGTGAGCACTTGCCGCCCGACGATCAGGCTCAAGAGGAAGCCTGCCGCGCCCAGCAACGCGCCCACCCCAAGCACCTTGAGCGTGAGTGCGCGGAATGCACCGAACTCACCCGCCGCGTATTGCCGCGCTAATCGGGGGCTGACCACCTGCCCGAGCGCGTCCACGACCGTCGTGCCCGCGACGACGATGTAGGCCATCGCGGCGAAAATGCCGAGTTCATGCGTCCCCTGGAAACGCTCGATGAAGTAGCGCGGGATGTTCGTCATCAGCGAGCCAAGCATCATCACGAGACCGAGCGGCAGGGCGAGCCACATCAGCCGCAGCAGCCGTGGCCAGTACCAGTGGGGGCGGATGGACTCGGCCTCATCTTTCTCACGCGCCGCGCGGAGGATCGCCGCGCCACTCGGGATGTCGTACGTGCAGAGCCGGAAGGCCCAGGCAGCGGCGAGCGCGACCGTACCCCAGACGATGTTGCCGGTGATGACAATCGCGGTGCCGAGCGCGACGAGTGAGAGCGGCCCCTTGATCAGCATCGAGATGGCAATGCGATCCATCTGCTCGTGCTGTTGCAGGAGGCCATAGAAGACATCGCTGATGGATTCGATGACCTTGGCGAGACCAACGAACAGGATGACGAGCGCGGTCTGCCAGCCGTAGCCGGAGACGAGCGTGATCCCGGCGATGATCAGCAGCGCGAGCGGTGTGAGGGCGAGACGAAGCCCGAGGTAATCGCCGAAGAGATACTCGCGACGGGCGTCCGTTGCCTGGACGCCGCGCAGTTGCAGATTTGTCAGCATAATCACCGGCGCGGTGATCGCCAGACCGAGCGCGAACTGCCCGACGACTTCCGGCGACCCGAGTTTCGCGAGCACGACGAGCATTGCCCATTGGCACGCCGCGTAGACGACATTGCCGACGAATGTCCACGAGAAATTCGCGCGCAGCGAGAGCGCACGCGACGGCCGGGCGACCGAAGTCGTGGCCGCGCCGCTCGCCGACATGATTTGCCTGGGGGAGAAGACCCATCTCCTCAACATCGTTTCCCCTGGATTGAATGATCGTCGGCTTTCCGCATGTTCATCTACGCGCTGAGACTGATCGGGCCGGCATTCCTGCTCTCAGCCAGATCCGTAAGAACCAGGGTATCATCCGCGCTTTCTTCGTCCGTTGTCATGCGGTATCTGCGGCTGCCGTAGACGCCTGCACGCTTTCTGTCCTTCGTCAGGACGATGCCGAGCGCTTTGCCATAGACGCCGTTCAATGCGGCAATCGTCCGTTCGAGCATCCGCGTGCCGGTGCGGCGCGCGTCCATCACGAGTACCGTGCCGTCAATCGCCTGCTGCAAAGCGAGTGTATCGGCGGCGGAGAGGACAGGTGCGGTGTCGAGTAGGATGATGTCAAACTGGTCGCGCAAGTCCGAAATCAGATTGACCATCCGGGCCGAGCCGAGCAGATCGGGCAAATGCGTCAGGACCCAACCGGCGGTCAGGACGGTGATACCGAGTGGCCCTTCCTGGAACTTCGGCTGGTTGCCATGCTGCGTCCGTGCGAGGTAGGCGCTGAGGCCCTGGTTGTTGCGTAGGCCAAGCAGTTTGTGCAACTGCGGCTCGCGCACATCGGCGTCAATCAGCAGGACGCGCTTGCCACCCTGCGCCTCGAGCAGGGCGAGGTTCGCGGCAACGACGCTTTTCCCCTCGCCGGGCCGTGCGCTGCTGATCGCGATGGCCACCCCGCCCGCCGATAGCCCGGCATCCATCGTCGCCCGCACATGGCGCAGGGCTTCGCGGAACGCCTCGATGTTCGGCATGTCGGTGTCGGTGAGCAGGAGCGGCTGGGTGCCGCGTGCTGCACCGAGGATACCGAGGAGCGGCACGCCGAATGTCTGCGCCATCTCCGCTGGCTCGTGGACGCGGTCATCGCGGAAATCGAGAAGGAGGGCAAGGCCAGCAAGCAGCAGGAGGCCAATCGCTCCACCGAGCATCGCATTCTTGCGCGGCGTCGGCGAGATCGGTGTGTTCGGGATACGGGCAGGGTCGGTGACGGTGACGGCCGCCGCGCCCTGCGCCTGTGCGATGACGATCGTCTGCCGGGTGTCGAGCAGGCGGCTGTACTTGGTCTGATATTGCGTCAGTTGGTCCTGCAAATGCTGCGCATCGCCCAGGGCGATGCTCCCCGCGATCGGGGTGGCGCGCAGTTTATCGAGTTGGTTGGAGGTGTCAGTGTAGCGCGCCCGAATATCGCTCATTTGCTGGTCGTACTGCGTCAACTCCGTCTGCAGCCGCTGGATTTCGGGCTGGGACGCGCCGGCCGAGTCCGGGGTCGTCTTCAGGGTGTTGAGGCGGCTGGAATCATCCGCGCTGCGGGTGCGGATATCGCGCAGGTCCTGATCGTACTGAGACAGGGCCTGCTGCAATCGCTGAATCTCCTGTGTCGTGACGCTCGTCGCATCGAGATTGGTGCGGATCTGATTGAGGCGGGACGAGGTATCGGTGATCTGGCCCTGCGTCGTGTCGAGGTCGTGGTCCACCTGTTGGAGGATAATCTGCGTGTTGCTCATTTGCAGATCCTGCGCGCGCTTGACAAAGAGTTGCGCGAGGACATTCGCGGTCGCGGCGGCGCGGCTGGGGTCGTAATCCCAAACCGTCACTTCGATCAGTTGCGTCGCCCGGATGACGTTGACCGTCGTTCGTTTCTTGAGGACGTCCGCCGTGATTGGCAGGCCGACTTGCGTGATCGTCTCATCCAGCAGCGACGGGCTTTGCAGGAGTTGCGTGTAGGTCGTCGCCAGTTTCTCGCTCGTCAGAAGGTCGTTGTAATTCGACGGGCCGGGAGTCTGAACTTGATTGACGAGCAGGCGCGCCGAGGCCAGATACGCGGGTTGCTGCCGCGCGCTCACGGCATATCCGGCGGTCGCGAAGAGGAGGCCGCCGAGCATCGGCAGCCACCACCAACGGCGAATAATCTTCCAATACTCCGTCAAACCCATCGCGTTACTTTCCCCTTCCGGTCGCCCCGCGTTTCAAGACGGGCAACATAGGTATCCCCGCGTTTCTCAGCGGACGCACCGGCGGATGACACCGACGACGCGCGCCAGGTCGTCCTCGGTGAGCGTCGAGCCGGAGGGTAGTGAGAGCCCCTGGTCGAACAATTCTTCCGCGACCGTCCCACCCACGTGATCGCACCCCGCGAAGACCGGCTGGGTGTGCATCGGCTTCCACAACGGGCGGGATTCAATCTCCGCCGCCGCCAGTGCCTGCCGCACGACCTCGCGATCCGCACCGAACTCCTTCGGGTCAATGAGGATATTAATCAGCCAGCGGGTGTGTCGGCCCCACGGCGCTTCCGGCTGGAAGGTGATGCCGGGCACATCACCGAGGGCGCGCAGATAGGCGTCATAGTTCTCGCGCCGCTTGGCGACCCGATCCTCGATCACCACTAACTGGCCGCGTCCGATCGCCGCGAGGACGTTACTGAGGCGATAATTATAGCCGATTTCCGTGTGTAGGTAGTGGACGGCCGGATCGCGCGCCTGCGTCGCCAACTTGCGGGCGTGCGCGATCGCCGCGCCGTCGTCCGAGACGAGCATACCGCCGCCGGAGGTCGTGATAATCTTGTTGCCGTTGAAGGAGAACGCACCGAATGTGCCAACCGTCCCGGCGGCACGACCCTTGTACGTCGTGCCGACGGCGGCGGCGGCATCCTCGACGAGCGGGACGCCGTATTCGTCGCACGCGGCCTTGATCGCATCGAGGTCGGCGGCCTGGCCGTAGAGGTCCACGACGATAACGGCCTTCGGTAGTTTGCCTGCCTTCGCCCGCTTCGCCAGCGTCTCACGCAGGAGCGCCGGGTCCATATTCCAGGACGTGCGCTCGCTATCAATGAAGGTCGGGCGCGCGCCGCAGTACGCGATCGGGTTGACGCTGGCGGAGAAGGTGAAGGTCGAGCCGAGCACTTCGTCGCCGGGGCCGACGCCGAGAAGGATCATCGCGAGGTGGAGGGCGGCTGTGCCGGAGGTGAGGGCGGCGGCGTGGGCCGCGCCGGTCACGTCGCAGAACTCGCGCTCGAAGGCGTCCACATGCGGGCCAAGCGGCGCGATCCAGTTCGTCTCGAACGCCTCCTGCACGTAGACCTGCTCGAGGCCGGACATGTGCGGTGGCGAGAGGTAGATTTTCTGCCTGGTTTTCGGCATTACTGCGACGGCCATGGCGCTTTCTCCATTCCTGCTACGACGTACGATAAACATCCCATCCCTGCCTCACGCCGCCATACCCAATCTCCTCATCTAGTCATCACACGCGGAGGCCATCAGTTGCTCCATCCTGCTCATGATTGCGATCCGGCCCGCGCCGAACGGCTGGGGCTGCAAGGCGACCTCATGAACGATCTGGCTGAGGAATTGATGATTGTTGTACCGGCGATCCCGGTAGTCCAGCACCTCGCCCGTATCGAGCGCCATCTTCATCTCGAAGACGCTCGCCTTCAGCGTGTGGATCGGCGTGAAGCCGAGCGTCTCGCGGATCTTCGTGAAATGCACATAGTAGTTGCGCTTGTCGGTCACGAGATCGTTCGTCAGCACTTCGGCATGTGGGATGAGGCACTGGATGACCTCGCCGACTTCCTTCAACTGGTAATTCTGCTCGTCCGAGCCGACATTGAACGTCTCGCCGGCGACCTTCTCGATCGGCGCTTCGAGGGCAAGGATGAGAGCGCGGGCAATGTCGTCCACATGGACGAACGGCCGCCACTGCTCGCCACCGTGGATCGTGATCTGCCCCTCCTTGACCGCCTTCGCCGTCATCACATTGACCGCGAGATCGTAGCGCGGGCGGTAGGAATGGCCATATGCCGTCGCGAAGCGCATGATGACCGGGGCGAACGTCGCATCCTGCATGTCGAGGAGGGCGCCCTCGGCGGCGATCTTGGTGTTCGCGTAGAGTGAGACGGGATTGAGGGCGGAGGTCTCGTCGAGTATTTCTTCGCTCGCGCCATAGACGCTGCATGTCGAGCCGAAGACCATCCGCTGGACACCCGCCTGCTTGGCGGCGTTGGCAATGATGCGGGTCGCTTCGAAGTTCGTGCCGATCGTGAAGTCTTCGTCAATCGCGCAGGCCGGATCGCCGACGATCGCGCCGAGGTGGACGACGGCGCTCACGCCTTGCACGGCACGGGCAACGACCTTCCGGTCCCGGAAGTCCGCCACGACCATTTCGAGGCGCGGATGGGAGAGAATATCGCGGATCGCGTCGTCACCGTACATCAGGCGATCCAGCACACGGACGCGATAGCCGAGATCCAGCAGCCGCCGGACGAGAATCGAGCCGATGTAGCCCGCCGCCCCGGTCACGAGCACCGGCGCCGCGCTGATTGCCAGATCCCGTTCTGTCTTCACGTTCCCATTTTCCCTTGCAATCATTGTCAAACCCTCCGTGATACTGTTCAATCCTGTGGTTCGTCAGCCGATGGCTGCCTTCCCCATACTTGATGTAAGAACAGTACCGCAGTCCAATGACGTACTGGATGTCACGTCAAGGGGTTACATATGACAGTTCGTTCAGAAAATGACAGCCATTCCCGTGATTTCTTCCCTTTATCCAGCGATTCGTCAGATTCATTGGATGATTCATTTTTCCTCGTCGGGATGATCTCCGGTGGGGTTATCGCCCACCCGTTCTCCGGTTTTCCACCCCAAACAGAGGTATGCATTCTTTGACAAACGCGTACGAGTTTCTTCCCGTCACTATTTGTATAACGGTCTAAAGTCGCCATTCATGACGCGCTGATCGCAAACGCGCGCCGAAACGTGGGGTGTCGCGTGATTTGTCCGGTTACGCCTCGATCTGGCGCAAGAGACGCAGTGAGACGATCAGCCATGCGCTGCCGATCAGGAAGCCGCCGATCACATCGGTGAGGTAATGGGTGTTCAGATAGACAAGACTGACCGCGACGAAAGCGACGGTCAAAATGACAAAAAGGATGACCAGCGCCCGCCGCCCGCGCGTGAGTCGCGCGGCGATCAGCGCGCCGATCAGGCCGTAGCTGACGAGGCTCAGGACGGTATGGTTGCTGGGATAGAGGTAGCTGATCACGCAGAGTGGCCCGTGAGCACAGGCCTGATCGGGCCGCGTGCGCTGGAAGAGACCCTTGAGGCAGAGCGTCAGCACGACCGACCCGCCAGTACTGAGGAGGAGCAGGGCAGCGGCGCGGCGGCGATGCAACCCAACCAGGATGAGCGCGGTCAGCGGCACGAAGAGGGCCGTCGCCGTGCCGATATCCACGCCGAGGTGCATGAACCGCGTGCGAAAGGAGGTATCGTCCTCCTCGAACTCGGTCGGCGCCGGGCCACGGACGAAGCGGTGCGCGCGCTCATCGAAGGCGAGCGTCCGCCCCGATTTCACGACGATGCCGAGGGTGAGGAAGAGGACAACGAGCGCCGCGACCAACCCAATTTGCACGGTGATTCCCCACCGTGCACGCCGCAGTTCGGACGTCCCATCATCGCTGACACGCCGTTTATCTTTTGTCGTGGTGAGAATCTCCCTTGCCTCCCCGCATCCATCGTCCCGGAGCGTCTCATCGCCGATCTCCCTCACACTCAGCATCCCCGTATATGAGGCAACCGGGCGTTCGCGTCACGATGAAGACCCACTCCACGCCGGGCCGCGCATGGTCGAAGTATACCACGGCGGGGAATTCGCATGAGTGGGATTGGAAAAGCAGGTAGCCGGGAGTGAGGCGCTTCGCACATCTCTTTCCTGTTACGGACGATGAGATTCCGGCTTCTTGCCGCTGTTCGCTGTCCGCTGCCAACAGCCTACTCGCCCCAGCACCCGGCGGAATTCGTGCGGGATGAAGCGATGGCGCTTGCTATCAATAACGGTGCGCTGGCCGCAGGCGGAAAGGGTATGGAGGCCGTAGCGGTACGGGCCGTCCGCGTAGGGCGCGACGGTCGTGACGGATTCTTCGGCGAACTCGGTAGGCGTCAGACGCAGGACGCGGTTGATAACGACCGCACCGCCGTACGTGTGCGTGGAGTCCTGCGCGGGGCGATACAATTGCCCGTCGTGGACGAAGGGTGTCCCCGCAGGGCGGCTGGAGCGGAGATCGCGCTTCACCGGGTTGGCGGCGTGTGGCGTCCACGGGCCAAGGGGATCGGCCGCATACCAGGCATGGAGCGTTGTACCGGGCGTGCCGTCCTGCTCGGAGCAGAGCAGCCACCAGCGGCTTTCATGCCGGAAGAGCGTGGCATCGAGGGCGGCAAACCCCTCGATGAGTGTGGCACGCCACTCCCAGCGATGCGGGAAATCTGTCGCCTCGTAACAATGGACATCGCGTGCAGTGCCGGTCTCCGGGATACAGTAGATATGCCCCTCGTATTGGATAATGTAGGGGTAGGACATATGGACGGGCTCCGCGATGACCGACGTCGGCGGGCCGAAACTACCATCCGGCCGCGCGGCAAGGGCGGCGATGTATCCCTTCCCGGTGGCATACGAAAACGCTTCCGCGAGGATCATCGGGCCGTCGTCCGTCTCGACCATGAACGGATCGGCGAGGAACGACCCGCGCGGCGGCTCCGGCAGCCAGCGCACCGATGGCCGCGCGCCGGGCGTCAGGAAGGTATGAATCGGCGCATCCACGATGCCGATATTCCAGACATCATGGCGAAAGAGCCGAGTAAAGAGATAGCCGGGGAGACGCCAGATACCACCCGTCGTACGCGCCAAGCATTCCACCTTCCTGAGTCAGCAGCAATGCCAACACAACGCTCCTGATGGTACAGAAACAACCGCACGATTGACAGGGGGTGAGAGGCGAAGCAGGGTTCGTCATGGCTGCACGACCTATGAGACTTCGCGCCAATACGGGCAGGGGCAACCGAGATGGAGTACATCGAGAAAGAGATACACGCCCATATCTCGCCTACTGCGGCTCGATATGGGCTGCCCGCGCCATGCAAAAGGGCCTCTACGAAGCATCGTCGCATAGATCGCTTCGCTGCAAGCGCCGTCGCCTTCGTGGTACATTAATCGTCACGTCGGGTGCATCCCGCACCGCCTGACTTTGCTACGACGAGGATGAATGATGATGGATGAATTTCGCGACAGCATGCTGGCACTGATAACCGAAACCTCCACGAACCTGCCGCCCGATGTGCGGCGGGCGATGGCGCGGGCGGTCGAGATGGAGAGCGGGGAACGCTCCGCGCAGGCGCTCGGCGTGATTACGACCAATATTGACATGGCCTGCGCGGATGTCGGGCCGCTCTGCCAGGACACGGGCTGGCTGACCTTCGAGGTGTACACGCCGGTCGGGACGAATCAGATCGTTCTTCGGCGGCTGATCAACGAGGCGGTCGCGGAGGCGACGAAACGCGGCAAACTGCGCGAGAACTCGGTGGATTCGCTCACCGGCGCGAACAGCGGCGACAACCTCGGCCCCGGCAGCCCGACAATCCACTTCGCGCAGTGGGAGCGGGACGAGATCGAGGTACGGCTGCTCCTGAAAGGCGCGGGCTGCGAGAACAAGAATATCCAATACTCGCTCCCGATGGAGGTGCCGCACCTCGGCCGGGCGGGGCGCGATCTCGACGGCGTCCGCAAATGTCTCCTTCACGCGGTCTGGCAGGCACAAGGCCAGGGATGCAGCGCCGGCACGATCGGTGTCTGCATCGGTGGCGACCGCGCCGTCAGTTATCTGCACGCGAAGGAGCAACTCTTCCGCTTGCTCGACGACACGAACCCGAACCCGCGACTCGCGCAACTCGAAGACTACATCATGCAGACCGCGCAGATGCTCAGCATCGGCACGATGGGCTTCGGCGGCGATGTCACGCTCGTCGGCTGCAAGATCGGCGCGATCAACCGGCACCCGGCGAGTTTCTTCGTCTCGGTTGCCTACAGTTGCTGGGCCTTCCGCCGCCTCGGCGTTGTGCTGAACGCGCGGACAGGCAGCATCAATCGGTGGCTGTACAAAGAGGGTTCGGGGTCCGGGGTTCGGAGTTCGGAGACTGATGAATCTCCTTCCCCGAACCTCGAACCCCGACCCCCGACCCCCGGTGGCTTCGTACTCACCGGCAAGGAGAAAGTGCTGCGTGCGCCCGTCACCGAGGAGCAGGTGCGCGACTTGAAGGTCGGTGAACTCGTCCTGATTTCCGGCGAGATGTACACGGGGCGCGACGCGGTGCATGCCCACCTGATGAAGCACGAGCCGCCAGTGGACTTGCACGGCTCCATTCTTTACCACTGCGGGCCAGTCGTGATGAAGAACGGCGCCTACAAGATCACCGCGGCGGGGCCGACGACGAGCATCCGTGAGGAACCGTATCAGGCCGACATTATCGAACGGTACGGCGTGCGCGCGGTGATCGGCAAGGGTGGTATGGGGCCGAAGACACTGGCCGCGCTGCAAGCGCATGGCGCGGTCTATCTGAACGCGATCGGCGGCGCGGCGCAGTACTACGCCCGCTGCATTGATGAAGTGCTCGATGTCAACCTGCTGGAGTTCGGCATTCCCGAGGCGATGTGGCATCTGCGGGTGCATGACTTCCCCGCCATCGTCACGATGGACGCGCACGGCCACTCCCTGCATGCGGACATCGAAAACTCCTCGGCAACGCTGCTCTCCCGGTTCGCGGAGCCGGTCTTCACGAAGTAGCACAGGCAGATCGCACAAGGCGCCCCTTGTGGGCGCCCTGGCGTTTGGCTGATGCGCGGTGCAGGCAGGCTCCAGGCTCCGCGCCGGAACGATCGAACAGGAGGCTGCACAATGTCTACCACCGCAATGACACCGACGCCCCCATTGACCGGAAAGATCGCGCTGGTGACCGGTGCGGGTTCGGGGATCGGGCGGGCGTCAGCCCTCGCGTTTGCGCGGGCGGGCGCGCAAGTCGTTGTCTCCGACGTCATTGTCGGCAGCGGCGAAGAGACCGCCCGCATGATCGCGGCAGCCGGGGGTGAGGCGACATTCGTGCGTACCGATGTATCGAAAGCGAGCGAGGTCGCGGCACTGATCGCGAAGGTCGTCGAGACGTATGGCCGTCTCGATTGCGCTCACAACAACGCGGGTGTTTTGGCGCTGGGAACGATCGTTGACTGCACGGAAGAGGAGTGGGACCGCGTCATCAATGTCAACCTCAAGGGCGTCTGGCTCTGCCTCAAATACGAAATTCCGCAGATGGTCGCGCAGGGCGGCGGCGCGATCGTCAATACGGCGTCCATCGCGGGGATCATGGGTACGGGCGGGGCCGTCGCCTACGGCGCCAGTAAGCATGGCGTGATGAGTCTCACGAAATCGGCCGCCCGGACCTATGCGAGCGCGGGCGTCCGGATCAACGCGGTCTGCCCCGGCTACATTGATACGCCGATGGCGGACTTTATCTTCGAGCGGCGCCCCGGTAGCGAGGAACAGATCACGGCACAACATGCGGTCGGGCGGCTCGGCACGCCGGAGGAGATCGCGGCGGCAGTGCTCTGGCTCTGCTCGGACGCGGCCTCCTTCGTCACCGGCCACCCGATGGTCGTGGACGGCGGCTATCTCTCCTAGGTAGGTGGCCAGAGCAGATTAGACACTGGTGGCGGTGGGCTTTAGCCTGCCGAGTCTGGCGCAGGCTAAAGCCCGCGCCCACCGTCCAAATTCAGATGTCTACCCGCTTAGCCGGCGCGGCTGCCGTGCTACACTGCCAGGTATGGGGAACGAACCGCTTACTGCCAGGGTATTTCGGACGCCTCGCACACCGCAAAGGGATATGTTGCCGCTGGCGTCGCCCCACTTTCTCCTCTTCCTCGCAGCGACGGTCGCGTGGTTCTTCAGCATCTTCGTCCTCCAGGCCGCGCTGCCGAAGTACATGGAAACACACGGGTTCTCGAACGGCCGGATCGGCCTCGTCATCGGGGCGCTCTCCGTGACCGCGATCCTCTCCCGGCCATACCTGGGCCGTGCAATAGACCGGGGTGCGCTCTTTCCCCTCCTGATTGCGAGTGCGGTGATGATGATCTCGTCACCGCTCTACGGAATCGGGACGCTCCTCCCGGTGCTGCTCGGCGTCCGGCTCTTCCAGGGCGTCTCATCGGCGATTTTCATGACCGGGAACCCCGCGCTCGCGGCGGACCTCGCGCCGGAAACGCGGCGGGGCGAGGCTATCGGCCTCTCCTCCATCGCCTCGACGGTCGCCATCGCCGTCGGGCCGCCGGTCGGGCTCCTGATTGGTACGCATCTCTCCTATCACCTGACATTCGCGCTCTCGGCAGGCGCGGGGGTACTCTGCGCACTGCTGTTCGTGTTGTTGCGACGGGGAGCCTTATCCCCCCACCCGCCCATGCTGCCCGGAGGGCGTCCGCGCCCGCGCCCGGCTTCCCCGGTGGGGAAGGGGGAGAAAATGCAGGGGCCGTTGCTGGAATGGCGCGTGCTGCCAGCGGCGATTCCGAGTTTCGTGGCCGCGCTGGGGAACGGGGTGCTCTTTGCCTTCCTCGTGCCGTTGATGGATGAACGGCATTTGCCGGGCGCGGGCTTCTTCTTCACCTTCGACGCGCTGATGTTCTTCGTCGTGCGGGCGGTCGGTGGGCGATGGTCCGACCGCTACGGGCGGTGGCGCGTGCTGATCCCCGGCCTCCTCGCGCTCGGCGTCGCGCTGACGGTTCTGACGGCGTTCCCGGTCTTCCCGGCCTTCGTTCTCGCCGCACTGATCTGGGGCGGCGCGATCAGCCTCGTTATCCCCGAACTGAACGCGCTCGCGGTGGACCTCGTACCACCGGAGCGGCGCGGGGCGGCGCTGGCGACACAAACGGGCGTCTTCGAGTTGGGCTTTCTCGTCTCCGGCCTCGCGCTCGGCTGGGTCGCGGACTGGCTCTCGCTCCCCTTCGTCTTCGCCCTCGCCGCCGCCCTCCTCTTCCTCACTGCCGCCGCGTCGTGGCTCCGCTACGGGAGAGGCCGTTGAACCACAGAGACCTCTGTGGTTCAGTCCCCGCTCTCCGCCGGTTCGCGGATGACGGAGAGGACGGCGGCGGCTTGTTCGTAGCGGCCGAAGGAGGGCATCATGTAGATACCCTGCACGAGGTCTTTCCCCGCCAGGATCAACTCCTGCGCGAGGGCGATACCGACGTGGCGGCCGTCATTCCCGGCGTCCGCCATGCGCTGCCGGATACGGTCGGTCAGGACGATACCGGGCACCTCGTTGTGCAAAAATTCCGCGTGCCGCGTGTTCTGCAAGGGCAGCACGCCGAGCAGGACGGGAATCTCGACGGTACCGTAGATGTCGAGGAAACGCCGCCAGCGATCTAATTCGAAGATTGGCTGCACCATCACGAAGTGCGCGCCCGCTTCGATCTTGCGCCGCAGGCGGTTTGCTTCCTCGCGGAGATCGCTGCGCGTTGGGTCCGTGCCACAGGCGATGGTGAAGCCGGCGGGTGCGCCAATCGGGTTGCCACCGATGTCTGAGCCATCATTCATGCGCTGGAGAATGCCGATCAGGCCGACGGAATCCACATCGTAGACCGCCGTGGAGTTCGGGTAATTCCCCAACGACGGCGGGTCGCCGGTGAGGGCGAGGACGTTGCGCAGGCCGAGCGCGTGCGCGCCGAGCAGGTCTGCCTGGAGGGCCATCAGCGAGCGGTCGCGCGTCGTCAGGTGGATGATTGTTTCGATGCCGACCTGCTGCTGGATCAGCGCGCAGGTCGCAATCGGGCTCATCGAGAGGCGGGCGCGGGCACTATCCGTGACGTCCACGGCATCTACCCCGGCCGCTTTGAGCAGTTTCGCCCCGGCGAGCACCTTTGCCGGGTTCAGGCCGCGCGGCGGGGCAATCTCGACGGTCACGACAAACTCCCCGCGCGCCAGTTTGCGACCGAACTCACTGCCGTACTCCGGCTCATCAAGCCCGGCATCCGGCTCCGCCGCCGGGAGCATTGTGAGTGCGGCGCCGCCGTTCGGATGTTTCGCGACCTGCGGATCGAGGGCGAGGAGCGCGTCGAGCGCCTGGCGCATTGCGGCGATGTGCGCCGGTTCAGTGCCGCAGCAGCCGCCGATGATGCGGACGCCCGCCTCCGCCTGCTGCCGCGCGTGCGCCGCGAGATAGGAGGGCGAGGAAGCGTAGACGATGCGACCGTTCAGGCTCGCGGGCCAGCCCGCGTTCGGCATCGCGCTGATCGGCAGATGCGTCGCCTGCCGGAGCGTCAGCGCAACCCGCGTGACATTCTGCGGCCCGACAGAGCAATTCGCGCCGATCATGTCCACGCCGAGACGCGTCAACTCGCGCGCCACATCGCGCGGCGCGTGGCCGACGGGCGTGCGGTCGTCGTCGGCGTAGGTCATCGAGGCGATGATCGGCAGATCGGAGACCTCGCGCGCCGCCGCGATTGCCTCGCGAATCTCGGCGAGTGATGAGAAGGTTTCCAGGAGCAACACATCCACGCCACCCTCGACGAGTACCTCGATCTGCTCGCGGAAGGCGGCCCGGATCTCCTTGACGGTACTCGTACCGATGGGGGCGAGCAGTCGCCCGGTCGGGCCGACGCTCCCGGCGATCCAGACGGCCTGCCCGCTGATTTCACGCGCATCCCGCGCGAGTTTCGTGGCGCGCTTATTCAGGTCACGCACCTCATCACCCCAGCCGTGCAGTTCCAATTGGAAGCGGTTCCCCGCGAAGGTGTTTGTCTTGATCGCTTCCGCACCTGCCGCAATGTACGCACGATGGAGTGAGGAGACGAGATCCGGGCGGGATTTGTTGAGCGCGACGAAGCAGCCATCCATCGGCTCGTCCCCGCGCATGTGGAGCAAGGTACCCATCGCGCCATCGAAGAGGAGCGGCCCGCGCGCCGTGTCCTGCACCCGCGCGAGGAAGGGATGGACTGTCCGTTTTGCCATATCGTTCGTGCTGCCCATCATTCGTCGCCCCCATGTGTGAGCGCTGAGCGCAGAGTGCGTCAGTCCTCGACCAGATCATCCTACCGATTTTGCGTACGTTCGTCCACTGACCGACTGACAGATGGGCAGAACTCGGGTTCCCCCGTGATGGCAGGTTTTCTCGCGGGCGTCCGCGTTGTAGTACAATTCTCGCCAGCGCATGCAATGAGGAAGGGAGTGCGGGAGATGGATGCACCGAAGCGCGAGAGGAAGACGGCGAAGAAGATCGCCCTCATCGCGCCGCTCGCGCACCGGCCATTTCGCGCGCTCTTCGCGGGCAAGGTTATCTCCAACCTCGGCGACTGGCTGGATATCCTTGCCCTGCTGACACTCATCCTCTATCGCTGGAACCTCGGCCCGCTGGCATGGGGCGCGTATCTCACGGCGCTCACGCTCCCCTACGCCGTCGTCGGGCCGGTGGCGGGCGTCTGGGTGGATCGTCTGCCCCGGCGCACGGTAATGATTGTTTGCGACCTCGCGCGGGCAGTGATCGTGCTCGGGCTGGTCTGGGCGCCGAACCTCGCCGCCGTACTCGTCCTCGTCACGCTCAAGAGCACCTTCAGCACCTTCTTCAACCCAGCGGAGCAAGCGACGATCCGCTCGACCGTCCCGCATGGCGACTTGATCGCGGCGAACTCGCTCAATAAACTCTCCGACAATGGCGCGCGATTGCTCGGCCCCGGTCTCGGCGGACTGATCCTCGCCGTCGCCGGGTTGCGCGGCGCATTCGTCGCGGACTCCATCAGTTTCCTCCTCTCCGCGCTGATTCTCACGCGGCTGCCACGCATCGTTCCCGCCCCGGCCACGCCAAATGAACAACGGAAATTCTGGCCGGAGTTCCGCGCCGGTGTCATCCATATCAGGCGACGGCGGGCGCTCGTGATGGCAGTCGGGAGCATGGTCGCGGGGGCCTTCCTGATCCGCGCGACGGACACCATCGGTGTTGTTGTGCTCAAGGACCTCGGCGTCACCGCCGGGCAACTCGGCCTCTCCTTCACCTGCCTCGGCGTCGGCTACGTCATGGGCGCGATCGTCGTCGGGCAATGGGGACATAAAGTCTCGCCCTTGCTCGTGATGGGTCTCGCCGGGTTAGAACTCGGCAGCCTGATGGCGATGATGGGGATGGCGGTCGTGCAGCACATGAGCGGGGTGGGGGTTGATTACTTCGCCGCGTTCGTCTCGCGCACCCTGCTCGGCGTCGGCTTCGCGGCAGTTGGCGTGACGTACGGCGCAATCGTCCAGCGCGAGACGCCGCCTGACTTGATGGGCCGCGTCTCCGCGACGACAGAGATGCTGACGACAGTCGTGCCGCTCGTCGCGCCCTTTGTCGTCAGTCTCCTGGCGGCCTGGCTCGGCGTCGGCTGGGCGTTCGCGATTGCCGGGGGCGGTCTGATGGTCGTCGGTGCAGTCGTCGTCCTCGGTCGTGGCGTCCCGGTTGGGGTCACCGAAGGAACGAGTAACGAGTAACGAGTAACGAGTAGCGAGTAACGAGCAGGGGCAATCCCCTCGTTACTCGCCACTTCTTCTGGCTGCTCACGCAGCGCGCTCAGGCACGCGAGTGCGGTGGGGGCGACCCCGTCAATACCCATTCGGCAATCTCACGACATGGCGCGACCCAGGTGCCGGGATGCTCGCGCAGCGCACGCAGCAGCGGTTCGACCGCGCGGACACGCGCGCCACGCCCGGAACCATAGTCGCCACGGGGGCGCAGGGCGAGGGTGAACAGCCCGCCGACGCCGTACGTCGCGTCGAACTCGTCCACGAACGATGCCGAAACGACGCGGGGGACGCGGTGCTTTTCGTAGTAAGGCTGATCGGTCCACGGTTCATGCACGGGCAACTCCACGAGCCGGTGATCGTCACCGTTCTCGATCGTGTAGGGCCGGTCGTCGTCGGAATAACTGCTGTCGTAGCGGTAGCCCCGCGCGGCGAGAATCGCCCGTGTCGCCGTCACCATCCGCCGCCCCGGCGCCCGGAACCCGGCCGGCTTCTGTCCGAAGACAGACTGAAATACCGCCTCGCCGCGCGCCAGGACCGCGTGCTGCTCCTCAGCCGTGAGGGCGCTGAAGTCCTCATGGAGGTAGCCGTAGCCCGCGACCTCATGCCCCGCCGCCACGATCGCCTCCACGACCTGGGGATAGCGCTCCACATCCCACGCGCCAATAAAGAAGGTCGCGCGGATGTCGTACCGTGCGAAGAGCGCGAGCAGATTGTACGCGCCTATCTGCGCGCCATACCGACCGTGCGAGTAGCGCCCCCAGAGCGGCAAGTCCATATCGTGATGTTCGACACTCTCACCGTCAAAATCCACGGTGATCGCGGCGGCGGCCTGGATTCCGGCGGGCCAACCCGATGAGACGCTCATACACGGCCTCCGATCGGGACGGTGGTGTCCATGAAGCCGTGCGCCGGGTCGAGACACCAGCGCGCGAGATCGGCCATCCGGCTGAAGTGGACATCGGGATAGCCCTTGATGTGCGCGATCAAACGATCGAGGACGCGGGCACGGGCCGGTAGCCCGGAGCCTCGCCCCGCGCGCGAGTGGCAGGTGAGAATGAAGTAGCCGGCGGAATGGTAAAGCGCGTCGAACTCGCTCTTCCAGAGATCGAGGATTTCGTCGGTCGTCATCATGCCGATGCCATACATGTAGGCGTCGTCGAGCGTTGAGGTAATGTTCGGAATCTCGACCATCTCGTGCGACGGCTGACCGCCGACGACCGCCGGATAGGGGCCGTCATAATCCTTATCGCTCGAATCGTAGAGGTAACCCAGTTCACGCAAAATCGCGAGCGTCTGGGCACTCTTCTGCCCGCCGGGGCTACGCCAACCGAGGGGCGGCGCCCCGGTCAGTTCGGTCAGGATCGTGTGAGTCTTGCGCAGCAACCGGTCTTCCTCGTCCAGCGAGACATCCCAACTCTCGTGCAGATAGCCATGCGCCGCGACCTCATGCCCCTCGGCGATCATCTGCCGTACGATGTTGGGATTCTGCTCGGCGTCGTACCCGGTAGAGAAAAACGTCGCGGGGATGCCGTGTCGCGCGAAGATCTCCAGGAAGCGTGGTATTCCCCGACGGGGCGAATAACCGCCGAGCGAATTGACGCCCGCCGGGTCCACCCCTTTGCCAACCTCGTTGCCGGTCGCGTCCGTATCCACGGTGATCAGGGCGACGCAGCGCGCGCCGCCGGGCCAGTGCGTATCCATCTCGACCTCCCGTTGTGTCGGTTGTTATGCACGAGATTCATTGGACGCGAGCAGACCGGGCAGCCCGGCGATGATGCCCGCGAGCATCGCCGCCCGCAGCGGCACCGATTCCAGGAGGATGTTCTCTCGGCGGCTCGCGCCGTCGCCGCCCTCGGGGCCAAGCCCATCGAGCGTCGGCACACCGAGCGCCGCGGTGAAGTTGCCGTCCGACCCGGCACGGGTGTACATCCCATCGAATGTCAGGCCCAGTGGGCGCCCGCACTCCTGCGCCAGACGTAACAGGCGCTCAGTTCCCTCTGATGTTTCAAAGGCGGGCCGGGTGATGCCCCCGGACATCACGGTGCTGGTTCCCGGCACGCTCGTCCGCTCCGCGATCTTCCGGACGCTTGCGATCAATGCATCGGCCTCTTCAGCGCCCGGCGCGCGCAGGTCAATGCTGAGATAGGCATGGTCCGGGACCACCTGGCGCGCGTTGCCCGCCTCGATGATCCCAACATTGACGAGCACGCCGCGTTCCACGTCTGTCAACGCCTCAAGGGCGAGAATCGTGTGGGCAGCCTCGACGATGGCGCTTGCCCCAAGATGCCGATTCGTCGCATGTGTCGCCGCTCCGCGAATCTCGAAGGAGACGGCCCCGACCATCCCGCGCCGGGTGACCAGCCCGCCGTTATCGCGCGCCGGTTCCATCACGAGCGCCCAGTCGGCCTTGCGCGCCTCCTGCTCGATCCACGGCCGTCCGCGCGGGCTGCCCAGTTCTTCGTCTCCGGTCATGAAGACGGTCGTCTCCGCCAGTCCGTCCCAGCCCGTCGCCCGCAGCGCCCGCAGCGCGGAGAGCAGGACGAGCCAGCCGCCTTTCATATCCCGCGTGCCGGGGCCGTAGACACGCCCATTTTCGACGCGGAACGGGTTTGTCGCCAGCGAGCCGGGCGGCCAGACGGTGTCGAGATGGATCAGGGCGAGCAACCGCCCGGCGCCCTTCCCCGACCGCCGCGCGACGAGATGATCGCCGCACTCCGTCTCCGCGATCCGCTCGATCGTGAATCCCAGCGCGTTGAACGCCTCACTGACGGCGTGGCCGACGCGATCCACGCCCGCCTTATCGCGCGAGCCGCTCTCGATCGTCACGTAGCGCCCAAGTTCAGTGACGATCATCGCCGCGTGATCTTTCAGATTCGCGTAATATCCCTGCACGTCCGTCATCGTACCTCCTTATCCCCGCGTCAAAAGCCCGTCACACCTCGGACGGGACGGCGATACCAAGCGATTCCCACGACTGTCGCCCGACCCGGCCACCATACTTCTGCTTCGAATGGAACGCGCCGCCGAGATCGGCCTCGGCAACCATCCGCAGCACCTGAGATTCGCGGAAGTGGAGCGAGAAAGTGCGCACATCCCGGAACGCGCGCTCGATCGGGAGGGAGCGGAAGGCGGCGCGGGCCCCGCATACATCAAATGCCCTGGTCGTGACCATCAATGCCATCTGCTTGGACGTGTGGAGGGCGCGCATCGAAGCGAGTTCCGCCTCGTCGTAGCGGCCTTCCTCCCATAACCAGGCGGCGTACCAGAGCGAAGTTCGCGTCGCTTGCAGCGCGGCATCCATCTCACCGACGGTATAGGCAATCGTGTCATCGTTCATCAGGAATGGGCGCTGCTTCAGGTAGTCCAGGACGAAATCGAAGACGCCCTGTGCCGTGCCGAGATGGTTGGCGCAGTAGGCGAGGGTGAATGTCCGGGGGTCGTGTTGGACCCAGTCGCCCGGCTGGCCGAGGACATTCTCCCACGGCACAAAGACGTCATCGAGGATCAGGCTCCAACTGATCGTTGCCCGCATCCCCATCGTGTCCCAGTTGTCCTCCAACGAGACGCCGGGGCTTTCCTTCGGCACGACGAGGGTGGTGTAGCCCTCGGCCATGCTCTGCGTGCCGGGCGCCATCACGTAGACGACGTAATAGTCGGCGGCAGGAGCCAGCGAGCCGAAATGCTTGACCGAGGTCAGCCGGAAGCCCCCCTCCGTCACGACCAGTTCGGCACGGCGGGTGCTGGAGTTCATCAGCCGCGGGTCCGCCTCGCTCCCGCACGACGCGATCAGGGCGCCGCGCGCAACGACATCGCCCAAAATCCGCCGTTTCTGCTCATCGTTACCGAGATAGGCGACGATGCCCGAGGCATGGGACTGGATCTGTAAGAGTTGCGCGGTCGAGGCATCGCCCGCCGCGATTGCCGCCAGAATCGTGTAGTACGCGATGTAGCGCGTACCATTCCACATGCCATGTCCACCCAGTTCTTTCGGCACCGTCAAGGTGAGAAACCCCTCGTCGCGCAGGCGCGCGAAATCTTCCTCCGGGAACGCGGCCGCCTCGTCATATGCGCGAGCGCGTGGGGCGAACTCCGCCGCCAGCGCTTCCGCCCGCGCGACGAGCCGCCGATCATCGGCTGACAACGAAAAATCCACCAGATACCTCCCCGCAATTCTTCCACTGTGTGCCTCAGTTGCATCATAGTCCGCCACCGCGCGGCGTCAATGCAAGCAGGGAGGGGAGGAGCGTCATGCATACACCCTGCCCGCTTCCCGCTCTTTGTGCTACGCTGCATCGCATGGCACGCCGATGGAGTGACAAAGGAGGGCGGCACCGATGCTCACTGGGATAGACCATCTCGTTATTCTCGTTCCCGATCTGGCGACCGGCATCCGTGACTACGAGGGGCTTGGCTTCACCGTCATCCCCGGCGGGGAGCATCCCGGCGGCACGCACAATGCCCTAATCGCCTTCGCGGACGGCGCGTATATCGAACTGATCGCCTTTCAGGACAGCGGCACGCCATCGCAACACCGCTGGCGTCGTTTCCTCGATGGCGGGGGTGGGCTAATTGACTTCGCCATCGGCAGTACCAACCTCGCGGCGGATGTCGCACGACTCACCGGCGAGGGTCTCGCGTACGAACCGATGGACGGCGCGCGCGCCCGACCGGACGGCGTGCAACTCCAGTGGCGCAGCGCGAGCGTCTCGCCCGCCGGTCAATTCCCCTTCATCATCGAGGACGTGACCGCGCGCGGCCTGCGCGTGCCGAGCGGCGAGGCCACGCGGCACGCGAACGGCGTCACCGGCGTCCTCAGCCTCACCATCGCCGTCGGTGATCTCGCGGCCGCGAAGGAGCGGTTCACCGCGCTCCTCGATGCCATCCCGCTCGTCGAACGCGATAACGCGGATATCCACAGCCACAGTGCGACGTATGTCGTCGGCCAGTACAGTATCGAACTCGCGCAGCCGATGGACACGCAAAGCCCCCTCGCGGCTGCCCTCGCCGCCCGTGGCGACGGTCCCTACAGCGTCTGCCTGAGCGCCGATCCCGGCCCAACAGCAGCACACTGGCTCGACGAATCAGCGGCGCACGGCGCGCGCCTGCAGATCGTCGCGCCGCGAGCGCAGAAGTAGTCACAAACTGAAGGAGCGCCATGCCGACACCGCTGACGGAAGACCTCATCGTCTCGCTCGCGTTCCCGGACGACCCGCAGTTGTCGCCGGGCGGCAGCCGCGTCGCGTACGTCGCGGCCTGTTATGGGCAGGAGGGCGACCACCCGGAAGGGACGATCTGGGTCGCGCCGACGGACGGTTCGGCGATGGCACGGCAATGGACCTTCGGGGGCGGCCGAGACGACACACCTCGCTGGTCGCCGGACGGCCAAGCACTCGCCTTCCTCTCCGACCGCGCGAACCGGGGCACGATGGCGCTCTACCGTATCCCCGCCGCCGGCGGTGAGGCGGAGAAACTGATCGAACGCAAGAAGAGCATCGAGTTCTTCGCGTGGTCGCCGGACGGCACGCGCATCGCCTTCCTCGCGCCCGACGACCCGACCGACGGGGATGAGCGGCGCGAGCAAGAGCGCGATGATGCCGATGTCTACGGCGAACGATGGCCGTACAATCGCCTGCACATCCTCGATGTCACGCGCAGGGAAGTGACAACGCTGCTCACGGGCGACATCCATGCGACGGAATGTGCCTGGTCGCCGGACGGCACAGCCATCGCCTATTGCGCCCAACCGACGCCGGAACTGGACGACCGGCACAAGAGGGCGATCTTCACCATCGCGGTGTGGGGCGGTGACGCAACGCATATCTGCGAGACGACGGGCGGGAGCGACCTCGCGTGGGGCGAGTCGGAGGCAATTGGCGACATGCTCGTCTTCGTCGCGCCGCACGAGCAGGCGCCGCAATGCTCTTCAACGATCTGGGCCGTCTCCGCCGATGGCGGCGAGCCAACGGTGATCGGTCCTGGCGTGAATGAGACGGTATGCGCCACGAACCTGCGTACCGCGCCGGGCCAGCCTCGCATCACGATTGCGGCGGCAAAGGGATTGACGACGGAACTCGTCAACATCAACACGCCGACGGGCCTCCCCGCCCTCCTCTGCACCCATCCGACGGGCGATCTCGGCGCGTTTTCGGTGGCGATGCCACCCCATGCCGCCGCGCCGGTCGTCGCGGTCGTACGGAGCGCGGGGGACGAACCACCGGAACTCTGGTCGGGCGCGCCGGACAGATTGCACCGCGTCAGCGACCATCACGCCGCGCTGCGGGACGTCCAGTTTGGCAAACAAGAGCCGTTCTATTGGGACGCACCGGACGGCCTCGCGCTCGATGGCATACTCATTCGCCCACCGAACGCGCCGGAGGGGCCACTGCCGACGGTCGTGCTCATCCACGGCGGTCCGTATTCGCGCTGGACAAATGGATGGAACCTCCGCCCGTTGAACTGGGGGCAATGGCTGGCGACGCAAGGCTACGCGGTGCTGATGCCGAACTGTCGGGGTGGGATGGGCCACGGCAACGCCTTCGCGACGGCAGCACGCGGCGATGTCGGCGGTGCGGATTACCGAGACATCATGGCGGCGGTGGACGCGGCAATCGCGCGCGGCATCGCGGACCCGGAGCGCCTCGGCATCGGCGGCTGGAGCCAGGGCGGTTTCATGACCGCGTGGGCGATGACGCAGACGCATCGCTTCAAGGCGGGCGTGATGGGCGCGGGCGTCGCGGACTGGAACATGATGACGATGACGAGCGACCTGCCGACCTTCGAGGCCGCTCTCGGCGGCGACCGACCGTGGGACGGCCCCGGCCCGCACAACGCCGCCCGCCTCTCACCGATCTCTTACGCGACGCATGCGAAAACGCCGCTCCTCATCCTCCATGGCAAGGAAGACGCCCGCGTCCCCGTCACGCAAGCAATCGGCTTCGCACGCGCCTTGCGGGAACAGGACGTGCCGGTGCAGTTCGTCACGTACCCGCGCGAGCCGCATGGCGTCCGGGAGTGCGCCCATCAACGCGACATCCTCCGCCGCGTCCGCGCCTGGTACGACCGCTGGCTGAAGACGGAGGATTGAACCACAGAGACACCGAGAGCACAGAGAAAGACACAGAGGTTCGTATTCTTTCTTCTCTTGCTTCTCCGTTCCCTCTCTGTGTCCTCTATGCCTCCGTGGTTAAGGCGTCGTTCTCTGGAGGTTTGAGATGGTGAAGGGAGTGACGGATCGGGTTGATACTGATGCGTTGCCGGTCGGGCGGTGGCGGGCGCTCGCGGTGATGGCCGGTGCGGTGCTGCTCAGCATGACGACATGGTTCTCGGCCTCCGCTGTCGTGCCGCAAGTGCGTGCCGCGTGGGGGTTGACGACGAACCAGGCATCGCTGCTGACTATCGCGGTGCAACTCGGCTTCGTCACCGGCGCCGTGATCTCCGCCGCGCTGACGCTCGCCGATGTCTTCCCGCCCAAGTGGGTTTTCTGTGTCGCCGCCATCGGAGCCGCGACGGTCAATGCGGGGATTGCCCTGGCGCACGGGCCGCTCCTCGCCATTCCGCTCCGGTTCGCGACGGGCTTTTTCCTCGCCGGGGTCTATCCGGTCGGGTTGAAATTGCTCTCGACCTGGTTCCGGCGCGGGCGGGGCATGGCGCTCGGCGTGATGGTCGGCGCGCTGACGCTCGGCTCCGCGATGCCCCATTTCGTCAACGGCATCGGCGGGTTGCACTGGCGCGCTGTGATCCTCGCGACCTCGATCCTCACCGTCGCGGGCGCGCTGCTCGCCGCCCTGACAGTCCATGATGGGCCGTTTCCCTTCTCCCGCGCGCCGTTCGATCCGCGACAAATCCGGCAGGTCTTCACGAACCGGGGCGTTCGCCTCGCCTCGCTTGGCTATTTCGGGCACATGTGGGAACTCTATGCGATGTGGGCGTGGTTCCTCGCCTTCGCGTCGGACAGCCTGACGGCGCGCGGCGCGACGAACGGACGCCGGAGCGCCGCGCTCGCCACCTTCGCGGTGATCGGCACCGGCGCGGTTGGCTGCTGGCTCGGCGGCATCCTCGGTGACCGCTGGGGGCGGACGCGCACGACCGCCGCCGCGATGGCGATCTCTGGCGTGTGCGCCCTCGTCATCGGCTTCACCTTCGGCGCGCCCTTCCCGCTCGTCGTCGCGGTCGGCCTCATCTGGGGCATGACTGTCGTCGCGGATTCCGCACAGTTCTCGACGGTCGTCACGGAACTGGCGGATCAATCGTACGTCGGCACGGCAGTGACGCTACAACTGGCGGTCGGCTTCACCCTGACCGTTGTCACGATCTGGCTCGTACCAATTTTGCGCGATCATCTCGGCTGGCGCTGGACCTTCACCTTCCTCGCCCCCGGTCCGCTCATCGGCCTCCTCGTCATGCTCCATCTGCGCCGCCTCCCGGAAAGCGCCCGGATCGCGCACGGGCGAGGATGACCAGGCAAGGAGGGATGACTGCGCGCCCCTACCAAGGTCGCGAGAAAGCGCCGTGAACAGTGACGTTCACGGTGCTGGCATCACAAACGCGCAATGCGTTACTTCGCGGTGGTCGAGGGGTGCGCGGATTGCTGGCTTTGCTGCTTGGGCATATTCTGCATTCCACCGGCCTGCTGTGGGCCGCCCTGCTGATTGCCTTGCGAGGAAGAGCCTGTCAGCCCCTGCTTCTGCGCGGCATCTTTGACGGTTTCGGTGGCGGTCTGCTGCACTTGCTCCGCAACGTGCCCGGTCTTCTCCATTGTCTCCTGAGCGGTTGCCTGGGCCTTCTCCATCACCGTGTCGCGCGCTTCGCCCATCAGTTTGTCCTCGAATGGCGTGTCAGGCAGGGACATTCCGACCGCGAGGCCGAGGGCAACCGCCGCGGCGCTGACGGCGAGCGGATTCTCATGCAGCGTCTGGTCAAAGCGGTATTTCGCCTGCCGCGCGCCATACTGTACCTGCCCGCCCCATTCGCCAACCTGATCCTGCGCCTGATCGGTAAACTGCCCGACCGTCTCTTTCGCCTGGCCGGTCAGGTCGCCGATTTTGTCTTTGGCTTGCCCGGTAACATCGCCAACGCGGTCTTTCGCCTGACCAGTGACGTTGCCGACTCGGTCGCCGAGTGATTGATCGTCGCCGTACGAGGGCGCGCGGTAGGTCTGACCGCGCCCATAGGAGGGCTGGCCACCGCCATAGTAGGTGCGACCGCCATTCGGGCCGCGATACTCATACTGACCAGACGATCCGCCAGAGCGCTTCGTCCAGAGCCAGCCGATACCGAGCGCGGCGAGCGCCGCCGGGATCGGGTTCTGCTTGATCGTTTCGACCAATCCGGACCCGGCGCGCTGCGCCGAATCGCCAACATTACTGACCATCTGCTCGGCCCTCCCGATGGTTGCGTCGCGGATATTCTCCTTGACCGTCTCGACTTGTTGCTGTACCGCCTCCGTCACCTGCTCCTTGAGGCGGTCGGGATTCAACTTTTCCTGGATTGCATCAATCGTCCCGCTCATCTCGTCGCGGGTCTGGGCGATCCCCATCCGGAGTTCGTCGGGCGAGTCCGTTTCCGCGGACTCGCCGGCGGGCTGCCAGTTAGGGTCGCGGGGTTGTCCGTATTCCCGCATTACATCTGCTCTTTCGCCCATTGGCGATCCTCCTTCAATGTCTGAAGCGTCTGCTGTGGCGCCATGCTCTCGTGTTTGAGGGCGTTGAGGCCCCGCTGCACGAGAAAACCGCCGATGCCCAGGACAACGAGTGCGACAATCAGCGACGCGAGCCACCACGGCACATCTAAGGTGCCAAGAATGATGATGAGCGTCGCAATCAGCGCCAGCAGCCCCGCGTACGCGACGAGGCCACCCACCGCGAGAAAGCCGATATCCTTGCCAACCGCGGATGCCTTTTGCGTCATCTCGGTCTTCGCGAGCTGCACCTCTTGGCGGACAAGTACGCTCGTCTCACGCGCGAGGTCGCCGAAAAGTTCACCGAGTGAACGCTCGTCCGTGCGCTCCTGCATCACTGCGTCTCCGTACTGCGGACATACCAACTGCGCTCGCGCGTGCCGTATCCACCCGTTCGTCCACCCATCGCGCCGCCGCGGTACTCACCACTGTATGCGCCGGAGTAATAGCCGGGGCGATAGCCCCCGTACTGCGTGGAGCCGTAACGGTTGGTATCCCCCTCATCCTCGCGTTGCGCGGTACTCTTGAGGAAACGTGCACCGAACAGGCCGAGGACGAACGCGCCGCCAAGGAAGAGGGCGGGCTGCTGCCGCGCATATCGTTCCATATCGCGGATGATCGCCTGCACATCCTTACCGCGCAGTTGGCTGGAGAACTGCTCGACCCGCTCCGCCGCTTTGTCAGCGTACTGCGCGATGCCGTGCTGGTCGTTCTCACGCAGATGCTTGCCTGACTGCCGGAGGGCATCCGCGACAGTGCCGAGGCTTTCCGCTGCCTGGTCCTTTCGCGTCGCCAACTGGCTCGTCGCCTGCTGCTTCGCCTGATCAATAACTTCGCCCGCCTTTTGCTGCGTCTGCTCGACGACATCCTGGACCTTCGCGCCCATGTCCGTCTGCGTCGCGGACGATCCCGCCGTGCCGCCTGGCTTCGCGCCCCCGAATGTTCCCTGCGAGGAACTTGCGCCCGGTTTCGGCGTTGACCCAATCATCGTGTCACTACGATTCTGAGGTTGCTCGGATACCATCGTGTTACTCCTTCCATGAACGGAACCGACGCGGAGTGGAAAAGCATATTTCGTGCCACCTATACCGACAAAGTAGTGACTGGCAGCTTTGCCCGTTGCACACTTTTTGTAATAGGGGGACGCTCCTGAAAGGCGGGCTTCCCTCCCGACGGGCCGCCGTTCCGCGCGCAAACGCGGTATGATGCGCGGGCCGAGCGCACGCCGCATTGTGGGGCGGCAGCGTCGTCGCAGCGGGGAGGAAATGATGGTTCTCAATCAGGCGGCACCGACGCGGGAAGCGATCATGGAGGCGTGCGAGCGGTTCCTCGGCGGGCACGGGACGATGCGCCCGCACGACGAACTCGCGGCGCTCGCGGCGGCAACCGCGCCAGACGAAGGAGCAGATGTCTACGGCAAGGGCGATTTGATCGAGGGCTTCGAGCGGGAGATCGCGGCAATCCTCGGCACGGAGGCCGCGCTCTTCCTGCCAACCGGCACGATGGCGCAGCAAATTGCCCTGCGCATCTGGGCCGAATGGAAGCATGGGAATACCATCGCCTACCACCCAATGTGCCATGTCGAGACGAAGGAGGAGAAGGGGTATCAGCGGCTGCACGGCCTCCACGCACGGCTCGTCGGCGACGCGCGGCGGCTGATGACGCGGGAAGACCTTGAAGCGGTCGCCGAGCCGGTCGCCGCGCTCCTGATCGAGTTGCCGCAGCGCGACCTCGGCGGCATGCTCCCGTCATGGGAGGAGTTGCGGGCGCAGACGGCTTGGGCGCGGGAGCGCGGCGCGGCGGTGCATATGGACGGCGCGCGACTCTGGGAGTCCGCTCCCTTCTATGGCCGCTCGTACGCGGAGATCGCCGGACTGTTCGATAGCGTGTATGTCTCCTTCTACAAAGGGATTGGCGCGATGGCCGGGTCCGCGCTCGCCGGGTCGGCGGCATTCATCGCGGAGGCGCGCGTCTGGCAGGTACGGCACGGCGGCAGGATGATCCACCTCTTCCCCTATGTCCTCTCCGCGCGGGCAAAACTCCACCAGCGCCTCGGCCGCTTCCCGCACTATCACGCGCGCGCCGTTGCCATCGCGGACATCCTGCACGCCATCCCCGGCATCGTCGTCAAGCCAGACCCGCCGCAGACGCACATGATGCATGTCTACTTGCAGGGCGACCCGGAACGACTGTCGTCGGCCGCGCTCGACATCGCGCGTGAGGAGAAGGTGGCGCTCTTCCGCCCCTTACGCCCGACGGACTTACCAAATTGGTCCATGTTCGAACTCTCGATCGGGGACGCGGCGGATGCCCTGACGGACGATGAAGTCCGCGACTACTTCACACGGGTGATGACAGCGTGAGAAACCAAGTGAACCGCGATCTCTACGTTCATTCGGTTTCATCTGTCGGGTTGGTCGGCTGGTAGACAAGGGAGGTTGGCATGAACGGGGCGGAAATGCGCGCGAAGATGCGGAATGGTGAGCGGGTCTATGGCACGATGGTGAGCTTAATCCGCAATACGCGGTGGACGAATGTCTATGGTCGGCTGGGGTTCGACTACGTGATCGTGGATACGGAGCATTCGCCGACAAATCGCTCCGAGGCGGCTGACCTTGCCGCCGCTTTCGTCAGCAATGGCATCTGCCCGGTGATCCGTGTGCCGACGACCGAGCCGGCCGAGACGATCAAGGGGCTCGATGCCGGATTCCACGGTGTCCTTGTTCCCTACTGTGAGACGCCTGAAGAGGTCAAGACCGTTGTCCACGCCGCGCGAATGCGCCCCCTCAAGGGTGCGCTCCACGATCAGGCGCGCGATCACGGAACGTATCCGAGCGACGCTTCCCAGCGCTACCTCGAAGAGCGCAATAAGAACGTCGTCGTGATTATCGGCATCGAATCGGTCCCGGCGATCAACAATCTCGAAAAAATCCTCGATGTCGGCGGCATTGACGCGATCTTCATCGGCCCCAATGACCTCTCAATCACGCTCGGTGTGCCCGATGAGTACGACAACCCGACGTTTATCGAGGCGACCGAGCACATCATCGCCACCGCGCAGAAGCGGGGCATCCCGGCAGGCGGCCACTGGCAGACCGAGAAGGATGTCGAGCGCTGGATGGGGAAAGGCTCTCGCTTCGTCCTCTTCAGTTCGGACACGCGCGCCCTCACCGAGGGGTATCGCCACTCGCTCAATAAATTCCGCAACGCCGCCGTCGGTCAACTGGAGGAAGTCATCTAACGACCGGGGAGTCAAAAGTCGAAGGTACAAAGTGAGACAGAACCGTGCTCTCGCTTGTTACTTTCGACTTTTGACTTTCGACTCGTTTCAGTACGCCGGGTCGGGGTCGCCGAGGGCCGGGAAGTGCATGCCCTCGCCCATACCGGCCATCACTTCGAGGGTGATGCCGTTCGGGTCATCGAAGAAGAAGGCACGCACGATCCCCATGTCGCGGAGCGGACTCAGATGTGCCACCTTCGCCTCTGTCAGCCGCTGATACCACGTATCGAACTGCTCGTTGCTCCCCGCGAAGAAGGAGATGTGATCGAGCGCGCGACCGGTGCTCGGTAACGTCGCCTCCTTGTGCCCAGGCAGCGCGGCATCCGGGAACTCGAAGAAGGCGAACACCGTGTTCGGTGCGACCGTGATGAAGTAGTGCCGCTCGTTGCCCGGTCGGTCGAGACGGTGGCCCATCGCGACCGCGGCACCGAGCACCTCGCGATAGAAGGCGACGGTCTTTTTCATGTCATTGGTGACCAAGGCGACGTGATGGAGCGCCGCGAAGGGCGACGGAAGCCCGTTCCGATCTGGCACTCCCAGCACCTTCTCCGCTTCGTTGGTATGGTTGATCGAATGCTGCCCTCCCGACCCGCGCAGGACATCGCTCAGCGGTACCACCCCTTGCCGCCACTGCATCGTCTTGCTCAGTTGCGCATCAGACATCCCTTGCACGCGCTCGATCAGCGCCTCATGCACGGTGAGGAATTCGGCGAGTAGGGCATCACGGCTCTTGTCGCTCCGCTCGTCAACACCGCGCTGGTTGTATGCATTCAGGTCGAAGTCCGGGGGCAATCCGGCGCCACTCTCCGCCATGCCAATCATCCGCTCGTGTCCCGGCGCGCGGCTCGCGAGATGCGCGAGCAGTTGCTTCGCCGTCCAACCGATCTCATCGAAATGGACCCGTCTGTTCAGTTGCTCTTCGGTCAGCGCGCTGAATGTGTGCGTGACGCGCTGGTTCCCTTGGCGGATCGTCTCGATGATTTCCTGCTTCGTTGCCATCTGTACCTCCTGTACCGCGTGGGGCGGCGAGATGTTCGCAGGCTGCGATTCTACTTCGTCAGACTGCCAAGCGATAGGGGAGCCCTCCATTCAAGGCTTGTGCATTCTTGACGAAGACGGGCACCGCGCGTACAGTGACCGGCAATTGAACAGCACTGGGGGAGCGCTGGCGCGCTGAGAGTGTGGGGAAGCCCGCAGACCCTTCGCACCTGATCCGGTTCGCACCGGCGTAGGGAAGTGACCGGACGGATCATTCGCCATCGCGCCTCCTTACCCACGGTTCGGAGGACGCGTAATGACAGCCAAACTCCCCGATATCGGCAAGATCTCTCCCGAAATCTTCCAGCATCTCATTCTGCCGCACCTCGGCGCACGGGATGCCCGCGTCCTCGTCCCGCCACAGAATGGCGTGGATGTCGGTGTGATCGCCATCGGCGACGGGCAGGTGATGGCCCTGACGACCGATCCTGTCTTCATCGTCCCCGCCTACGGCTGGGAGCGGGCAGCGTGGTTTGCCCTGCATATCCTCGCCTCGGACGCCGCGACCTCCGGCCTCAAACCGACCTACCTGACGATTGATCTCAACCTCCCACTCGCGATGGACATGGACGGCCTCACTGCGATCTGGACGACGATCCACCGCGAGTGCGAAAAACTCGGCATCGCCATCGTCGCGGGCCACACGGCGCGCTACGACGGCTGCGACTTCCCGATGGTCGGCGGTGCGACGGTGATGAGCGTCGGGCGGGAGGATTCCTATGTCGTGCCGACGATGGCGCAGGCCGGCGACGCGGTGATTGTCACGAAGGGCGCGGCAATCGAGGCGACGGGTCTCTTCGGCGTCTCCTTCCCCGCGCTCGTCGAGGAACGGTGCGGTAAGGAGATGGCAGAAGGGGCGGCGAACCTCTTCTGGCAGATGTCCGTCGTCGAAGACGCGATGACCGCCGTCAGCGTCGGTGTGCGCCATAATGGCGTGACGGCGATGCACGACGCGACCGAATGCGGCGTCTGGGGCGGGCTCTATGAAATCGCGCAGGCGGCGCATGTCGGCATGCATATTGACCGCGCGGCGATCCCGGTGGCGGACGCCGCCCGCGCCGTCTGCGAGGCATTCGACATGGACCCCTACGCCGCGATCAGTGAGGGGACACTCCTGCTCACCTGCCGCCCGGAGAAGGCGGATGCCGTCGTGCGCGCGCTGGCGGCGAAGCAGATCGTCGGCAGCATCATCGGCGAAACGCTCCCCGCCGACCGGGGCATGACGGTCACGGAGAGCGGCGTGGATCATCCACTCGTCCACCCGCGCGTGGACCCCTTCTGGAACGCCTTCGGGCAGGCAATGGCACGAGTGACAGGCCAGTGAAACGGCGGCTCGATCTCTCCGTCTATATCATTCTCGACCGCGATTTCACGGCGGGCCGCTCGCTCGCGGCGGTAGCCGAAGCGGCGATTCGGGGCGGTGCGACGGTGCTGCAACTACGGGATAAGTCGGGCGACATGCACCGTTTCTACGCGGACGCCATGTGGTTACAGGAGATTGCGCAGGCAGCGGACGTGCCGCTGATCATCAATGACCGCGTGGATATTGCCCTCGCGGTGGACGCGGACGGCGTGCATGTCGGGGAGGATGACGTGCCGGTGGACGCGGCGCGGCGGCTCGTCGGGCAGGATCGCTTCGTCGGCGCATCGGCGGGCAGCGTCGAGGCGGCACGGGCGGCGATCGCGGCAGGCGCGGATCATCTCGGTGTCGGCCCCGTCTACGAGGCGCGCACCACCAAAGCGGACGCCGGCCCCCCCATCGGCCTGTCACTGATCCGCGACATCGCCGCCTTCAGCCCGCTCCCCATCGTTGGCATCGGCGGCATCACTGCCGACAACGCGGGCGCGGTCATCGCGGCGGGCGCGGCGGGCGTCGCCGTCCTCTCCGCCGTCGGCCTCGCACCCGATGTGGAGGCCGCGACGCGCACCCTCGGACGATCCGTCGGGATGATTCGCGAAATGCCCTCCCGAGAAGGTACGGGCCGATGAGCACGCAATCCTCAGTCCTCGCGCGAGCGCTTACTATCGCAGGTTCCGATTCCGGCGGCGGAGCGGGCATCCAGGCCGATTTGAAGACCTTTTCCGCTTTCGGCGTTTACGGCATGAGCGTCCTGACGGCGATCACGGCGCAGAACACGGTCGGGGTGCAGGGCGTCGAAACGCTGACGCCCGCCTTCATCACCATGCAATTCGAGAGCATCGTGAGTGACATCGGCGCGGACGCGCTGAAGACGGGGATGCTCGGCACCGCCGCGGTCGTTACGGCGGTCGCGGCGATGATTGCCGACACCGGGCTGACAAATCTCGTCGTGGATCCCGTGATGGTAGCGAAGAGCGGCGACCATCTGCTGGCGGAAGACGCTATCCACGCGCTCCGCACACACCTATTGCCGCTCGCGCTCGTTATCACACCGAATGTGCCGGAGGCGGAAACGCTCGGCGGCGGCTCGATCCGCACGCCGGACGAGATGCGGGAGGCAGCGCGACGGCTCCATGCCCTCGGCCCCCGCTGGGTCGTCGTCAAGGGGGGTCATATGGGTGGCGAAACGGTGACGGACCTGCTCTACGACGGTTCATCCTTCCAGTCGCTCAATACGCCGCGCATTGAGACGCCGCACACCCACGGCACGGGCTGCACCTTCTCTGCGGCAATGACCGCCTGCCTCGCCAAAGGCCAGTCAGTGCCGGACGCCTTCGCGGCGGCGAAACGGTATACCCACGCCGCGATCGTCGCCGCCCCCGGCCTCGGCCACGGCCACGGCCCTCTCAATCACCTGGTCAGACCCTGAAGCCATTGGTTTCGACCCGAAAGGATGAAGTGATGACGGAAACGTTTACGGGGACGATGCGGCGGGAGTGTGCGGCGATCTGGGAGGCGCAGTTGACGCATCCGTTCCTCGTCGCGCTTGGGGACGGCACGCTGCCACAGGAGACCTTCCAGTTCTACATTGTGCAGGACGCGCGCTTCCTCACCGACCTCGCGAAGACCTTCGCCTTCGCCGCCACGAAAACGAGCGACCGCGACCGCGCGAAGGTGCTCGCGGAGCGCCTCATTAACACGGTGAATGTCGAGCGCGCCCTGCACGAGGGGTACGCGGCGCACTTCGGCATGACGCCGGAGGAGATGGCCGCCGTGCCGATGGCGCCGACGAACTACGCCTACACGCGCCACATACTCCAGATCGGCGCGATGGGATCGCTGGCCGAGACGCTGACGGCAATGCTCCCCTGCGCGTGGATTTACGCCGTAGTCGGGCGCCACTTCACCGCCCAGGGCGAGCCGCCCGGTGAACATCCCTACCGCGACTGGCTCCTGACGTATGCCAATGTCGAGTTCGAGGCCGTCGGCGTCTGGATGCGCGGCGTGATAGACGATGAGGCATCACGCCTCGATGCATCGGGCCACGAGCGGCTGCGCGACATCTTCCGCACCAGCAGCCGCTACGAGTATATGTTCTGGGAGATGGCCTGGACGCGCGAGTCGTGGCCCGTGTAACATCCTCTCGCGAACGGTAGCCTCAGTAATTACCGAGCCAGCGTACACCACGCTGTGATTGCGTTTGCCGGTAAAATGCTGCATCCGCTGTGATGGACGAGAATCCCGTCATTCGCGCGATACGCGGGTAGCAGGCAGCAGGCATCGAAAAAGTTGACACCGAGTGGCGGCTGCTGATCGCGATGGGCGAGCGTCCGCTCTACCAACGCCTCGCGAAAGGCTCGTTCCTCCTCGGTGAATTCGGGGGTGCTCATACCCGCGCGAACTTCTGGAAGCGGGCGCGACCGGTGACTTCGGCGATGTAGAGGTCGCCGCGCGAATCCACCGCGAGGCCGTGCGGGGAGTCACGGAACTGGCCTGGCGTATCGCCCTTCTCGCCCCAGCGCGCGAGCAGTTCGCCATCGAGATTGAAGATGCTGACGCGCTGCGGCACTTCGGTGACGTAGAGTAGGTCGTCGCGGCCAAAGAGGATATTCTGCGGGCGGGCGACATTCGTCCATTCCTCAAGAAACCCACCGTCCCGGTCGAAGAGTTGGATGCGCGAATTCTCGCGGTCCGAAACGAAAACGCGACCGCGCACGTCCACGCGGACATCGTGCGGCAAGTGGAACTGCCCCGGTCCCGATCCCTCGGAACCCCACGATGTAATTAGTGTGCCGTCCGGCGCGAAGCGATGGACGCGGGACTGGCCATAACCGTCCGAAACGTACAGATCGCCCCACGGCGCGAGCGCGCTGTTCGTCGGGTTGTTGAAGGGCTGATCGGGCGCGCCGACCTGCCCCGGCGTGCCAATCGTCTGGCGGAGCGTTCCATCCGTCGTACAAATCCAGACGGTGTGCGAGCCGCGATCGGTGACGTAGACGCGGTCATCCGGCCCGATCATTATGCCGTGCGGCGTGACGAGGAAATCATCGCCCCACATGGCGAGGAACATACCGTCCCGATCGAAGACGAGAATGCGGTTATTCGGCTCCCGGTCTACGACATAAACACGATCGCCTGAATCTACCGCCATATCCGAGACAACGCCGAGTTCGTACCCCGTCGGCAATCTCGGCCAATCCGCAACGACGCGATAGGTGTACATACCACTCACTCCTTCGCTTCAGCACCAGGCAACCGTCTGATAGTATCGCACGCGGCGCATGATCGTCCACGAAGGAAATCGTGCGGCCGTGTGGTACCGATGATGCCCGGTTGCCAATGGCGGCGACAGTGCCTCCACGATGATCGTGAGGATAACGCGGCCTATGCGGCGGAATAATCAACGCTCCCCATCCCGTCGCTGTTGGGTGACGAGTGGCAACATTCGCTATCACTATCGCGTCGCGGGCGATCAGGGCACGGAGCAGGCGCCTCTCGTGCTCGTCCATGGCCTCGGCGTGTCGAGCGCCTACTGGGCACGGCTGCAACCACTCCTCGCCACGCGGCGATGTGTGTACGCGCTCGACTTACCCGGCTTCGGCCATACAACGCATCCGCGCGGACTCCTTGACACGGTTGCTCTGGGCAGTGCGCTCGGGGATTGGCTGCGTGCTGTCGGCCTCGCACGGGTGCATCTTCTTGGCCACTCACTCGGCGGGCCGGTGGCCGCGGAGTTCACCCGTCAGCATCCGGAACACGTTTCCCGATTGATCCTCGTCGGCGCGACAATTGGCGCGCGTGGCGCGAGCGCCCCGCATCAGACGCTCGGGCTGCTGCGCGACAGTGTGCGGGAATCACCCTCGCTCTTGCCGATCATCCTGCGGGATTATCTGCGCGCGGGCATCCGCCGCGTCCTCGGGACGGACATCGCGGCGGACCACAACGATACGATCGCCACGGTCACTCAACTGACCGTGCCCCTCCTCGTCGTACGCGGGGATCGCGATGTCGTCGTCTCAATGCGCGACACGCGGCAACTGCTTGCGGCAGCGCCCCATGCCTCCTTCATCGCTATTGATCGCGCGGCACATGCGGTCCAATGGAGCCAGCCACAGGCGCTCGCGGCGGTCGTCAATGCGTTCCTCGACGACACACCCTGACCAGTCGGCAAGCGGTGGCATAGGCGAAAGCCTATGATCCCATTCCCGAAGCCGCGCTCGCCACATTTTCAATCTCGTGATGCCGCGCTATGCGCCGCTTGACGGCGCCTCATCAGGCGTCAGTTCGAATGTCGCCTGCTCGGCGGGCGTAAGCGGCTCACCCGCCGCTGAGGGCGTGTTCGCTGTCTGATACTTGCGGTTGACCATCGCCGCCCCGGCACGCGCCTCGGCTTCGTCGGTGACATGACGGGCGCGGACGGGAATATCCCGACCCGCGAGGTGCAGGATGCCACGGCCGCCCGCACGCATGTTCTGGGGCCAATCGCGCCCCATGCCGCCGCCGGAGCGGATGTACAGGCGCGTACCGTCGCCCCAAATCCAGAGGGTAACACGCGACGGTTTGCCGGTCGTGCGGCCCCACGTCGTCAACTCGATTTCCCGCTCGCGCGCCGCCGCGTCGAGCGTCGCCTGATCCCATCTTGCCATGTCGCCCTCCCTTTCCATGCGTTCGCGGGATCATACCAGTAATGGACGGGAAAAAGGGACAACGCGTAAACACGGAGGACACAAAGAGCATTGAATCAGTACTTCTTTTCCTCTCCGCGTCCGCTGTGCTCAATCCCTGTTTTCCCTTGGCGTCGGGACGGGTGGCTGCCAGTCCACCGGCACGGGTTCGTCCTGTGTCGTCGTCTTGTAGGGGACGAAGCCGCGCGCCAGATAGTTCGCGGTGGCGTGCGGCCCGTCGAGCGTGCAGGTGTGCAGCCAGACCCGTTCCGCCCCGTCATCGAAGGCGCGTCGCACACCGACCGAGAGCAGGTGCTTCCCGAAACCCCGGCCATGGACGGCGCGGACGAGACCGAAGTAGGCGATCTCCGTCTCCGCGCCTTCGGACGCGTCCAAATCAATGTATCCAACGGGTGTACCCTGAAAGTAGAGTACAAGCACGGTCGTCGTTGGCCGCGACAGATAGGCCTGAAACTGCGCGTCCGTCCACAGCAAACGATCAATCCAGACAAAATCGCGCCCGACCGCATCATAGAGGAAGCGGTAGAAGGCTACGGACGGCTCCCGCGCTTCGAGGACGAGGAGATCCGGGTTTTCGACGAACGCGGGCCGAAAGTGATCGCGCCTCGGGATATGCAGATAGGTTGTCGTCACAGCGATGGTTCGAGTCGCGAACGGGAGCATTGTGTCATCCTCCATAGGCATACATACCCTGATTGCTCGTTGGCGTTCATGCGCCGCGCGTCCGAGAATGGTGTTGCTTGAGGACACCGACTCGACTTGCCCGCGGGGGCATCGGTGTACGGGAACAAGGCCTATAATAGTCGCAAGGATGAAGCGACGATCCTGGTAGAGACGGGGGTGCGCGTCGTGCCGAACAGTTGGGAGGAAGTCGAGGGATTGTGGCAGTAGCGTAAGGGGATTGAGAGCGTGGGCAGCCAGATGGCAACATGGGGGATCCAACGGCTGCACGCAAGGACAAACGCGGGGTTCGCACTGAAGGTGCATGCCACCCTGCTGGCCGTTGCCTTGACGAACGCTGACGAGCAATCAGGGTAAAATCATACGTGACTGTATACTTGACAGACCCATCTCCGTGTGAGATAATAGACGCATAGAGAGTTGTTATGCGTTCAAGAGGTGGCTGTCATGGTGGACGAAACGACCGGCGCGGACTTGAATCTCA